>Ga0214919_10002427_pt1 | contig 29396 bp, 19 predicted proteins | sample LL1503_MetaG_FD_177994 | JGI IMG/M metagenome (GOLD analysis project Ga0214919, IMG submission 177994) | Freshwater microbial communities from Lake Lanier, Atlanta, Georgia, United States - LL-1503 | ecosystem: Environmental > Aquatic > Freshwater > Lake | place: USA: Georgia | collected... | reverse complement strand
CTGCTCATGCTGGAGATCCTACTGAAGCTAGTATAACTCAAGGTTTAGCTATTTTAGATGCGAATACTGCTGCTGCTGCTCGTGCTGCGATAGCTCCTGCTGGTGGTGGTGATGGTGCTGATGCTGGTATTCCTGCTATTGTGGTTGCTGCTGGTGGTATTGCTCCAACCAACAAGGCTGCGGTTACAGCTGCTGCTCTTTCTTTATCTGTCTTAATCGGTATAAATGCTACTCCCGATAATCTTGACATTGCAAAAGGTAGAGATGCCTTCTTAAAAGCCAAAGGTGCTGCATATGATCATGCTAATGCTACTGCGGAAGTTCAAGCTACTGCGCTTGTTATTTCTCAATTAAATCCTGCTCATGCTGGAGATCCTACTGAAGCTAGTATAACTCAAGGTTTAGCTATTTTAGATGCGAATACTGCTGCTGCTGCTCGTGCTGCGATAGCTCCTGCTGGTGGTGGTGATGGTGCTGATGCTGGGATTCCTGCTATGGTGGTTGCTGTTGGCGCAGTTATAGCTCCTCCTCAACCTAGGGAACTAAACTCAGTAATGTCAGCAATGGCTGCATTAGATCCTAATTATCGCGAAGTATATGGCATTACTCAGTCTAATTTAGATGAAGGTTTGAGAAGATTTAGAGCTCAGTTTGCAACTCCTCCAGCCAATCCAGCTGTTGCAAATCCTGATGTTGGAGCTAATCCTACTGAAAAAGAAAAATTCAGACTCGCTATAGATTATGTATTAAAATTAGAAAATTCTAAATCTGCCCCAGCCGTAATTAATGCTCCGCACGATATTACTAACGGATTAAGAGTATTAGATCTTAATTTTCCAGCTGTTGCTAGATTTCCAGTTGTTGTCAATGATTTATTTAGCTCTAAGGAGAAGGCAGTAATAGATGCCTTTACAAGGCTTGCCGCTCATCATGCTGGAAACATAAATGATGCATATGCGGCAATTGATGCTCATATTGTGGGTGGCTTAGATAATAGTGGTCCACGAGTTTATCCTGTTGGAGGAATAGCTTTTTCTGATGAAGAAAAAGCAGTAATAAAAGCTTTAGAATCTCATACTCCTGGTAATATTGGTAAAGCACTTAAAGCAGTTAATGCGCATGTTAATAATCCTAATGGCTTGAGGGATGTTGTAGGTGTAGTGGTCAATTATAAAGCTGTTAGTAAAAATTTAATGTCTGAAGAGCAAGTAGCTGCAATAGATGCTTTAAAAGTTTTAGATATTGTTAGTGCTCCTACGGAAGCAGTAGAAGGCATAAAAGCATTGATAAAATCTGCTAAAGATGGTGGTCATAGTGAAAGCCCTGATCAACTTTCAGAATATTTAAATTCAACAAATAGGTTTCGTAGATTACCAGCTCAAGGTGATTTTAAAAAGGCTTTAGTTGCTTTAAGTAAGCTACCTGGTGCCGAAGGAAGTCCGGATAGAGGGCTTAGATTATTGCAAGAAGCTTTTATAGAAGCTGATCCTAGTGTTGTTGCTTTAAATGATTTAGTTAATCCTAATAAACTGGCTTTTGATAAAGCTCAGGCAAGTTTAAATAAGGCAAAAACCAAAGCTGGGAACAGGTTAAAAATAACTGGTGTTGACGGAACTCTTTCAAGAGAAGCTTTAAATCAAGCTGTTGAAAGAAGTGCCAAAGAAGATCCTGTAATAATTGCTTTAAACAGAGAATTAAGGAATCTTGAAAACCCTCTAGAGGAAAAGGAGGCTGCTTATGAAGCTAAACAAAAAGAAGTTGATAAAGCTGTAGAAAAACATCCACAGATATTAGAGATTAATGCTGATCTGAAAGCAGAAAAAGATGCTCGTATTGCTGCTGAAAAGCAATTTGAAGCTGATGCAACAGCATTAGTTAAAGATCTTGATACAAGGCGTCTTACCAAAAATTTTAGTAAAGTTGACTCTAGTTTGTTAGAAAGTGATAAAGCGGCTCAGAGGGTTAATGCAATAATAGAAGCCAGAGAAGAAGAAAAAGCAATGCTTGCAGCCATTAAGAGAGAGGTGGATGCATATAATTTAGCGCCAGATGATAAAGCAAAAGCAGCTATTGTTAAAAAAATAAACAGAATAACTGGTGACGAAAGCTATGGAGACGAAGTTTCTGCTGGTTTTGTTAAAGCTGCTGAAAGAATTGCGGATATTTTTTCTGATAAAAAAGGTGAAGTTTTGCCTAGCAAAAAAGAGTCAGAGCTTACACTTATTGTGAAGCAAGTTTCTGGAGATACATCTGTTGAAAGTAGAGCTGAAAAAATCTTTGGTGAATTAAATCCTCAAACCGGGATGGGTAGAATTGAGGACTTTATTTATATTACTCAAAAAGCTCTTAAGGCCGACACTATGAAAGATCCGGTTCCGGATAGATTAAAAGATCTTTTAGAGACTGGAAGTAAAGATTCTCAAGCTTTTTATAAAGCTGCTTTTCAAGAAGTGGTTTGGAAACAAATGACTGGTGAGGAAAAGGCTAACCTTGCTACAATCTATTTAAATGAAAAAGATGGCAATGCGAATTCTGCTACAGATCTTCCAGATCCAAATTCGCTTCAAGGTATTTTTTATGCCGTTGCTAAAAGAGGTGGGTTTCTTGATAGTAAGCTTGAAAATGTTAAAGATATTACAGATCAGATTGCAAGAGAAAAGCAGTCTAATGGAAAGGGTGCTGCTAAAAGCGATGCTAAGACTTCTGGGGAGGATTTAGATGAGGCTCATGATGTTCTATCTAGAAATGTAAGAGGTTATCTGGATAGAAAAAAAGCTGGGAAATTATATGATGGAAGGCTTTCAGAGCAAGAAGGTAGAATTGAACAGTTAGAAAGTGAGTTAAAGAAAAAAGGGCATGAAGTGCCTGATCCAATAATTGCCTCTAGCTCTTCTAATAGCGGAAGATTGGGCTCAAGTGACACTTCAAGCTCTTCTTATGAAGCTAGATTAGAAGCAGCAAATAGTCAGCAAAGCTCTCCATCTCTTGCGGATGTAGCTAAGTCTTTAGAGGGTAAAACAGTAGCTGATTATTCTACTAAAGATCTTCTGGATATGATAAAAGCTGCAGTTAGAGAAACTGTTACGGCTATGCAAGCAAGAAACATGGCTCCTATGTTTCATGGTGCGCCGGCTGGCAATATGTCTTATGCTCAAGGTGGTTACTATGGTGCTCCTTCACCATTTACGCCAGGACTATATGGTAATATGGGTTATCAAATGTCGCCTACAGCTCCGCTATATCCACAAGGTTGCCCTATACAACAACCTATGTTAAATTACGGCGGTCAATCATGGGTTCCATATGGCAATCCATCTGTTCAGCAGTTTTCTGGACCATCTCAACAAGCTTTTAATGGATATAGTCCTCAACAGTTTTCTGGACCATCTAATGGTCAAGCTTCGTTTCAAAATATTGATGAATCAGCTTTAACTGCACAAACTGCGGATAGAGTTTTTGCAGCTATGGGAAGAGACAATCCAATATCTGGAGCAAAAGGTAATTCTTCTGCAGGAACTTTGAATTCACAAAGTAGTACAGATTTTGGAGCAAGCGATTCTTCAGAAAGATCTGAGAGCGTTAGTAAAAGAAGTGCATTAGCATCATCAAGACTTGGAATTGTTAATGAGGATGAATTGAAGGAATATTTATCACCTCCTAATGGTAGCAGAGCTAACTCTGAAAGTAATATCTTACTAAAAGAAATAAGAGGTAGCGGTAGGGATGGTAAGTTTGAGATATTGGGAAGCGGAATTGCGGTTGCCAGATATGAAAATTATGCCACTTTTGCAAAGCATGTTGAAGAAGCTGCAAAAAAGAAATTTACAGACGGTACTTGTGAAAGTATAACTGGTGAAGAATCTGATACTCTTGTTTCTATTGCTAAAATTAAAGCTGGCAACAGAGGATTCTCTTACCAAGTGGTTGTGTCAGATCCTAGAGGTGTTAGATCTCATTCGATTAGTGAGAATGATTATAAAAAATTAGTTGAATCTGATAAAACTATAACATCTCATCAAGAAAGACTTTTAAATAAGGATAAGTTGATGGCGTCTATTCAAGAGAAATTTGCCATGGAAGATCCTGAGAATTCTCAAAATCATAAGTTAATCAAAGAAGATCAAAAAATATTACTTAATGGATGTAGCAATCAATTTTATCTTCCAGGGTCTCCATTTGCTAGTGGTAGAAAAAACAAATTGAAAGAAATGATAAAAAATGCTTCCGTTACCACTTCGAACAGAGATGAAATAGTTGTCGAAAGAAATAGAAAAGATAATTCGATGGTAACCGTTTCTATCAATGGAAATCCAACAAACTCTGATGGAAATCCAAAATCTACTTATGTGGGTGTTGGTAATGACTGCTTTATTAAAGTAAATGCGGAATATGGTATTATTCAAGATAGTGTGTTTAAGAGAGAAGATGACGGATCTTATAAAAAGATTAATATTGATAGTGAATTTTTTGGCATTGGAAAAGGAAGTACTTTGGCAAAAGAGCTTGGCGATTCTGAAGCTGCAAAAAGTGTTATTGATAGGTTTTATAATACAAAAATTATTGTTGTTAAAAATAAAGGTCATGACCAAGAGGGAAATGAGACTCCTAAAGTTTTACAATTCCTTGCTAATGGAAAGACTCATGGCTTGAAAATGTCTAGGTTAGAGAAGACTATAGTTTATCCACTTGTTACCACTGCTCTAATTACTGCCAGCGTCTTTACTGGTGGATTGGCTACTGCGGGTGTTGGAGTGGCAGCATTAGGAGTTGCTGCTGCTGCCTTTGGTGGAGCTGCTGCTCCAGCTACTTTTGGTGTTATTGCTGGTAGTTCCACTTTGGGTGGTCTTACTGATAGAAAATCTACATTAGATGAAGCTGGAGATCATAGAAAATCTACATTAGATGAAGCTGGAGATCAGGTTTTTGGTTCAGGAAGAATGGCTTTGGAAGCAATTAGCAAAGCTTTTAAAGAAGGTTCTGTCTCAAAAGGTTATGGAAGACTTGCTGAGGGTGCGCAAAAAAGGATGGCTGAGAGTAGAGATAGAAGCAATAAATCTGAGGAAAATGACTCAAAGAGAGTAGATTTTGCACAGGAAGTTTTTGCTGCTCCTGTTAAAATTGCTTCTAACACTCTTGGTCTTGTCGGTGGGATTCTTTCTACTCCAGTTGTTGCTGTTGCGGGCGTTGTTGGGTGGATGGCTGGAAATAAGCCTAGTAGCTCTCCAAAAGAGCGTGATGGTGGTTTCGAAAAAAATACTTCTCAATTAACAAATAAGCAAAAAGTGGCAGCTTTGAACAAAGTAAGGGAACTTTAGAGATAATGGTCAGAACAGTGCTGAAAGATAAGTTTGATGTAATAATTGTTGGTGCGGGGCATGCTGGCTTAGAAGCGGCATGCGCTGCAGCGCGTCTTGGGGTTAAGGTGCTGTTAATTACCAAGAAAGCTGAAAATTTAGGTGAAATGTCTTGTAACCCTGCAATTGGTGGCGTTGCTAAAGGAACGATTGTTAGAGAGATTGATGCTTTAGATGGTGTGATGGCAAAAGCCACAGATATGGCGGGTATTCATTTTCGTATTCTTAATGCTTCAAAAGGCCCAGCGGTTCATTCGCCAAGGGCGCAGGCTGATCGTAAGCTTTACAAAAAAGCGGTTAATCAAATTTTAGAAAATTATCAGAATCTTGAAGTGGCTTTTGGGTCGGTTGAGGATATTTTGATTGAAGATGGGAAGGTTGTGGGGGTGGTGGTTGATGATATTTTATCTTGCTTGTCATCACCATCCAAATTGTCATTCCCGCCATCCTCATTGTCATTCCCGCGCAGGCGGGAATCCAGCCCTTCCAATGCCATGGATTCCCGCCTACGCGAGAATGACAATGAGGGTGGCAGGAGTGACAATGAGAATGGGGATGATAAAGGTGGCTATAATGCGGATAAGAATAATAAAATCATTAACTGTTCTTCCATGGTTCTAACCACAGGCACCTTCCTTCGTGGCATGATTCACATTGGCGACAAAAAAACTCCTGCAGGCAGAGTTGATGAAGAACCTTCCTACGGGCTTTCTGCAACATTAGAAAAATATAATTTCAAACTCTCTCGCCTTAAAACTGGCACTCCTCCGCGCATTTTAAAAAGCTCAATTGATTTTTCCAAATTAGAAGAACAAGCAGGGGACAACCCCGCAATACCTTTTTCATATTTAAATGAAGAAATTTCTGTTCCACAAATTTCTTGTTTCATCACTTACACTAATAAAAAAACTCACGAAGTTATTCAAAATAATCTTCACAAATCTGCCATGTATGGTGGGCATATTGAAGGTGTTGGGCCGCGTTATTGCCCGTCAATTGAAGATAAAATTCATCGTTTTGCCGATAAAGAAAGACATCAAATTTTTTTAGAGCCTGAAGGTTTAGATAGCGATTTAATTTATCCAAATGGCATTTCAACTTCACTGCCGCAAGATGTGCAAATTGAGTTTTTAAAAACTATTGAAGGGCTGGAAAACTGCGTGGTTACGCAGGCTGGGTATGCAATTGAATATGATTTTGTTGATCCGCGTGAATTATTGCAAACTTTAGAAACAAAAAAAATTAAAAATTTATTTTTCGCAGGACAAATAAATGGTACAACTGGTTATGAAGAAGCAGCAGGGCAGGGTATTGTGGCGGGAATTAATGCAGCTTTGAAATCTAAAAATTCTGGGGAAGAATTTATTTTAGATCGCTCAAACAGTTACATTGGTGTGATGATTGATGATTTAACCACACTTGGCACTTCTGAACCTTATCGTATGTTGACTTCTCGCGCTGAATATCGCTTAAGTTTGCGCGCTGATAATGCTGATTTTAGATTAACAGAAATGGGAATAAAAATTGGTTGCGTTAAAGAGCAGCGCGCTTTGGCATTTTTAGAAAGAAAAGAAAAGGTTTTACAAAGAAGTAAATTTTTGGAAATGTTAAAAATTTCACCAAATAAGTTGGCTAATTTTGGCGTGATGATTAAGCAAGATGGAATTGTGCGCAGTGCATTACAGCTTTTGTCTTTTCCAAATATTTCTTTTGATATTTTAGAAAAAATTTGGCCTGAAATTTTTGCTGCTAATATTAGCGCTGAAACTAAAAAACAAATTGCGATTAATGCTATTTACAGTTCTTACTTAAAGCGCCAAGAAAACGATTTGGCAATTTTTCAGAAAGATTCCAATATGAAAATTCCTTTGGATATTGATTACAGTAAAATTCAAAGCCTTTCAAATGAGGTGAGGGAGAAGTTAAATAAACTTCGCCCAACTACAATTGCCGCGGCTTTTAGGGTGCAAGGAATAACGCCAGCTTCAATGATGGCGGTTATGGTTTATATTAAGAAGGGTGGGGTTGGTTAGAATTTTGAGTTTGAGTTTGCGTTATCTACCGCCCCTAACCCCTCCTTATCAAGGAGGGGGATTAAAAGTACTCTCCTCCTTATCAAGGAGGGGGATTAAAAGTACTCTCCTCCTTATCAAGGAGGGGATTAAACCAAACTCAGAGCATTTCCCCTCCTTGATAAGGAGGGGTTAGGGGCGGTAGACAAAACACACTCTTACTAAATTTTCTACTTAAAAAATTCACAAACTGTACTAAAATTAAATAACATACAAAAACTCTTTGCGTTATATGCAAAATTCAGCTACAGTATTGCAATAGTAAAATTTTTTTAAACAAAAGCTAAAAAAGCATGCCAGATTTAAATACTCAAAATATTAGTATTAATTCACCATCAGTAAGCTCAAAAAGAAGCCCATGGCCTATTTCTGTCATAGAAGAAACCTATGGCGGCTATGTTTACAGCGACTGGGAGCTTGAAGAGATTAAAAAAAGAGCCAAAGTTAAATTTGCTGAAGTTGGTACGGAGGTGGCGGGTAGTGATAAATTTATTAAAGATGTCTCCTTTGTAGAGAATGCAGTTACTAAACACTATTTGCCAAAAATTATTTTTGAAGTTAAAGAAGAATATAAAAAGGCATTTCTTGAATATGAAAAAAAGGTAGCAGAAGATTCTAAAAAACCAGCTGAAACAAAACCGTTATCAGGACAAGAAAAATCATCAACCATAGATGAGATAAAAAATTATTTAGAAGCCAATGGTAAATATTCCAATGGTAAATATTCCATTGGTAGCTCTATGGTGCCACAAATCAGGGGTATGTATGATGGACAAAGCACTGAATCAGCTAAAATATTGGGCAATGGTTTGATTGTTGTAAAGTATGATAGTAAAAAGAAATTTGATGACGATGTTGCAAATGCAAGAAATCAAGCGATTAATAGTGATGAGAGGATTGGTTTAAATGGTGCAAAATTTGAAACTTTGGTTTCTATTGCTGAAATTACTTCTTATGGAAAAGATTCTTCATATAAAATAGTTAGTAGTGACAGCAAGGGAGTTAGGGTTAATAATATTGATAAAAAAACCTATGAAAGTTTAATTAATGACAAGAGTTTTGCTGATGGTAATGAGGCTCAAAAAGCGGGAAACAGAGAAAAGTTGGTAAGCAGAATTGTGAATGAAGTTTTACCAGTTAGAAATTCGATGGGTGCCGGAATGAAGAAGTTTTTATTAAGACAATGTAAGAATGATTATTTGTTTGGTATTATTCCAGTGCCAGGAATAATTGGCGGTAGAAAAGATAGATTAAAGGCTGCAATGAAAAGCGCAAATTTCTCATTTTCTAAAGAAAATGGAGTGGTAGTTGAGCATGACAATCTTTTTCCAAACAGAGTAACAGTTACTTTAAATGGTGAATCAAACCAAGATACATTCATACCTCTTGCTCATGGGTGTGCGGTTAAGGTGAATAAAGACGGAAAAATTATTCCAGATACTTTGTTTAAACTTGGAAAAGATGGCTCTGTAAAAGAAATAGATATTAAAGGTGGCATTTTTCGTCTTCCTTTATCTATGAGAGGAAATTTGGTAAATGCCTTAAGAGGAGATACTGATAATTCTGGTCAAGCCAAAAATAATGCAAGAGATGTTATGGAAAAATATAAAAAATTAGAACTTATTGTTTGTAAAGACGGAGAAAAAAATAAAGAAAATTTAGGAATGTCTTTTATGGTATTGGGCAAAACTCATGGTTTACGATTAACAGACGGAGAAAAAATTGCTACCACGGTATCGGCTGGTCTTTTAACTATTGGTTTTGGTTTTGCAACCGCTGGCGCCGGAACTGCTGCTGTTGTTGCTGCCACAGCTGTGGGTACAGCTCTTGCTGGAGCCTCCACCATTAAGGGAGCTGTAGATGTTGTTAACGATGAAAGTTTAAGTCGTACAATGGAAGGACTTATTCCTACTGGTGGTGTACAAAGATTTAAAAGCGAAGGTGTTAAAAATATTACTAGCAATCAAAGAAGTTCTTAGTCAAAAAGATTTCTGCCATGTAGCAAAAATTAAGTATGATAAAGCTAATTTTATAAATTAAATAAACTAAATTTATGCCAGCTAATAGCTCAATAAATGATGATCTTGAATTACACGCCCCAATAACGGAAGAAAAAAGATGGCCTTGGACTGATAAATGGCTTGATTATCAGCGTGATAAGCTTGGTCTTAACGAAGAGCAATGTAAAGAAATAGAAAAAAAAGCTAACGAAAAGTTTGCTGAAATGGTTCGTGAAAATGTTTTGGACTATTCTGAAAAAACTAAAAAACGAATTCATGATGATATTGAGCATAAATATTTGCATGGCATCGTAGAGTCGGTTATAAAATACAATCCGCAAGATATAATCAATGCTAATTCTGAATTAGCTGTTGTTTCTGAGAGCTTTGCTGAGAGTAAAAATTCTAACCAAGTTATGAAAAATGATTTTACCAGTAATTCAAAAAAACTAAGAGAACTAAATTCAAAACCGGTTAAAGATGTAGCTGTTGTTTCAATGTCTGCAGCAGATGTTTCTGAAACTGTTATTGAAGATGAATCAGAAGAAATAAAAAAACGACGCAAAATGGCAGAAGAAAACTTGGCTTCAAATCAATCTTCTGATCAAGTAACTGAATCTAAAGTAACTATTTCTAAAAAAGATAATCTTGTTGCAGAAAAATCTCCAAATCAAGCAACTTTACCTTTTGGAATTGGAGCTATTGCTAATTCTTCGGTAATAAGTGATGCTTCTGAAAAAGCTAAGACTTATAAAGGAAATTTAACCAAACATCAAGCTGAAGAACTTCTTGGGCAGTTCAAAAATTATGGAATGTCTGTAGGTTTTTCTGGTGGCACCAGAAGTAAAGTTAGAGGGTTGGCAGAAACTACCACTTTCTTATTTGATTACAAAGATAAGCTTGTTTCAAATATAAATAATGGCGTTGTAGAGCTTACTTTTAATGGCAACTGTGCAAATAGACATTATGTTGAGCTTAAAAATGGTTGTTATGTTGGAATTGATTATGACAGCAAAACTGGGGCTGTTAAAATACTTAAAGATGTTTTGTTTCACAAAAGTGGAGATCAATTTGATCATATCGTAGATCTTAAAAAAACCGGAGGGTTTTTTGGTAAAAGTGATTTAGAAAAAGTCCTTGGCAGTAAAGGCGCCGCAGATGTTAAAAAATCTTTGAAAGATTTGAAATTAATAGCTTGCTCAAATCCTAACCCAATTGATGGAATAGATCCAGAAAGTCAACCTAGAAGACGAACTGCTGCTATGGTTGATGGCAAATCTCATGGTTCTCAATTAACAACTGGTCAAAAAATTGCACTTGCTGTGGGGCTTTCTGTTGTGGGAGTTGGAGCTGCATTAACTGGGGTCGGTATATTATTTGGAGGTGCTGCTGTAGCTGTTGCTGGTGGCGTTGCTATATCAACTATATCTAACGCAGGTGCTGCAGCAGCTTCTGGGGTTGTAGCGGCAGCGAATATTGTTGCTACGAATACTGCGCTTGCAGCAAGTCAAGGTGTTTCTGGAACTTTGCATTTAGTAAACCATATTGGACAATCTAATGCTATATTGCCAACACATGACATTACCTCTGTGGCTAATAATTCATTTGACAAGGCTGCTGGTGTATTTACCAATTTAGGTAATGATATTGCTTCTGGAACCAAGAATGTTGGAGAAAAAATTGCTTCTGGAACTGCCAATTTAGGCAATGATATTGCTAATCAATTTGGCAATACTTCTGGTCAAACTTCTTCTGTTGCAGCATCTTCATATGCCACGCTTGCTTCGGGAGTTAAAGATGTGGCAAATAATCCTTTAACGGTACCAGTTGCTATTGGTGTTGGTGCTGGAATTGCTGGTGCTGGACTTGCTGCTGGAGTTAAAGCAGCTGCAGTTTCCAGTCATAAGCGCAAATAAAGGTTCTTGTGAGTAAAAAGTTAATTAAAGATGGAATCGATGTAATACCATTTTATTCCGCAAAATTCTGACATAAATTGCTCGGCAAGCATAAGCTGTATCAAATGATACAACTTATTCTTTTTGTCGCAATTTCTGCTCATAATTTTTTTGAAGAAAATGGGTGTTTTCAGGTTAAAATGGTATTATACCAATTATCACAATTAACTATACATTTGAGCTTCATCTTTTTGGTCTAAAATTTAGAAAAAAAACCTTGTGTATATCTTGATACATGCGGCTTTTCTTCTAAATTTTATCCTCAAAAATATTTCGCCTAAAAAGTTAATTAAAGATTGGAATTGGTATAAGTTATAAAAGGCATATTCATTTATTTGAATATGCCTTTTATTTTTAATGATGCCAAAAAGACGCAAAGGTTAAATTTTTACTTGATCTTGACTTTAACAAGATTCAAAGTTCACTTTAGAAAAACGCACAAAAAGATATACCAAACTAAAAATCTTTACTCTTAATAAAGTTTGTTTGGTATATGAGTTCCCCACAAAGTGGTGCGCCGCTCAGGCAGCGTAAAATAAAAACTATATCAAACTAAAGATATTTAGTCTGATATAGACACTGTTAGCTAATTATTTTTAGCGCAGATTTTGAAATGTCTTTAGGGTTTTTTTAACAAAATTATGATAAATATCTGGATATATTTTGAATAATTTTGTCAAAAAATAAGCAAAAACAGAGCTAAATATGGGATAAAAATAATTAGCTAACAGTTTCTAAGTAAAATATAAGTTAAAATATGTTAAAAACTATTAGACATTTGTGGGCTAATTTATTGAATCACTCTTCAAAAAAAGCTGTTTTTTTAGCTGTATTTTTGATCTTTTCTGAAGGTTTTTTACAAAATTCATTGGCACAAAATCTTGAGTTAAATGACAGTATTGTTAAAGAGATAGAAAATACTTTGCTTTTTGACGAAAAGAGCAATGAAGAGGTGAAGTTTTATAAGAAGAAAAGTAGTGATAAAAAAAGTGATATTGTTATTAACAGAGGAGGCTCTAACACAAAAGCTTCTGGCGCTGTAATAAAAATTGACATCACTGATCAAAAAGTTGGAAATTTTAACATCAGAGAAAAAGAAAAAACCGCTTATAATGCAAGTTTAATTGAGCAATATGAAGTGTCTATCAAGCTATATAAGGATGTTTTGGTTTCTGAACCAAATAATGCTTATGCTAAATTTTCTTTAGCAGTTCTTTATCAAAAAATTGGTCAACTTGCTCAAGCAAAAACTCTTTATCAAGAGCTTTTGAAAAATGATCCCGCTAATAAAGAAGATATTGTTGGAAATTTATTGGCAATCTTAATTGAAGAATCTCCTAAAGATGCTATTTATTTACTTTCCCGTCTTGCAACGCAAAATCCAGAATCATCTTATATACTTGCCCAATCTGCGCTGGCTTATGATAAGGTTCAAAATTATGAACAAGCTTTGAATATGCTGAAGAGAGCTATTGCTTTACAGCCTGAGCGCGTAGATTATAAATATAATTTGGCGGTAATTTATGATAAGATGGGAAATTATACAAAGGCTATAGAGTCTTATTCTGAAGTTATTAAAGCTTATGACAATAATAGTCATCAATTAACATCTATTGACCAAATAAAAAAGAGAATAGAGTCAATAAAATCAATCCTATAGAGCTAAAATGAATTCAATAGTTGAAATTTTACGCAATTCAAAAACTTTGTCTTGCTCAGATGTACATATTTCTTCGGGAAGTTGTCCAATGTATCGTTTAGACGGTGAAATAATTAAGGTTGAAGGGGCTAAGAATCTTACGCCTGAAGATATTTATGGAATATTGGAATCAATTATGACTCCAGCTCAAAGCTCTGCTTACAAAGAAAGAATGGAGTTAGATTTTTCAATACAAATTGACACTAACTTGAGGTTTCGAGTTAATGCTTTTAAAACCATTAATGGTCCAGCGGCAGCTTTTCGTGAAATTCCAGTTGAGATTAAAAGTTTAACCGCCATCAATGCTCCTGAAGTAATTCGTAGATTATCTTATTCAAAAAAAGGTTTAATTTTAGTTGTTGGCCCTACTGGAAGTGGCAAATCAACCACTCTTGCTGCTTTGATTGATCAAATTAATGTTTTACATCCTCATCATATTATCACCATTGAAGATCCTGTTGAGTTCATCCATAAAAATAAAAGATCTTTGATTAACCAAAGAGAAGTTGGTGGAAGCACTGTATCATTTGCTAATGCTTTAAAAAGTGCCTTGCGTGAAGATCCAGATGTAATTTTGGTGGGTGAGTTGAGAGATATTGAAACAATTCATTTAGCTTTAACTGCTGCAGAAACTGGTCACTTGGTTTTGGCAACGGTTCATACAAGTTCAGCTGCACAAACTATTAACAGAATCATCGATGTATTTCCAACTGAAGATAAGCCTGTTATTCGTACTATGCTTTCAACTTCAATTCGCGCTGTAATATCTCAAAGATTGTTGAAGAAAGAAGGGCAGGGAAGATGTGCGGCTTATGAAATTATGATCGCAAATGGTTCTATTAGAAACTTAATTAGAGAAGATAAAATTCCTCAAATAAATTCTATTATTGAACTTGGTAAACAAGCTGGAATGTTGACCATGAAAGATTCAATTATTGATCTATTGAAAAAAGGTTTAATTTCTAAAGAAACTCATGATGAGGCTTTGGTGGCATTCGAATAAAATCCTTCTTCTATATCTTATAATTATTAACGCATAAAATCCTCCAAATGAAATCCATATTTAGAACCAAAAGCATCGAGAGTATAATTGATGGTGCAAAGAAAAAATCTCTTAAAAAAACTCTAGGAGCCTTTGATTTGGTGTTGCTTGGAGTTGGTTGCACAATAGGAACTGGAATTTTTGTTTTAACTGGAATTGCTGCCGCTGAACATGCTGGTCCAGCTATTTCAATCTCTTATTTTTTGGCTGGCTTGGCATGTATGTTTGCTGGTTTGGCTTATGCTGAACTTGCTGCTATGGTGCCAGTTGCGGGAAGTTCTTATACTTATTCTTATGCGGTTTTGGGTGAATTTGTGGCTTGGTTAGTGGCTTGGGGATTGATTTTGGAATATACGGTTGGTGCTTCAACTGTGGCAGCTGGGTGGTCTGGTTATTTTGTGGGAATCTTAAAATCTGGTGGAATTGAATTGCCGCAATATTTGACTTCAGTTCCTGCCAATGGTGGATTGATAAATCTTCCTGCGGTGCTTATTGCATTATTTGTTGGTTCTTTATTGATGCGCGGCATGAAAGAAAGTGTGATAATTAATCGTATTTTAGTTGGTGTAAAATTATTGGTAATATTTGCTTTCATTATCATTGCTGCTCCTCATATTAAAATGGAAAATTATTCTGACTTTATGCCTTTTGGTTGGCATGGTGTTGCTGTTGGTGCCGCTACTATTTTCTTTGCTTATGTTGGTTTTGATGCGGTGGCGACTGCTGCTGAAGAATCTAAAAACCCTAATCGTGATTTGCCAATTGGCATTATTGGATCTTTAACAATATGCACCATTCTTTACATAGCGGTTGCTTTGGCTTTGACAGGAATTGTTCATTATACTGATCTTAATAATGCAGAACCAATGGCTCATGCTTTAAGAGTTAATGGCAGCAATCTTGGATCAGCTTTAATTGGTACTGGGGCTATTGCTGGTATGGTTGCAGTTCTTTTGGTTTTGATGTATGGTCAATCAAGAATTTTCTTTGTGATGTCAAGAGATGGTTTAATTCCTGCTGTATTTAGTAAGCTTCATAAAAAGTTTCAAACTCCGCACATTAGCTGTATGATTGTAACGGCTGCGGTTGCTTTGACTTCTGGCTTCACACCTATTCAAACTATGGGGCATATGACCAGTCTTGGTACTTTATTCGCTTTTATGGTTGTGGCGGTGGCAGTTCTTGTATTGCGCGTTAAGAAGCCAAATCTTGAAAGACCATTTAGATGTCCTTGGGTTTTTGTGGTTGCTCCAGTGGCGATTGTGAGCTGTGGATATTTAATATTTACTCTTTTCAGTAGTACTGGAAAGGCGTTTATGATTTGGATTGCGATTAGTACTATTGTTTATTTTACTTATTCTTATCACAAGAGTCCGATGAATGTGAAGAGGAAGTAGGGTTTGTGACGGGCGCTGCTTAATAAAGTTTCACCAAGTGCTTTAATCTACCGCCCCCAACCCCCTCCTTATCAAGGAGGGGAATGCTTTTAGTCCCCCTCCTTATCAAGGAGGGGAATGCTTTTAGTCCCCCTCCTTGATAAGGAGGGGGTTGGGGGCGGTAGATTAAAGCAATCCGATTTTAATTATTTTCAATAACTTTCTTCATCTTCTTAATAACCTTCTCCAACCCTTCAAATACCGCTTCTCCAATCAAAAAATGACCAATATTTAATTCAACAATTTCTGGAATTTTTGCAATCATTTTAGCTGTTTCATAATTTAATCCATGTCCAGCGTGACATTCTAATCTAAGGCTTTCAACTAGTTTCGCAGCTTTTTCAATTCTAATGAATTCAACTTTTTGTTTTTGGTTTTTTTGATGACAGAATTCTCCTGTGTGTAATTCTACAATATCGGCGCCAATTTTTTTTGCTTGGTGAATTTGTTTTTCATCAGCATCAATAAAAAGTGAAACTCTGATTTTTTTGCTATGTAATTTTTTTACCATTTTGGCTAAAACTTTACTATTTTTTATCACATCTAAACCACCTTCAGTGGTAACTTCTTGTCTTTTTTCTGGCACGATACAAACCGCATTTGGTTTGGTTTTTAGAGCAATTTCTAACATTTCTTGAGTGGCGGCCATTTCTAAATTTATGGGTAATTTTATGGCTTTTTTAAGAAGCTTTAAATCTTCATCACGAATGTGACGGCGATCTTCGCGCAGATGAATTGTAATGCCATCAGCGCCACTTTTTTCAGCTAAAATTGCTGCAGAAACTGGGCTTGGATGAATTCCGCCGCGGGCGTTTCTAATGGTGGCGACATGATCAATATTGACACCGAGACGAATTTTATTTAATGAATTTTTTTTCATAAATTACCAAAAAAGTTAAATAGAAAATACAACCTAAAATTATATTCATGGTGAAGCCGCGATAATCAAAAATATTAATTAAATATCCACCAAATAAACTGCTGAAAAGTGCTCCAATTAGACCGATTGACTGTAAAGTGGCATTGGCGGCAACTAATTTTTCTTTTGGATAAGTTTGATTTATAATGGTAAGAGTTGAGACATAAATTAAAGCGGCAAAAACTCCTAATATGAAATAAGCTATTAATAAAAATAAGTAAGATTGATAATAAATGCTGATTGAGGTGAAGAGTGTTAAGCTTCCTAAAAATCCAATATTTATTAGCTTGTAAGGATTGTATTTTTTTAATAAAAATCCTACATAAACATCAAACAATCCGCTAATCATGTAAGAGCTGATTAGAATCCCTGATTTCTCAGCAGAAAGTCCAATTTTTTTACCAAAAATAATTGTAAAAGTTATTAAGAAACAATATTGAGCATCAAGAAAAAATTTGGCTAAAAAGCAACGAGGGCAATGTTTAAAAAGATCTCTAAAGCTCAATCTTTTTGATTCAACTTGTGCTACAGCTTTTATTTTTATGAAGAGAAGGGTTATGAAAGCAAGCAAGGCTAAAGTTGCAGAAGCGATAAAAGAATAATAGCTTTCAGAGCCGAAAACATTAACAGCTATTGGTCCAAAAGCAAAGCCTATAGAAATTGTGGTACTTAAAACTCCAAGTCCAATACCGCGTTGAATATTGGTTAGCAAAGCGTTTAACCAAGCTTGTCTGATGATTACAAAAGTAAACCAAGAGGAGCCTATGATAAAACAAAAACCTAACCACAGATAAAAATTCTGATAAAAATAAATTAGTAATAAAGCAGCGGCGTAAAGAGATGACGAGATAAAAAGTGTATACAAAATGCCAAGTTTTGCAGATAATCTGCTTAGAAAAAATGAAATAAAAATTCCAGCAAGAATATCGCAAGTGACTGCAATACCAATTCTTCCAGGATCAATTCCATTCTTGCTCAAAACAGAGGGAAGCGTGACGAAGTTGATTCCCATGGAAGTGGCGAATAAAAAAGTGCTTAAGAAAATTAAATTTATTTCTTTTGAAAAAGAAAGTTGTTGAATTATTTTTTTCACTATTTACGAAAGGTTTGTTGAAAAGAAATTGGCTGTGTTTAATTTGGGGTTATTGTTATTTTTTAGCAAGGGTTTGTGTTTTTTAAACCCAATGTGTGTTATCTGCCCCCTAACCCCTCCTTATCAAGGAGGGGGGAATTTAAAGCTTCCTCCTTATCAAGGAGGGGAATTTAAAGCTTCCTCCTTGTCAAGGAGAGCGGCAATTCCGAGTTTGGTTCGTCATTATCCCTCCTTAATAAGGAGGGGTTAGGGGCGGTAGATAAAACAAGCTCTTACTTTATTTTGTAAAATTATTAAAAATGTCAAAAACCCCATTATTAGATCAAGTTAAAATTCCTGCCGATTTAAGAAAAATTCCTTGCGCAAAATTGCAAGAATTTGCTGATGAATTGCGCTTCGAAACAATTGCTGCTGTGTCAAAAACTGGTGGTCATTTAGGTGCTGGACTTGGCGTGGTGGAAATAACGGTGGCTTTGCATTATGTTTTTGATACGCCACATGATAAATTAATTTGGGATGTTGGGCATCAAGCTTATCCACATAAAATTTTAACTGGCAGAAGAGATCGTATCAGAACAATTCGTCAGCCTGAAGGTTTGGCAAGTTTTACTAGAAGAGCAGAAAGTGAATATGATCCATTTGGTGCAGGGCATAGCTCAACTTCAATTTCGGCGGCTCTTGGAATGCTGGTTGGAAAAAAATTTAAGCAAGAAAAATCTCATTGCATTGCTGTAATTGGTGATGGCGCAATGTCAGCAGGAATGGCTTACGAAGCTATGAATAATGCTGGAGGTCTTGATGATAAATTTTATCTAAATAATCGTTTAATTGTGATTTTAAATGACAACGATATGTCAATTGCACCTCCAACTGGGGCAATGTCACATTATCTTTCCAAACTTGCTGCTTCTAAATCTTATTTAAAAATTCGCGATCTTTACAAAAAAGCTTCGCGCAAATTGCCTGAACCAATTTCATATTTTCCGCGCAAGTTTGAAAAGGCAGCAAAAGAATGGTGGATGGGCGGAAATATTTTTGAAGAGATGGGATTTTATTATATTGGACCAATTGATGGTCACAATTTAAATGTCTTAGTGCCAATTTTAAAAAATATTCGTGACGATAATTCAACTGATCCAATTTTAATTCATTGTGTTACACAGAAGGGCAGGGGTTATGTTGAGACCATGGAAAGTTCTGATAAACTTCACGCTGTGGCAAGGTTTGATCATGAAACTGGGGTGCAAGAAAAAGCAAAATCTGCTTTTCCAAATTACAGCAAAATTTTTGGAACTTGTTTAGCAAAATTGGCAAAAAAAGATGAAAAAATTTTAGCAATTACAGCGGCAATGCCTTCTGGCACTGGATTAGATGTGTTTTCTAAAGAGCATCCAGAAAGAATTTTTGATGTAGGAATTGCTGAGCAACATGCTGTTACTTTTGCGGCAGGACTTGCCTGTGAAGGCATGAAGCCTTATGTGGCGCTTTATTCAACTTTTTTGCAAAGAGCTTACGATCAAGTGGTTCACGATGTGGCGGTACAAAAATTGCCTGTTAGATTTGCTATTGATCGCGCTGGATTTGTGGGTGCTGATGGACCAACTCATGCTGGTTCTTTTGATGTGGCATATTTAATTAACTTGCCAGATTTTGTTTTAATGGCAGCGTCTGATGGACAAGAACTGGTTAAAATGATTAATACTGCAAATTCAATTGATGATCGCCCTTCAGCTTTTAGATTTCCAAGAGGGGATGCAAGTTTTGAAATTAATTTTAATGATGATGAAATCTTAGAAATTGGTAAAGCAAAAGTTGTTCAGAAAGGCGAAAGAGTTGCGGTTATTTCTTACGGAGCGATTCTTGGTAACGCAATTGCGGCAGCAAAAATTCTGCAAGAAGAAAATGGTTTGAAAGTTACAATTATTGATGCCAGATTCGCCAAGCCTTTTGATGAAAAATTATTTACTGAAATTGCTAGAACTCATGAGGCTGTTATTACTATTGAGGAAGGGGCGATTGGTGGGTTTGGTGGCGCTGTTTCTAAATTTTTGCAAGATGAGGGTTTACTTGATGATGGTAAATGTAAATTTAGGCAGTTGGCGATGGCTGATAAATTTGTAGAACAAAATAAAGTTGATGTGATGCAAAGTGAAGCGGGGATTGGAGTTTTGGATATTGTGGAGGTTGTAAATAAAGTTTTATTAATATCAAAAAATTACTAAATGACTCAAGTAAATTTAAATGAAGAAGATTCGACTCATGTAATGGCAACAATTTTTGGAATTTAAAAGTTTTGTTTCAGGGGCTTTTACTGGGGCTTATTTACGGTATTTTTTTGTATTATTTGCAATGATCAGCATTCTGTTTTATTGGGCTAAATGCTTTGACTTGCTTACTTCAGTTGCAAATCCATCGATGTATTTCATGGACATACTTGTCAGAATATTTTTTGTTGAATATTTTGATGTAACTAGAATTGCCTTCGCAACAAGCAGCGATTCTCTTGTTAGAGTCTCCATTAATGCAGTTTTAGTGCAGGTTATTTTTACGCAACTTTCACAAGTCCCAAGGTTAATATTAGAACTTTGTATTTGATGGCATTGTCCATTTTATCGATGGTATTTTTAGAGATGTCATTATTTTTCATTGTCAGAAATAACCCAAGGCAATAGTGGTTTCACCACATATTTAATCGCCTTTGTAGTTGCCTGTGTAATTTTTGGATATTCAGCTTCAGTAAGATTTAAACTGAAATCTAAAACTTCTTACAAACTGGATTCTCGACTTCGCGTTAATGACAAGCTGTTGGTTATTAAAACTGATAATCCCTTTCAACCTTGCAAATCCTAACTTTGTAAGCTTCATACCATTTTTCTTTTCCCTGATTTTGGGCGAAAAGATGTTGAGAATCTTCTTTCCATTTACGAATTGAATCTAAATCTTTTCAATAAGAAACTGTAATTCCTAAATTCTCATGAGCGCTTTCTTGTCCTAAATAACCCTCCTGTTTTTCAACTAACTCACTCATTTTTTGCGCCATTTTTTTATAAGATTTTTCATCTGTTTTGGTGCGAAGCGAAGTAAAAATTACCGCGTAATACCATTTTAACCTGAAAACACCCATTTTCTTCAAAAAAATTATGAGCAGAAATTGCAACGAAAAGCATAAGCTGTATCAGGTGATACAGCTTATGCTTGCCAAGCAATTTATGCCAGAATTTTGCAGAAGAAAATGGGTGTTTTCAGGTTAAAATGGTATAATATGGTGTTTGTAGAGTATTGGCAATTGTCATGTAATTTATTTATGTCTAGTTTGTTTGAGGATGGTAAAAGATAATAATATTTAATAATTTTACTCTAATATATTTTATAGATGAAAGATAAAAATACTTTTCAAAAAAGCCGTCCATTGGCGGATTTAATGCGTCCAGAAGATTTACAAGATGTGATTGGGCAAGATCATTTATTTGGTGAAAATGGTGCTTTGTCAACAATTATTAAAACAAAGAATATTCCTTCAATGATTTTGTGGGGGCCTCCAGGGGTTGGTAAAACAACAATTGCTAAGGCTTTAACTAAAGTTGCTGATGCGGAATTTGTGACAATGTCAGCAATTAATTCTGGTGCGGCGGAGATTAGAAAAGTGATTGAAGCGGCAAAGTCAGAAGCCTCCTTTGCAAAAGGAGGTGGCATGCGAAGCGTGACGGAGGATTTTTTCTCAAAAAACTCAAATTCAAATTCATCTCAAGAAAATCACCCATCATCGCCCACTTATTTTTATGGAGCGGCAACGCCACCATCTTTTGCAAAGAGGGCTAAAACCATTCTAATGATTGACGAAATTCACCATTTCAACAAAACCCAACAAGATTTATTTTTACCATTCATTGAAGATGGAACAATAATTCTAATCGGCACCACAACTGAAAATCCATCTTTCCAACTTAATTCCGCATTACTTTCGCGTTGTAAAGTTCTTACTTTAAAAAGCCTTGATGAAGCTGCCTTAGAAAAAATTTTACAAAGCGTAGAAAAATCAGTAGAAAAAAAATTACCTCTTGATGAAGAGGCGCGTGAAATTTTGGTTAATCTTTCTTGTGGTGATGCTAGATATTTATTGAATGCTTGCGAAGAGTTATTTGCAATTAGTGGTGACAATTTATTAAACAAAGAAGAACTACAAAAAATCATCAGCAAACGCTCGGCCCATTTCGATAAAAAAGGCGATTTCCATTACGGTTTAATCAGTGCTTTTCATAAATCTTTGCGCGGCTCTGATGTTGATGCAGCCCTTTATTATTTAGCCAGAATGTTGGAAGCTAAAGAAAATCCTTACTACATTTTGCGTCGTTTAGCACGCTTCGCCACTGAAGATATTGGACTTGCTGATCCAAATGCTTTATTGCAAGTAATGGCCGCCAAAGAAAATTACGATTTTTTAGGAAGCCCTGAAGGAGATTATGCCATAAGCCATGCCATAATTTACTGCGCCACTGCACCAAAATCTAATGCCAGTTATCTTGCTCACAAAGCTGCAATTGACGCCGCTTCACGCACAACAAATTTAATGCCGCCAAAAAATATTTTAAATGCGCCAACTAAAATGATGAAAAATGAAGGTTTTGGCGAAGGCTATATTTATGATCACGACACACCAAATTGCTTCTCTGGACAAGAATTTTTCCCTGACGAGTTATTAAAAAAACAACGACCAAAATTCTTTGAACCAAATGAAAGGGGCTTTGAGAGAGATTTGAAAAAGAGGTTGAGCTATTGGGAAGAGCTTAGGAATAAAATTAGGTTAAAAAATTAATTTTGGATTTTAGAGTATATTTGGTTTGCGTTCTTTTTCTCCTTCTTTTTTTCTACCAAATTGGCTGAAATGAGCCTGTCGCAAATCCCACACCAAAACCCATTTAAATTTTTGTAGTTTTTCCACATTATTTTCTTGTTATTAACGCTTGTTAGAGCTATTGTTTTCTAGTTCTCATAGCTGATTTTTTTCTTGCGAACTGGTATTATACCAATTCCCATCTTTAATTAACTTTTTATGCTTCATCTTTTTGGTCTAAATTTTATCCTCAAAAATATTTCGCCTAAAAAGTTAATTAAAGATGGGAATTGGTATTAGGTGTTTTACAGCTAGGATTTCTAAGAGGTAAATCTAAAAGACTTCTAGTTTCTGCAATGACCGAAATGAGTAGGTATGAAAGGGATATGGAGTTATAAATTAAGAATTCCTAATCTTCTCTTCCAAAGCTTTTACTTCCCGCAAGATCACTTGATTAGAATCAATTAAATTTTGTATTAACTTAACAGAGTGAATAACTGTTGCGTGATTTTTACCGCCGAATTCTTGACCAATTTTTGGTAGGCTAAGAGAAGTTAGAGATTTAGACAAATACATTGCTATTTGTCTTGGACGGACAATTGATTGTGTTCTGTTTGTAGAAGATAAGTCAGAAATTTTAATTTCATAAAAAGCGGCAACGGCTTTTTGAATTTTCTGAATATTTGGTGCGGTGGAATTAGTAACTTTTGTGTAATCAGTTACGATATATTTAGCGCTTTCTAAATTGATTTCTTCCCCTAATAAAACTTTAGAGGCGATTAGCTTTTTTAAAGATCCTTCCAGATCACGAACATTCGCTGTTACTTTATCAGCTAAAAAGTTAATAACTTTAGGGCAAATTTCTTGCTCCATCATGGTGGATTTTGCCTTTAAAATTTCGATACGATCTTGGTAATCTGGGTTTTTGAAGTTAACAATCATGCCGCCTGAAATGCGGGATTTTAACTTTTCATCAATATTTTCTAAATCAGAAGGGCAGCGATCACAAACTAAAACTACTTGTTTATTTTCTTCAACAAGGCGGTTAAAGCTGTTCATAAATTCTTGTTGAGTACCTTCTTTGCCAGCGATGAATTGTACATCGTCAACTATCAAAACATCAATTGAGCGCATTTTTTCTTTGAAATCCATCACATCATTATTGCGAATTGATTGCACAAAATGATACATGAATTTTTCAGCTGAGAGATAAACAACTTTTTTTGATTTATCTTTTTCCTTGATTTGCCAAGCAATTGCCTGCGCTAAATGAGTTTTTCCCATGCCAACTCCACCATGAATAAAAAGTGGAATAGCTTCGTCAAATAAGTTAATTTGGCCCTCAAGTCCAGCGGCAATTTTTGCCATTGAAAGAGCTAATTTATTATATTTAGCAGTAACAAAATTAGCGAAAGTGTAACGAGGGTTTAGATCTGTTCCAAAGGCAAAAACATTATCATATTTAGAAAGATTAATAACTTTATTATCTTGAGATGATTGGTTTTCGGTTTTTTGTTCTTGCTGTCTTGTGATGTGAACAATAGAGATTTTTTTAAGTTGTGGGCGTAAAATTTGCGCTAAATTAAGTAAGTTTTTGCCTTGTCTAAGCTCTAAAAACTCTCTGATAACCCAATCTCTAATAAATTTTGAAGGTGCGCCAAAAATAACTTCACTTTCTGATTCGGAAAATATTTCTAATTCGGAAAGCCATTTTGAAGAGCTTTCTGCGCCAAATTCTTTTTGACATTCATTAAAAAAGTCGCTTAGGAATCTTGTTTGATTATCTTGTAAAGTTGAGCGCAAAGCTAAGTCAGATATCATTAACTCTGCCTCCATGGTAAATTTTCAGCTTTCCAGCCACTTATTTGACCTCTTTGAGAGAATTTGTTAAAATCGCCTTCAAAGCCAGAAGCTAAATTGTAGCAGTTTTTGTAACCAAGATTAATAGCATGATTTGCTGCGGCGTTAGATCTGCCTCCAGTTCTGCAAAGAAAGATGATTTTCACTTCTTCAATAGCATTGCCAAAAAGGGTTTTTAAAGATTCTTCTAATTCGGAAGCAAATTCCTGATTGATTTGCATTTCTGGAAATAGTTGCCAAGGAAGCAAAGTCATTCTGTCATTAAAATCAGCTGGGTCAACCAGACCTACGAACTTAAATTCTTCAAAAGTTCTAACATCGACTAAAACGGAGTTTTGATCGCTTTTTAAAAGATCGAATGCTTCTTTTGGGTTAATTTGAATTACGGACATTTGTTTTTTTAATATCTTGTTTTAGTTGTTCTGGAGATTTCTCGATTGTCTATTTAAGATGATTAGTGAGCTAACTCTTATGATATTAGGTTAACTTATCTATGGTAAATCGATGATATTTTTAAATATCTCTAGAAAACTTTATATTTTTTAAAATTGTTGCCTGCATTTTTTTGAGAATTTCCTCTTTGTAAAGAAGATTATTTTTAATTATCTCAAATAAATTTCTTGACAGGCGACGGAACTTAAAACCTAAGCTATCTGTTATTATGAAGCCTTTATTGTCAAGGCTCTAAGCTATGCACATGCCCTTGAAGGTTAGGGGTGTAGTGGGCAAAATCTTTACAAGAATTTTCTTTAAAAGTTTTCAAAATTTATTTTTTTAGAACCCTTTTTAGGAAAAATTTTTCTGAAAAAATTGGGAAAATTATCAAAAAAATTCCTAGTAAAATTAGAGGTAAAGATAACAACTGACCCATTGTAACATTGTCAAATAGAAATCCTATTTGAGTGTCGGGCTCGCGGAAATTCTCGATCAAGATTCTAAAACTACCGTAAAATACTAGAAATAAGCCGCTTAAGCAACCTTTAACTTGTCTAATTTTTGTGAAATTGTTGAGGGAAAATAGAATTAGAAATAATAAAATTCCTTCTAAAGCTGCTTCGTAAAGTTGACTTGGATGTCTGGGTAAATCTCCAGCATTTGGGAAAATAATGCCAAAATTTGAACCAGAAACTCTGCCATAAAGTTCCATATTTACAAAATTAGCTAAACGACCAAAAAATAGTCCAACTGGTGCTGCAATTGATAAGGCGTCGGTAAGTTGTAAAAAGTTAACTTTATATTTTTTAGCAAATAACCACATGCCAAAAATTGATCCCAAAAGCCCACCATGAAATGACATGCCACCTTGCCAGAAGGCAAAAATTTCTAGAGGATTTTCTAAAAAATAAGATGAATTGTAGAAAAAAACATAACCCAACCTACCGCCAAGCATTATTGATAATACTGCCCAAACTAACCAATCATCATAGGCTTTTTGAGATAAAAAATTATCTTTTTGATTGAGTTTTTTTAGCCAAAATAATGTGAATAAAATGCCAGCTATGTAAGCTAAGGAATACCAGCGAATGGCAATTGGTCCAAGTGAAAGTGCAATTGGGTCAATTTCTGGAAGAATTATGGGGAATTTTATCATTTTTAGATTGTCTGGCTTGTGTTGATAAAAATTAAGTATGCTAAATTAATTTGTAGGTTTTTGTAAATTTTGAATTATTCAAGATTGTGATCGATAATTACATTAAAAAACAAAGTATATGTTAAGAAAGTCTAAAGATATTTCAATTAGCAAAGATGATGTGGATTTATTTATTAAAAAAAGAATAGAAGAAGAGTTTGAAAGAAAAAAAAAGAGCAGCAACCTATTTACATGAAGGTCAAAAAAGTTCTACAGAAATTTCTAGCAATTTTTCTTCCATAGCAGCCAAAGCTAATAAAGGTTCAAAAATAGGCAAGGTATAAAAAAACTAAAAACCTTACCACTCAACTCAATTTATTTAAAATAATAACCAGTTAAAGCCTTTTTTATCTGCCTATAACAAGGTTTCATAAAAAGTTATTTTACTAAATTTAGTAATTGAAAAAATGCAAACAGAAATAGTAAATCTTAATGATTTGGTAAAAAAAGATCATCCTTACCGTAAATTGCTTTTAATCTTCAATTGCGTTCGGGAGCAATTAAAACAAAAAGGCTTTATTAGAGAAATCTTCACCTTCGTTGATTCTATAGCATGTTTTGGATGCAAAGGTAAAAACAAACATTGGCATGGCTACAGCCGAGATGTTTCAGTTGATATGCAATCAGGATTAATCAATAAGGTTGTAGTAATACCATTTTAACCTGAAAACACCCATTTTCTTCTGCAAAATTCTGGCATAAATTGCTCGGCAAGCATAAGCTGTATCACCTGATACAGCTTATGATTTTCGTCGCAATTTCTGCTCATAATTTTTTTGAAGAAAATGGGTTTTCAGGTTAAAATGGTATAATACCAGCTAATGTTTCTGATGCCAAAGCTGTTCGTGCATATTCTTCCAAAACAAGGTGCGATATTCGGCGATAAAGGCTATTTCGCCAGAGATTCAACCCTTCATATGAAAATCAAAAATCTTCATAACTGCGCTATCAAAACCAACAACATGAAAGATAAAAATTTTGATAAAGATAAACGGATTTCAAAAGCAAGATCTCCTTATGAGCGAGTATTCAGAAAAGTCAGCAACAGAAGCAGGTATTGCAGAATGGCAGAAAATCAGTTCCAAGTTTTTATGGAAAGTCTGGAGTTTAATTTTAAAAGATTGATAAGGCTTGAAGATGAAAAGCTTAGTTTTGCAACATAAAAAGGAAAGACAGGAGTTTTGTGTTTAAATCAAGAATCACAACAAAATAAAGCCTTTAGGGGCAAATAAAATATGAAAATTCTAGAAAATTACTAAAGATTCTAGGTGTAAAAATTTATATTCTTGGTAATTGGATTTAATTTGTTAAAAAAGTTTGGAATTTGAATTATGAGACACTCTCATTATAGCTATTATTCCACGATAATGAATATTGTTGAAGAAATGAAAATAGAAGAGAAGAAAGAAGACCTTCATCGTCAATGTCAATTTACAATCAACAAAATAATATTTTTAAATTAGTTGACCCCGCAGCTAAGGCATTTAGAAGCTAGTATTTACCTTCCTCTATAATCTGGAACAGCTTGATCTTTAATCCATAAGCCTTTTGGTGGAAGTGAAGTTTGAAAGAAAATATCAATTGGAATGCCGCCTCTAGGATACCAATATCCACCAATTCTCAGCCATTTTGGTTTTATGCAAGCAATGAGGTCTTTAGCGATTTGTATTGTGCAATCTTCATGAAAAGCGCCGTGATTGCGGAAAGAAAATAAATAAAGTTTCAAAGATTTGCTTTCGATAATTTTTTTGTCAGGAACATAATCAATAACCAAATGAGCAAAATCAGGCTGGCCTGTAATTGGGCAAATTGAAGTAAATTCAGGGCAAGAAAATCTGATTGAGTAATCAAGATCTTGATGAGGATTAGCAACGCTTTGCAGAATTTTTTTATCAATTTTATTTAATTGATATTCAGTTTTTTGACCAAGATTTAATGATTTAGCTTTTTGAATTTTTTTATTTTTCATGATTTTTTAAGAATTAAACGAGTTGGCTATAAATAGCTTCTAAAGTGGATATTTCTTATATTTAGCCAAAAATTCAAGACAAAAAGAAGCGCTAATTTTTAAATCTTCCTCTTCAATTTGAGACAAATAATACAAAGAATTTTTAAAATTTTGGTCAATTTCGTTAAATAAAAAATGATATCTTTCAACTTTTTCTTCGGGAATGTTAAGAATTCTAGAAAGAGTTTGGCAAAGTTCTTTTGAAAGAGTGAAGTTGTTATTGTGATGAGACATAGTTTTATTTGATTTAAGTTAGTGGTGATAAAAATGAGAGATAGAATGACTTTTGTAAACTTATATTTCAAATATTTTAGTTAATTAGTTTTCTGTTATTTAAATTTATAATTAGCCAAATTGGTTTTATAAATTTTTTATCTTCATATTTCTTATGCTATCAAGCCTTTTCTAGAGACTGTCGTAAATTTAAATTCCTAAAAATTTTTTATAAAAAAATCCAATCATCAAATAAAATCAGAACTTAAGATTTTATTCCTGATATTCTTCTAATTTTTTGACCTATTTTTTAACCTTTTAAGCCATATTTTCAGCACTTTTGGCTAAATATTCGTAACTTTTTATGAAACCTTGTTAGAAGCAGATAAACAAAGGCTTAAACTGGTTATTATTTAAAATAAATTAGGTTTAATGGCAAGAAGTTTTTAGATTTCTTTAAGAGATTTTATAGTTTATTGTGGGGATTTTGCGACAGTCTCATAAAGCGATTAAAATCAGATTTACTCAAAAAAGAAAAATATGAGAAAATTATTGAGTTGTTAAGATCAATATAATGTCTGCAAGAATTATCCCCAGAGTATCTCCGAGGAAATCAGTGAAAAATTATAAAGTCTGTGAAGATAAAAAGGAGTTGGTTGCGGGGGCTGGATTTGAACCAACGACCTTCAGGTTATGAGCCTGACAAGCTACCGGGCTGCTCTACCCCGCGTCAAAGTGAAAGATTTTTTGAAATCACATTGTGGAATAGGACCTTAAGCTAAGGGGTGAAAGCTAAAGTGCAAGAGTTTGTTTTATATGTTATTATAATTTTCTCTTTGCATCGTCATCCTTAATTTTACAAGGTAAAATCTAGTATCTCATGCGTTTTAAGATTGGAGTTAGAAAGCATGAGATCGTCGATCCATAAGTGGATCAAGGATGACGAATAAGGTTTATAATTCTGAGACGGGTGGAGCGCTATAGCATACTAATACCAATTATCATAATTAAATATACATTTGAGCTTCATCTTTTTGGTCTAAAATTTAGAATAAAAACCTTATGTACGTCTATTTACATGCGGCTTTTCTTCTAAATTTTATCCTCAAAAATATTTCGCCTAAAAAGTTAATTAAAGATGGGAATTGGTATAATATCTGTTCAGTCCCCTTGAATAATGAACAGGATTTTGATAAAAAATAGTTGGGTTATTTTTGAACTTTTCAGTTAAGAATGCAAATGGTGTTTTAAAGTTAAGGGATTTTAATTTTTTTGCAAAATTGT
>Ga0214919_10002426_pt1 | contig 29403 bp, 28 predicted proteins | sample LL1503_MetaG_FD_177994 | JGI IMG/M metagenome (GOLD analysis project Ga0214919, IMG submission 177994) | Freshwater microbial communities from Lake Lanier, Atlanta, Georgia, United States - LL-1503 | ecosystem: Environmental > Aquatic > Freshwater > Lake | place: USA: Georgia | collected... | reverse complement strand
CCCTTAACATGCGGTAAAAAATACAACATGTTAGATTTTAGATTGTCAAAATTTTCTTGAGCATTTTGGTGGCTAAAATGCTGCACATTAAAATTACTATTTTTGTATCCCGTTAGTGCATTAAAAATATTATTAAAGGCTGTAATTATAGTGTTGATGTTTGCTGTTTTAATAAACGGACTTAACTCTAAGTAATTATCTGCTTCAATAACATTGGCATTCCATGTATTGAAGCATACCAAAAAATCCCTATAATTAAAATTTGTTCCTTGAATTATTCCATTTCCGTCAATCTTGGACTGCAAATCGGTACTTACATCGACATCATCAAGAATGCCCTTTACATTAAGTGTAATGTCTTTTAAATTATTTAATAATTGACTACTCATATTTTTATACAACTAAATCTTCCACAACTCTAATCTCCTCTTGGCTCAACCCATACAAAGCATAAACCATTTTGTCTATTTCAGCATCCGTGCGTGTGATGGTTGATTGTAATTGTTTTACTTCGGCTTGTTTTTCTTCAAAGCGTTCAAGCCATTTTTCTTCTTGTTTTGATGTTAATTCAAATTTTTGTTTTGCAATTTCTGATAAAAACTCATTCCAAGAAAGCTCACTCCATTTTCCAAGTTGTTTGTTGATATTGATTTTTGAAAAATCACCTTGTAAAAGTTTGAATATTTTTGCATCAATAGCGTTAATTTCATTGTGCGTGGTTATCATTTTTTCTACTAAAGTTATCACCTCCTGTTGTTTATTATTATTGGCTTCTGCGATAGGAAATTGTTCAATATTGCCAGCATTAATACTTAAGTAACCTCCGGCAAGATGCTTATCCTTAAATTTTATTCTAATATAATAAGTCATAAATTTACTATTTAATAGACCTAAAATATATAATGGACTGAAGTTTTTGCAATCACGAATTGCATAACTGCCAACGCCTAACCCTAATGGCTTATCAGCAAACACCGCCTCAACTTCTTTTGTCATTCCAGCAATAATTATTTTACTATTCATCCATAGTTTTTTACGATTTTCACTAACGCAATTTATATCCACAAAGGCGTTTTTATAACGCTGTTTCATATATTGCACACCAGTATAGTTAATGGAGTATTTATCTACAGACCCGCTTACAATAAATGGTATTTTATCATCTCCAGAATTTTCATAGATATTTTGTGCAATTTTATCAGCTTCAAAGCCCGCTGCTCCACATTCAACAGAAATGCCAAAATCTTTAAATGTTTTGTATTCTTGTAATGTATCATTGCAAACATTTATTGTAAGTGGCTCAAAGTTACTGATCTGATATTTTGAAATGCCACATTCACCACTATTTCCAGTAAAGATAATCGGATACACAGCGGCTCCTTCAAAAATATTTAAAGAAGAGACATCGTAAGACGTACACTCATTCGTTGAACACAGATAATCCAATCCTCGTTTTGCATAGTTTGCAGATAGTAATTTGTTTGGAACAATATATCCAAATCTGCCATTTTGTTTTATTAAACGGAGACATTGCAACAGAAACAATAAATATAAATCAAATGCACCATCTACGCATTCATATTTATTAACATAATAATCCCTTACTTCTTTAGACATTCTTGCTGTCACGGCAGAAACATAAGGCGGGTTTCCAACAATAACATCAAAGCCACCTTGTTCAAAAACGGCAACGAACTCTTCTTTCCATTTAAAAGCGAGTGATTTCTTATGTTGCTCTTCATATTTTTTTATTTCCCCCGCTTCAAATAATCCGCTATGAATTGTTATGCTTTCATGAACAACCTTGCCTTCGTATTCGTGATAAAACCCGGCAACTCTTTTGTCGTCAATTAATGAGTTTCCAACTTTAATATTACCGTCAAGTGCTGTTAGTGGTTCTTTAAATTCCCTGCAATACCTCGCAGTTTTTAGCCATAGTGAAAGCTTTGTAATGCCTATTGAAGCAACATTTATATCAACGCCATAGATGTTGTTACGCAAAATATCTTTGTAATCCCAGTCGGTTTTGATGTGTTTTTTCACCTCTCGCCATTCGTTCTGTAGGTAGTCAAATACTTTAACAAGAAATGCACCAGAGCCACAAGCGGGGTCAAGAATTTTAATTGTTTTGAGTTTTTCTGCATATTCTTGCCAAAATTCCTTACTACCTTCTTTTGCTTTAATTTCAGCTTTGCGGTCATTTACCCAAGAACCTATTGCCGCATTTATTATGAATTCCGTTATAAAAGGTGGAGTATAAAATACCCCGTGCTTTTCTCGTTCATTGCTTTTGGCTTTCTTTTTTTCAGCTGGTTTGTCGTTTGAAAGTTTTTCAAGGTCTGAGATTGATTGCTCAAAGATGTGTCCTAAAATATTTACATCGAGATCAGAACCAAAATCATGTGAATATAAAAGTACGATTTTATCAATAATATCATCCGATACATTTAGGCTGTCAAGCTCGGCATCCTCAGCAAACAAACCTCCGTTGAATTTTGCAATGCCGATTTCAGGGCGACCTTTATCCATTGCTAAAAACAAGTATTTTAGCCGTTCGTATTTTGTTGGAACAAATGTGTTATCAAGTGCTTGACGTACGGAGTCACCGTCCAGTGCATTGTTTTCACGGCAAAAACGGATGAAAATTATTCTGTCAATCAATTTTTGTGCTTTGTAGAGGTAAAAATTTCTGCCAAAGGGCTTGTCTTTGTTTAGCTCAACAAGGTTATCCCAGATTTCTTCACGGAGCTGTTTATACCAACGATAAAATTCATTTTGAATTTCTTCGCCTCTATCGGTCATATCCAAAGAGTGAACTTGCGATTGATTATTGACCTTTGTAAATAATTGGTCTTTGCTTAATAAAAAATGAAATTCCTTAATTTTATCGTCGCTGTTTGCTAAGTCATCAAGCAAAAACTCGTGATATTTTCCTTCACCGCCACCTTGCCCATATTTATAAAGTCTAATTTGCTTAAAATTAGAAATAATAACGAACTCACATGAGCTACCAACCTTTGAAGCATAAGAAAAACCTTGCTCAATAGGTGTTCCGTGAAATTCTTTACGCTTTTGGTTTTTATCAAGATTAACCGTGCAGTCTTTTAGCTCAATAACAACACGCACATCACCCGCATCTTTCATGCTTACCGTTTCAGCTTTATACGAAGCAAGATTAAACCCGAGTATTCCATCGGGCTTTTTACCATCAACTTGCGAACCGCTTTCCCACCATAATGAGTTATCTTTTTTACCAGCTACACCTTGATAACCCAAAATTTCCTCAAAAAATTCTTTTAAAAACGATTGCTGACTTTCTTTTTCCTTCGTTAAATCAACGGATGTATTCCACCTCTCAAAAATTTCTCTTGCATTTTTGATTTTATCACTGTCTATGTTCTTATATTCGGTAAGTTTCTTTTTTAGAAACGATGGATTGAACAGGGAATTTATAGACATTCTTTTAATAAAAAATTCATTACATCTTTTTTAGAAGATAGATAAACCGCTTAATCACAAAAAGCAAGTAAAAGGGTTTTATGATTTTGAACACGTGTTCAAAATGTTTCTACCCTCACTCGCAAACTTTAATCTGAATTCACTAATCCTTTCGTTTATATCACTTATAACGTCGGCATTCTCTTCGTTAAAGTGTAAGTTTTTGGCAAAATTCTTCGCTAAAATTGCACCTATAATACGTACTTCCTCTTCAAGATAAACTCTCGTTCTTATGTTTTTACGTGGATAGCCGTTGTTGTTTGTTGCGTATTCAATTGCAGCTCTTGGTATCATTCCAAGCCTGAAATACGATTGCATGCTCGGGTATGTTATACCTAAAACATCCGAAAGACTAGTAGTTTTAAAAGTCGCGCACTCAACCAGTTCTTCGCCAAAATATACAAGCTTCTTTTGACCAAACTTTGCAATTCTTTCTTCAAGGTTGCTTTCAAGAACCGCTTTATCGCTTATAAACTCATTATCTTTGCGATAACGCTGCCTTTGCTGGGTCTTGATTTTTACTTGATAGTTCGGGTCTGATTTATATTTTTCATTTCTACGTCTATTTCTTTCTGCGGCAAGTTCAGGTTTGTCGGCGTACCAATTCGTTGATTTTTTGTTATTATTGTCGTTTTGCATGGATAAATCAAATTACTTCAATCGCTTTCGTTATTTATCGAGGTTGAAATTTTTTCACAGAACGTCTTACCATTTGTACTAAGAAAAAGCAATAATTCATCTTCATAGGGTCCATGACCTGATATAAGAACGACTCCATTGCTTTTAACAGCCCCATGCATTTTTTGTACATGAACAAGTTTATTTATTATTAAATTATAAAATAAATACATTTGTTTAACTGGAACTGAGAAAACTGGATAAGTCACTTTAGTACCATCCTTTTTTGTAAATTCTTGATTATAAATAAAATATATTTTATTATCTTCTTTGGTGTATCTATATAATGCCAATAAACAATCAAGTTCAAGCTTAGAGTACTTACCACTTATTCCTAGCCATTGCAATTTTAATTCCTTGAGCCTCTTTAATGAACCTTTCTTATCTTTATTTTTATCAAATTTCGTATGACAATTTGGACATAAGGTAATTAGATTTTCAAACGAATTATCTTGTGTCTCATTGTATGGTGTAATATGAGCTTTTTCATCAAACCTAAAAAATGTATTATCTCCTTCACAATACTCTATTGATACTAAGCAATTGGCACACCTATAAATGGTTTCCTCAAGCAAAGCTCTTTTTATTGCAACTTGAATTTCCTTTCTACTCATACAGCCTCTAAGTCTATTTTTGGTATAAATATAACTTAAATTTAAAAAAGCAAGATAATAATCCTTACTTTCGCTCTGTAGCTTATTTTGAAAATAATTAATATACTGATTTACAGTCGGTATTTATTAGTTAGAAATATGCCAGGAGCAAATCAAAAATATGCCGAGGTCTGGAAGGAACTTGGAATGAAAGTGCAATTTTTACGCAAAACAGCGGGCTTTAGTCAAGCAAAATTGGCGGAGAAAATTGAAAAAACAGAGGACACGATTTCAAATATTGAGCGTGGTATCGGTTGCACAAAACTTGAGACTTTAATTGATGTCTGCGATGCCTTAGGCACTACATTAATTGATTTACTTGCTCTTAAAAATGTTGATTATGCCTCCAAGAAGAAATCTGAACTTGTAAGGCAAATCATTGACATTATCTCTTCGTACAAGGAAAAAGACATTGAAAATATTCTTACCATTTTGGAGAAAATAGGCGAAATTGAGTAGACTTTCCGCATTACACAAAATATCAAATCCCGTTTGTCAATGATTTGCCAGCTATTCTTGACATAGCATTTTTATAATTCTTATACTCTTCCTGTGATTTTGGTTTATGAAATTATATAAAATTTGTTTGTTTAGTGTTATTGTGAACCTCTATACTGTTATTTCACACGCCGTCTATTCCAAGTCTTGACAAACGAATTTATACAGAAAAGGTTTTGCATAGTGCTTGAATAATAAGTTTTCTTCTTTCTTCTATAAACTGCTCAGGCATCATTTCTAAATAGTTGTTCGGTATTAGTAACAGCTCCTTATTAAATGACTGCTCTTCAAGCCATACCTTTAGTTCTGCATTGGTTTTTCTCAAGTTTAACGTAGCTGGTAACATTTGTATATTTCCAATCGAATTAATAATTTTTTCTTTAACGTTAGTCTTTTTGCATTCATCTCTTGAAATTATATGGTCTTGATGATACTCCACATCTGATGACTTAAGCTTTAAATATCCACTTGTACAATAGTTGATTATCATAGGAAGTAATGGCTTTTTATATCCGTTTTTATCAACAATTTCTTCTATATCCTTCTGCTCCATTTGCCTCCCGATTGATTTCGTTTTGGTAAAGTCAAAGTTATTATCTTTCAGCTCATATTTAATCTTTTTTAACATACCGTCAGATGCACTAGAAAATAAACTACTAATAGATGCCCTGCAGAGCCATTCAATAATTTCAAAATGGCTTTCTATATCTCTTTTATCAGTTGAGTATGAAAAGCTTTCATTTTTCTCTTTCTTAAAAAAGAAATATACAATTGGTATGAGTGCGTTGCGAGAGGGAATACTTGCTTCATCGAAGCCATACCTACATAGCATTTTTTCAGTATTTTTTATCGCTTCCGATAGTTTATCAAAATTAGTAAAAATATCGTTTACCACATCTTTTTTGAAATTTGAAATCTCAAACTTTGGCTCTAAGTCAGTCAATATAGTTAGGCTTGCCTTTAAGAAAAAATCTTTGTTTAGAATTTTACCAATTTTTAATTCTTTAACTAAATTTGTGATTTTATCTCTAAAGTCATTACTAATATTCGTTATAAACGAAAGCATTAAATCAGATTTTTCAAGCTTAACGCCTCCATCATTCAGTCTTATGAAGACATCTACAACTTTCTCCAATTTAATATTCAATGTTTCAATATGAAATTTAGTATGAGAAATTTTTGTGTGCAACTCTGCAATTTTCTCTGAAATTAACTCAGCCTGTTCATGACCAATCTTCTGAGCTACGACATCGTATCTAAAACCTATAAAATCTTTAAATTTTTTTGCAGTTTGAAAAATATCCCTTCCGTCAACCGCAAACAAATCCTTTATTCTAACCCAATATCTGTTATTTTTTTCATTATCCACTTTAACATCTTCTTCCGTCTTGAACTTAAATTGATACTTTATTTTATACCCATCATCTTGTTCATTTTCAGTAGCATCATGGTACAAAGCATCCATACAAAGGTATTCTTTTTGTTTTTTCTTATTAATACGAACCCCCTTGAGACCTAAATATAAGGCGGTAAGACGCTGTTGACCATCAATAACATAATTCAACTCTGTAGATTTTGCATATGGCTCACAAACTTGGATATTATCGGAATTAATATCATATTCTTCTGAGAATTTGTAAACCTTAAATGATTGACCCTCTTCATCCTCTTTTCTATTGTATGACCATAAAATTACTTGACCTATTGGATAACCTTGCAATATTGAGTCAAAAAATTTCTCTATTCGTTCTTTCTTAATGTCTTTAAGCCAAACAAATTCCCGCTGAATTGTTGGTAAAAATATGGTTGAGTTGATTTTATTAAGCAATTTTGGTATTTCCATAGATAGACCTTAAAGTAATTTTCACTTGTATGGAGGTTAAAACAAACATTTGTAAAAAGCAATTAAATACATATTTACTCTCAATGCAGCTACCAATATCACTCAATCACAAAATCATCTGAAACCTCACTAATGGCTCCTTTGCCTGTGGTCAACTCTTTTATCAAATCGTCATCACCAGAAACTATTGCATCAAGTATTTTGTTATTTCCTGCGTTATTTGATATTTGGGAGTGAACATATTTACAAATATTGAGATATTTTTTTAATTTCCTCTGTGTTATTCATGCCCCATTGTCCAAAAAATGGAGTAATAATAATTTTCATAACATTATCTGAATTTACATCAATAATTTCTATATTTTTTGGCTTGTTGCCGTTAGATATATTGACAATATTTCTATTTTTACTAAATAGAATATATCTTATTTTATCTTGTGGATAAAATGCTAACAAGAAATCATTTCTACAGCCAGTGCCTGAGCATACAATTGTTTTTGACTGTCCAGATTGGATCATTTTACGAAGCTCTAAAAATCTATATTTTTGGCACCATATCTTATATTCATCTTTCGTAAAAAACCCAGTATAATCAGTATGTTCGTTTTTCCAATATGCATTTTCAAATTTAGGAAATGCAAGGGGGTATAAATTTGCAAAGAACCAACCAGCTTCTTTATATGTTGCATCTTTTGGCAATTTTGGATTAATATCTCTTATTAGATGTGCAACTTTATGACTTATTTGCCATGAGTTATATAAATTACAGTCTGGAATTTCTGTGATAGGTTTTATATTTTGAAAATCCAACAATTCTGCACCAGGCTCTATTCCGCAAAACCAATATTTACCATTTATATCTCCACCATTATGACCAGAGTAACTTAAGGCATAGTCTTCAAAATCTTTAGAAACATTAAACATACAAAACTCATTACATCTTTTTGAGAATTATAATGCGGGCAAACTTCGTAGAAGTCAAGTTTTATTCCGCACAGCTGTGCAAGTTACAAAGTCACCTTCCTATATGTTATACTCACTCTTCTATTGTTTACATTTGATTTTTTTGCTGGGATTGAATTCTTCCACCTATACCTTGCTTCACCTTGAAAGGTCAATAAGCTTCTTGGTTCTAAAATGATTGAATGCTTTACACTACCTCGTTCCAATACCATCTCACAGGGCTCTAATAAACTCAGTGAACAAATTGTATCACCAAAACATGGAATACAATCTATGTGCAGAGTTATTCCTTGTCCTGTTAGATATTCATTTACAATCACTTGGTCAAATCCATCAAGAATTTGAAGCCACTCAGGGACATCTGCAATCTTTAAATTAGGAGTTATTTTACGAGCCTTATAATCATATTTATAACCATAGTGCTGAACTCTTCTTTTTAGGTCAGTAAGCCAAGGTTGCTCGTCTATTTTGGAGATTAGGAGTTGTTCTTGTTCTACGGTGATGTAGTTTGTGGTGTAAACCAGACCCTCTATTTTTGGAATTTCAGAACTAAATAACGTCATAAATTAACAACCTCAATCCCACTCAAACTTTCAGCTAACACACGTCTATGGCAACATTTATAATCAGCTTCAAAGCAAGTGATTGCAATAAGTTTATCTTGCTCTAAAATTTGTAAAAGCTTATCTGTGTATTTTTGTTTAGACAGTAGATTATTTTTATAATCTTCGAAAAGCTTATTTTCAATATTCTTGACCCCACCCCCAAATAAATCATAGCCACTTGACGAGGAACTTTTCGCTGTTTTCAATTCTTGTCTTTTTTCACTTTCAATACCTAATTCTTGAATGTGTATGTATTTTATGTCTGATTTTTCAAGGCAATACATAAACTCCTTTTTGCTAAAACCAAACTTGTTGGAATATGCGTTTTTTCGAACATCCACGAGAATTTTGACGTGGTTTGCAAGTAATTTATTAATGTAGGTATCAATAGAAATTCCTTCATAACCGATTGTAAATAGTGTATTTTGCTCTCGTTTTTGTTGAAATTCAAGTTTTGGTAAAACAAATTCCTCGCCTCTACTAATTTTGTTTTTTAGCCCCTGTACCGCCAATTTATCTTTCATTTCTAAATCAAAAGCATAGCGTTTCTTGGCCAAATAATCTTTGAAAATGAATGTTTTAATGTCGTTTTCTAATTCAAACGAATATCCATTTACAAAGTCGTAGTTTATGCCGCTTTGCAACTTATACCACTGCACATATTTTTGAATACTATCCAGCGGAATGTTTAATTCCTGTGATAACGACAACACTATTTTATATTTGGACTGCATAACTTTCTAGTAAATTCGTTTTTGGTATATTTATAAAAGATTTATTCTCAATTTGCAAGTTTGCTAAATTATTTTCTTGCGGTGGGTAAAAAATGCCGATAATCATAAATGGATTTGGTGATTTTCTAATGTGCCACTCTCTGCTTGTACCAAGGAATAAATATATATCTCGTTTTTGCATTGCGGTAAAATATTTGTGCCTCAAAATATCTTTGATAAGTTTGTAATTATTGTTGTAATGAGTTAGAAGCTTTCTCGTTAATTCACCAATTTCCCAGTCAATAATTTGAAGTCTACTTATTTTACCCTCACTGTCCTCAAATTTATAGTAAAATTTGAATGGTAGTTTATAGGTTTCGCATTTAATATTATTCTTATGCGAGGTTTCAATGTGGAAGCTAACTATCTTTGCAGGCTTAAATATAGCAAGCGATGTTTGTTTTACCGAATTCCTGCAATCGTATATCAACTGAGTTTTACTTGTATAAATATCGTGAAGTAATAGCTTTTTTCTCAAATACCAATCTTTCCGTGTATCAATTATTTCCAATGGATTAATTTCTCCGATTATTTTACAACTTTCAGCTCTTGGGTCAGATGTATCTTTTTCTAACTCCACCTCAACCCATTGATATTTCTTATATCGATGCTCCTTGGTTAATGCTCTAAATGGAACAGGATAAAGTCTGTGCCATTTGCCTTCCTCGTCAATTCCAGCCGTACAAACCAACTCTCCATATTTTGTTGATGGGCAAGGATATGTTTTTGCTACTATTAAAATTCGTTTTTTCATATATAGATAATAATTCTTTATTATTCCATACTATATACTTTTCATTTGAGGGAGCACAAAAGTGAATATTTTATAAAAATAGAGCCATACCAAACCCTTTCCGCGCACAATTTTTTATCTTGCATAGCCAGCTGCTCTTTTTATTTTGAACACGTGTTCAACTTTTCTATCCCGCAAGCAGATTGTCCTTCAATATTAGGTTCAACTAATTTTGCTAAGTACTGCAAAGACTGCTACCAGCCGAGGTAGCAATGTTCCAGTGGAATGACACTTGGTATGTTTTCCTGAACTACGGTTAAATCAGTTCCGCAGGATACCTTCTTTAATATCACGGTTGTTTTTATTGTTCCTGGTAAGTTTGTGTCATCAAAAACATCGGTATATACAAGCTTTTCGTTTGGCATTAGCTCTAAATATTCACCTCCGAACGAATGAGATTTGCCTGTTGTAAAGTTTTTAAAAGATATTTTGAATTTTCCACTAACTTTTACATCCATACTGTGGATTGTGCAGGTGAAGCCGTCTGGGGCTATCCATCTTGCAAGTGCATCGCTTTCCGTAAATGCACGGTAGACTTTTTCAGGTGATGCTGTTAAAACACGGTGTAATTTTACTGAATTTTCTGACATAATAATTTACATACTTATCTATCTATTTTTATAAAAGGTAAATCAAAAAAGCAAGTGGATTGCGTCACTTGACATCCAGACTTTACATAATTGTAAACATTTTTCCCAACTTTTTAAATCCCCAATATTTCAAGCATCCTTTCTGTTAAGTGATTATACCTCGTATTTAACTGATATGATTTAAACCCTGTGGTATTTTTAGGGCTTGTTTTAATTGATTTTATTAACACTCCTTTTCTTTTCAGTCTATTGATTTCCGTTTGTGAAATATGCACGCTACCTTCTCTTGGAATGGTTATTTTTCTTTCCGTAATTAATATTTGCATGATTTGCCTTATGCGTTCCATATTGTTTTCAAAACTATCAAGTAAAATACGCATCAGTTCCATCAAACTGTCAACCGCAGGTGTGTTTGCCTGGTTAAGACCTTCATGTATGTAGCGACTTTGCATATCCCGAAAATAATAACGAAACCTTGCAACACTTGCTTCTATAACTTTCTGTAAATATAAAGTAAAGTCTTCAATATGATGAACACCAGTTGCTTCGCAAAGTGTCTTAACATTTCTTGTAAATTCTATCTTAAAACGAATTCTGTTGAATGTTTTTGCATACACTTTAACCTGTATGCTTGAGCCAATTTTAACGGATGATGCAGATGACAGACCTAACACATCCTGACCTGCGGTTTCAGTTGGAAGTTCTGCTTGTGAGTCAAAACTATCTTGCAAAATTTCATAATCTTTAAAAGTTCCCATTGCAACACAGGCTTTAATGATGTTATTAATTTCTCTTGCTTTATACACTGCATCACCATTTGCACCGTATTCAAAATAGGTTTCAACGGATGATATTGACAGATATGTTCTTCCCATTCCAGGAACTAACCGCAGACCGAATGACTGACCTGCAATAATATATTCCGTTACATCCGAAGCATGTTCAACACCCATCCTTTCCTCAACAACGACATCCGTTATCCATTCAATCGCTTTTGCTATAATTATTGCAGTAGCGTCCGCAAATTGGTTGCGAGTGATTTCATGAAGCTCATTATTTAGGTAGTTGTCATTAGCGTCAAGAGTGGGAATATTATTCGGTTGTTGATATAAAAACAGCTCTTCATTCACTTGTATGTTTGCAAGATGTTGCAAACTAAATTCGGAAGGTCTATGACCATAGTGTATGGCTAAAAATCTTGTTGGATTGATATTAAGTGCTACCGAACATTTATACCTATCACGATAACCTTGTGCCCTTGTAAATTGAAGCTTTGTTCCTGCAAGCATGCAATGAATGCCGTTTTTCTTATGTATTATATCACACGAAGCTTTGAAAGGGCTGCCTTGATTATTATAAAACAGTTTTATATCTTTGTTATATATTCTATAATGAATATTGTTCAAATGAGTATGGATTGTTTCCGCTGTAGATGTAGAATTAACCATAACTCTAAACCTAATAACCATTTTATCAAATGAAGCATCGGCATTTGTGACTGTTAAATTATTTATATTATACAGTCTCGGGTATGTATGTGTTGTATTATTTCTTGTTCTATTAACAGTATTTACATCACTCACTACATCGGTCATATTCAAATATCAAATTTTTGGTCTATTTTTCACATCATTTTGCACACTATAGAGGAAGATTGTTTGTTATTCTTCGTTTTTATCATCTGAGGAAATTTCTTTTACTGCGGATTTACCATCTAAATGTTTGAAATTTTCCTTTGTTGAGATTTTCTTACCGTTTTGTTTTTCAAGGTCTTTGCGTGCGTCCCCGGCAACTTTGCCACCTTTTTTGGCTACTGTTTTATTTTGGTCAAAGCCTTTAGCATCCGTGTTGCGTGCAATTTCAGTTGTTGCAGCTTCGCCAAGCATAGAAAAAATTAACTCAAGGTCTGCCATGTGGTCACGGAGGTTTTCATTTGGCTTAGCTAAACCTTTGAAATCCCTATACTCACTCGGTGTCATTCCAAAAGTTGCTTTGGAAATTTCGGCGGTAAGAATGGCAAAATCACGGTATACGCCAACGCCTCTTTCTTTCCATTCAGTCGTTAATTCCTCACGCACTTGAATTCCGCGCATGCGTTTTTCAATCCAACATTCCGAATACCCTTTTGCTTTATAGATTTCTCTTGCTCTTTGTTGTGTTAATTTCGGGTCTTAAATTTCTTGTATGCATTCATAACCAACTTTTGCAAGCCAGCGTTTAAAAGGTTCGGCTTTTGGTGATACTACTGTGGTATTGCTAACTGAGACTATTTTTTTAAGTTCCTGAGATATTGACATATTTATTTATTAATAATGTTTTATACTGAAAATAATCTAAAAAATCAGATTTTACTGATTTTGATGAGATTATTTTTAATTAAGATAGTCCGTTTATTTTTATAATCAAGCAACTAAAACCTCTTTATACTTGAATCTTTTACCAAAAGTATTTGCAATGGCATAAATCATGTAAACAAGACATAAAAGTCAAATAAAATATTTAAATTTTTTACCAATTTCAATTAAAAATTTCTTTATTTTATCCAGCACCCATAAATGTTTTTGCTAGTTATTGGCATTCTAAAGTATATAATTTGGAATTTTAGCATTCCTTTAAATCTTTTGTTGATTCAATTGATATTTCACCATACGTTTTATAATGAAAAATTACTAAACCCAAAATAACAACAATTTCCGCTGCGGTAATAGATAAAATAAATATCAACAATGCTTGTCCTTGCATGTTGCCAATATATCTGCCGATTGAAATAAGAATTAAATTTATAGCTAAAAACATTATTTCAAGTGATATTATATATGATATAATATTGGATTTATTGGAAAGCAGACCAAACAAACCAATTCCAAGCAAAGCAAAAGATAAAAATATATATTGTGTTAAACCAATGTCTTCAAAAAACATTTTAAAATATAATGTTTAACTTAAATATCTTAATAAAAAATAAAAAGCAAATAGTTTATATAATTTCAAGTAATTATATACTTAAAACATATTTTTCTTAACAAACATATCACACCATCTTAAATAAACTTAAAATATTCCAACAAAATGAAAATTATAATAACCATGAAATTCTAACTATTCTTTTTCTTAATAATTACATCCATTGCTTTTGCAAAGTCTTTGTTTTACTCGGTTGTAAGCTGTGGGTTGTCTTTTACAATTTACTCTATTGTTTTTTCTTCTTGCGTTTGAGTTTTTTTAATTTTCTTCTTTGATAAAATTGTTTTTATTTCTTTTGTTATCTTTTTTAAATCCTCTATTGCATCCCTTTCCGCATCTTCTTCTTCAATGTCCTTTCTTTTTTTATTAAATGTTTGAAAATCTGAATCTATGATTTTCTTTGCATCTTTTGAGGATATTGAGCCAGAATTATTTAACAAATCATATTCATTGAATTCAATTAATTTATTTGTATAAACTTCCCAATCTTTTAACATTATTGCCTTTTCTTTTAGGGTTTGGCTTTCTAGGTAGTCTAATAATTGATTTACTAATAATTTCAATTTTTCTAATTCTTTTTTATTTATATAATTCGTACCAATTCTTGCATCACCAATTCTTACAATAGAACCTTCCCAATTTATTAATCCAAAATTCTGATCATTTATATTATGTCTTTCAATTAAAAGTTCCGCTGCGGTTTTACCGGTTATAGCATACAAAAGCTTATTTCTTACGGTTGCAAAAAATGTTTTTACATCTTCGGTATTTTTCTTTTCTTCATAATCAACAGCTGTTGCGTATATATCTTTTACTTGTTGATAAAATAGCTTTTCCGATGCTCTAATTTCCCTTACTCTTTCTAGTAATTCTCTAAAATATTGATTTTTTGAAGGGTCTTTTAATCTTTCATCGTCCATTGCAAAGCCTTTTATAATGTATTCTTTTAATACTTTTGTTGCCCAGATTCTAAATTGGGTTGCTCTTGCTGAATTGACACGATAACCAACTGCTATAATCATGTCTAAATTATAATGTTTTACTTGATAATTCTTGCCATCAGATGCAGTATGTAAAAATTCCTTACATACTTCATCCTCATTTAATTCGCCATCTTGATAAATATTTTTAATATGGATTATGATATTATGAACTGTGCAATCAAAAATCTCGGCAATTTGTGCTTGCGTAGCCCACATTGTTTCAAAATCTGATGACTTCAAGTCAACTCTTGTACCATTTTTGCCTTGATAAATTATTATATTCATTTCATTATTCATATTATTAAAAACCTACCTAACCAAAACACTATAAAACAACCTTTTATCCTCAAAACCTCCAAACCAACTTTAAAACTTACCAAAGTCATTTAATTCCTTAACGTTATATCAGAAATAAAACTCATTACAGTATTTTTGCATGTGTTTTTTACTTGCCCAGTGGTAAATTCCATTTATACCTCTTTTCATTTGAGACCAAAAGCTTTCAATGGTATTTGTGTGAAATATACAATATATTTTACTTGTCAAGCATTGTTTTGGTTTATTAAGTATATAATTATCATATTTGATATGAAATTAAAATAACAAAAAAAATGCTTTAATAAATAATTTTATAGACAAAAACATTATTATAATAGAAAAAATTCTTGTAAAATATTTCATATATGGCAATATTTTATGTTTCAATTTATGAAATATAAAATGCATTATATAAAAATAACAAAAAGTTGTAAAAATCATCCATATAGAGTAAATAATTTTTATAAACATTCTTGTATTTGAATCAACACAGGAATCCATTAAAGCAAGATAAAATATCAAAGATGTTGGATTACAAAATGTAAGTAAAATACCAGACTTAAAAGATGGAATAGCTGATTTTATATCATATATTATTTTATTTATATTTTGATTAATTAATCTATATGCATAAAGACCTAAATATAATCCGCTGATAAAATGAATTGCAAAATATATAGCTTTAATTTGAGTCACTTCATCACTCAAGCCAATTAAAGCGAAAAAAATAAAAACTCCATCTCCGATTGTAATACCTATAATAAAAGGTAGTAATTGTCTTATTTTATATATAACAGAGTTATTAAAAATTCCAACAAAAGTTACACCTGGAGACGTAACGCCCAAAAAGTTTATTATAGTAAGTGTAAAAAAAGTATTCATTATCTAAAAATTACTTAATATTTCTTTCGGTAAGTTTTTTTAATACTGCCATTTGTCTAAGCCATTTGAATAACGGAATAGCTGGCATTCCACCAAGTTTAATATTACTTTTATAGGTTGATACAACGCCAGATTTTGCAGCAACTTGAACAAAATTGCCAACCGAAATATGCCCAGACATTCCAGATTGTCCACCAAACATACAACCCATACCAATTTCTGCACTTCCAGCAATTCCAACCTGTGCTGCAATTACAGTTGATTTTCCAATATGTGCATTATGTCCTATTTGTACTAAATTATCTAATTTTACCGAATCTGAAATTACAGTATCACCAAAAGAACCTCTATCTATTGTTGTGTTTGCACCGATTTCTACATTATTTCCAATATTTACAACCCCAAGATGAGTGATTTTAATTATTTCTTTTGTTTTATTATCTATTGCAAAACCAAAACCATCTTGACCAATTTTAACTCCTGGGTGAATTATACAATTTTCCCCTATTATTGAATATCGAATACTTGAATTTTCATAAATCACACAATTTTTTCCAATTTTAACCCCATCACTTATAACGCAATTATGAGAAATTATACATCCATCTTCAATTGTAACATTTTGTCCAATTACAACATTATATCCTATTTGAATATTTTTTCCTAAAATTACAGATTTATCAACCAATGAGTCTTTAAAATTCTCATTTTTATCAATTAAAACTGAAGGATAATTAACAAATTTATAAAAATACATAGCCAATTTAGCCATCGCAACATAACTATCTTCAACTATAATAAGTTTTGAATTTCCAGTATAATTTTTAAATCTTTCTTTTGTTGTTAGGCAAAATTCAGATTTTGTATCAATAAATTTCTGTAAATATTTTGGATTCTGTAAAAAAGAAACATCCCCCTTGTCGCCTTCTTCAAGAGAAGATAAATTGTATATAAATTCATTTTTATTCAAATGAATATTATCATCATAATTTGCATCAAGAAAAATAAGCAATTCCTTTATGGATATTCTATCAATCGCTTTTTTAAAGAAATGCTCATTTATCACTTATTAAAATAATATTACTTTAAATCTTTTAATTCTTTTTCTGCTTTTTTGAAATAAGCATCACTATCAATTTTACAAGAAGATTTATCAAATGCTTTAATAACTTCTTGAGTTATATCTTTAGCTTTATCAGACGCAAACATAACGGAGTTTGATGGAATTACAAGATCAACATTATTTGCTTTTGCAATACTAGTTACATCTTTTGAAAGGCAAGTATTAAGATCTGAAACCCCATATCCTTTTACCATATCAAAAATTGCATTAATTTTTTGAATAAATTTTGTATATTTTTCAATTTCTTCCTGAATTTTAGATTCTTCACTTTTTAATTGCTGAGATGACAAAGCAGAAGATTTTTTCTTTAAATTATCAGTGGTTTTAGATATTTCAAGTTCCATTTTTTTAATTTCTTCTTGATACTTCTTTTGCTTCTTTTCAATTTCTTTTCTAAAACTAGAAACTTTAGTGGAAGATTCTTCGGCTTTTTGAACATTAAAAATAGCAACACTTAAGTTATATTCAGCTTTTGAAGCTTGATTAAAAGTTAAAACCAATACAAGAAATAGTGTTAAAAAATTCATATAAAAAATAAAAATTAAGTCTTACTAAAAAATAAAAATACATAAATATTTTAATTGCAATATATATTTATCAAAAATTATACCATAATGATTGATTTGTAATTTCATGATGATAAATTATCTCGCTTACTTTAATAGTATTTCCTAAATCTTTAGGTGATCTATTTGCTGTAATTTCTTTTAGATCTGCAAACTTTTCACAAACATTTTCCCCAAGAGTTAACTCCATTAAATCGCTTGCCTTGAAATACCTTATTGCATCATATATATTTCCTGGAAGTTTTTCTCGTTTTTTTAAAATAGATTCAACCTCATTATTTTCATCTATTTTATACATTCCAGTTTTTACAATAGCAAATATCATTAAATATGGATTACAATCAGGTGCAACAGACCTTACTTCAATTCTTGCAGATTTTTCATTTGCAGTTGGAATTCTTATCATAGCACTTCTATCATTTGAAGAAATTTTAATTTCATTTGGTGCTTCAAATTTTGGATCTAATCTTCTATATGAATTTACACTAGAATTTATAATTAAACATAAATCTTTTGCATAATATAAAATAGATGTTGCAAACTTCTTTCCCATTTGTGAAATTTCCTGACCTTGTTTATAAAATAAATTTTTATCATTTGATGAAAGAGATATGTTTATATGCATTCCACTTCCATTAATATTCATAACAGGTTTTGGTAAAAAAGATGCAGTACATCCCATTAATTTTGCAACTTGACGACAAATTAATTTATAAAGCTGAATTTGGTCTGCTGCCTCTACTGCCTGAGTATACTTATAATTTAATTCAAATTGAGATGGTGCTACTTCTGGATGATCTTTTTCATTTTCAAAGGCCATAGCTCTTTTAATTTCTGCTGTTGCATCTATAAATTTTCGCAATTTATCTTGTGGAAGAGAATTAAAATATCCACCAGTTGTAACTAAATCAAATTTACCAAGATTTTGAAAATTTTGTTCAACATCTATACCTTCAAGCAAAAATCCCTCTATTTCTGGTGCAATATTAATAATTGTTTTATTTTTTTCATATAAATTTTGTGATAATAACTTTAATTTATATCTAAAATCACTTTCATATGGAATATTATCTTGATTAAATGCGCTTGCAAACATAATAACTTTTCCTGCACCAAAAATATTACTTGGTGTAAAACGAAAGCTACTGAAGTCTACATTTAATCTTAAATCTGACTTATCCTGAGAGGAAAAACCACGAACAGATGAGCCATCAAATGTTAAATTATCATAAGATGATATAAAAAAAGATTTATCATAATCAAGATTTAATAATTTACCTTCAAGGTCAGTGAAACAAAGCATAACAGCTTTAATTTTTTTTTCATCTTTTAAAATTTGTAATATTTTTTCCTTAAAATAATCATCAGATTCACACTTCCTTCTATCATTTTTTATTTCCATGTTTCTTTTCTCCAGTTCTTCGTAAGATAAATCAAGAAAAATTTTATTATTTTCAAATGAATTAAACATATATTAAAATGAAATTGTATTTCATTAGAACAAAATAAAGATTAATGTCAAGAATATTGTTTTATGATTTTTATAATTAAACAGCCTTAACAACTCCATTTACATGAATTTTCATAGTCTCAAATGCTTCAAGTCCCTCTTCATCAATTATTTTACACGCAATAATGTATTCTCCAAATTTAAAATCTTCTTCTTGAATACCTTCAAAGTCTCGCAAAACTAATGGATTAAAACCAATTTTTTCATCACAATTAAAGTACCATTGATACATTTTAACTTGGGTATTTTATTGTAAAAACACTTCATTCAAATATTTCGCCCTAATATAAAATGCTCTTGATTTGCTATTTTTTGCCCCCTTTGTTCTTGGCTGAACTACAACCCCAAGTCTTCCAGATAAATAGTCAAAGCCTTGATTTTTAATCACTTCCCGAATCATTTCATAATCTTTTTTAATTTGAGAAATCAGTTCGGAATTTGCAAGATCGAATTCTTTTACATCTGTTAAAATTCTTGATTTTTCTTCTTTTGACTCAAATATATTAGTACAAATAACCATTTTCTTTAATTTCGAGAATAAATGACTTTCTTCAAAACTTGTGGTTTTCACATTAAATGGATCAATCATTGTTATAGCCATCGTTTCTTTCACTACTATTTTTGCATTTTTTAATCTCTTTAATGGAAGGGTTTTTAATTCCCAAGAGCCAAAATTTGGAGATTGAGATGAGTTAATAGGAAGACCAAGATATCTTTCAATTGTGTGCCCAAACCAGCCCTTATTAATTTTCCCGTTTTTTTGAACAGTAACTTCATATTTTTCGGCTAAATCTCTTATATTAACTCCAATTAAAGTTTTTAATTTTTCAATTGCTTCTTTTTTTATCATATTAAAGCAAATTATTTTCTTTTGCATTCTTAATTCTTTTAGTTGCAAGATCGATATATTCTGGGTTTATATCCATTCCAATAAATTTTCTATTATTTTTTATTGCTGCAACTCCAGTGGTTCCGCTTCCACAAAATGGATCTAAAACTAGATCTCCTTCTTTACTTGAGGCAAGAATTATTCTCTCTAGTAATTGAAGTGGTTTTTGTGTTGGGTGTTTGCCGAAGGTTTTTTCGCTATTTTTTGGCGGTAAAATTGACCAAACTGTTTTCATTTGCTTTCCTTGATTTTGTTGCCTCATTTCATCATAATTAAAATAATGTTTTGATTTTTCATTTTTAGCTGCCCAAATAATCGTCTCAGTTGAATGAGTAAAATACCTACAAGATAAATTTGGAGGAGGATTTGGCTTTTCCCAAGAAATATTATTTAAGATTTTAAATCCAAGTTGCTGCATTGCAAACCCAATTGAAAAAATTACATGTTGAGTTCCGCTGACCCAAATTGTTCCATCTTTTTTAAGTAACCTTTGACACTCTGTCATCCAATCAGTATTAAATTTATGGTTTTCATCAATACCCATAGACCTGTCCCACTCTCCTTTATTTACGCTTACCGTCTTACCAGACTTACAAGTTATTCCATCGTTTGAAAGAAAGTATGGAGGGTCGGCAAAAACTAAATCTACGCTTTCCGATGGAAGGGATTTTAAAATTTCAAGATTATCTCCAAGTATTAATTTGTTTTCCATCTTATACAAATTTGTAATTACACAGCCTTTGGATTTTAATAGTTAAAAAATAAAAATCAATTAAATCAATTATTAAAATGGTGTTTTTCTGGCAATACATTATATATATTAAAAATGTTCCACGTGGAACATTTAATTAAAAATTAAAAATTATTATTATTTTTGCTTCCATGCAATTACTTATACAATCTTTAAAGTTAATTAGTTGATTGATTTTAAATTTTTAATATTATGTTTAATGAGTTTGAAACTGAAGTTGATATAAAAATTAAAGAAAAATATGAAAAATTACCTAATTTAAATAAAAAAAGAAGTATTGAGGATGGTATATGTTCTAGAAGTGAAGTATCTATGTGGAGAGCTGTTATTATGCAGGCAATTATAGACTGTTATACGCTTTCAAAAAGAACAGAAGATCAAATTGCAAGAAAAGATGCAGTTTCTTGGTTTTCTTTAATTAATAAAGAATTTATAAAAGTTTGCTCGTATGCAGATTTAGAGCCAGATTATGTTATGAAAAAAGCAAAACAAGCAATGCAAAAATCTTGTTCTTGGAGGAAAGATGTCCATAAAGAAAAAAGGCTTTCTGAAATTAATAAAGATGATTTTGAAGCTGAAGTTATTTACTTAAATCCCAATTTATTCAAAAAAACTGCTGTATAGTACTTATTTGTGTTTATTAATTTAAATAAAAAATACTAAACGGAAATAATTTACAAAGAATAGTAATTTTATTACTTGATTTACAGGGTATTTTATTAATTATCATTAAATTTTATAAAAAAAAATTATTAAACATTTACTTATAAATATAATATAAACAAAAATCAAACATGAAAGTATTAGTTGTTTTTTGGTAAAAATATATTATAAATTTAAGTAAATTAGTAAAATGTTCCACGTGGAACATTTGTAACTACATTTTAAATGTATTTCTTATTTTTTATATATAAATATATATTATTTCTTTCTTATTTCTATTAGTATTTCACTTTTGTTAATAATTTAAAAAAGCTATATTTTATCGATAGTTTTTCATTTTTTATTTTGTCAATAATTTGTCAATAATTAAAAAAGTGACAAAAGATATAATTTTATAATAATTTTATTGACAATTTCAAAAAGTTTTTGTCAATTATATGGATGATTTGTCATTTATTGTGTCTTGGTTGTTAGATTTTTCTGAATACATAGTTGGTTCTTTGATATTTTTTTTAACTTTTTATACAGGAGTTAAAATATTTAATAGAATTCTTTTAAACCTGGCAGTAGATGCAATAAGTGAAATTATAGATAAAATTAACAAAGAAAGCCTCCCGCAAGGTAAAAAAGATGATAAAATAGATTTAAAAAGAAATAAAGAAAAAGAAATAGAAAAAGAAATAGAAGGATTATATGAAAGTCAACCAGAATTAGATGCTATAGATAGACAATTTGAACAAAATAAATCTGGTAAAAAAATAATTGGTTTTAATTTTAAAGATGCAATAAAAGGTCGGTGGACTAAAATGTTAGCTGCTAAAAAAATACAAATCTTACAACAAATTGATCCTAAAATTATTTCTGAAAATGGAATACATCAAGCAATGTTACAGGCTCAAAGAGGTGGAAAAATTGGAAAGGGTATGTAATTGATAAATTCTTATGATAAGTTTTAATCAATATATAAATAAAATAGCAAAAGTAAAAGATGAGCTTGAGCACAGTGGAAGAACATTTTTACAAAACTTACTTACTGAGTTTACTAGTACGCATAAAATAAACATAATTCACGAATCAAAAAGAGATAAAAAAGGTCGTGGAGCACCTGATTTTAAATTCTTATTCAATGATACTGAAATTGGCTATTTAGAAAATAAACAAATAGGAATTAATCTTGATGAAGTTTTGGAAAGTGAGCAAATAAGAAAATATAAAACTTTAACAGATAACCTTATTTTAACCGATTATTTAAGGTGGATTTGGATTTACAAAGATGAAATTATAAAAGATATAAGACTTTGCGAAAAAAGTCTATTAGAGCAAAAAACGATTAAACTAAACGAGCAAAATTGCAATGATTTAAAGGATTTAATTAACGACTTTCTTTCTCAAAAACCGCAAGAAATTGTTAAGGCAAGAGATTTGGCTGAAAAGCTTTCAAAACCAACACGAACAATTAAAGAGGAAATTAACGATATAGTAACGGATAGCGAAAGCAATAAAAATTCACGAATAGTAGGGACTTATAATGTTTTTAAAACAGAAATATCCGAAAACATCACGCCAGAAGATTTTGCAGACGCATTTGCTCAAACACTAACTTATAGCCTATTTTTAACCAAAATAACACAAACGGTTCAGCAAGATTTGACCCTTTTAAACATTGCAAATTTAACTCCAAAGTCTTTTGCGTTAATCAAAGATATTTTGTCTTTTATAGGCGAAATAGAAAACTATCCGCAATTGAAACCCTATATTGAAAGAATTTTTTTTATAATAAACAACACAGATGCTTTTGAGGTTGTGGCAGATTTGCAAAAAAGCAAAGATGAATTTGAAGACGCATATATTCATTTTTATGAGAACTTTTTAACGGCTTACGACCCAGAAAAACGCAAAGAACTTGGGGTTTGGTACACTCCAAAGCCAGTTGTTCGCTCAATTATAAATAATATTCACGAGATATTAAAAGAAGATTTCAATTTAACAGATGGGCTTGCGGATAAGTCTGTCAAACTTCTTGATTTTGCCTGCGGAACTGGAACATTTTTGTTTGAAGTTTATGATAAAATCCTATCCGAAATATCAAAAACTTCGCTAAAACGAGCTGGGCTGATAAAAAATCATATTCTAAAAAACATTTTTGGTTTTGAGTTGCTAATTCCAGCTTATTGCGTGTCACATTTAAAACTTTCGCAGCATTTAAAGAACCAAGGATATAATCTTGAAAAAAACGACCGTATAAGGGTTTATTTTACAAACACACTTGAAAATCGGCATCCTGATAGGCAACAAAATTTAGCATATGAGAATTTCTTTCCAAGTATTGCACGCGAGGGCAAGGAAGCCCAGCAAATAAAAGACGATAAAAGTATTTTAGTAATTACAGGAAATCCGCCATATAATGCAAAATCAAAGAATGTTTTAGAAGGCGAGTTGCTTAAATTTCACGAAGGGTATAAATGCGATGGTGAAAGAAAACATGGTTTAGATGATGACTATATTAAGTTTATAGCTTTTGCACACAGAAAAATAAAAATTGCTGAGCGTGGAGTATTTGGGCTAATTGTAAATAATTCGTTTTTATCTGGCTTAACTCACCGCAAAATGCGGAACGAATTAATGCAAGATTTTGATAAAATCTACATAATAAACTTGCACGGAGGTGGCGAAATTAACGGCATAAAAGACGAAAATGTTTTTGCAATCAAGCAAAATGTTTGTATTGCTATTTTTGTTAAAACAACAAAAGAATCACAAAAGTGCGATGTTTATCAAACCGATTTAATTGGCAAAAGGCTTGAAAAATTTAAAGCATTACAAGAGCTTGACCGCAAATCTTTTGAAAAACTTGAAATTGACCAGTTCAACAAAGCTTTTAAATCAACAAATTGGGGTAAAAACAGATTTACAGATAACCTTTCGTTTTTCTACCCAATGCGTGAAGCCAAAGCAATGCTTGAATATGGCAAATTTATTGGCTTGACGGATATTTTTGTGGAGCGTTGTAGTGGCGTAAAAACTGATAGAGATCCTCTTGTTATTGATTTAAAAGAGATTGAGCTTGCAAAAAAAATGAAAATCGCATTTAGTGGCAATTTTGACAGTCAATTTAAAAACCAATACAATATTACAAATTCAAGTTCTTATAACTTTGCTGATAAATTAAAGCAACAAGATTTTGATGAGAATGCAATAAATAAAGTATTGTATAGACCATTTGACCAAAGATATATTTATTATAAACAAGGTTTTACTTCTCGTCCAGCATTTGAAACAATGCAGCATATTTTACATGATAAGAATGCTGGATTGGTTTTTATGCGTGGATTCACTGGTACTGAATTTTTTAATCAAATATTGATATCCTCTCATTTGATTGACATAAATTTTTATGGCTATCAATCCTACCTCGCCCCCCTCTATTTTTACAGAATAAAAACCGATAAAACTGAAGAGAAACAAATTAATTTCAAGGCAGAGTTTGTTCAAATGATTGAAAAGAAATTCAACTGCAAGCTTGCTTTTAAAGTAGAGGAGAAACTTTTTTTTAATATATACAAAAAGAATGAAGGACATGGATCAACAGAAAAACCATGGTTAGATCCAGAAATGCATCAAATTACCAGTGAAGCATATATAGACTGCAAAGAGGTTTTGGGCTACATTTATGCGGTTTTGCACTCGCCAAGCTATCGCACAAAATATCTGGAGTTTTTGAAAATTGACTTCCCGAGAATTCCGTTTGATGTTTCGGTTGATAAATTCAAACGTCTTGCAAAAATCGGTCAGGAATTGATTGATGCACATTTAATGAAGCCAGAATTCCTCTCCTTTAAGGAGAGGTTAGGAGAGGTCAAAAAAATCGGCGAACCTGAGACGGACGGCGTGCAGAATTTTATTGTTGAAAAGGTTTTTTATAACGAAGAAAAACAAAGGCTTTATTTCAACAAAACCTGCTTTTTTGCTGATGTCTCGCCTGAGGTATGGAATTTCAAAATTGGTGGCTATCAGGTGCTTGATAAATATCTAAAATCTCGTAAGGATATGGATATTTCAGAGTATTTAAGTCATATTCAAGATATTATAAAGGTTTTGGATTTTACGATTAAAAAAATGAGTGAGATTGATAATTTGTGATGTAAAAATATAAAAAAGAATAACATTGTAAATATAGATGAGAATTTGAAAATAATAAAGAAAATATTATGATTAGTTTAGCAAAAAGCCAAATTTTTGATATTTAAACTAAAGACATCCTTGAATACACAAAAGAAAAAATATAAAAAGAATTTAATGCTTTTAAAGAAGGTAAAAAGATGAGAAATAGTCAATTGTATCAAAATACAATGAAGACTTTGCAATAAGAAAAGCGGAAATAAAAAATAATTATGTAAAGAGCATAAAATTTAAAATATTTTCAAACTTTTACTCCACATAATTTACCAATTAAAGATTTACAATGGAATAAATTTGCATTTTGTAAATTCTATATTTATTATATTTGATACAAGTATGTTCTAATGATATGACCAACAAGACTGCGATAGTTCTATTTTCTGATGATTTTAGAATTAAAGACAATCCGGCTTTACATCATGCAGTTAAAAATTATGAAAATGTAATACCTTTGTACATTTATAATGAAAGCTATCTTGGTAGACCTCTTGGATCCGCTTCGAAGGTGTTTTTACATCATACATTACTCAGTTTTGATTCCCTTCTAACAAGAGAATATAATGTACGCTTAATAGTTAAAAATGGTTATTATCTTGATGTAATCAAGGAGATAATATACCATTCACAGATTGATGCCATTTATTTTAATCACTCTTGTACACTTGATCAAATACAAACTGAAAACAAAATAAAGCAAGATTTTAAGCATTTAGATATTCAATCATTTAAGGCAAAGTTACTTTTTGATCCTTGGGAAATAAAACCTTCATCTGGGGGAAATTTTTATAAAGTTTTTACTCCTTTTTCAAAAGAATGTTTACGGAGCATAAATTTAATTGGAGACTCATATTCAAAGCCAGAAAAAATAAAATCACTTCATAACATAGAAAGCCTCAAAGTGGAAGAACTTAATCTACTTCCAAAACAAGAAAGTCAATGGTTCAAAGATTTAGTTAATAATTGGACTTTTTCCTACAATGAGATTGAAGAAAACTTTATAGAATTTATTGAAAATAGACTGAAAAATTATAAAGATGATAGAAACATTCCAAGTAAAAATGGTAACTCTCGTATTTCACCGTACTTAAGATTTGGAATGCTAAGTCCAAGAATTTGCTTTAATATTATAACACTTTCCATTCCCTATACCACTAATCAATTTACATTTGAACTTTTATGGAGAGAGTTTGCATATCATGTTATGTTTTATAATCAAAATATTGCAACAAAGGAGTTAAAAAACGAATATAAATGTTTTAAGTGGGATAATTCCCAAGATCTACTTCAAAAATGGCAAAAAGGTCAAACTGGATTCGATATAGTGGATGCCGGCATGACGGAACTTTGGAGAACTGGCGTTATGCATGGTAGAGTTAGAATGATAGCGGCATCTTTTTTGATTAAAGATTTACTAATTAACTGGCAACTTGGTGAGCAATGGTTCTGGGATACTTTAGTTGATGCAGACCCTGCAATTAATACTTTCTCTTGGCAGTGGGTTTTTGGAAGCGGGTTTGATGCTGCACCATATTTTAGAATTTTCAATCCAGACTCACAAAAAGAAAAGTTTGACCCAAATGGATATTATTGTAAAAAATGGTTGCCAAAAGATTGGAGACCAGAAAGAATTGTAGTTCATGATGTTCAAAGGAAAGTCACCTTAGAAAGATATAAAAATTTATAATATGTGTATGAAAATTTTAATGATTCTTATTTTTATATTTATAGTTTCTTGTAATAAAACAGATAAGATAAAATCTGTTCCTGTAAAAAACTTTGATGTTAACAAGTATCTTGGTCAGTGGTATGAAATTGCACGAACGGATAATAAATTTGAAAAAGGCTGCACCGATGTTACGGCAAATTATTCATTAAGGGAAGATGGAGGATTGAATGTTAAAAACAAATGTATTGTGCATGGTAAAGAAAAAGTAGCTACAGGAATAGCTTATTTTAAAAATGAAAAGAATATCGGTTCTCTAAAAGTAAAATTCTTTTGGCCATTTTACGGAAATTATAATGTAGTATATCTTGACGATAATTACCAATATGCAGTTGTAGATGGAGGAAGTAAGGAATATCTATGGATACTTTCTCGTACGAAATCTCTTGATGACAAAACATTAAAAATACTTCTTGAAAAAATAAAGCAAAATGGATTTGATCCAAATACTTTGATATATAAAACATTATGACCAAAATTGCAATAATAGGTGCAGGTTTTGCAGGACTTACAATTGCAAAATTGCTGGAACACAAAGCTCAAATTACGATTTTTGAAAAATCACGGGGGATTGGTGGTAGAATTGCAACTCGCTATGCAGATAGATGGGAATTTGACCATGGTTCACCGTTTTTAACTGCTAAAACACCAGAATTTAAAGATTTTCTAAATCCATTAATTCACAGTGGTATTGTTGCAAAATGGAGTCCGAAAATTGTAAGTGAAAACATGAAAGAAGTTAATCTAGATTCTCAATATTTTGTTGGAGTTCCTAAGATTAATTCAATTGGAAAATATCTTGCAAGAGATTTAGATACAAGGCTTGAAACGAAAATTGTTAAGCTTGAAAAGATTTCATCAAAATGGAAGCTAACTGATGATAAATTTCAAGAATATTATGAATATGATTTTGTAATCACAGCCACCCCTTCCCTCCAAGCGCTAGAAATCTTACCTTCAAATTGCTTTTATGCCGAATATATAACAAAAGTTGAGATGTTACCCACATTTGCCGTAATGCTTGGTTTTGATGATGATGTTATGCAGTCTAAAAATTGGGATGTAATGAACTTGCAAAATTCAAAAATTGATAAAATTATTGCCAACCACAACAAGCCCTTTAGAGAAATAAACCCAAGTTTTGTTGTTCACGCAAGACGTGATTGGTCAAAGGAAAATATTGACGCTAATAAATATGAAGTTGCAGAAAATATAATTTCAGAGTTGGAAAATGTCTTTAATAAAAAAATAAACCCATCCATTACTCAAGTACACCGATGGCTTTATGCTAAAGCGGAACCACATGGTTTGGCAGAATCATTTTTCATAGATAAAGAGAATAACTTAATATCATGTGGAGATTGGTGTATTGGTGGCAATGTTGAAGATGCATTTAAAAGTGGATCAAAAGTTGCTTCTTATATCATATAATGCATGATAAATATTTTCATAATATAAGCATTAATAAATATAACTTTTAGGAAAGTGATAGTCTGATTGTACCTCTTAATTCACGCCATCACAAAGCCAAAGAAAAACACTAAAAAAGAAAACACCTTTCTTTGAAGCGGGGAAGAAGATATAAAAAATGATTAAAAAAGTAATGATTTGTTTAATGATATGAAAAAAGCAAGATAATTTACTTTTCAATGTGTTGTAATGGCAATGGTGGCAAACCGAGGAGGCTATTTTCAAGAAGTTAGAAGAAGTAAAAAATAAAGTAAAATCGTATGATAAAGAAACACAATTCAAATAAAATAATAGAAAGCTATCGCTCTTATAAAATTTCTGATATTTGCAGGATATTTATAAAAAAGAAATTACACCCACAAACAATAAGAAAATGGATAAAAGAATGCTTGCAGGATTTTTAAAGAAAAGAAATTGCACGCTCAAACAATAAGAAAATGGATAAAAGAATATGGACTTGAAGCTTTTGAACACAAAGGAGACTTTTA
>Ga0214919_10002425_pt1 | contig 29405 bp, 22 predicted proteins | sample LL1503_MetaG_FD_177994 | JGI IMG/M metagenome (GOLD analysis project Ga0214919, IMG submission 177994) | Freshwater microbial communities from Lake Lanier, Atlanta, Georgia, United States - LL-1503 | ecosystem: Environmental > Aquatic > Freshwater > Lake | place: USA: Georgia | collected... | reverse complement strand
GCCAATGATCGTAAATGCCAATAAAAAATTAAAACTATTAAATGGTTTCTGAATCATAAATAATTACTTTTTCCCAAAGATGAGCACAATTTTTAATGAATTCTAAATGTTCTGGTGCTACTTGATAAAAATCATGTCCAGCCTCATCATTAAATGTGGTTAAAAGGCAATAACTATACGAACGATCTATAACAGGACGATCTGTACTTGCAGGTGCTCCTACATTAAAATGTACGATGGTATTAATTTTTGATAACAACTGAACTTCTTTTTCAAAAAAGGCTACTTCATCTTTAGTTAATGAATTTTTAAGCCAAAAATTTACTACGTGAACAAACATATTTAGATTAATTTTTCTTGTTTACAACGATTGATTAATTTAATTCTTAATTCATCAGAACCTACGGCTAATGGCCTTCTAACTTGAGATTGCATTAAACCCAAAGATTCCAATATTAATTTAACGCCCACTGGATTACCTTCTTCATACAAATATGAATCAATCGCTAAAAAATGACCTAGAATTTTTTGTGCAGAAACAAAATCGCCCTTTAATGCGAAGTGAATCATTTCAGAAAATTTGTTGGGTAATGCATTAGCTATCACGGACATAACCCCCACTCCTCCAATGGATATAATGGGAACTGCTTGAACGTCGTCTCCTGAAATCAATAAAAAGTCCTTGGGTTTATTGAAAGCAATTTCGATACATTGTTCAATAATACATGAAGCTTCTTTGATACCAATGATATTAGGATGATCAGCCAAAGTTAAAACGGTTTCGGGGGATAAATTGATTCCAGTTCTTCCCGGTATATTATATAAAATAACAGGAACAGGGCAAGCATCAGCGATCGCCTTATAATGATCTATCACACCCCTTGCACTTGGTTTATTATAGTAAGGAGCTACTGACAATATAGCGTCAATCCCATCAAATGATGTATTTTCAATTTGACCTAACAAAGATTCTGTATCATTTCCACCGATTCCATAAACAATGGGTAAATGATGGGCATTTGATTCTTTTATGATTTCAACTATCTTTTTCTTCTCATCATACGTAGTCGTAGCGGATTCACCCGTGGTTCCTTGGACAACTAAGTAATCAACACCGCCTTGACTAACATGATTAATTAAAGCACTAAGTGCTTTCCAATCAATACTTCTATCTTGGAGCATAGGCGTCACCAAAGCAGGTGCTACTCCATGAAATTTAGGTAATTTATTAGCTTGCATACGATTATAGAAGATTTAAAAACTCTTCTTCTGTTATTATTTTTATCGATAATTGATTTGCCTTCTCTAATTTTGATGGTCCCATATTATCTCCTGCGACCAAATAATCTAATTTTGAAGAAATACTCGAAACCACTTTCCCTCCATTCAAAATAATCTTATCCCTCAAACCGTCTCGATCAAAATTCTGAAAAACACCTGAAATTACGAAACTTTTGCCTTCTAAACTTGTACTTTCTTGTTCTAGTTCTAAAATTTCTTCACTCAACTGGACTTTAGATTGTTCTAAACGGTCAATTAAATCAATATTATCTGTTTTGCTGAAAAATGAGATGATACTTAATGCGATTCGATCCCCTATTTCAGGAACAGCTATTAATTCATCATAACTAGCTTCCCTTAAATTATGGATGGACTTAAATTCAATGACTAATTTTTCTGCAATCGTAGCTCCTACATGCCTAATTCCTAGACCAAACAAAACTTTTCTGAAGGGAACCATTTTAGATTTTTCAATCGAACTCAATATATTTTGTATCGATTTTGATTGGAAGCCTTCTAGTCCAATAAAATCTAAGGTGGTGAGTTTATATAAATCACCCACGTCTTTAATAATCGATTTTTCAAATAAAAGATCAATTGTTTCTACACCTAAGTTTTCTATATTTAAAGCTTTGCGTTGGATAAAATGTTCAATTTTGCCTTTGATTTGTGTAGGGCAAAATGAATCATTCATGCAATAATGGTTAGCTTCACCTTCTACCCTTACTAATTCACTATTACAATCAGGGCAGTTTGTCGGAAACACAAAAATAGGTTTTTGTGGATTTCTAATGGACATATCCACTCCAGTAATCTTAGGAATAATCTCCCCTCCTTTTTCAATAAATACCATATCACCTTCATGTAAATCCAAACGAATCATTTCATTTGCATTGTGTATGGAGGCTCTTTTAATCATGGTACCTGCCAAATAAACAGGGTTTAAATTAGCTACTGGGGTAATGTTGCCCGTTCTGCCAACTTGATAGCTGATACTTAATATTTCTGTTTTAGCTATTTCAGATGGATATTTAAATGATATAGCCCATCTCGGTGATTTGGCAGTAAAACCAAGTCTTTCTTGTTGGCCATAATCATTAATCTTAATCACAATCCCATCTGTGTTTAATGGCAAATCGTTTCGTTTTAATGACCATTTTTCGATATATCCTAAAACCGATTCGATATTAGAACATTTTTCCCAAGTTTGACTAATCGGAAAACCTAATTCATATAGTTTAATCAAACTTTCTTCGTGAGTTTGAAAGGGATTATCGTAACCTAAATACGCATAAATGTAACAATCTAAATTGCGCTGCGCTACGACTGCCGAATCTTGCATTTTAAAGGTCCCTGAAGCAGAATTTCTTGGATTGGCTAATAAGGCTTCCCCAGATAATGATCGCTCATGATTTATTTGTTCAAAAATATGATTTGGCATAAATCCTTCCCCCCTTAATTCAAATTCGAATGGCAGAATATCAGCTTTAATTGAATGAGGGATTGACTTAATTGTTTTAACATTATTTGTAATGTCATCGCCTCTTATTCCATCCCCTCGAGTTATTCCTTTAATTAATTTTCCATTTTCATACCAAAATGATAAGGCTACCCCATCGAATTTCAACTCACATATATATTCATATTTTTCGTCTCCTAATGCTTTTTTTACTCTTGAATCAAATTCTTTTAAGTCCGTTTCATTGTATGTATTTCCTAAGGATAACATAGGAAAACGATGTATGACACTTTTGAATTGTTTGGTTATAGTACCCCCAACTCGTTGGGTAGGACTATTATTTACAGCAAAAAGAGGATTTTCTTGTTCTAGTTTTTGTAACTCACTTAATAACTGATCAAAGGCCAAATCAGATATAAGGCTTTCGTTATTCTGGTAGTATGCTTCATTATACTTATTAATTAGATTAATAAGTTCATCCATTCGTTTTCTAATATCCATATTAAAAAATTATTCCATAAAGTTAATGGGAATACCAATAGAAATATACCTTAGTAAATTATTTTCATACCTTTGTATTATGGAAAAATTGATCATAGCCCCATCTGTATTATCTGCTGATTTTTCAAATTTAGGTTCTGAAATACAAATGTTAAATGAATCTGATGCCAAATGGATTCATATAGATATAATGGATGGAATGTTTGTGCCCAACATTTCTTTTGGTTTTCCGGTGTTAGAAGCAATCAATAAAATATCAAAAAAGTTTTTAGATGTTCATTTAATGATCGAAAAACCAGAAAGGTATTTGACAAAATTTAAAGATTCCGGAGCGAATTTAATAACGGTTCATTATGAAGCTTGTACTCATATTCATAGAACGATTCAAGAAATAAAATCATTGGGTTGCCAAGTTGGCATAGCGATTAATCCTGGAACACCCGTTGCAGTATTAAATGAGGTTATCGGGTTAGTTGATTTAATATTAATCATGTCAGTTAATCCTGGTTTTGGTGGACAAGAATTTATACCGAATAGCATTCAGAAAACGAAAGATGTCAAAGCATTAGCAACTAAATGTGGGAATGTAAATATTAAGATTGAAATAGATGGTGGAGTTTCCTCATTAAACGCTATGGACTTAATTTCTGCTGGTGCGAATGTGTTGGTAGCTGGCAATTTTGTTTTTAATTCTAAAAACCCAAAATCTACTATTTCCGATTTGTTGAAACTTGGTGAATAAGGCATAGATGAAATTTACAAAAATAATACTCTTATTATTTTTCTGCTTGTTCCTAGAATTTCATAGTTCTGCTCAAAAAATTCAGTGGGCTTCAAAAATAATTTCGGTTTCAAGTGAGTATGCTGATCCTCTGTTGGGAAATGAATATAAAGCCATTCATGCCCTTGGAAGGCCTAGTAAATATCCAAAGTTTGCTAATAGCCCTAGTGCATGGCAATCATTAACTCCCGACAATCCTACGGGTGAATATATTATTGTAGGTTTTGATTCCTTGCAAAATGTTAAGCAGGTAGCCATATTTGAAAATTTTGGAGCAGGTAGTATTGTGAAAATTGATGCACTGGATGAAAACAACAAAATTTATACGCTAAAAGAATTACCTAATGGATATGCCAAAAGTAACGGACAAATAACCTATGTTAATCTCACTAAATCTACAACATTTAAAGTTAGGGCTATAAAAATAGCTTTCAATTCTAATCGAGTTGTGGGATTTTCTCAAATCGATGCGATAGCTATATCGGAATCTGATATTCCGATTGAGGAAAGCATAAAATTACACGATGAGCCTAATGCGACTTATTTCAAAGAAAATATGGGGGCTACCATAAACTCAATTTATAATGAAATTTGCCCAGTAGTAAGTCCAGACGGCAAGAAACTATATTTTACACGATGGAAACACCCTGACAATCTTGGCAAAGATAAAAATCAAGACATTTGGTTTTCAAGATTAAAAGATGATAAATCTTGGAGTAAAGCTGAGTTATTTAGTCGGCCGATCAATAATGAAGAAAATAATGCCGTTTGTGGAATTTCATTAAATGGAAAAACCATTTTGTTGAATAATGTTTATGGAAAAGATGGCAAAATGGAAAAGGGAGTTTCTGTTTCTTATTTGTTAAGAACGGGTGATTTTAGCTTTCCTAAGCCATTGCAGATTTTAAATTTCAAAAACAAATCAGAGTTTTCGGAATACACGCTTGCCCCTAACGGGAAAGTTTTGTTAATGACAACCGAAATGAAAGATTCTTACGGGGGAAAGGATATATATGTTTCTTTTTTACGTACAGATGATAAATGGACTGAGCCAAAAAACATAGGAAATAAAGTAAATACGGGAGAATCTGAAAGTACTCCATTTATAGCTCCTGATGGTGTAACCATGTATTTTTCCTCTAGTGGCCATGTAGGATATGGCAGTAATGACATATTTCTAAGTAGAAGATTGGATGATAGCTGGGTAAATTGGTCCACACCGGAGAACCTGGGACCTATTATAAACACAGCACAGTGGGATGGGTATTTTTCGGTTGCAGCTCAAGGGGATTATGCATATTTCAGTTCAGTAGAAAATTCAATAGGCGCCGAGGATATATATCGCATAAAAATACCTCCTAAAATTAAACCATTAACTTTAATTCAATTTTCTGGTAAAATTTATAATGATGAGACCAAAGAGATTATTGAAGGAAAAATACTCGTAAAGTCAATAAGTACAAGGGATTCTTTGTTTATTGAATTTGATCCATATAATGGTGATTTTGAATTTATGTGGCCAACCAAGTATCCATTTACTATGGAAGTTAAATCGAAAGGGTTTATTTCTAAAGTAGATCGGTTCAATTTTACTAAGGAGGCATCTTACAAAACCGTAAATAAAAATTTTAATCTATTACCTTTGCGTTTGGATAAAAAATACAATCTACCCTTCATAAATTTTGAACAGGGTAAATTTGAAATTTTACCTGAGACGTATGATGAATTAAATAATATCATTAATATTTTAAAGGAAAACGTCGATTACGGTATTTTACTTGAAGGTCACACGGATAATCAGGGAGATTGGAATGAAAATTTAAAGTTGTCGTTGAATCGAGTGGAAAGTGTAAGGGATTATTTAGTAACGAAGGGAATAAATAAAGAGAGAATCCAAATTAAAGGTTGGGGAGGAATTAAACCTTTAATTAGCAATATGATCGAAAGTAGACGTAAATTAAATAGAAGAGTAGAATTCACATTGTTTGCCCTATAATGACAAAATTATCCAATGATGTATATTTTAAGCAACTAAATGGCATTCGGTTTATTGCTGTTTTTTTGGTCTTGTTGGATCATTGGCTCGTCCCGATTTTACCCATACCCTTAGGCCACCTTGGTGTGGTTATTTTTTTTGTTTTAAGTGGCTTTTTAATCACAAGAATTTTATTTTTAAATGCTGACGAAATTCAGCGAACTAAGTCTAGCGCTTGGCCCAAAATTATTCGATTTATCTACCGTAGATCTTTACGAATATTCCCTATTTACTTTATTTTGTTATTTATTGGGCTCATTTTTAATATATCTAATTTTAAAGAATTATGGCCATGGCTGATAAGCTATACTCCTAATTTTTATATTATGTTTAAAGGCCAATGGCTAGGGACTTGGGATCATTTGTGGTCTTTAGCCGTTGAAGAGCAGTATTATTTAATCTTCCCCTATTTCATTTTATTTCTTACTAAGAAAAACTATGTGCGACTATTCATTATTATGATAAGCCTGGGTATATTATCAAGGTTAATTTTTTATTTCATTGTACCACATGACACGATAGAGAAATATTGGATGTTTTCTTATGTAAATCCTTTAAGTGCGATTGACTGTTTTGGTATGGGAGGTTTATTAGCTTATTTTTATCATTATGATCATGTCCTATTTTTAAAAATTGCCCAAAAGAAAAATTACTTGGCTATTACAATTACTGCTGTGGTCATCACATTAGTTTTGTCAAATTATTCAAAATACACGTATGATAATGTTTGGTTTAGTATTTTCGAAAGATCTATATCAGCCATATTTGCCTATTTTTTAATTATGACCGCTTTAAAGGAAAAAAACAATTATTTAGGTCAATTGTTAGAAAACAGAGTCGTTGTATACTTGGGATCTATATCCTATGGTATTTATTTATACCATAATTTAATTTTTAATTTCTATCACCAGAATGGGAATACAATTTGGGGTTTTTTGTCAAATAATTTTACTTTTTTAAATTCATTATATTCTGAATTTATCATACTTAAATTTGCAATAAATTTTTTATTACTAATTGGCATAGCAAGTTTTTCTTGGTTCTACATAGAGAAGCCAATAAACAGATTTAAAAACAGATTATAATGCTCAATAAATTGGACTTAGTGGTTGTAATTCCTGCCTATAATGAGGAAGGTTGTATTGAAAATGTGATCGAATTATGGACACAAGGAATATCGAATATTTTAAAAAATGAAAATTTCAAAATATTAGTTATAAATGATGGATCAAAAGATAATACAGGAACGATATTAGATCAAATTGCGTCCACGAACAAATATTTAATAGCCAAGCACCAACTTAATGGAGGCCATGGAAATGCAGTTGTCAATGGGTATAAATTGGCAGTAGAAATGGATCCAGATTATATTTTCCAAACAGATTCAGATGATCAATTTATACCGGAGGATTTCAAACATTTTTGGGATTTAAAAGAACAATCAGATTTCATATTAGGTTTTAGGCAAATACGGCATGATGACCCATTTAGGTTATTAATCACTAAAATATTAAAGTTCTCTTTATTGTTAATATATGGCACCTATATAAATGATGCAAATATTCCTTTTAGATTATATAATACATCTTTTTTACGAAAATTGCTATCTGTTTTGCCAAATCCAATCCCTTTTGCACCTAACATATTTATGTCAGTATTAGCCAAAAAAACAAATCAAAAACTATTTAATATTCCGGTCATTCACAGGGAAAGAGAAACTGGAGAAGTCTCGATTCGGCATATGAAATTACTTAAAGTTTGTTGGCAAAGTTTGAAAGAATTAATATTATTTAGGGTAAACTTAAATCTATATATTTCAAGAATACTAAAATAAAAAAAGGCTCTATTCAGTAGATAAACTAAATAGAGCCTTAAAATTAATTATAAATCTAGACTAAATCGAATCGATCAAGATTCATGACTTTAGCCCACGCAGCTACAAAATCAGTAATGAATTTATTTTTCGCATCTTCACACGCATATACTTCTGCTAATGCACGTAACTCTGAATTAGATCCAAAAATTAAATCTACTCGAGTACCAGACCATTTTATTTGACCTGAAGAGCGATCCGAACCTTCAAATAAATATTGATGAGCGTCAACTGCCTTCCAAGTTGTGCTAAGATCAATAAGGTTTACGAAGAAATCATTTGTCAATACTCCCGGAGTATTTGTAAATACTCCATTATTTGATCCATCGAAATTGGTATTTAATACACGTAAACCACCAACCAATACCGTTAATTCAGGAGCACTTAACGTTAATAACTGTGCTTTGTCAATTAACATTTCTTCAGCAGAAACCAAGGTACGAGGCTTAACATAATTTCTAAATCCATCAGCTATTGGTTCTAATACACCAAATGATTCCACATCTGTTTCATCTTGAGAAGCATCGGTACGACCAGCAACAAAGGGAACATTAACATCAACTCCACCGTCTTTTGCAGCTTTTTCAATGGCAACAGAACCTCCCAATACGATTAAATCAGCTAATGAAACTCCTTTGTCTTTATTTTCAGCATTAAACTCCTTTTGAATATTTCCTAAAGTGTCTAATACTTTTGATAATTGAGCTGGATTATTGACCGCCCAAAACTTCTGTGGCGCTAAACGTATACGTCCTCCATTTGCCCCTCCACGTTTGTCTGAACCACGAAATGTAGACGCAGATGCCCAAGCCGCAGAAACTAGCTCACTAACCGTTAATCCTGATGAAAGTATTTTGCTTTTTAATGATACTATATCAGCCGAATCGATCATTTTATAAGTGGCTGATGGAATTGGATCTTGCCATATCAATACTTCAGCTGGAACCTCAGTACCTACATATCTAGAACGCGGCCCCATATCTCTATGAGTTAATTTAAACCAAGCTCTAGCAAATACATCTGCAAATAAATCTGGATTTTCAAAAAATCTTTTCGAAACTTTTGCATAAGCAGGATCAACTTTCAACGCTATGTCTGATGTTAACATAGTAGGCGCGTGACTTATGGAAGGATCATGTGCATCTGGTACAGTACCAGAACCAGCCCCTCCTTTAGGTTTCCATTGATTCGCGCCAGCTGGACTTTTTGTTAATTCCCAGTCAAATCCAAATAAGTTTTCGAAATAATTATTGCTCCATTGTGTAGGAGTAGTTGTCCATGCTCCCTCTAATCCAGAAGTAATCGTATTAATTCCGTTACCTGAACCTAACGTATTTTTCCAACCCAAACCTTGTTCTTCAATACTGGCTCCCGCAGGTTCTTTGCCAACGTATTTACCTGGATCCGCAGCTCCATGTGTTTTTCCAAAAGTATGCCCACCAGCGATTAATGCCACCGTTTCTTCATCATTCATCGCCATCCTTGCAAACGTTTCCCGTATATCCCTTGCAGAAGCAATTGGATCCGGATTTCCATTAGGACCCTCAGGATTAACATAGATCAAACCCATTTGGACTGCTGCCAAAGGATTTTCTAAATCGCGATCTCCACTATATCTTTTGTCATCTAACCAAATTTGTTCCTTACCCCAATAAATATCTTCTTGTGGCTCCCAGACATCTTCTCTACCGCCTGAAAAACCAAATGTTTTAAAGCCCATTGACTCTAATGCACAATTACCTGCAAGAATCATTAAATCTGCCCAAGACAATTTGCGACCATATTTTTTCTTAATAGGCCATAACAACAAGCGCGCTTTATCTAAATTGGTATTATCAGGCCAACTATTTAACGGAGCAAATCTTTGCATTCCTGCTCCACCCCCACCACGGCCATCTGTTGTTCGATAAGTACCAGCACTATGCCAGGCCATGCGTATCATAAATGGGCCATAATGGCCATAATCCGCTGGCCACCAATCTTGTGAAGTGGTTAATGATTTAATGATGTCGTCTTTAACAGTTTTCAAATTAAGTGATGCGAATTCTTTTGCATAATTAAAAGATTCATCCATTGGATTTGATAAACGAGAGTGTTGTCTCAAAACATTTAATCGTAATTGATGTGGCCACCAATCCGTATTTCTTGTACCACTACCTGCACTAGGTTGTTTACCCATTGACGTAGCCCCAGTAAAAGGACACTTGGCTTCTTCGCCGTTATTAGAATTATCCATAATTATTGATTGTTTAATAAATCAAAGTGTTTTTTAACAATTAAATTCAAATATCAAGACATTTTTTATATAAATCAAATCTATATTTATTATATTAGTATAACAAACAACTATAACAATGACTATTACTCAATTAGAATACATTGTAGCTTTAAATGAATATAAAAGTTTTTCAAAAGCCGCTAAGTTTTGCTGTGTCACGCAGCCAAGTTTAAGTATGCAAATTCAAAAGTTAGAAGAAGAACTTAATTTGATCATATTCAATCGGAAAATAAAACCAATTAAACCTACTACTGAAGGATTACAAATAATAAACGCAGCTAGAAAAATTATTCAAGAAAAAAAATCTATTCAAATTTTTGCGCAAGGTTATCATAAGGATGTAATTGGGGAGGTATCAATAGGTATTATACCGACAATCGCCCCTTATTTGATTCCAAAATTTCTTTCTTCATTTCAAACAAAATTCCCTAACCTAAAACTTAATATTTTTGAAACGACTACTGAAAATATCTATAATTCCATCAATGAGGGAAAATTAGACATTGGTATTTTGGTTCCCATAACAAATCAAGAAATGTCTTGTATACCTTTATTTTTTGAGGAATTATTTTTATTCTCAAATGTAGTATTGAAAAATGGAGAGATAGACCAAAATATTATCCCTGAAAAATTATGGATTCTTGAAGAAGGGCATTGTTTAAGTAATCAGATTGCCTCTATTTGCAATCTAAGAAATAAATCAAATTTAGATACCCAAATAGTTTATAAAACAGGCAGCTTAGAAACAATGCTAAGATTAGCTGAAAATGGAATGGGGCAAACCATAATACCCAATATGTTGGTCGATTATGTAAGTGAATCAGTTAAAAAGAAGATATTCAAAATACCTCTTAACACCCCAGTCCGCGAAATCGCATTAATTTATTCCGAAAATTACCATAGAAAAGGGGTAATTGATGCCTTAAAAGAGGAGATTACATCGGTAATTCCTAAAGAATGGATAAGCGCTAAGAACAAATATGTTATACCCTTAAGTATTTAATTTATTCACTTTTAATAACCTAAATAAAAACAACAAGCTAGCCATAAAGAATAAAGTTAAGACCAATATACCTACCCTCATATTACCCGTTATTTGAATAATAATGCCAAACAAAAAAGTACCCAATACAGTACTTAATCGATCGCAAACATCATAAAAACTAAAGAAAGAAGCTAAATCTTTTTCATCATTAGGACATAATTTAGCATAACTAGCTCTACTATTACTTTGTATTCCGCCCATGACAAATCCAATGAACATCGCTAAAATGTAAAACTGAATTTGGCCGTATACAAAATAAGCAAAACAACATATTAAAATCCAGATAGTGACAATTATGATAAGGGCTAAAATGTTGCCCATTTTTTTGGAAATATAAGAACAAATAAAGGCACCAGGGATTGCTACTAATTGGATTAAAAGAATCGTAATGATGAGTGCGTCCGTAGGCAAATGTAATTCTTGACTTCCAAATAAAGCACCTAAATACATAACTGTTTGTGCTCCAAGATTGTACATAAAAAATGATACTAAGAACAATTTTATAGAGACGATGCCACGTATTTTCAAAAAAACATTTCGTAATTCTGTATATCCTCCAGTCAAATAACTAGTATTTAATTTTAAGGACTTCTGATTATCAGGTAAATAATGAAGGGGTATTTGAGCAAACAATAACCACCAAATGCCAACGGATAAGAATGAAATTCTACTGGCTAATTCACTTGAAATATTACCATATAAGCCCGGCATCAATAACATGGATAAGTTTTGCAATAATAATATGACACTCCCAATATATCCCAATGCAAAACCCTTTGCACTCAATTGATCATATTCATCTTTAGTAGCAATTTCAGGTAAGAAACTGTTGTAAAATACGATACTCCCACCCCAACCGATAATCGAAAATAAAAAACCTAATGTACCAATCCAGTAACTTCCTTTGGTGAAAAAAAACATAGCAATGCAACTGAATGAACCTAAATAGCAAAAAAAACGCATGAAGGCCTTTTTATTACCTAAATAGTCGGCAATTCCTGAGACCATAGGCACTAAAACAGCTAATATTAAAAATGCAAAAGAAATAGTGTAGGAATAAACTACCGTATTGGGCAATAAAAAATTACCAAAAATAGGAAGTAGATTAGGAGTAATTGAACCCAATACTACAGCAGCTATTGGGAAATAAATTGGAAAAATAGCCGAAGTAATGGTTAATGAATGTACAGAATTTGCCCAATCATAGAAAGCCCAAGCATTTTGAATTTTTTTATTACTTTGTAATTTTTCCATTAAAATAGACCCAACTGAGCCCCTTTATTTGAATCATTATTTGAGTTTTCATCAGGCTTTGATTTGATCGTCATAGGAACATCTGTCTCATTAATACTAGTATTTATATCAAACGGTATGTCGTCTGTATTTATAGTATTTGGTAAGGATTCTATTTCCTCTTCTTCTAAAATAATGGTTTTAATTTTATCCAAATCTTCACTATTAATAGATTCCTTATTAATTATTTCTAGCGGGATTTCAGCTGTTTCTTGCTCAATTTCTTCCATTATCTTTTCTACAGATTCATCTTCTATTATTTCAGCATTCTCATAAATACTTGAATTCAAAATATTTATATGATTATCTAAATTGGACTCAGTTTTCACATCAGTATTTAGGGAATTATTTAAGGTTTCAGGTTCAGATTCAGTGATTTCGGTAGAATCTATTTCTTCAGTATCCAAAAACTGAATATCAGCGATTTTTGTAAAATTCAATTTACTTCCAATGGCCTTCCACCCTCTTACTTCTACAATACTAACAATTGGTATTATACTTGTTTCACTTACTTTGCCATCAGGCTTATGCTTAATTTGAACATTCGGTGAATAATTATCAGTAACATTTAATAATTTAGAATTTTTTGAATCCGTAATAAATAAAAACTTTTTATCTATCGTGGTCGTTTCTAATTTGAATCGCTTGATATAATTAGATTTATTAATTCCATCAAAATAGACTGCTGAAATAATACTTTTACTATTAAAACGTTTTAAATATAAAATTTCTTCCGCTGAGTATCGATTCGTTAATTCAAAATTAGTTAGCTCATAATTTCCATTGGCATAAATGGCTAAAATTAAATCATTAGGTTCAAAATTACCTATATGATGCCCATGCTGATCTCTATTTAACCTACCTATCGTAGGATCATACCAAATATCTACACCTCCTAATGTTGAAATCCCCGCCGACTTTTGAATAATTTTTCTAACTGGATATTTAGTTAGCATATTACCTAATGATTCCCTTCCCTTTATAGCTAGCTTGGCAAAATCATAATCAAATTGTTTTATTTTAGCCGTACAATTGGCCGTTAAACTAATTTGTATAATCTCAGCCTCTCCATTTTCATTCGCTGAAAAATAAGTAATCTTAGATTTAGCTTGATTTCCTACTAATTTATATTCTCGGTCACGGGTAATTGATGTTACCTTAAATCGCTTAACATAGGTTATCCCTGTTTTGCCATCGGCATAACAAATATTGAAAACTTTACGATCATCATTCTTCTTAAATACACAGCAATAAAGGATATCCTTGCCAACAAACACTTTTTCTTGGACTTTCGTGACGATACATGTTCCATCTAATCGAATAACAATGATATCATCTATGTCCGAGCAGTCCATCACATATTCATCTTTTTTAAGACTATATCCGATAAAACCATCTAATTTATTAACGTATAATTTTTGATTCGCTGCTGCCACTACAGTAGCCGATATCGTATTGAAATTGGTTATTTCCGTTTTACGCTCTTTGCCCTTGCCGTATTTCTGCAATAAATTTTTAAAATAATCGATCGCGTACCTAATTAAATTAGCCAGATTTTCCTCCACCTCTTTAAGTTCGTCTTCTAATCGACGCATAGACTCATCCGCCTTGAAACTGTCAAATTTCGAAATTCGTTTAATTCGAATTTCTAGCAATCGTAAAATATCTTCTTCCGTTATTTCTCGATAAAAATCCTTTTTAAACGGATCCAAACCTTCATCTACCGTAGAAATGACCAACTCAAATGTTTCACACTCTTCAATTTTACGATAAATACGGTTTTCAATGAATATTTTTTCAAGCGAACTAAATAGAAGTTTTTCCATTAATTCACTCTTTCTAATCTCTAACTCTTCCCTTAATAATTCAACGGTTTGGTTGGTACTTACCCTTAAAATTTCAGCGACACCCACGAAATGTGGTTTATCTTCAATAATAACGCAAGCATTTGGCGAAATGGATATTTCACAATCCGTGAATGCATATAAAGCGTCAATGGTAACATCTGGAGATATACCTGGAGCTAATTGGACTTGAATTTCAACATCCTTTGCGGTATTATCAATGACCTTTTTAATCTTAATTTTCCCTGAATCATTCGCTTTAATGATGGAATCAATTAATGAGGTAGTTGTCGTACTAAAGGGAATTTCTTTAATGAGTAAAGTTTTTTTGTCAAATTCCTCTATGCGGGCTCTTATTCTAATTTTTCCTCCACGTAATCCATCATTATATGAACTTGCATCCATCATACCTCCCGTCAAAAAATCAGGGAATAAATTCACTTTTTTATTAGAAAGTAAATCAATAGAAGCTTGTAATAATTCACAGAAATTATGAGGCATAATCTTTGTGGCAAGCCCAACGGCAATTCCTTCCACACCTTGTGCCAATAATAACGGAAACTTAATCGGTAAAGTGATGGGCTCTTTTTTACGCCCATCATATGACAATTGCCAATGCGTTGTCTGGTTATTAAAAACTACATCATTAGCAAATTTTGATAACCTTACCTCAATATATCGAGCTGCCGCTGCACTATCCCCTGTTCTAACATCTCCCCAGTTGCCCTGACAATCAAAAAGTAATTCTTTTTGGCCCAAATTAACAATCGCATCATTAATGGATGCATCCCCATGAGGATGATATTGCATAGTTTGCCCAATCACATTAGCCACTTTATTAAATCGACCATCATCCATTTCATTTAGCGCATGTAAAATACGTCTCTGAACTGGTTTTAATCCATCTTCTATGGCGGGCACTGCCCTTTCTAAAATAACATAAGAAGCATATTCCAAGAACCAATTTTCATACATCCCCGCAACCGCTATTTGATCCTGCAAAGCACCTTCTAATGAATCATTCATATATTAATCTAAATTTATTTTAGTCTTATTTCTTAGAAACAACTGATATAAAATTATAGCTGTAGCTCCCCAAATTTCTTTACCATCATTTAAAAACAAAGGTGAAATCACTTTATTTTCTAAAATTTTTAACTCATGAAAAGTTAAAAAACTAGAATCTTTAAACAAGGAAATTGGTATTTCAAAAATACAATTTATTTCTCTTTTATTTAAAGTAAAAAATGGCTTTTCGTAAACAATTGTATAAAATGGTTGAACCCAATGGTTTGAAACGTGTATCCATTGTGGAGATAAAGGAAATAATTGATCAGATTCATAATGAACTCCAATTTCTTCATACACTTCTCGTAAAGCAGTATCTATAAGATTTTCATCTCCTTGGTCCATTTTACCACCTGGCAATGCGATTTGGCCGCTGTGATGACCATCATATGTATTTCGTTCAATTAAATAAATAACACTCTCCTCGGTATCACTTTTATAAATAATGGCTAATACTGCGGCTTTTATAGCATTATTTTTAATCGTTAAGTCCTGTGAGATTTTATCATTTAAATACCACAAAGAGTTTAATTCTTGATGCATGTTTTACTTTAATTTTTGAGCTATTGCAATGGCACAATTAATACCATCTAGCGCTGCAGACATGATACCCCCTGCAAAACCACCTCCTTCGCCACAAGGATACAAATTATTAATTTCAATATGTTCTAAAGATTCAGGATCTCTTGGTATTTTAACTGGAGAAGAAGTTCTACTTTCCAAACCAATCAATTGGCCTATATGACTCGAAAATCCTGGTATTTTTCGGTTAAACTCTTTAAGACCCATGGCTAATGGTTCTGAAATAAAGTCTGGAAGAAATTCTCGAATGTTCCCAGGTATTAAACCAGGAATATATGAGGTATCTAATGCTTCTTTACTTGCTCTACTTGTTAAGAAATCACTGGTTAGGTGGGACACCGCCTTTTGCGTTCCACCAGACAAAGCATTCGCTTTATTCTCCAATTCTTCTTGGAATTGCATGCCTGCTAATGGACCATGCTTTGAATATGATGAAAGATCTGATGGTAAAATACTAACAACAATCCCAGAATTTGCAAATTTTGAATCACGTCTTGACGGTGACATGCCGTTTACAACTACTTGGTTCTGACTTGTTGCAGAGGGTACTATAAATCCCCCAGGACACATGCAAAATGAGAAAACACCTCTTTCAGAACCTTTATATATCGTTTTAGAAACCAAACTAAAAGAAGCGGGAGGTAAATAAGATGGCCGATCGTTAAATTTATATTGACTTTTGTCGATAAAACTTTGTAAATGCTCTATTCTGACACCAAGGGCAAATGATTTGGCTTCAATAAAAATATTCTTGGATTGCAATAGCGTGAATATATCCCTTGCAGAATGACCAGTAGCTAATAAGGTTGCCTCACCTAAAAATTCATCCTTAAAATTAGTTTGACAACCAATGATTGTTTTGTTTCGTATAAGTAAATCGGTTACTCGATGTTCAAAATGAAACTCCCCTCCTGCTTCAATAATGGCATTTCGCATAGAAGAAATAATCTGGGGCAATTTATTTGTGCCTATATGTGGATGGGCCTCATATAAAATATTTTTATCAGCACCATAGCTTACAAATTTTTTAAGAACATAATGAATATCGCCCCTTTTTTTACTGCGAGTGTATAATTTCCCATCAGAATAAGTGCCAGCTCCGCCTTCTCCAAAACAGTAATTACTATCAGCATCGACAATATTAAATCGATTAATCGCTGCTATGTCGCGTCGTCTCTCTCGAACATTCTTTCCTCTTTCTAAAATGATAGGTTTAAATCCTAATTCGATTAATTTAAGAGACGCAAATAACCCGGCAGGACCGCTTCCAATAACAACGACTCTTTTGCTACTCTTCTTTAATTTAGGTAAAATAGAGGTAAGCTCTAGTGAGAAATCATGGTCTTTACTATATAAGCCAATTTTTACTAATGCCTTAATGTTTTTGTTTCTAGCATCTAATGAAATCTTTTCAATTCGATATTGACTATTATTCAATAGATTTGCACCCAATTCTGACAATAAGAATTGATGTAATTGTTCTTGTGAATAAGCAATCGATGGACTAATTACAAAATCTCTACTTTCTAACATATTTAAAATTTGTTCAAAAATACAAATACATTTTTATACTAATGAATAAACTAATAAATGAAGTAAGTACCTATCTGTTGCAACATAAAGACAACCCAGTTCATTGGGAAGCTTGGAATGCAGAATCCCTTGAACGATCTATAAAAGAAGATAAACCCATTATCATTAGTATTGGGTATGCAGCATGTCATTGGTGTCATGTCATGGAGCATGAATCATTTGAGGATCAAGAGGTGGCTGACATAATGAATACTCATTTTATCAATATAAAAATTGATAGAGAGGAACGACCCGACCTTGATATGATTTATATGGAGGCTGTACAAAAAATGGGTATTAGAGGTGGATGGCCCTTAAATGTGTTTTTAATGCCCAATAAAAAACCTTTTTATGGAGGAACTTATTTTCCGAAAAAGAACTGGATTTCAATTTTAAAATCAATCCATGAAGCGTTTATAAATAATAAATCCGAATTAAATAACTCTGCGGATGGTTTTGCAGAGAGCCTAAATGATAATAATTTGTTATTCAATAAAATTAATTTAAACCCTAATGCTAGAAATTTAGAAAAGGTGTTTCCGAAAATTAAATCGTCTATAGATCCCATTTTTGGAGGAATACAAAAAGCCCCTAAATTCCCGCTACCTTGTTTGATTGATTTTTTAATTAACCTCCCCAACAGTGAATATTTAAAATTAGGGGTAAGCGAACTATATAATGTTCAATTACAAAAAATGGCTCAAGGTGGCATATTTGATCAAGTAGAAGGGGGCTTTTCTAGATATTCGGTCGATTCAGAATGGTTCTGCCCTCATTTTGAAAAAATGCTTTATGATAACGTTCAATTAATTAACACATATTCATTAGCCTATTCAAAAACCAATAGTGAATTATATAAAGAAGTTATTTCAGATACCATTAAATTTATAAATGAACAATTGAAAGGAGAAAATGGACTATATTTTTCTTCCATAGACGCAGATAGCGAAGGCGAAGAAGGTAAATATTATACTTGGAATTTTAAAGAACTTAATTCAGTCCTACCCTATGTAAGTAATCAAGAATTTTACAATCATTTCTCAATAACTACTAATGGAAATTGGGAAAATGATCGAAATATTTTATTCAAAATTTCTCCTAAATGTAATAAGTCATTTAGTGTGCAATTAGATATTTTAAGAAAAGTAAAATCGACTCGAATAAGGCCAAATACAGATACGAAGCAAATACTATCTTGGAACGCTATTTACGTCTCCTCTCTTATTCAAGCATACATTTCTGTTAATAATCACGCTTATTTAGATTTAGCTAAGTCTATTATCCTACAAATTGAAAATCATTTTATGAATGATAAAACCTATTTACACCAAGTTAAATACTCGGCGAATCCAATCATAGCCTTTTTAGATGATATGAGCTTTTTAACGAAAGCATACATCGATTTATATGAAGTCAGTGGTGATATTCATTATATCAATAAGGCCAATCATTGTTTAACAGATATACTTGAAAATTTCAATCAAAATAAATCCAACACAGTGTTTTATAATTATTATTCTAATAAATCAGAGGTATTAATTGCCGAAAAATATGAAATTAATGATTCGGTCATGCCATCTTCTAATTCGATTTTAAGTGAATGTTTGTTTAAAATCGGGTTTATTAACCAACTACCAGCCTATACTTTAAAGGCAAAAGAAATGTTGGAAAACATCTTGGAATCAGCCCTAAATAATCCTTTGTATTTTTCAAACTGGTTAAAAATATATAGCGATTACGTCGAATACCCGAAAGCTTTAATTAAATACAATTCAAGTTTTATAAAATTAGATGCGCTACAGCAAACTGAATTTCCCATAGATAAGGCAATGATAATTTATACGCCTATCGTGAATAAAGATTCAAATAATTTTTATTTATGCATCGGTGATACATGTTATTCGCCTACCAATACGATTGAGGAATTACGAATTCAAATGAAATCTGTTATTTAATTCGTAAAGGATTTTCATTGACAAAAGCACCCCAACCCTTTTTTGTTCCTTTGAGGGTGGATGTTAAATTGTTATTATGAAAATGATGACAAATGGCTATTCCTAATGCATCCGTAGCATCAAATAACTTTGCATCTAATTTGATGTTACCAATAATCTCTACCATTTTAGCCACCTGTTCCTTAGATGAATTTCCATTACCGGTTACAGACTGTTTGATTTTTTTGGGCTCGTATTCGGAAACGGGAATGTTTTTAGAAAATGCAAGTGACATGACCATTCCTTGAACTCTGCCTAGTTTCAACATAGACTGTACATTCTTACCGAAAAAGGGAGATTCTATGGCTATTTCATCAGGAAGGAATTCTTCTAATATGCCTAATACTCTTTCATGGATTTTTAGAAATTTGGCTCCTTGCGTAGTATACTTAGTTAAATTCAAAATTCCATATTGCAGAATGGTTACTTTTTCTTTATTTATTTTGATTAAACCATAACCTAGAAATCTAGTACCAGGATCAATCCCTAAAATTATTTTTTCTGATGTGGAACTAGTAATTTGCGACATATAAATCTAGTGGATGTTTATTAACGAGATTTCGAAAGTTTTAAAGTATATTTTTCCAAAACTAATATGGAAGAATAATGAATTTGAATTCGAAAAAACTATTTATTTAACTTTTGATGATGGGCCTACCCCTGAAATTACTAATTATGTTTTAGATCTTCTTACTAAATATAATGCAAAAGCTACTTTTTTTTGCATTGGGAATAATATAAAATCCAATCGTGAATTAGCGCAGCATATTCTTAAAAACGGTCACAAAATAGGGAATCATACGATGAACCATGTTAATTGTTGGCATGTTAATGCAAATCAATTTTTCAATGAATATCAGCTTTGTGAAAATGAAATAAATAATCTAGGTACTAGCTCTGTGGGTTTCAGACCTCCTTATGGCAGAATTAATCATTTTGTTTACAGGAAACTAATCCATTACACCCCCATTTATATGTGGTCATTTATTTCTGGCGATTATAATCAAAATAATAATCCAAATTCTATTTTGAAATCTGCCAAGAAAAATATCCATCATGGTTCTATTTTGATTTTTCATGATAGTAAAAAAGCATTTCCTATTTTAAGTATTATTCTAGAACCGATTTTGGAATATTGTTCACAAAATAATTTTCAATTTAAAACTTTATGATTGACACGCATGCCCATCTGTACGATGATATATTTATGAGTGATATCGAATCTTATATAAATCAAATATTAGAAGCCGGTATTAAAGAAGTGTGGTTGCCAAATTGTGATGTGGAAACGTTAGATTCACTTTTAAAATTATCAACATCTTACCCTGAGTTATGTAAACCCATGATTGGTTTACATCCAACGTACGTAAAAGATGATTATAAAGAGCAATTGAAATTATTAAAATCATTTTTAGGCCAGAGGAAATTTCTGGCTATTGGGGAAATTGGCTTAGATTATTACTGGGATATTACCTATAAAAATGAACAAAAAGATGCATTTAAAACACAATGCCATTGGGCATTAGAGGAAAATAGTTGGGTTGATATTCATTGCCGAAAAGCTTATTCTGATTTAATTGCAATCCTTTCTATGAAAGAATTCAACCAATTAAAAGGTATTATTCATTGTTTTTCAGGGGATGCTTCTGAAGCAACGAGATTAACTAATTTAGGCTACTCACTTGGAATAGGTGGAGTCATTACCTACAAAAACACAAATCTATTTGATAGCATTAAACACATAGACTTAAGCTATATTGTATTAGAAACAGATTCTCCATACCTAACCCCTGTCCCATTTAGGGGAAAGCCTAATCATCCTCTATACGTAAAATTAGTCGCTCAAAAGCTAGCTGATTTATATGAAATGCAAATTGATGAAATTATAAAAATCACCACAGAAAATGCGCTAAATTTTAAAGCGTTTTCAAATTTTCAATAATGGAGTGATTCAAATCGTGCCAATTAAACAGTGCATTTTTCAAATTTATGACTGTTTTATTTTGGCTCTTTAATAATTTTTGAATGTCCCCATTTAAAATTATTTTTCCTTGATTTATAATACCGATCGAGTGACTTAGCTTTAATACATCTGATAAATCATGACTTATAAGAAGACAAGGAATATTCTTGATTTCAATAATTTCTTGAATGATCGTTGCAAATTCTAGCTTTTGTTCGGTATCTAATTGGCTAAATGGTTCATCCAATACTAAATATTCGATGGGTTCGCTGATGGCATTTAAGATGCCTAATTTTTGTTTTTCCCCACCGGATAAATGCGTCACTTGAGTATCTAATATTTTTTGTAAATGAAAAATCTTGACATATTTATTTATTTCTTTTTGAGGGGAAGTAGATTTTTGAAATATGATATTTAAAAAATCTAATACCGTATGAAAAGGTTTTAAATGTAAGTTTTGTGGCAAATAGCCTGCTTTTAAAAATTGGGGGATTAATCTTTCGTTATGATCATTTAATTCTACTCCATTCACTAGTACACTCCCATTTTCATTTTGCAATAATCCAACCACAATTTTAGCAACTGTACTTTTCCCACTACCACTTTTCCCTATCAAAGCAAATATTTCTTTAGGTAAAACATTTATTCTTATATTAGACAATTGAAATAGGTTATTAACCCTATGATTTTTAATTCTAATTTTTAACATATCTAATTATGCTTTTATGTGGCATTGATGTCGGCACTTCATCTATAAAATTAAGTGTTGTAGAGGCATCTACAAAAAAAATAATTCACACTTGCTCTTTTCCTGAAACCGAGAATGAGATAATTTCTAATGCTCCGGGGTATGCAGAACAAGACCCTGAGCATTGGTGGTTTTGTGTTAAGCAAGTTATCAAAATGGCTAATGCCACAAAAAAATATAATCCATTAGATATATCTGCCATAGGAATATCCTATCAAATGCATGGATTGGTTATTTTGGATAAAGATAAACAAGTTTTACGACCATCAATCATTTGGTGTGATTCAAGGGCAGCCAGCATCGGAGATCATGCTTTTGAAGCTTTAGGAAAAGAGAAAATATTAAAAAATTTATTAAATTCTCCCGGTAATTTCACTGCATCTAAATTGGCTTGGGTAAAAAATAATGAACCCGAAATTTATGCACATATTAAACACGTTCTTTTACCAGGAGATTTTATCTCGTATAAATTTACAAATGAACTGACAACAACCATATCGGCATTATCCGAAGGAATATTTTGGGATTTTAATAAAAATGAAATTTCTAAAGATTTATTAAATTATTACGGTTTCGACGTTTCTTTGTTTCCTGAAATCAAACAAGTATTTGAAAATCATGGACAAATAAGTAGTTCCATGGCATCTGAATTAGGTTTGTCAACCAACTTACAAATTACATATAAAGCAGGTGATCAACCCAATAACGCACTATCACTTGGCGTAGTAGAACCAGGTGAAATAGCTACCACAGCGGGTACTTCAGGAGTTATTTATGGAGTTAGTTCAGAGTTGAAATATGATCCAAATTGTCGGGTTAATTCATTTGCACATGTTAATTACACTAAAGAATTACGGAGAATAGGTGTTTTGATGTGTATCAATGGAACAGGTATTTTAAATCGTTGGGTAAAAGAGAACTTTTTTCCGACAAATACTTATACCGACTTAAACAATTACGCTAATCAATCTGAAATAGGTTCAAAAGATTTAATGTGTTTTCCCTATGGAAATGGGGCCGAACGAATATTTAATAATAAAATAATTGGTGGAAGCTTTAGGAACTTAGATTTTAACAGACACCAAAAAAATGAAATTTCTAGGTCAGTACAAGAAGGAATAGCATTTTCAATGGTTTATGGGTTAGAGTTATTAAATTCATCGGGAATCGTTCCACAAAAAATAAAGGCTGGATATGCTAACATGTATTTAAGTTCTATATTTTCGTCAACAATCGTTAATGCGTCGAATGTACCTATCCAACTTTTAGAATCCGATGGGGCTTATGGAGCTGCTTTAGGTGCTGGTATAGGTTCTCATTATTATTTATCAGTACATGAGGGTATCAATTCCATTCAATTATTGTCTGAAATACTGCCCGACCAAAACAAAAACAAAACCATGGATTTTTATGAAAAATGGAAATCTGAGCTTTTGAAAATGCTATGAAAAAGTAAAGCCTCTCAATTTCTTGAGAGGCTGTACCCAGAGCCGGAGTCGAACCGGCACGGGCTTGCACCCACGGGTGTTTGAGACCAGCGCGTCTACCAATTCCGCCATCTGGGCAAATAAATTTAAATTTGCAATGCAAAAGTAGCTTTTCAAATCCGCTTTTACAAAATTTAATAGAAGATTAACGTATCTATTCGTATCGTAAAGCTTCCACAGGATCCATTTCTGAAGCTTTGTATGCTGGGTAAATTCCTGAAAATAAGCCTACTAGTATGCAAATAATGATACCAATTGTCATCCATAACCAAGGTATAATAAAACTTGCTTTTCCAGAACTAATACCTGAAGCAATTAAATTTCCGATGGGAATAGCCATAATAATACCTCCAATACCTCCAATTAAACAGATGACAATAGCCTCTATTAAAAATTGCTGCAAAATACGAGCTGGAGTTGCTCCTAATGATTTCCTTATACCTATTTCTCTTGTACGTTCACTAACAGAAACCATCATGATATTCATCAATGCTATAGCGGCTCCTAAAAGGGTAATAAACCCTATCACAAATCCTCCTACTCGTAGGGTGGACGTAATACTTTCAAAACTTTTTGCGATTGAATCAGATCGATCGATTGAAAAAGAATCATTTCTGCCGATTGGGTCCATGCGAACTTTACGCATAATGCCCCTAGCCTCTTCCATAAAATCATCAAAATTGACAGTTCTCAATGTTGAAGTTGTTATATCAAAATTTAATTGACGCCCAACGGCCATTTTCCTGCCAGTCTCCAATGGAACCATGATTACGCGATCGTCACCCCCGCCCATCATATTCCCTTTTTTGGATAATATGCCAACGACTTTCATTTTTAATCCACTAACAATAATTTCTTTATTAATTGGATTTTCTTTTTCAAATAATTGATCTATTACATCTACTCCCAAAATGCATACATTATTCGCATTTGTATATTCATTTGTTGAGAAAGATCTACCCATACTAATTTTATATCCCTTCATATCTAAAAAATTATCATCAATGGCCATCAGTCTTGAATTTGGATTGGTTTTTTTAGAAAGATATTTTGCGATGGCATTAAATGAAACATTGGTTTTTAAGGAAACATTACCTTTTTCCTTAAAAAATACTTTATATCGATATGCTTGCCTATAATCAATGTTTTTAAATTTCTTTTCTCGTTGACCTTCTCTCCTAATTTGCATCGCAGCTCTATTTCGAATATCAAAGGAATTGGCACCTAATCCCGAGAATGAATTATCTACGGAACTTTGAATTCCATCGATAGCCGTTAATATGCCAACCAATGAAGTAATACCAAGTGAAATAATGAGTGCAGTTAGAATCGTCCTTAATAAATTACTTTTTATAGACCTTAAACCCTCAAAAACATTTTCTTTTAAATTCATTTTGGTTACCTAAATTATAATTTTAGATTGCAATTTATTACATATTTGACTTGCAGAAAAACCAATGAAGTATCTAATTTTTCCATTAATCATATTTATGTTGAATTTAGATGTATTAAATGCCAAAAGCATTTTAATACCTATGGATAATACACAAAAAAATCATTTAAAATCGTATGGAATTATTTACAATCATTTAAAAAATGGCCAAAATGAAATAAAGTGGTGCTTGAATTATTTAGGAGGATCATTTTTAGCCACTTATGATGACATTCTTTATGAAAAAATAATAAGCCAAGGAATTACTTGTTCAATACTAAAAGATCAAGAAACTACTATTTTAATTAATCATCTTAGTGCGATAGAAAATAATACGCAAGTTGTTACTTTAAATAAATTCGCCCGAATAGCTTTATATTCACCCTCCTCAGCTTCACCTTGGGATGATGCTGTATCATTGGCGCTTCGATACGCTGAAATACCATTTGAAATCATTTATGATCAAGATATTATTAATGGTCGATTGGTAGAATTCGATTGGATACATTTACATCATGAAGATTTCACGGGACAAATGGGCAAAATGTTCACTCAAAAAGATCAATTATGGTATCAAAATCAATTGATTGAAGATAGGAACGTCGCTAAATCAAATGGTTTTCAAAAGGTGTCACAATTAAAAAATAAGATCACTTTAATGCTAAAATCATTTGTCATCGGTGGTGGTTACATGTTTGCTATGTGTACGGCGACAGATACATTTGATATATCTTTAGCCAGTTCTGATATTGACATTGTTGATTATAGTTTAGACGGTGATCCAACATCAGATAATATAAGTACTAGCTTGAAATATCAAGAAACTTTAGCCTTCACCAATTTCAACATCTATACTAATCCAAGGGTTAATGAATTCTCCGATATAGATGCCTCCCCCAATTTTTCAACTCGAAAAATTCCGGAGGAATTAGATTATTTTGAATTAAGTGATTTTTCATCTAAAAATGATTTGATACCATCTATTCTAAATCAAAATCATGAAAAAATAATTCATGGATTCATGGGTCAAACCACGGCATTCGCTACATCTAAAATAAAACCCAATATTATAATATTAGCTGAAAATCAAAAAATGGAAGAAGTAAAATACTTGTATGGAACTTTAGGGAAAGGATTTTTTTGCTTTCTGGGAGGTCATGATCCAGAGGATTATCAGCATTTTGTCAATGAAGAACATACTGATTTAAGTTTACATAAAAATTCTCCAGGATACAGGTTAATTTTAAATAATATCTTGTTTCCTTCTGCTCAAAAGAAAAAACAAAAAACTTAAAATAATTTTCTTACATAATAATCTTCAGCAGGAACCATTATACCACTTTTCATGTCTAATTGGCTTCCTAATCTAATGTCAGTTTTCATAGGTTTAATCACACTAGACGCAAAAAATATATACTGGGCTTCTTTGGGTATTTTTTGTAAACCTTTTCCGAAAGGATTAATTGGAATTAATTTTCGTTTAAAGTCTTTTCCCCATAAGGGATACTCATAATCATCATTAATGGTTCCTAATGCTACTATTGCATTAGATGGAACTATTTTATCAAAATTTTCATATGCTAACGTAATGTCTGGCCTAGAAACAGTAAGCGCTTCCATTCTATTTAGTTTTAAAATGGATTTTCTTCCATAAGCATCAAAGGGCAATGCTCTTAAATTTAATCCAATAGTTGACAAAGCAGAAATTGAAATGATAATAATAGTAAACACAAAGGTTAATTTAAAAAATCTAGCGGGTGCCTGATAAAAAAAATAATCTCCTATATAGGTAAAAAATGGAACTATATAAATCAGGGAGCTAATCATGTACCTACCTTTCCAAGGATCATATGGAGCCGAGTACGCTAATACTAAAAAATGGCAAATAAAAGCGCTTAAAAAGATTCCTTTGATGAAATTTGGCCTTTTAAAATAGAGAAATATAGCAGGCAATATTAACAGGATAAAAATTGAACCATAAATAGGACTTCCATTAAAAAATTCAAATCTGCGATTAAAACTAAAAGGAATTATGGTGAAATCGGTCGTTGACTCTAAACCTAAATTGAAATATTGATCTAATTTGACCAACTTAGATTTTAACAATATTTGCTTTTCTTCTACAATAGTCCAATTTCTTAATCCATCAAAATTTAATAGGTCAAATGTATACCTCATAACATTTCTAGAGCCTTGAACCATTAAATTGTGTAAACTTCCTGCTCGCTCAACAGATTGATGTCTGGTGGCCACCTCTGGACCTATGGGATGATTGTAATACAAGTAATTAGCTATATAGCCAGTTGGAGCCACAAAGAAAATTATACCTATAAGATGAGCATAAATAAAGTGTTTTAATTTATACAAAATTTTATACTTGCTTGAAGAAAAAATTATATGTAGATAAATGATTAAAAGTGGTAAAAAAGAAAAGACAAAAGTGATTTTGTGGCTTAATGCTAATCCAAAAGCTAGGCCTACGAAATAGATATAAACGAGTCTCTGAGTATTTTTAAAAACTAAAATAAGGTATATAACACTTACTAAATAAGCTCCCAAAACAATATCAGTATCAGTTAAAATGGATTGCATAATAATGTTGGGTGACAAAAAAACAATTAGACTTCCAAATAACCTAGATTTATAGGAAGCTCCCAATTGTTTTAATATACCGTATGTACCAAAACAAATCAACCAAAAAGAACCATAATTTGGTAGTTTGAAAAAATGTTCATTATATCCACTCATCAAAAAAGGATATACCTGAATAGAACAAAAGCTTTTGGGATACGTGTCGACATTAAAATTGGTACCTATAAAATGCTCTGTAGTACCTTGATTTAAAAAATATAAAATCCTATTTAAATGCCCAGTCATGCTGTCCCATTCATTAGGAGGACTATTGAAAATTAAATACACCTGTGCCATTGTAAGTATGCTAATTGTCCAAAAAAGTATCGAGAAAATAATTCTCTCAAATAAATTCATTCCTGAAAATTCTATGTGTATCGATTGAATAGTACTACCCGTTATTTTAAAAGCAGACTTATTCGTAACCTCAGAATTAAGAAAAGATTTATTAAACAAAATGTATAGAATGTAAGAAAAGAAAAATGGTATAATACACCATAAAATTCTAGAATTCCATAAATGAAATTCTGATAGTAGATAACCAGAAAGGATTATACTGGAAGAATAAAACAAAAAACCCAATATCATTATTTCTTCAAATGATTTATTGGAAACTTTTGAAGCGATTTTGTAATTCAATAAAATAAATGAAATAAAAATTAACAAGTACATCGAGATTCAGTTATAGTGAACTCATAATTATAGATGATATTTTTGTAATGTCACCTTCAGTTATATCGGCTGATAATGGTAAACACAAGATACGTTTCGAAATATCTTCAGAATTTAAACACACATTTCCTGTTATTGTTGGCAAATTATTTAATGAAGGATAAAAATAACGTCTAGGATAAATTTGGTAATTATTAAGATTTTCTGTGACTTGTAATAAAAGTTCTTCAGAAGTAAACATAATAGGATAATAACTGAAATTCCGATCTAATTCAGAATTATATTGATATTTAATGATAGGGTCTTTTAAAAGAGAATCATAAAGTGAACTAGAATTTTCTCTATGTTTTTTGATAGTAGAAAAATGATCCAAATTAACTAAGCCCATGGCAGCATGAAATTCTGAATTTTTCCCATTGATGCCTATATCAAAATAGTCATCGTTTTTATGTCCAAAACTTCTAATACCACGTATTTTCTCCGCTAATTTATTGTCATTAGTCATTACGGCTCCACCTTCAATGGTATGAAATACTTTGGTTGCATGAAAACTACACGTACTAACCGTCCCATAATTGAATATGGATTTGCCTTTATATTTAACCCCGAAAGCATGAGCTCCGTCATAAATCAATGGGATTCCCATATGATTTGAAATAATTTCTTGTTCCTCAAGATCGCCACAATTCCCATAAACATGGGTTGTCAGAATTCCTGAAATTGAATTCAATTCAGACAAGGATTTTATTTGTTGGGAATTAACGGTTAAAGAAATGGGATCTATGTCAACAAAAATAGGTTTACATCCTTCCCAAATTAAGACATTTGTTGTGGCACAATACGAAAATGGTGTCGTCAATACGTTT
>Ga0214919_10002424_pt1:27500-29405 | contig 29405 bp, 23 predicted proteins | sample LL1503_MetaG_FD_177994 | JGI IMG/M metagenome (GOLD analysis project Ga0214919, IMG submission 177994) | Freshwater microbial communities from Lake Lanier, Atlanta, Georgia, United States - LL-1503 | ecosystem: Environmental > Aquatic > Freshwater > Lake | place: USA: Georgia... | reverse complement strand
CTTGCGACTTAGCAGAGTGCTGTGTTTTTGCTAAACAGTCGGTTGACGCAATTAACTGCGGCCCCTTGCGGGGCACCCCTTATACCGAAGATACGGGGTTAATTTGCCGAGTTCCTTAGAGAGATTTGACCTGCGCGCCTTAGAATACTCATCTTTCCTACCTGTGTCGGTTTACGGTACGGGCACTCTACTTATTAACTAGGAAGTTTTTCTTGGAAGCATAGTATCACACAATCTCCATCGGCCGTGGCTTTTGGATCTCATATTTATCAACATAACTCAGTATTTTAATCCTGAGCCGTCTATAAACTTGAACAACGATTCAACACGTCGCTGTGTTAACTTTCTCCGTCACTCCATAGGTCAAACACAAGTAAAGTGGTTATGGAATATTAAACCATATTGGCATCGACTATTCCTTACGGCCTCGTCTTAGCACCCGACTAACCCTGGGAGGACGAACCTTCCCCAGGAAACCTTAGGATTTCGGCGAGACGGAATTCAACCGTCTTTATCGTTACTTATGTCTGCATTCTCACTTCCAAGCGCTCCATGGTCGGTTACCCCTTCCACTTCACTGCACTTGGAACGCTTTCCTACCACTGTATTGCTACAGTCCATGGCTTCGGTATATGGCTTAAGTCCCGATCATTTTCGGCGCAATTTCGCTCGATGGGTCAGCTGTTACGCACTGTTTAAATGATGGCTGCCTCTAAGCCAACATCCCCATTGTCTAAGCAAAATCACATCCTTTTTCACTGAGCCATATTTTGGGACCTTAACCGATGGTTTGGATTATTCTCCTTTTGACTATGAAGGTTATCCCCCACAGTCTGACTGCCGAGCTTCACTCTGCGGTATTCGGAGTTTAATTAAGTTCAGTACCCCGGTAGGGGCCCTAGCTTATTTAGTGCTCTACCTCCGCAAATCAGCACTCGACGCTATACCCAAATATATTTCGGAAAGAACCAGCTATCACAGGGTTTGATTAGTCTTTCGCTCCTAACCACAGCTCATCCGACAATTTCTCAAGATTGACCGGTTCGGACCTTCACTTTGTTTTACCAAAGTTTCATCCTGGCCATGGTTAGATCACCTCCGCTTCGGGTCTATTGCCAGCAACTAAGCGCCCTATTCGGACTTGCTTTCGCTGCGCTTTCGTCTGGAACAGACTTAAGCTTGCTACGGGCAATAACTCGCAGACTCATTATACAAAAGGCAGGCGGTCACTCCACATGGGAGCTCCCACTGACTTGTTAGCAGTTGGTTTCAGTTACTATTTCACTCCCCTAACAGGGGTGCTTTTCACCTTTCCCTCGCGGTACTAGTTCACTATCGGTCTTCATCGAGTATTTAGCCTTATGCCGTGGTCGGCATGGATTCACACCGGATTTCACGTGTACGGTGCTACTCAGGATACCACTAAGTCTATTTTCGTTTTCGGCTAAGGGACTGTCACCCTCTATGGTTACTCTTTCCAAAGTATTTGCCTAACAATTATAGTACTACGTTATGGTCCTACAACCCCGTTGGGATAAATCCTAACGGTTTGGGCTGGTCCGCGTTCGCTCGCCACTACTAACGGAATCGATTCTCATTATTTTCCTGCGGATACTGAGATGTTTCACTTCTCCGCGTATTGCTCAAAAATCCTATGAATTTAGATTTTTGGGACACCATATTAATGGTGCCGGGTTTCCCCATTCGGAAATCTTCGGATCAAAGCGTGCGTGCCGCTCCCCGAAGCTTATCGCAGCTTGCTGCGTCCTTCGTCGCCTGATGAAGCCAAGGCATCCACCAACTGCTGTAACTGGTTATATGCAAACGCTAATATCTCTAGGCGTTTAATTTTCTCCACTTACATAAAAATTTCAAAGAACTAAAGTATAATTACGGGATACCAGC
>Ga0214919_10002424_pt1:0-25000 | contig 29405 bp, 23 predicted proteins | sample LL1503_MetaG_FD_177994 | JGI IMG/M metagenome (GOLD analysis project Ga0214919, IMG submission 177994) | Freshwater microbial communities from Lake Lanier, Atlanta, Georgia, United States - LL-1503 | ecosystem: Environmental > Aquatic > Freshwater > Lake | place: USA: Georgia... | reverse complement strand
TGCTGCGTACATTCGAGTTTTTCCCAGCAGCGAGCCCCTATTTTCTCCTGCTAAGCGGAAGGATTTTTTCAACTTTATCCCTCGCTCGGGGTTAATCTCCTTGCAGGTACTCGGTCCTAGCCGGACGTTCCCTGCTGTGGAGCTTTTCGAAATCAAAACCGAGGTGCCTGCTGTCTTAGCGGATGCCATTGACTCAACCTTTCTCGAGCTGGGCTGCGAGCGCTGGAGTGTTTTGGAGGATGCAATCGCCAAGCGCGCTTGGATCGTGGGCATATTCCCCTCGGTCGCCGAAGCGGACGCGAGCTGGCTAGAGTTAGATCCGTTTTTAAAATCCGTGATCTCTTTACCCCAGCCTGAGGCGCGAACCTTGGGCGATCGCGAGTGGAAGGATAGTTACAAAGCTCATTTTCATGCGTGGCAATTTGGCCGGCTGCATTGGGTGCCAATTTGGGAGCGTTCGACATTTGTGCTACCCGCGAATGATGCGGTGTTATGGCTGGATCCCGGTTTGGCCTTCGGCACGGGTAATCATGAAACCACCCGCTTGTGCGTGGAACGCTTGGTCATGCGTGCTGGACAGGCTGGAGTCGGCGGCCGTGTCGTGGATGCCGGCTGCGGCTCGGGCATCTTAGCGCTGTCGGCAGCGCTCTTGGGGTTCACGGATATCGCCGGTTTTGATAATGATGCGGAGGCGGTTCGAGTGAGCGAAGAAAATGCAGCGCTGAACGGTTTAAGCGGACGCGTGCGGTTTTTCACCGGGGATCTTTTGTCGGGGCTGGCGGGACGTCAGGGAGACATCGTGTTAGCCAACATACAAGCCGATGTACTACAATTATTTGCAAGTGAACTATTGGCGGCAGTCGCTCCTGGCGGCATGCTGGTTTTAAGCGGTATTTTAGCGATCGAGCGAGACACCGTGCGCTCGAGGTTCGCGGCTTTGGCCGCGGGTTGGAGCGTGGATTCTAGAATTATGGGTGAATGGAGTGATGTCGTGCTGGAGCGTCCAGCGTAAGATTATGTCACCCCTGAAACTGGTTTTGCTGGCGGGCCTAGCGTTCAACACTTGTGGGCTAAGGGGTGAAAATGCATGGCTGAAACCAGAACGCTTCAAAGCGACCCCGGGTGCGACGTTGCGCTTTCAGATTGTAACCGCGGAAGGATTTTTTGCGGATGAAACCTTACCGATCGCGGCACCTAACTACGGCGTTAAAGTTCGGCTGGGCCAAGATCTTATCGCAGCAGCCTTGGTGGACAAAGATCGGGACCAGGCTAGGTTCTCCGTAGCGTTGATCAGACCGGGTCACGCGGCGATCGCCGGAGAACTCGAACCTATTTTTTTAGAAAAATCGGCGGAAGAGATTGAAGCCCGCCTGCGCGAGGTGCATGCGGGTGAGGCTCTGCGAGAGGCCTGGGGGCGTCAGGCGCCCGAAACGCCGTGGCGCGAACACGTTATGCGCTACGTAAAAATCTTTGTGCGCGTGGGCGAGCCTTCCGTGGCCACCGCGGATTGGTCGCAAGCACTCGGGGCACCGCTGGAAATTATCCCCGAACAAGATCCAACGAAGCTGCGCGCCGGCGATCGCTTGAGCGTGAGGGCGTTGCGCGAGGGGGCGCCGTTACCAAATTTCGCGCTAGATTTTAAGACGGCCGATGACTCGCGCGATCATGTGATGTTTACAGATCTCGCGGGTCGGGCGGAGATCACCTTGGACGCTGCGGGGCTGTGGCTCATTTACGGGACCGATCTGCGCCTAGCGCAGAAGCCGCAAAAAGATGAAACCTGGGTGAGCACTTTTGCCTCACTAGCCCTAGAAGTGAATTAAATCCGCGCCGCGCTCGCAGCTCAAAAAGGCGGACAAAAAAAGAGCCCGATACCAATCGGGCCCCTCGATAAAGAGAGCAGGTTTTAGGAAAAAAGATCGGTCGGCGTACGGCTTAGGAATTCTTCCATATAGGCCGTGGTCGCCTTGCCTTCGATGAAAACAGGGTCAGCCATGATCGCCTTGTGCAGGGGGATAGTGGTCTTGATGCCTCGAATCAGGTATTCGCTAAGTGCACGGTACATACGCTCAAGGGCGGTCTTACGGTCCGGCCCGTAAGTGATCAATTTACCGATCATGGAATCATAGTACGGCGGAATCGCATATCCGGAATAAGCGTGTGAATCAACGCGTACGCCATGGCCGCCGGGGGCGTAATAAAGGCCGATTGTCCCGGGTGAGGGCACGAAATTGCGGGCTGGATCCTCGGCGTTGATACGGCACTCGATCGCGTGTTTCTCAAACTTGATGTCGCTCTGGTCGAAGCCGAGTTTTTCGCCGTTGGCGATGCGGATCTGCTGCTTGATCAAATCGATTCCCGTGACCTCCTCGGTGACAGGGTGTTCGACCTGAATACGGGTATTCATCTCAATGAAGTAATAATTGCCCTTAGCATCGACCAGAAACTCGATGGTGCCGGCATTCTCGTAATCCGCGGCTTCGGCAGCGCGAACCGCCGCTTTGCCCATTTTTTTACGAAGATCGGGCGTCAAAAACGGCGAAGGTGATTCTTCAATCAGTTTTTGATGGCGGCGTTGCACTGAGCAATCGCGTTCGCCTAGATGGATGACCTTGCCGTGGGAATCGGCCAAAATCTGGAATTCGATGTGCCGGGGCTTCTCAATGTATCGCTCGATGTAGACTTGGCCGTTGCCGAAGGCTTTTTCGGCTTCGTTGCGCGCGACATGATATTCCTTGGCGAAGGAGACATCGTTGTGCGCGATCCGCATGCCGCGGCCACCGCCGCCGGCCACCGCTTTGATAATCACCGGATAACCGATTTTACGGGCGACTTTAACCGCTTCGGATTCAGAATCCACTGGGCCATCCGAGCCGGGTACAATCGATACGCCTGCTTTTCGAACGGTGTCCTTGGCGATCGCCTTATCACCCATCATCTTAATAGATTTGGATTTAGGGCCGATAAACTTGATGTTACACGATTCGCATTGCTCAGCGAATTTGGCGTTTTCCGACAGAAAGCCGTAGCCAGGGTGGATGGCATCGACGTCCGCGATTTCTGCAGCGCTGATGATGCGATCGGCTCGGAGGTAACTATCGGCGCTTTTGGGGCCGCCGATGCAGATCGCCTCATCGGCTAATTGTACATGCAAGGATTGCACGTCGGCCTCGGAATAAACGGCGAGGGTCTTTATGCCCAATTCTCTGCAAGCACGTACAATGCGCAGAGCAATTTCACCGCGATTGGCGATCAATATTTTTTGAATCATGGGAGGCTTTGCGACAATTTTCCATCACCGCCAGAATCGACCTCACGGAAACGCGCGGTCGATGAAACTGAATCTGGGCGGAGGCAAACAGGACGAACGAGTGGTGTTAAACGCTCGCTCAAGCCTTCTTGAGGCGGAAAAGCTTTTGTCCGTATTCGACGGGCTGGCCGTTTTCGACCAGAACTTCCGTCACCGTACCCTTAACCTCAGCCTGAATTTCATTCATGATCTTCATAGCTTCAATAATGCAGACCGCGGAGGTTTCGATCGTCTTAGTGCCAATTTCCGCGAAAGGATTACTTTCAGGCGACGGCGAGCGGTAAAACGTGCCGACCATCGGAGATTTGATGTAAATAACATCAGGATCATCTTTTTCCGCGTCCTTAGGGGCGTTTAAAGTCTGAACGCCAGCATTTTGGCCGGAACCTTGAGCGTCGGCCGCGGGAGCGCTTACTTGATAGACAGGATGCGACTCGCCGCCTTGAGCCGGGGAGCCCGAAAAGGATAAGCCACGACGGATTTTAAGCTTAAAACCCTCTTCTTCGACGGCAAATTCGGTCAGTTCAGACCGTTTCATCAAGTCGATGATTTGTTTAATTTGTTTTAGATCCAAGGTAGGAGTGGGCTGAGGGTTGAGCTGATGACAACGAAAGTGTGTTAGTAGCCGAAAAGCCGAAGTCCGTTCAAAATGATAATATCATTTTAAGCAAACCTTCAATCCGTTAATTTATGGCGTTAAATAGAAAAACTCCGTTTTTACCCCGTCTAAAGGCTTAATTTGCCAAAATAAATCAAAAATACGGGGCTTTTTTAATCGCCTCACAACCTCGACTTTAAACAGGGAACAGCCATCTCGTCACTTTCGCCACGATCAAAAAATGGTCGGTTTTTAAATTTAGTACCCTAAAAACATAAAAAATAGGGCTTTTTATTCAAAAAATGCCCTGTTTTTTATATACCACGGGTTTAAACTCGGCGCGCGGCGCGCTTTAAAGCGTGACGGTACGGCCTTCGCGAAACGAAAGATCGGCGGCCAAGACGATGCGCAGGCTATCAATCGCACTCTGCCAATGATCGGTTAGGTCGCGATTTTCACGGATCGAACGAAGCAACACTTCCTGTTCGCGCCGGCAGAGTTCGTCGTGGCTTGGCTCATCGTTCACGTCGATCGACTCGTCACTCCGGGCAAACGCTCCATCCGGGCCAAGGCTGGCGTGGTGCAGAAGTAATGACTCGGTTTTGCTGTGCGAATCGACGTCGGCCGATTTGCCCGCACCCGCAGCCGATTTGGCCACAATGCTCACGCAACCCTTCGGCCCGATCACATCTTTTACAAAAAACGCCGTCTCGCTCATCATCGGACCCCAACCGGCTTCATACCAACCGATCGATCCATCCGCGAAAACGACCTGCAGATGCCCGTAGTTGATCTGACCGGGCACGATTTCATCTGAAAGCCGCGCGCCGATGCCATTGACCCGGACCGGGCGCGAGCCGGTCATACGGCACATCACATCCACGTAGTGCACGCCGCAATCCACGATTGGCGAGGTCGTGCGCAACAAATTTTTATGCGTGCCCCAATTGGCGCCGGAACTTTGTTGATTCAGATTCATACGCATTACCAAGGGTTTACCCAAAGTCTGCGCCAACTCCGTAAACTTCTGCCACGAGGGGTGTACGTGCAGGATATAACCGACGATCAACTTTTTGCCCAGTTTACGCGCCACCGCAATCACGCGCTCACAATCCACGAGCGTATCGGCCACCGGTTTTTCCAAAAACACATGTGCTCCCGCCTCCATCGCGGCGATGGCGTAATCCGCGTGCGTCTCCGAATACGTGCTAATACAAACCACCTCGGGCCTTGTCTTAACCAAAGCCTCACCATAATCCGCAAACTCCGCGTAACGCCCGCCAAACTCCGCGCCCAATTTACGCCGTGAGGCCTCGCCGCGGCTCACCAACCCGACGATCTCGAAGTCAGATGACATTTGATGATAAGCTCGGGCATGCGAAGTGCCCATATGCCCACAACCTACCACCAAGACACGAAGTTTATTGGCCATAAAACAGGAAAAAATTTACAATCGGTTGTTTAAAATCAGTGACCAGCCGGAGCCCCCACTGCAGCCGCTCCCGGACCCTTGGAGGGCGGCCGGAAAAATAAAGCGAGCGCCACCGCCGCAAGCGAAGCAGTCGCCAGCGGCACCATGAAGAGCCCCTTAAAGTCGACGAGCGCTCCATTCGTATAGACCTTTTGGATTAACCAAGGGCAGATCGAATTGGCGAGCAACGCCCCCACCCCGAGGATTTGCAGATTAAACAACCCCTGCGCGCTCGAGCGGATATCCTTCGGGCAATACGCATCGACGAAAATATACACCGTAGCGAAGAAAAAGGCGTAACACACCCCGTGCAACACCTGCACCAAGATGATCATGGTCGCGCTCTCGGGGAAAAATGCATAAACCGCAAATCGCGCCGCGTGCCCTAAGATGCCCACAATCATGGTCGTACGCCAACCAAAGCGCCGCAATGTCGCACCCAGCACAAACATCGTGAGGATTTCCGCAATCTGCCCCAGACTCATCACCGGGGTAATCCAATTCGATGCGATCCCCACGCCACCGGCTTCCTTCGCGGTGCCAAGGAACACTCCCGTCCAATTAAAATAACAATTGTGGACAAACGAATCCACTAGCGTGACCAACCACAACACCAGCAAGAATGGATGCTTCAAGAGCTTAAGTGACTCCAACCAGGCCGATTTCTCCACCGCACCGGCCATCGTCGCCGGTTTCGGCGCCGTGCGCGGCAACACCAGACTAAACGCCGCCAACGCCAACGAAGCCAATCCAGCCACGATAAAGGTCCACTTCGTGGCCACCTTGGCCGCATCGCCGGTCAGCGGGTTGGCCAGCGCCTTGCCCAACCAATCCACCAAACCCGCCGGATGCGCCGCATCCACCGCGGCCCAATTCACAAAAATAAACGTAAACGGCCACGCCGCCAAAATCCAACCGATGGTCCCACCCATGCGCACGATCCCGAATTCCTTCTCGGGATTCTTCATATTAGCGAACGCGATCGAGTTCGTGATCGAGATGGTCGGCACATAAAGCAGACAGTGCACGAGCATCAGCAGGAAAAACGGCCAGAAATCCTTAGTGAACCCGCAACCCAAAATCGCGAGCCCGCCGATTAGATGGGAAAACGCCAAAAATTTCTCCGGCGCGAATTTTTGATCTGCCCACTGGTTGCTAAAAAACATTCCCACAATCGAGGCCACCGGGAACGCATTCAAAATCAACGACTGCTGCCCCGGCGTGAAACCCAGACTTGGCAAATAACCGAAAATCAATGGTAGCCACGCCCCCCAGATAAAAAACTCGAGCACCATCATGAAAAACAAACGGCCTTTCGGCGACGACGTGGAGGATGACATATTAAGTAAGATCAGACGTGGTAAGCAATGAACGATCAGGGAATCCGACCGTAGGGTTGGCCCAGCATTACTCCTGTAGGTTTCACGCCAAGCCGGAAAAACTGCCGATCTGAAGAATCCCTTTTCCTTTAGCGCGATTCTTGTTTCAAATCAGCTCACCCCCAACTCCCATGATACAACGCTTTGCTTTGGTTCTTATCCTCGCGCTGGCAATCACCCGCGGTTTCGCGGCCGCCCCGGCCCCGGCCCCGGCCCCGGCCGGCTTTACCGCCTTGTTCAACGGCCAAGACCTCGCCGGCTGGCGCGGTGGCGACACCTACGATCACCGCAAACTCCTTAGCCTTCCGCCGGCCGAACGCGAAGCCCAGATCGCCCAATGGACCGCCAGCTTAACCGCCCTCAAAAACGCTCGCCCCCACTGGTCCGTCAACGCCGGCGAACTACTCAACGATGGCCTCGGCGGCTACGCCACCACCGAGCGCGACTTCGGCAATTTTGAACTTCTCGTAGACTGGAAAATCACCGCCGGTACCGACTCCGGCATCTACCTACGCGGTGTTCCCCAGATCCAAATCTGGGACCCCGCCCAACCCGATCCCAATGGCTACGGTTCCGCCCGCGGCTCCGGCGGGCTCTGGAACAACGATAAAAAATCTCCCGGCCGCGACCCACTCGTGCGCGCTGATCATCCGATCGGCCAATGGAATCGTTTCCGAGTCCTGATGGTCGGCGCCCGCGTCACCGTCTGGCTCAACGACCAACTCGTCGTCGACCACGCCCTGCTCGAAAACTACTACGACAAAAAACTCCCGCGCGACCAACAGCGCCCCATTCCCGCCCGCGGCCCCATCGAACTCCAAACCCACGGCGGCGAAACCCGCTGGCGCAATATATTCATCCGAGAAATTGGTAGCGAGGAAGCCTGCCGGTTGCTCGCCAGCCACGGCGCCACTGGCTACCGTCCGATTTTCGACGGCAATAACCTCGATGGTTGGGCCGGGCCACTCGAAGCGGTCGCAATCAAAGAGCGTGCACTCGTCTGGCAGAAAAACAAAGGCGGCACGATTTATTGGAATTCCCCGCTCACTGATTTTCAGGCGCGTCTCCAATTTAAGCTCCCACCCGGCGGCAACAACGGCCTGGCTATCCGCTATCCCGGCACCGGCGATACCGCCTACGTCGGCATGTGCGAACTCCAAGTTCTAGACGACAACTACGAAAAGGTGAAAGGTCCCATCGACCCCCGCCAAGCTCACGGCTCCGCCTACGGCATGGTAGCCGCCGCCCGCGGTTATCAACACCCCATCGGCGAATGGAATTTCCAAGAAATCACCATTCAAGGCTCCCGTGCCCAAGTGGAACTCAACGGCACGGTCATTTTGGACGCCGACCTGGCCACCGTCGACCCCAAAGCCGTCCACGGTCAAAAAGCCCACCCCGGCAAAGACCGCCCCAGCGGCTTCTTCGGCTTCGCCGGTCACAACGACCCCGTCGAATTCCGCGACGTTTTCCTGAAGACCCTTTAATATAAAAATCATCGTCTTTCCCGCGTTTAAATCCCACCCCCCCCCCCCCCCCCCCCCCAAAAATCCCCCCCCCCCCCCCCCCAAAACCACTCCCCCCCCCCCCCCCCCCCCCCCCAATCCCACCCCCCCACCACCCACCCACACATGATCTCACGCCGCGACTTCCTCAAAGACTCTTCCGCCGCCACCGTTGGCGGCCTCATCGCCACCTCCGCTCTCGGCCACGCCGCTGAAAAATCCGCCACCAACAACCGCATCCTCAAAGTCGGCCTCATTGGCTGCGGCGGCCGCGGCACCGGCGCCGCCGCCCAAGCTTTGAAGGCCGATCCCAACGTGCGCCTCACCGCTATGGCCGACGTCTTCGCCGACCGCCTCCAGTCCAGCCTCGCCACGCTCAAAAAAGTAGCCGCCGCCAAAATCGAGGTAACCGATGCCACGTGCTTTGTCGGTCTCGACGCCTTCCAAAAGGTCATCGATAGCGGCGTCGACGTCGTGCTGCTCACTTCGACTCCCGCCTTCCGACCCCAACACCTGAAAGCCGCCATCGCCGCCGGCAAACACGTGTTCTGCGAAAAACCCGTCGCCGTCGACGGTGCCGGCGTCCGCTCCGTGCTCGAATCCGCCGCCGAAGCGAAACGTAAAAATCTCTCCGTAATGTCCGGCTTCTGCTGGCGCTACGACCTGCGCATGCGCGAGACCGTCGCCAAAGTTCACGCCGGCGCCATCGGCGACATCCGCGCCATCATCGCCACCTACCACACGGGCTCACTCACCACCAAGTTCCCCGGTACCCGCAACCCTGGCCAGACCGACCTCGAGTGGCAGCTGCGCAATTGGTATAACTTCACGTGGCTCTCGGGCGACCACCTCGTCGAGCAAGCGATCCACAACGTCGACAAGATCGCCTGGCTCATGAAACAAGAAATGCCCACGCAGGTCGTCGGCGTCGGCGGCCGCTCGGTCCCCGCCTACGGCAACACCTTCGACAATTTCAGCGTCGCCTACGAATACGCCAGCGGCGTCCGCGCCACCCTCTCCTGCCGCCAACACGACGGCGCCTACAACGAGGTCACCGATTACGTCACCGGCACGAAGGGCATCTTCTCCAACGGCCGACTCGCCACCCAAGGTATCTCCGGGGAAACTAATTGGAAATACACTGGCCCGCAACGCGACATGTATCAGGTCGAGCATGACGAACTGTTCGCCGCCATTCGCGCCGACAAACCCGTCAACGATGGCGTGAACATGGCACACAGCACGCTCATGGCCATCATGGCCCGTATGGCCGCCTACACCGGCCAGGTCGTCACGTGGAACCAAGCGCTCAACTCCAAGGAATCGCTCGTGCCCGCCGCGCTCGACTGGAAGGCCCCGCTCGCGGTCGCGCCACGCGCCATCCCCGGCCAAACCAAACTCATTTAACCCCACCCCATGAATCGCCGCGATTTCCTCCGCGCCACCGCCGCCGTTGCGGCCGTCGCCCCGTTTGCCCGCGCTCAATCGGCCACCCCCACCCCCACCCCCACCCCCACCCCGTCGCCCGCCGCCAAAAACCCCGTCGCGCTTAAAAAACGCGGCATGAAGAAGGGTTTTATGCTCGGGACGCTCGGCGGCCCGAGCGCGCAGAAATTAACGCTGCTAGAAAAGTTTCAACTCCTGCGCGCCGCCGGTTTTGATGGCGTCGAAGTCGGCAGCGGCATGAATCAAGCCGAAGTCCTTGCGGCACGGGATCAAACCGGTCTGGCCATCCCCAGCGTCGTCATTTCTACGCACTGGTTGAAGCCGCTCTCCGATCCCAATCCCGCCGCGCGCGAGATCGGTCTAGAAGGCCTAAAGCAAGGTCTCCGCGACGCCAAGGCCTACGGCGCCAGTTCTGTTTTGCTCGTGCCCGCCGTCGTCAAAAAAGACGTGCCCTACGCCGACGCCTACGCGCGCTCGGTTGTGGAAATCACCAAAGCACTTCCACTCGCTGAATCCCTCGGCGTCGTCATCGCCATAGAAAACGTGTGGAACCAGTTTCTGCTCAGCCCGCTCGAGGCCGCCGCCTACGTAGACGCCTTCAAGAGCCCATGGGTGCGTTGGCACTTCGACGCTGGCAATATTGTCAACACGGGCTGGCCCGAGCACTGGATCCACACGCTCGGCGCCCGCATCGTCAAAGTGCACATCAAAGAATTCAGCCGCAAAGTCCGCGACGAAAAAGGCCCGTACGCCGGCTTCCGCGTCGATCTTTTCGAAGGTGATTGCGACTGGCCTAAGGTCCTCGCCGCCTTCGATGACATCGGTTACTCGGGTTGGTTGATCGCCGAGCAATATCGTCCGCCGAGCTTCACCGACGACGCTACTTGGCTCGTGCACCTCGCACAGAAGATGGACGCCGTCATCGGCAGCTGAGGCCCACCTCATGAGTTGGAAAAACGCAGCCTCAGGGCTGCTAGGGTTGATCGTCGCTGCGTCGACCAACTTCGCCGCCCCAAAGCGGCTCGAGTACATCGAGCCGCACATGGGCACGCTATTTCGGATCGTACTTTACCCGCCAGATCCCGCCATCGCCAAGGCCGCCACGCGTGACGCGTTTGACCGCATCGCCGCGCTCAATCGCATCATGTCGGACTACGATCCAACCAGCGAACTCATGCGTCTGTGTGCTCAAGCGCCCACCACCCCCGTGCCGGTAAGCGCAGAGTTATTCGACATTTTGCTCCGCAGCCAAGCGATCGCGGAAAAAACCCACGGAGCCTTCGACGTCACGCTCGGACCGGTGATTCGTCTCTGGCGCGAAACCCGGCGTACGCACGCACTTCCGAGCGATGAAGCCCGCACCGCCGCCCAACACGCCTCCGGCTTCAAACATCTGCGACTTGATCCTGTCGGCCGCACCGTGACGCTGCTGCGTCCCCACATGGCCCTAGATCTCGGTGGCATCGCCAAAGGCTACGCCGCGCAAGCCGCCCTGACCGTACTCGCGCAGCACGGCATCACTTGCGCGATGGTCGCCGCCAGTGGTGATCTCGCCTTGGGAGATCCGCCACCGGGAAAAACGGGCTGGAAGATCGAGCTAAACCCTTTCGGATCCACTACGGGCACCCCGCTCACTTTGATTGTTGCGCACGCCGGCGTTTCCACCTCCGGCGATACCGAACAATTCGTCACGCTCAATGGGGTGCGTTATTCCCACATCGTCGATCCGGCCACGGGGCTCGGGCTGACTCGACCGACCGCGGTCACGGTTGTGGCCCAGCACGCGACGCTCGCCGACGCGCTTGCCACGGCATGCAGCGTTCTTGCCCCAGCAGCCGCACAACAGCTCGCGGATCATTCCGCCGAATCCGTTCGCGTCATCGTGCATCAACGCAACGCTGACGGCTCGACCCAGAGCACCTCCTTCGGTCACGCTCCTGCCGGCCTTATTTCCACGCCATGATCACCTCTTCGTTTTTCAAAAACACCCTCGCCGGCCTCGCGCTCGGCCTGAGCGTCACCTCACTTCACGCCTTGCCCGAGATCGACGCCAAGGAACTCGCACTCGTAAGCCAGATCCGCGAAAAAATTCTCGCCACGAAAAAAAGTTCGCCTGCGTCGCTCGCCGCTTACACGGAAAAAATCCCCGGCACCGAGGTTTCGTTTGCGCTTCAACCCATCCCCGCCGGCACGTTCACCGTCGGCAGTCCCGCCAGCGAAAAAAATCGCAACGCCGACGAAGGCCCGCAGGCCAAAGTGGCCATCAGCGCCTTTTGGATGGGCCAAAAAGAAGTCACATGGAACGAATACGAGATTTTCATGTTCGCCACCGATGCCGCCGGCAACGCCAGCAAAGGTGAAGCCGACGCCGTTTCGCATCCGACCAAGCCCTACGTCGAGATGAGCTTCGGCATGGGCCGCGAGGGTTTCCCGGCGATCAGCATGACCCAGCACGCCGCCTCCAAATATTGCCAATGGTTGAGCGCTAAGACCGGAAATTTTTACCGCCTGCCCACCGAGCTTGAGTGGGAATACGCGGCGCGCGCCGGTACAACGACCGCCTATTGCTTCGGCGACGATCCCGCGCAACTCGCCACCTACGCCGTGTACAACGCCGATAAATACGCGCTCGTCGGCACCAAGAAACCCAATCCTTGGGGACTCTACGACATGCACGGCAACGTCTCCGAGTGGACCCTCGATCAATACGAAGCCGACGTCTACACGCGCCTCAATGGCAATCCCGCTATCGCCTCTTGGGTGAAATCTACCCAGCCCTACCCGCACGCCGTGCGCGGCGGCAACTGGACCGATACAGCTGAACTGCTCCGCAGCGCCGCCCGCCGCGGGTCCGCGCCTGAGTGGAAAATTCTCGATCCCCAACTACCGAAAAGCATTTGGTATCACACTAGCGTGCCGTGGATCGGCTTCCGCGTTGTCCGCCAAATCGACGTTCCTTCTGCCGAGGAAATGTATCGCATTTGGAATAACGGCGTGGAACTCGACAACTAATCCGCGTGGGCTCCCACGCGCAGCAAGCCTCGGGTTAGCTCTCTGCGCTCATGCGCGCAATCACCGCTGGCAACAACGCGTGTTCAGCCGCGTGAATTTTGTCCACGAGTGTTTCCAGCGTTTCGCCCGACACCACGCGCACCGTGGCTTGATCGAGAATCGGGCCTCCATCCACTTCCGCCGTCACGCCGTGGACGGTACAACCCGTCACCTTTACGCCGCGCCGGAAAGCTTGCCCGATGCCGTCGAGCCCCGGAAAACTCGGCAATAAACTCGGGTGCAGGTTGATGATTTTTCCCGCAAAGGCCGCGAGAAACCCCGGCTTAATCACGCGCATGAAGCCGGCCAGCACTACAAGATCGGGCTGAGCCGCTTGCACGGCGGCGATGAAACGCGCTTCGCCTTCGCCTTCGAGCTTCGTCTTAAACGGCGCCGGATCGATGTAGCTGGCCGGCACGCCGAAACGTGGGCCTAAAGCGAGGATGCCCGCATCGGGTTTATCTGAAAATACCGCGACGACGCGGGCGCGCCCAAGTTGACCCGCTTGCTGAGCCTGAAGAATCGCCTCGGCGTTGGAGCCGCGACCAGAGCCAAGAATGACGACGCGCATGAGGATCATATTTCCCCGGCCGCCTTGATGCGTGCAATTAAAGCCGTCGTACTAAAACCGGGCAGAAACGGCATGAATTCAATCCGCGCACCCACGCTTTCCAAAGCGGCGCGTTCGCCGGGATCAAGTTTCTCGAAGGTGTAATCGCCGGCCTTGCAATAAACATCCGGCGCGAGCGCACGAATTTCGGCATCCAAGCGCGGGGTACTGAAAATAAACACAGCGTCGACGCTGGCCAGCGCGCCGAGCGCGTAAGCGCGCTGGGTTTCGTTTTGCACGGGCCGCAACGCGCCTTTGAGCGTGCGTACGCTCGAGTCGGCGTTGAGCGCGATGAACAGCGCGTCGCCTTGGACGCGCGCTTGTTGCAGGTAATAAAGATGGCCCGTGTGCAACAGATCAAAGACGCCGTTGGTGAGGACGATTTTTTTGCCGGCGGCGCGCAGCTCAGCGCAACGCACCACGGCGGCGGCGAGCGTCAAAAGTTTGGGATTGGGCGGCGCGAGATTCGTCACAGCTCAAACGGATAAACAGGCAGCCGCGCCGAAGGAAGACTTTATCGCCCGGGGATTAGCCCGGGCGAGTGGCGTGGGCTCAGAAAAACTTTTTCGCTTTTTCGAAAAAGCTCTTTGAGGTGGGTTCGGCGGCGTCGCCACTGACCCGAGCAAACTCCTCGAGCAACTTGCGTTGATCGGAGCTGAGTGTAGTAGGCACTTCAACTTGCACGCGGACGAGTTGGTCGCCTTGGCGACCGCCGCGGAGCGAAGGCATCCCTTTTTCGCGGAGGCGAAAGGTGGTGCCGCTGGCGGTGCCGGCGGGGATTTTAAGCGAGCCTTTGCCAAAAAGCGTGGGTACTTCGATGCTTCCGCCAAGCGTGGCGAGGGTGAATTTAATCGGAATCTCGCAGAAGAGTGCGTCGCCTTGTCGTTCGAAGAGTTCGTGCTCCTTGACGGTAAGCACGATATAAAGATCGCCAGCCGAACCACCCGCGGTGCCGGCTTCACCGTTGCCGGTGGAGCGGAGACGCGAGCCGGTCTCGACGCCGGCAGGGATGCGGACGTTGATCTTGGTCGTCTGCGGAGTGCGGCCTTCGCCTCGGCACGCGGTGCAGGGTTTTTCGATTTTTTGGCCGGTGCCGCCACAGGTCGGGCAGGCTTGGGTAAACGTGATGATGCCGCCGGAGCGGCGGATTTGGCCAGCGCCGCGACAGGTGGGACAGGTGACGCGTTTCGAGCCAGGCTCGGCGCCCGTGCCGGTGCAGCGTTCGCACGTCATGGCTTTGCGGAAGGAGATTTCTTTCTCCACGCCGCGGGCCGCCTCTTCGAGCGTGATTTCAAGATCGTAGCGTAGATCGGAGCCGTCGCGATCGCCGCCGCCACCGCCACCACCGCCGCCGAACATTTCGTCAAAAATTCCACCACCGCCGCCGCCACCGCCGCGGCCGCCTTGTTGGCCGAAGACTTCACGGAAGATGTCGAACGGATCGTGGAAACCACCGCCGCCGGGTTGACCGCGGCCACCACCACCACCACCGGGACCTTGGAAGGCGGCATGACCATAGCGGTCGTAAGCGGCGCGCTTTTCCGGGTCTTTCAGGACTTCGTAGGCTTCGGAAACTTTTTTAAATGTTTCCTCAGCCTCCTTGTTGCCCGGATTTTTATCGGGGTGAAACTGCACGGCCTTTTTACGGTAGGCCTTCTTGAGTTCTTCTTCGGTCGCGCCTTTTGGCGCACCGAGGAGTTCGTAGTAATCTTCCTTCGCCATAGAGATCGGGGGTGCCAGTTGCGCGCGAAGCGCAAACAGCGGATAGGTTAGATGACGGTTTCTTTGGCTGCGGCGGTAGGACCGCTGGAGACGATTACGGAGGCGGGCCGAAGTAGGCGACCGTTGAGCGAATAACCGGTGCGGATGACGTTAAGTACGTGTTCCGCTTTCACCTCAGGGCTCGGCGCGTGCGAGAGGGCTTCATGCTGATGCGGGTCAAAGGGCTGGCCCGCAGGATGGATTTCTTTAAGGCCGTGGTTACCAAGCGCACTTTTGAATTGCGTGAGCACCATGTCGACGCCGCCGGTGAGGGTTTTAAGGTCAGCGTTGGGCTGCTTCGCGGCGGTGAGACCAAGCGCGAGGTTGTCCATCACGGGCAGGAGATCCTCGAGGACGCGAGAGGCCGAGAAGAGACGCAGCTCTTCTTTTTCGCGCAGGGTGCGCTTGCGAAGATTTTCGAGGTCCGCGGCGGTGCGCATGAAGCGGTCGTAATTATCGGCCACTTCTTTCTTGGCGGTGGCCAACTGGGCCGCGAGGTCAGCCAAGGGGACGGACTCTGGGGCGGCGGGGGCCGTAGCGGCGGGCTCAGGGATGGGTGTAGCAACGGATTCGTCGGTCGGTTTCATAACAAAAGGTAAACAACTAACTACGGCTTCCTGGTTTCTTCAAGCTTGTCGCGCAACCCACGGAAAATTTCGAGGGTCTTACGCTCAGCGGTATTAAGCCAGTTCTCGCCTGTTTTTGACGGAGCTGGAGGCGGGCCAGAGATTTCCTGCGGGAAATAATCCGCTAACGCTGCGGTGACGTTTTTTTCCTCGAGCACGCGCCGCACGGCGGGCAAGAAGAGGTGCTTGAGGCTGGTAACATCGGTGTAGCTCTGGTCCAAGCCGAGTCGATACGAGTGAAGGCGAGGCGGCAGGGCGGCGTGATCGACCAGCCCCAAGGTGTCGAAGCGCAGGCGCAAGCGCCGGATTAGCAACGGAGTCGATACCGCGGTGGACGCGCTCGGATCGAACAACGCGGCGCGAAAGGCAGCGATATTGGTGTCGCCGGCGCGACGCGAGACGAGCGTGAGCTGGCGCACATCGAGGTCGAGCGAATCGAACACGATACGCTGATCCCAGAGCCCCCAGACACTAAGTTCGGCTTCCGCGCTGCGCAGTTGCAAAAAATCGCTCACAGGAAACGCGGTTGGATTTAATACGATGAGTCCGCGCACGGTGACGCGACCGGTGAACGGATTGGCCGAGACGCTCGCGACGTCAGCCTTGAAGCCCGTGCGTTCCTGCAGCGCTCGGGTAAATAGCAGCGGCAACAACGTCATCCACGCGAGCGCCAGCACAGCCCCAGCGATCACCAATAGCATGATCAAGCGCAGGAGGCAGCCGCCGCGCGTGGGGCGGCGAGTGAGCCCACGCGAAGCAACATTCGTCAGGATCATCCTGCGAAATTTTCTGTCACGAGCACAATCGAGGTCGTCTCGGCGGTAAAGGCGAACGCAGCGCCATAGGGCACGAGCGCGTTGGCGCCGGGCTCGAGGTGTTTTCCCCCGACGCTGACCCGCCCGCTAACGACGCTAAGCAAGCGGGGTTGTTCGCCGCCAGAAAGGTGGAGGCGCTCGCCGGCGCCGAGCACGGTGCGTTTGATGCTAAATTCGGAGCAATCGGCGATCACCCCCGAGGTCGGCGCAGCGCGCACGGGCTTCGGCTCAAAATCCTGCCAATCGATGGAACGAAGGGATTGCGCGACATGCATTTGGCGAGGTTTACCGTCGAGTCCGAGGCGGCCCCAGTCATAGACGCGATAAGTAGTGTCGGAATTTTGCTGGATCTCTAAAATGAGATTACCGGCGTCGATCGCGTGGATTTGTCCGCTGTGAACTAAAATGGAATCACCCGCAGCCACGGGAAAATGGTGCACGCAGGTTTCCACGGTCTGGGTCGTAATCGCGGCTTCGAACTGCTCGCGGGTCACGCCGTTTTTGAGCCCGACGATCAACTCAGCTCCGAGGCTGGAGGCAGCGATGTACCAGTTTTCCGTCTTAGGCTCGCCCTTGAGTTCACCTGCGACCGCGGCCGGCGGATGGACTTGGAGGCTTAAACGTTCGCGGCAATCCAGCCACTTCACCAAAATCGGAAACGTTTTTTCCTTTGGCCACTTCGGGCCCATAACCGCCGCGCCGTGCCGCAGAATCAACTCGCGCAGCGTGAGCCCGGCCCATTTGCCGTCGGCGACGATGGATTGCGCCTCGGGGCGGTCGACAATCTCCCAGCTCTCGCCGATCGGTCGATCTGGCGGCAAAGCCCGGCCGAGCGTAGTTTCGAGGACACGCCCGCCCCAGACGCGTTCTTGGTAAAGCGGGCGAAAAAGAAGGACTTCGGGCATGTGGATAAAAACGTGATTTTTGTGAAAATGCCCCGGGGGGATTTACATTTGACCGTCCTGAAGCTTAGCGTGCAATCCGCAGACTCAGAGTCCGCTCACACAAATGCCCAAGCCCGAGACTTCAAACTCAAACGACGGACCCTCAGCCAAAGCCCCGCGCTACCAGCCAAATTGGCCGATCGCCTTGAGCTTCCTTTTGGTCGGAGTCTTTATCGCGGTCGCGCTCGTAGCGTATGACCCGCTGCAAAGCAGCCACATCAGCACCGCCCCGCGCCCCAAAAACCCCATGGGCTGGATCGGTGCGGAAAGTATTTATATTTTATTGTTTAGCCTCGGCGCCAGCACGTGGCTGATTCCGGTGTTTTTCGGTTGGATCGTCTATCTCGCCATCAAGGCCGGCCGCCACCTCACCGGCACGCGCATCGTGACCATGGTCATCGCTATCGCAGCCTTCAGCGGACTGTGGTCGATGGTCGATTTCTTCAAATTCAGTAATTACTTCCCAAGCGGGCCAGGCGGATACATCGGCAAAGGCCTTTACGAAGGCCTCTTGCACGAACCGGCCGGCCCCATCGGCTCTGCCCTTATGCTCGGCGTGATTTACACCGCTGCGATGTTGTATATTTTCACCCGCGACATCGGTACCGAAATCGACCGAATTTATGCGGGCTTCACGGCTTGGCGCGAAGCCCGCGCCAAACAGAAAGCTGCCCTCGCGGCCGAACTCGCCAAAGAACGCGAAGCCCGCGCCAAGCAAAAAGCTGCCGCCAGCGTTGCAGTCTCCGCCGCTGCGCCCCTCGCCACCAACACCCCCACCACGCCCGTCGGTCCGAGCGGAGGCAAAAAGACCTTCGCCGCCAAATCTGCCGAAGACCCCCTCGCCAAACCCGCCGCCCGCGGCACCGGCGCCGAGGCCCCTGAACCCGTCGCCGCACCCAAATCCGCGACCTCGCCGGCCCCCGCCCTATCTAAAGCCGCCGGCAAACCCACCCCGCCCGCCGCAGGCACCGCGACCAACCTAAAAGAGCTCACCGTCGCGACCACCGGCAAATTCGAACTCAACATCGTCAAACCTGAAGAGCCTAAGAAAGCCACCAAAATCACGCTCCCTCAAAGCGACGATAAAACCTACGAATTCCCCCCGCTTTCCCTGCTTAAAGAGCAGGCCAAACCCGCCTCCAGCAACAGCGAGGAAGAACACCGCGCCAACGCCGAAAACCTCCTGCGCATTCTGAGCGAATTCGGCGTCGATGTCACCCTGGGCGAGATTCACGTCGGCCCAGTCATCACGCGCTACGAGGTCGTTCCCGCCGCCGGCGTCCGCGTCGAAAAAATCGCAGGGCTCGATAAAAATATCGCGCTCGGCATGCGCGCCCAATCCGTCCGCATCCTCGCCCCCATCCCAGGCAAAGCCGCGGTCGGGGTCGAAGTCCCCAACCAACACCCCACGCCTGTCGGCATGCGCGAACTTCTCGAGAGCGAAGACTGGGCTAACGCCAAAGCCGAGATCCCCATCGCCCTCGGCAAAGACGTTTCGGGCGCCCCACTCATTTCTGACTTGGCCAAGATGCCCCACTTGCTCATCGCCGGCGCTACCGGCTCGGGCAAATCCGTCTGTATCAATTCCATTGTCGCCTCGATCCTCTACTCGAAGAGCCCTAAAGACCTCCGGCTCATCATGGTCGACCCCAAGGTCGTGGAACTCAAAATCTTTAATAGCCTCCCCCACATGCTCATCCCTGTGGTGACGGAGCCAAAAAAAGTCCCCGCCGCCCTCAAGTGGCTTCTTGGGGAAATGGCGCAACGCTACCAACTCTTCGCCAAGGTCAACGTCCGCAACATCGTCGGCTTTAACACCCGCAAAAAAGCCGGCAAGCCCGACTTACCGCCCCCGCCCGATCCGCAGGCCACGCTCAACGGCGTTGACCCGCTCCTCGATGACGGCCTCGAGGTGCCTGAACGCCTACCGTACATCGTCGCGATCATCGACGAACTCGCCGACCTTATGATGGTCGCCCCCGCCGAGATCGAGACGAGCATCGCCCGTCTCGCCCAACTCGCCCGCGCCGCCGGCATCCATCTGATCATCGCCACCCAGCGCCCTTCCGTGAACGTTATCACCGGCGTCATCAAGGCCAACCTTCCCTCGCGCATCGCCTTCCAGGTCGCCTCCCAAGTCGACTCCCGCACCATTCTCGACACCAAGGGCGCCGACACCCTTATCGGCCGAGGCGACATGCTCTTCTCGCCCCCCGGCAGCTCCCGCCTCGTCCGCTCCCAAGGCGCCTTCGTCTCCGATGAAGAAGTCATGGCCATGGTCGAATTCTTAAAGAAAAACGGCCCGCCGCAATACGCCGAAGCCGTGCAAGCCCAGATCGACCGCGCCGCCCGCGAAGACGCCGAAGAAGACGGCGAAGGCGAAGGCGACAGCGACCTCGGCGATGATGAAGAACTCTACAACCAAGCCCTGGACGTCCTAAAATCCACCAAACGTGCCAGCACCTCCATGATTCAACGCCGGCTCCGTATCGGCTACAACCGCGCCGCCCGCATTATGGACCTCATGGAAGAAAAAGGGATCGTCGGCCCTGAAAATGGCTCCAGCCCTCGCGAAATCCTTGTCGACCTGGACACACTCTAATTTTCGATACCTCAATCACCTCTTCTGTTCACCACGATTTAATCTTTCGTGGTGACTTCCCCCGCCCCCAATCCTAACTACCCCCATCATGCAGACTATCGGTGAACGCCTCGAAGACGCCCGCAAACAGAAAGGCATATCCATTCGTGAGTCCGCCGAAGCGACTAAAATCCGCGGCGAATACCTCCAGAAATTTGAGAGTAATAATTTTGATATTAGCCTGAGTGAAATTTACGTCCGCGGCTTCCTGCGCACCTACGCCCAGTTTCTCAAAATTCCCGCCGAGCGCATCCTCAACGATTACGCCGCCCTCGGCCGCGGCGAGCCCCGCCCCCGCCAACCCAGCCGCGAAGTCTATGGCCGCATGGACGTCTCCGTCGCCTCCGCCGGCGAACGCGCCGATCGCACCGCGCCGCCCGCCGATAACCCCGCCGAGCACACCCGCGCCCAAGCCAAACCTTCGCGCTCTCACACGAACCTGCCCGCCGCCCCGCTCGTCGATCCCGCCCTCGTGCTCAAGATCGGCAAAATTTCTATCGGCATCATCCTGCTTGTTCTCGTTGTTTGGGGCGCCAAAGCCATTTTCTCCGGGCTCACCAGCGGCCCCGCCGAACCGGCCAAGACTGCGGCTGTGCCCGTACCCGCGCTTGCCCAACCTGCCGCTGATCCCGTCGTCACCCTGATCGCGCTCGAAAATGTGCGCGTCAAAGTCGTCGTCGCTGCCGACGGTCGCGTGCTTCTGCCCGACACCACCCTAGCCCGCGGCCAGACGCAGATCGTCCCCAAGCCCGCCGCAATCTTTATCACTGCTTCCGCGCTCGAGAATCTCGCAATCGAGGAAAAGGGCGTTCGTACCCAACTCCGCGATCAAGGCTTCAAAGGCTACGACCGCGTGAAACTCGGCAAGTAATCCGCCACGCTGCGCCTCAGCGTAACGCGACCGGCGCGCCCAGAATTTCGCGCAGCACCATCGCCCGCCGTAAGCTGCGTGGATCGCGCAGATCATGGCGGAGCTCGTGGCCCGCCCGGGCGCTTTGCGCCACCGCCGCATCGGTCACCGCCACGGCCGCCGCCTTACGCGCAACCAGCGCGCGCTGCTCGGCCAACTCGCGCATTTTCGTCGCCAACTGTTCCTGCCGCTCAAGGGAAGCCGCGTACGTTTCAAGCGCGATTGCCGTAGGCACAGGCACAGGCGCTGGCGCTGGCTCCACCCGCCGCTCGGTTTCCGGGCGCCGCACGAGCGGTCGGCTCGGTCCGCCAAACGTATCCGTCGGCGCGAGTGGTCGCGCCAACGGCGGCAACGGAAACTTTTTTTCCTCCACCAACGGCGGCTCCGCACGCACCGGCTCCGGCAACGGCGCCCCACCGCGGCGCTCCGCGATCTTACGCCGGATTTCCTCCCGCACTTTTTCCGCGCGAAACGGATCATCCGCGTCCGCCTCGGCGAGCGAAGCCGGCGGCGGATTTTTTTCCGCATCACGCGCCGCCTCGGCCTCGCGGCGTTGGTTCAACCAATAGGCCACCGCGCCCGCGACGGCAAGAATGAGCTGAAGATGTTCGGAGATCCAATTCATCGGGGATAAGTGAGTGGCGCGAATTCACCCCGCGCCACGCGAGCAGAATTACTTTTTGCCGTCGGGTTGAGCGATGCTTTGGCGCATCGCGGAATCAGCCTGCACGTTTTCCATTTTGTAATAATCCATCACGCCGAGACGGCCTTGGCGGAAGGCTTCGGCCATCGCGAGCGGCACCTGAGCCTGCGCTTCAACAACTTTCGCCTGCATCTCTTGCACGCGCGCCTTCATTTCCTGTTCAACGGCGACAGCCGCCGCGCGGCGGATTTCCGCCTGAGCCTGCGCGATGCTCTTGTTCGCCTCCGCCTGCGCTTCCTGAAGTTTAGCGCCCACGTTTTCACCGACGTCCACGTCGGCGATATCGATCGAGAGAATTTCAAACGCCGTTCCGACATCGAGGCCGCGCGCGAGCACCGTTTTCGAAATGCTGTCGGGCGACTCGAGCACGTGCTTGTAGCTGTCCGAAGTGCCGATCGTGGAAACGATACCTTCGCCGACGCGGGCGATGATCGTCTCTTCTTTCGCTCCGCCGACGAAACGATCGAGGTGCGTACGCACCGTAACGCGCGCTTTTACTTTCACCTGAATGCCATCTTTAGCCACGCCGTCGATCGTCGTACGACCGCTCTCGGGATTTGGGCAATCGATCACCTTCGGGTCCACCGACGTGCGCACCGCTTCGAGCACAGATTTACCCGAGCCCTTGGTCGCAAGATCGATCGCACACGCGCGGTCCCAACCAAGTTCGATGCCGGCTTTTTGCGCAGCGATAATCGCTTGAACCGTCGGCACGACGTTACCGCCCGCGAGGAAATGCGCGGAGATTTTATCCGTAGAAACCTCGATGCCGGCCTTCACCGCCGTGATGCGCGCGTCAACCACGAGATCGACGGGGACGCCACCGAGGCGCATCCCGAGCAAGTTAGCGAAACCCACGGGCGCACCGTTGAGCTTGGCCTTGAGCCAGGTGTTAAAAAAAGAAAATACGACGAAAAGTATGATCAGCAACGGAACGCCAATCAGTGCGGCAAGGAATAGAGGAGGCATGGAGTTATTTAGGTTTTGGTTACGATGAGACGAAAATTATCCTGACCGGCGACGCGCATCATCGCGCCCTTCGCCACATGCCCCGCGGGGCAAAATGCTTCATAGCGCCGACCCTCGACGCGCACATAACCCGTCGGCACGAGCGGAGTTTCCGCCTCGGCCATTTTGCCCACGATGTCCGCCGCCGCCAAGGGCGGTTGGCTGGTCGCGTCCACCGTCGATTCCACCACCATGCCGCGCCCGAGCCGCGACTTAGGCAACCACACCAGTTCGAGGTAAAGGGTGAGGCCCAAAAACCCCAGTGCGGCCACCGTCGCGATCGTGCCACCGAGCGCACCCCACTGGAAAAACGCCACGCCACAACCCACCGCCATCGCCAGCCCGCCGATGATACCCAGCACGGCGCCCGGCACGAACACTTCGCCCGCGAGTAGCATCACGCCGACAACAAAAAGTAAAACGACCGCGTTCATACGTCGGCCTTTTCCACCACGAGTCCGAAATCCGAACGCCCGCATACTACGACCGCCACGCCGGCATCGATGGCGCCCACCGCGACCGAGGCCTCATAGCGCCGCCCCGCGATTTCCACCTGCCCGCCCGGTCGCAAGGCCGTCACCGCCACGCCGCGTTGGCCCATCAACGCCGCCACGCCGCCCGCCGCCTCCGGCGCTCCGCCTGCGACCTGCGCCGATCCGCTCACAACGGAGCCCACCACGAGCCGATCCCACACCCAGCCACTCGGTAAAAATTTCGCCAATGCCAACCCGAGCCCTAAGGCGAGCAGTAGCCCGAGCCCGAGATTTTGTAACGGCCCAGCAAATACATCGCCTGACCACGCCACGCTAAACGACATGCCCGGCCACAGATCGGCCATCGCCCACACCAGCGAACCGAGCATCAAAAGCAGGCCGGCGAGCGCAACGATCGCCACACCCGGAAAGAAGAACAGTTCCACCGCGACCAGTATAAGTCCCAGGCTAAACCCTAGCACCGGCTCATGCCCGGAAAAGCCCGCGACATAACTTCCCATAAAAACTACGCCCAGACACACGATACCTGCGACGCCGAAAATCCCGAAGCCTGGCGTCTTAAATTCAATAAATAGCGCCAACAATCCAAGCCCTAGCAATATCGGCGACAACCGGTTCAATACCACCGCCAAACGCTCCGACCACGTGATCTCGAGTCGTTTCAGGGTAAATCCACTGGGGCCAAATTTTTTCTCGAGCAACGCATCGACGCTCTTCGCCGTGCCCGCCGCGAGTAACGCCTGCGCCGGTTCGCCATATGTTTTTGCTGCCTCACTCGAGGTGAGCGATAGTAACTCGCCTTTCGCTTTCAGCACCGTGTCGCCGATTTTTAATTCATAATCCGCATCAACCATCGCCGAAATCACCTGGCCGCGGTAGCCCTTACCCTCGGAGATCGAGCGTAACCGAGCTTTTAAATAGCTCGTGATTTTCAACTTCATCGTCGCATCCACATCTTGGCCTGTAGACGAAACCGGGGCTGCCGCTCCGATGATCCCGTCGGGCGCAAACCAGATCTCTCCCGTCATCGCGGAGATAAACGCTCCCGCCGACATCGCCTCGTTGTTCACAAACGTAACCGTCTCACCGGGAAATTTTGCGAGCGCCTCCATGATATCGAAGGTCACATCAAGCGCACCGCCGGGCGTCTTCATATCAAGCACGACCACGTCCGCCTTCTCCTCGATGGCTTCTTTCAGTCCACGGCGTAAAATATACAGTACCGGCGAAGCGATCTCGTCGCGAACCGGAATCACCACGACGCGTTTTTGAGTCATGGGCGCGGGCGAAGCCAGCAACTCCTGAGAGTCCAGACGTGGTGCCGCGGTCTGCGCCCCTAAAGGCCAGACCCACAGGGCCCCAAAAACGATAAACCAACGCAAGAGCATGATTACACCTACATTGATATGCACTCGGGCCGCCCACGCAAGCATCGCACGTTGGAGAGCACCCAGCTTGTTTCCAAAGTTACCTTTTATCCCGCATCGTTGACATCCTCCCGGTCTAAGCGGCTTGCGCCACTTTGACCGGGATTCCTGGCGAGCCGGACTCTGACCGGTCTCTCAGACGGGTTCGCGTTTTCGAGCGGGAGCGTCGCGGCCGTGTGGCCTTTGACGTATTCCCGGCGTAGTGGCGCGCAAGGGCGGCTTGTCCAGCCGCTTTGATGTTCGTTGCCGCAATCCAGTCAGCGTTTCCCTCAAGTCCGCAGGCCACACATCGGAAGGCCGC
>Ga0214919_10002423_pt1 | contig 29408 bp, 33 predicted proteins | sample LL1503_MetaG_FD_177994 | JGI IMG/M metagenome (GOLD analysis project Ga0214919, IMG submission 177994) | Freshwater microbial communities from Lake Lanier, Atlanta, Georgia, United States - LL-1503 | ecosystem: Environmental > Aquatic > Freshwater > Lake | place: USA: Georgia | collected... | reverse complement strand
CAATTGTATCTATTTCAGTATTCCAAGCAAATCGAACACCTTTATCAACTAAATATTGATACCATTTGCAAGCAATGAGATGAAGATAATTACTACCAATATGCCATACAGGAAATAAACGTAATCCAAAGTATGGTTTAATGAATTCAGGTTCTTCTTGTGGATCAGAACAAAATATTTCTTCTGGTTTAGGATGAAAACGTCTAAAGTTACTAATAACTTGATCCATTAATTCCATTGCTTTATCTTCACCACAGTATTTACTTAATACACCTCCAATTGCTGTATGATAAGTTAATTTACCATCACTCCAACCTCCAGCACCTAACATACCTGTCATTACTTCTTCAGGTAAACGATTATGTGGATCGTTTCCTTTATCTATAATGGTAATAAGTTCACCTGGATATCCATTGTCAACTAATTTAGTAGCCGCATTAATACCTGCTACACCAGCACCTACAATTACAATTCTTTTGTTCATATGTTTTAAGATTATACTTTAATATATTTAATTTTTTTCTAAAAGCCAAAATAAGAGTGGCCCACTTTTTTAAAAGGTGGGCCACAGCTCCATAGTTTTTAATTAAAACGACCGGCTATGAATCGGTCTAAATGTTTATTTTTTTATTTTATTCTAAGTTAAAAATATTTAGCTGTTATAGCATCTAAATATTGAGTAGTTATTTCAGGGGTAGTGAATTTATTATGATTTAAATATGTAAGTACTTCTATAGCACAAGTTTGATCATATATATCAAAAGCACCTGGTCCTAAAGCTGCGGCTACATAATTAGGAGTTGGATCTATATTATTGGCAGCATGAAACCATCTATTAAAAGTATCAAATTTTTTATAATCTCCTTTTTTAAGAGGGAATAAATTTTTAATACCTGGGGGTATATTTTTAAGAGAGTCTTCAAAATACTCTGGGACGGGTTCAAGTTCTACTTCTTTTTCTTCAGGTAAAGTATTAGTTAATGTATCTAATACTTCTTTATGTGAATCTATAAGTTCGTCGAACATATATGGATCTTTTGGATTTTTTTCTCCTCCAGCATATTTTTCTAAGTATTCTTTTTCATCATAATCTAATGATTCTAAACCATAATCAGATATTTTATCTAAAATCTGGTTTAGAGTATTATTATTTTCAGTAATAATACCCGCCAATTTCTGCATACGGCGAAATTCTTTAGATAAAATCTGTTTTTTCATGTTTTTTTTATGTTTATTCTAATGGATAATCAAAATATGTTTTAGTATAAATATTAGGTATTCTTCGTACAGTTTGTAATTTACCTCCAGATACAAATGGTTTTCCAAAATCAACATCAATCCAATCTAATTTACCATTAGCATCACCTTTACCACCAACTCCAGTAGATGTATTTATTATTTTACCTTTACCAAATTTTTCATGTTCAAACTCAGCTCCTTTTCTATAATCAGTTCTTATAGTATACGATATATTTTCTGTTGATGGTTTTTCTTTTTTAGGATCTTCAATACCCATTACTTTATTTAAATCAATAGGATATAAGGCTTCGGGAAATTCTAAAATTTTAACTGGTTCGTCTCCGTATTTTCTTTTAGAATGTTCTCTTACTTCTTTTCCAAAATCTTCAGCATCAGAGATAATCACACTAACTAATGAATTTTCTTTTACTATAACGTAATAGTATGTACCTGTTCCTTCTAATGTAGTAAGAGTAATCGAATATTTTCTGCCTCCAGTTTCAATAACAGGAATAAAAAACTTATATCCTACTCTATACGTTTCAGATAAAGGTACAGTGTCTTTATTTTCTAAATCAGAAAGTTTTTTATATAGAATATTCTGGATATATTTGATTAGAGGTTCTTTAACTTGGTCTAAAGTAAAATTGCCTAACGCATTTTTAGAAACATATAAATCAAGAATATTATCTACTCTTTCTTTTTTTCTATCTTTATAATGTCCTGATAGATTGAGTTCTTTTAATATATCTATTAGTTTCATTAATAGTATTTTGTTGTAAAAATAAGTACTTCTAGGATCTATAAATTATTTAAGTGTAAATCTAGTTGTACTTTGTAAAATAGGTACATTAAGTAAATTAACAGATATACCTATAAGAGGTTTACCTGATAGTACATCAATACCTCCAAAAGCACCATATCTAGAATATCCAACAACGGCACCAATAGGTAATGAGCCTACTAATGCTCCTGTTTCATTAGGCATAACTCCAAAGTTAAAACCACCTCCAAAGAAGAAATGGTTTTCAACTGTTAAAGAGCTATCCTGATGAATAACACCTCTAGCGTAAGAATAAATATAACTATAACCTACGTAAATAGGTGTAGTCAATCTCCAACTACCATCAGTAGATTTTTCAAGTTGAGTAAAAGTTAATTGTAATGCAGGTGTTCTCATTGTCATAGGAAATGATACATCTATGCCAGTATTCCAATTACTACCTAATTTTAAGTTATTGTTTGTTTTGAGACCGTTAACTACAACATTTGGAGAAAACGTTTGGGCTGAGCAAATACTTGCTATTAGTAACAACCCTAATATAAACCATAATTTTTTCATATAAATTTTGTTTAAAGAAGCCCACGTATGAGGTGGGCTTCAAATTAATTATTTTACTTTTAATTTTTCAGTAGCAGCGATGCGGAAATAAATTGCACCAACAGCACCAGCAATAGTTAATACATCATCTAATGTTGCACCTAAATCAAAACCTAAAAGTCTGGTTAAGAGAGGAGAAAGAGTTACGAGCACTGACCAAATCGTTTTCGATTGGAGCCATGATTTTACGTCTGTCATATTGTTTTGTTTTTAATTGTTTATTATAAATATTAAGAAACCTTTTGAACTACCCAAAAGTCGTCTGATAATTGTCTATTAGTTAAGTATTCATAAGGCATATAAAAATATCCTTTATCACCCCATTTAGTTCCCCATGAATTTTGCACAATAAAGCATTCCATTTCATCATCATAGCCCATCACAATTATTGCATGGCCACCCAACATTCTTTCTTCTTTATCAGGCATAGGCATTTTACCTGTTTTAGCTACTTCACGAGATTGAAAACTTTCATATACTGCAAAACCACCAACAAACGGAAATCCTGAAGCTAAACATGATTTAAAATCATATAACGAGCGATTTAAACGTTCATATTTTACGGCTTTATTATCTGATGCTTCTTTATAGCAACTGTCTGTGGGCTTATTTTTGAATTTAGATATAACATATGGCCAGCTATCTTCAGTACATGCTCCTACTTTATTAATTGACTTAATACCATCTCTTAACATGGCACCACTATCTCTATCAACAGTACCTTCCATTAAACGTTCGTTATAATAGATAAATAAACGTGAAGGAACATAAAATGCTTCTTCTTGTTGTTTAAGTACACTAAAAGCAAATGCGGTAGATATAGCGTTAGCTGTACAACTACCTAAAGCACCTTGATCAAATATAGGTAAATCGTTTTTTCTTAAATCTACCTTAGCAGGTAGTTTTTTCATCTTCTTAGGAAGAGAAAACATTAAGTCACGATGGTCTGGGGTATCAGGTGTCCAACCAAAAAATCTTTTATCTTTTGGTTTAATTTTATTAACTACTTTACTTTTAGAAGCTTTTTTAGGAGTAGCTTTTTTAGTAACTTTTTTAGATTTAGCCATAATATTTTATTATAAATATTTACGGAATCCAAGTCGGTTTATTATTTAGTTTTTTCCAATCTAGTTTTTTAACAGCTATTTTATCTTCAATATAAAATTTTTTATACGCTGCTATTGTATCTGATGATTTAAATTCTTCAGGCATACATTGTGGAGGAGGAGCAAAACCATTGTCTGGGATGTTTGGTTCATTTGTTTTACACCATTCTAGTACATCTTGTGTTTTATGATGTTTACCATAACGTTTAGTAAATTCATTACATATTTCTAAACCATGTGCTACTAGCCATCTGTAATGTTGTATAGATTCTCTAGTCCATTTTGTTGATGGATGATTTTTGTGAGCACGTTTGTATGGTGCTTCTTTACCTGTTTCCCAATGTGTTGTACAACACATTTGAGCACTTTCAATTTGCATTTTACGGATGTGGTCGTCGGCTAGTTCGCGAGCGGCAAGGATAGGATCCTCGTTAATATAGAATATGTTCATAACTTTTTATTTAAAGATAAAGATGGCCTCCGAAGAGGCCAAACTTTACTTTATATTTTATAAGTTGATTACTTATCTTCGCTATTATTGTCTAATTTAGCTTTATATTCTGCTTCAGTAATCAAACCAGCTAATTTTTGCATATGTAAGAATGATTCGTTCAATACTTCTGATTCTTTCATAGCTAATTTAGTAGCAGTAGCATACATTTTGCCTTTTTCTTCTTTAGACTTACCAAAGCTTTTAGATTTTTTCATACCTTTTACGATATCTTCTTTTTTCTCTTTTTGAGTAGTAGTCATTTTTTTCTTAGCTTCTTCTAATGACTCTTCTTCAGGATCATTTTCATCAATTGATACTTCATCAATTATTTCTTCTCCAACGTCCTCATCTTTTATTTCTTCCATTTTAGGAGCGTTTTTAGCGTCCATCTTTTCAAGCATATTGCCGTACTTAGTTAATGATTTTTCAAGAAGTTTGATTTCTGATGTCATTTCTTTCATCTTTCGCTCATCGAGAAATTCATGGTATACTTCGTCTAAACCATCTTTACTAGTTAATTTTTTACGTTTATCAATAGCGTCTGTAGTAGCTTTTATTTTAGCTTCTAAAGCAGCTCTGTTACCAGCTGCATCAATTTCTTTGATATATTCCTGGATTGATTCTTTAATAAGGGTTCTAAATTCAGTTGCTTTCATTTTATATTTGTATATATTTTGATGGTTATAAATATGTATGGATTAATTAAGATTTATGAATTTTTAATAACAAGTTACCAGTTCCTTTAATAACACGATGCCAAGCATGTTTAGGTATATTAATAGGTTGATTTATAGAAGTAGGTAACTGATTATCTAATTGTATTTTCCAATTTGTTTCATTTAGTATTTCTACTACACGGTGCTCGTTATCACGATGCCACATAAGCTCGATTGGATCTATATTTTCGCTAAATTCGCGAATAATATATTTGTCGGTAACTTCTATATCTTTATACGGTTTCATCTTCTTGTTTAGGTAAAAACCAATTTGAACACCATTTAGTAGGGTCTTGTATTTGATTTCCTTCATCATCTACTAACTCGTTAGTACCTTTATACGCGGCGTAACTTTTATTAGCACAGTAATGTTTACCATTTTCCATACTATAAAATTTACAAACAGCACAGCTAAATCCTACAGGAGAATACATGTAGGGAGGATATTCTTCTCCTTCTTGTTCTTTTAATCTATTTTTAGATACCCAATCTGTTATGTTAAATTCTTTTTTCATTTTGTTTTTCCCCATTTTTTACCTTTACCAGGCGATTTACATTGAGCAGGTGTAGGACGACATGAAGGATATTTAGCGCGTTTTTCACCTTTTTTTCTACCACACGATTTACATTTACCGTCTCGGCAGGTATTGCAATCTACCCATCCACCTTCTTTACCTGGGGCGCCTTGACGTTTGAACCATTTACGAAGTGATTCATCTTCTTGAATGATTTCTTTGATGATTTCTTTTAATTCTTCCTCTTTTAATCCTTTCCAGATATTACCTTTACGACAACGTACAATAGCACCTGATTTGTAAGCAGATGGCTTATCGTATTTGCGATCAGCAATACGTTTACAGCGATCCTCTTTTAGAAGTTGCTTTAATGTGTCGATTAATTTAATCATTTAAGAGGATTAATTAAGGTTAAATCTATATCAGGATATTTTTCTAATCTTTTTTCTACTGCATCTAAATTTTTTTGAGAATCATCTACAAACTTGATAGTTTTATATCCTTTTTGAACTTGATTTTCTATCCAATCTGCTTTTAATTCTGGATTTGATCCTGCTACTCCTACTACATAAACATTTACTCCATATTTGTCTCGTAAATGCTTCATAACAGGAAAAGCTAATCTACGAGCAGTTAAAACGGTTGTTTTAATACTAGGATCATTTAAAGATTGAGAAATAGCTTTAATATTTTTTAAAATAGGTTGTGAACCTCTAATCATAGCATCAAACTCAGAAAAATCATATTTTTCTCCTGGTTTGAGTTTATATAATGCAAATTCATGACTTGAAAGAACTTGTTTATTTCCTTCAGCATCTATAATACCAACTGAGGTATTTGTTTTGACTAAGGTATCATCAAAGTCATATATATGAAGTATTTTTCTACCTTTAACTTCGTTTAATATGTCTATTAACTTAATCATTTCCAGGGTGAATAAACTGGTTTACCGTTTACTCTTGTAGCTTTTAAAATTTGTTTTCTTTGTTTTCCAGTATGAGACCAAGAAACATGTACCCAATCTGGATTTTTGTCTGTACCAAATTCCCAAATTAATTGATCAAAATTTATATGATCTTTAATATAACTAAATACCATAACGTTAGTTACACCAGTTTGTTTATCGTCCTGATCAAGATCTAATGCTTCACCTGAACAATGTTGTGATGTGAGTGATGAACCAGGAACAGCAACATTTAATGCTTTTGAACGATAACCTGATGATAAAAATATTGGTTTACCAAAATGTTTACGAATTGGTTCAAAAATGTTTTCTGCTAATAATTTTAAATTAGCTAAATGTTCTGGAGTTGGATTGTTATCGATACCTAATCTTTTAGCGGTATCTGATTTTGTAACTTCTGAAAGGTTTAAGTGTTCTGATAGTTGCATTATATACCTATATTTAATAGTTGAGGATTTTCTACCTTAAATTTAATTACACCTCTGATGCTGTTTATATTGTCTATAACGTTTTGCAAATTTTCAATAGTAAATGATTTACCATTTTTAGTATAAGGATATGGATCTATTTTAATTATAGTTCTATCATACATGTATCCAGGTTTTGAAATATTAGGTGTATATTCTTCAATATCGATTGTAGTAACACCAGGAACAGAACGAATATCTGATAGTATTTGGGTTTGAGTTTTTTTATTAGTATCAGTTACTAGTAAACCTTCAAGTTTATAAAGTTTAGAAGCATAATCCTCACGTAATATATTACGTATTTCTTCTTTAATAAAATTTTTAAATGTTGATTTTAACATTTGATTAATTTTTTACCAGTAACCACTGAATGATGATTTGAGTCCTAATAAGCTAGCATATCTAGGTAAACGACAGCTCCAGTATGAAGCTTTTGTTTTATCTGTTTTTTGAGCACATTTGTGACGAGCGGCAAATGCTTTGCGTGCTTTAGGATTGTTTATTTTAGCAGACATTCCTGCCTGGCCGAATGATACTTTTTTAATGCCGCCCCCGGGCTTGCGAACATACACATAGAACTTTTTAGAACCACCTCTATGGGGTTTGTTGAGTGGGGGTTGTTTTTTCTTTTTAGCTATTTTTTCATTTAAACCAAGCAAATGACCAAAGTGACCATCCATTTCATATTTTTGTAATATGCCTGGAATTTCATTAAGATGTTTGTCCCAAAGTGCTTGTTCTAATTCAAAGTAAAAATCTGTGCCACCGTATTCTTTATATGCTTGTCTTAACAATTCAGCATATGGTTGAGTTAAAACGCTAGTAGTGAATTCAACATCTTCTCTACTACCTAATTCAGAATCTTCTTCCATCATAGGTAAATCTAAAGGCACTTTTTTACCTTCATATATTCCATATTCACCTAAATTAGTTTCTGTTATGATTTCTTTATCTATTTCATTTAAATGAATAGCGTTGCGAGAATATAAGTAACGTGCTTCAGCCCATAAATCTAAAAACGCTTCAGAACCATAACGGAATGTGTTTTCTGTTAAGGGTAATTTATTATCAACATGATATTTCATGTTTTCAGATAACGTGATCTTAGCATTTAAATTTTCGTTAAGTACAGGACCAGGATTGCCCACGTTTTCACATGAATGGCAACCACAATTACATTTGTCTTTTTTAGAAGGTGTAGATAGTGCTTCCTGGATAAGATGTTTTATGCGTTGAGCTGTGTTTTTATTCATGGTTATAAATATTATTTATTTATAAAACAATTTGTGGGTAGGCACTACTAGGAGTTATGTTTCCTATTTTGATATTACCTGTTTCTACTTCGTCTAAAAGTTCACTAGGAGTGTAGATTGTATAATTATAATTATTATCTAATAACATGTAATGTGTATTTTCTAAGTTATAATTAATATAATTAGCTACGTATTTTACTAATAAAGAATTTTGATTTAAGTTTTCTTTAGTAATTTCTATAGATTTTGATGAAGGATAAATCTCATTTAATATTTTATTAAAATATTCTTCTATTTCTAAAATAGAATCAGAATATGAATTGAATATATTTTGTATATATATTTTTAAATTTGTACTTTCAGGAGCTTGAGGAAATTTTTTTTTAATATTATCAAAATATGTTTTTATATAACCTGATCTTCCTGAGGCTGGTCCTTCTTCTGTTGAGAATCTACTACCGTTTCCTTTAATTTCAATTAATTCTTTATTATCTATTTCTATATCTCCTTTTCCTTTTTTAATTGCATTAAAAAACACAGCTAATGCTATTTCTCCTTTACCTAATTTTCTATTTTGAAAATCAGGAGTATAATCTATTATTTTCTTAATAAAAACATCATCAAAATTATTAGTGTTAGTTTTTATGATATTAAATAAATTTCCAGATTTTCCTAAATTTTTAAAAGATAATAATTTATTAGAATTTAAATAATTAAATAAATTTTCATCTGATTTGAATTTTGAAGCGTATAAATCTACATATTCTGCCCATCCTGATTCGAGACCTTTAGATTCTAACTTTTTTTTTAATTTTTCTTCTAAATCTATTTCCATATTTTCTAATAAATCAGCTAAAAGATTGATATCCTGCTCATTAGTTAAGTCAGGATATCCTTTAGGGAATTTATATGCGTATTTTTTAAAAAACTTATCTAGTGAATCCATTATTTTATACCCATCTTTGTTAAAGTATCTTTTATTTTAGATATAATAGCCGTTTGATTAACTCCTGATTTATCTTTAAGTCCTAATGAATCAAACCAGGTTTGAAATGCTCCAGGTAAATCATTTATACTTTTAATCTGAGATGCTTTTGAAGTTACTGTTGTAGCTTTTTGAGCAGTTTTTTGATAAGCAGTTGATGCTGCTGTTTGTTTAACAGCTGGGGCTGTTGTATTTTGTGGTGTTTCTATTTCTGTTAGATATTTATCAAGATCATCACTCAATTGATATATATTACTTTGAAATACTACACAATATCCTGTAGCACTACCTGATGATTCATCATATCCCTTATAAACAGATCCTTCTTGTCTAGCAATAGCGCATTTCATATCTTTTAAAGGCTGTATACTTATAGTACTTTGGGTAAAATTTTTATCTTTAGTATTTACTGCTGTTGATATAGAACTATTTCTATTACCAAGAAACTTTTTGGCTAATTTTTGTAATTCTGTAGCTTCTTCTTTAGATAAAATTATTTCTTTATCATCACTCCAACCTGGGGTTGTAGCAGTAATGACTATTTGAGGGTTACCTTCTTCACTTGTTCGATTAAAAATTCGTAAAGCAGGGACATTTTCATTAATAGCTGTTTTGATTTCTTCTCTAATAAGTTGTCTTAATTGTGATTTTTTCATTTTATTTTCTTTATTTTCTTGTATACCAGTTACGGTACGTCCTTTATAGTTTTGTTTTAAATAATTAACTAATTTTTGATTCATATTAAAATCTTGTTCTAAAGGTTTAGAATCAGACTCTCCTTCTATAGTTTTAGATATCATTTGCATAAATCCATTTTCAACAGTATTATCAATAATTTTAGACATATCATCATCTATATCTAATTTATCTAACCAAGTTTTTGTTTTTTTAGTATCTGGTTTAGATATTGCTGCTTTTATGAAATCAAATGTTGTTTTAGCAGTTCCTATACCAGGAATAAATGTTTTAGCAGCATCAATTGCTGCTTCTATCGCAACATCACCTGCTCCTCCAGCTATGTTTTTTACTTTTTGCTTTAAAGTAATAAGTTGAATAGCTTTTTTTAAATCACCATATGTTTTTAATTCATTAGCCATTTTTTATTATGCTTGAGGTGGTACTTCTTCTGCTGGTGCTTCTTCTGCTGGAGCTTCAGGGGCTGGTTCTTCAGCCGGAGCTTCAGGGGCTGGAGCTTCTGCTGAAGGAGTAGCTTTTTCTACTTCTGCTTTAGCACCATATGATAATACACGAGCAATTGCTTCAATACAATTTTGCTCTTCACTTAAATTTAATAAATAATATTTTTTACCCTCTACTTTAGCAATCCAAGTTCTATCAGTATAAATCATATAGAATACTTGATCGTTTGCTAATACAATACGAAATGTAGTAGGACGTGGAGCTACCCACTCAATATTCTTAATAAATAATTCGTATTGGTCTGTTAATAATTTAACAATAGCTTCTTTAAGTGTAGGAAATTTAACTAGTACTGGAAATCTAGCACTATCTAAAGAAACAACAGAAGGACTATCTATATCAACTTCTGTTGATTTAGTAGTCTTTGAGTAAACTTGTTTTACTAAAGCTTTTATTTTCTCTTTAAATTCGCTTTGGGTCATTATGCTTCTGTATCTGGTTCTACTATACTATTATAATCACTCATGTCTAAAGTTTTGCCTTCTTTAGATAATTGAATAAGGTTTTCAGCTACTTTATGTAGGTCCATATCCGTTTTAGCATCTTCTCTAGCATATTCTAACATACGAATTAATAATGGAACATCCATTTTAATTACATCTTCAGGATTTTCTTTTGATTTACGAGATTGAATAAATGCTTTTGAGTCGATTTCTTCCTCTTTAATAGGCCCCATTAAGGCCGTTTTAATCATCTCTTTAATTCGTTGTTTATTTTCTTTCATAGCTGCGGATTCGGCTCTTTTAAATGCTGCTCCTGTCATTACTTTTTCAGCATCCGCACCATATTTTTCAACCCAAGATCTTTTATTTCGCTTGTATTGGTTAAAAAATTGTTTTTGTAATGCTAGTACGCGTGGAGTAGGTTTCATTATTAAATGTCTGCTAGTAATCTAGTATATAAGTAATAATATACATCTTTAACTTCAAATCCTTCACTTACTAAATTTCTCATAATTTTATCAGCTGAGTTTATAAAATTCATGTAGTCTGATTGGCCTACTAAATTATCCATTCTTGTATATACTTCATCACTTACTCTATAGCTTTCATCAAAAATGTCATCTTCGTTTAATGATTCTTTAATATTAACATCTCCTTTAGTATATGCATTCCAAGCTTCTTCATCTGTCATATCAGAATTTGTTGCTAAATGCCATGCTTCAAAAAATACTGTTCCTCTGTCTTTATTACCTATACCATCGTTAAGAATATCATTAGTTACTTCATCTTGTGAATAAGTATCTTCCATTTCATTTAATGATTCAGCTACTGCTTGACCACCCAATACTTGGTTTCTAACAACCATAGTAATTGTGTTACCAATTTGAGTCATTAATTTTTCATCACCTAATGACTTAGCATTAGCATATGCTTTTTGAAGTAAATCTTGAATATTTTTTACTTTAGGGTCGATATCAATACCTGTATCTACACTGGGGACTTCGGTATCCATACCCATATCTGCGTCTGTTGGTTCTAATGAATCTTCAGCTGGTGCTTCTTCTTGTGGGGCTACGTCTTCAGGCTTTTCTTTTTTCTTTTTAGCTTCACCTAATGAAGAATGTACTAATTCTTTGATTTTGTCTTTAAGTGAGCTTTCATGTATTGCTTTAAATTCAGTAAAATACTGATCTTCAAATGGAACGTCATTTCCTTCTTTATCTACAAACTTCTCTCCTTCTTTATTTCCAATTGTATCTTTAGATATATAAAGTTCAGTTCCTTCATAATCACTAGGACTATCATATCCTTCAGCGTCTGGTACTACCCTACCTTTAGGTCCTGGGTAATCACTATAATCGTTAACATAATACCAGTCTACTTTGGACTTGTATTTATTTTCGGTTAATTTATTTTTGTACTCGTTTTCGGTAATTAAACCTGCGAGTTTTTGCATATGTAAGAATTGTTTGCTCATCTAAGTATATTTTGTTATAAATATTGTAAATTTTAATTAGATTTATTTCTTAAATAATCAGTTAGTATACTACCTATTGCGCCTATTTTTTGTCTTATTAATATCCATTCATCTAATGAAAGTTTATGTTTTTTATCATAATATGATATAGCTAATACACCAATAAAATGATCATTTAAATCATGAATAGCTAACAAATAAAATGATTTAGTTTTATATTCTTTACCTTGTATTGGAAATAAACCACAGTCAACAGTGTTAGTGCTAGTATCAGGAATATCTATTTCACCATCTTTATATAATAAAGAAAATATTTTAGGAAATAACGATACTGGTATATTTTGGAATATTTCTTTAACAGATGTAGTTTTATCAGTTATACGTTCATAAAATATACTGAATTTTTTAATGGATTTACCTGTTGGGTAATAGTGACCTCCATTATGGAATTGAGTTAGACATATTCTGTCACATCCTAACTCGGTCATGAGTATTTCGAGTTGTAGATCTATCTTTTCATCCGTAATAATGGCTTCACCTAAAGCATCTGATTTTTTCTTATGAATAAAATTTACTTTAATCCATTCTAAAATAGTAGGACCAATTAGTGAAGTTATTAAAGCAGTAATAATAGTAATTGTTACTGGAGTAAACGCATTCATAATTTATTTTTTTAAGCTTTGTAAATATTTAATTGTTTCTTCTTTATTTTCCAACAACTTTTTCTTTGAAGAACCAACCCATTTCTCTACATCACCTGCTTCAGTAATAAAAGATTCATTTGAGCCATTTATTATTTCATCCATCCAAACATTATAATCTATGATTAAATTATCTAGATCAGAATTAATTATATTTTTTTCATATTCTTCCCATAAACCCATTTTACGAATATCTGTTTCAAAATCAATCTGGCAATTGAAACATCTTTTATATTGAATATAAAATAATTTATCGTGTTTATTTTTCATTAAATTAGAACAGCAAGGACAAAACAATGGAAGGGTTACTTCCTTCTTCGCTTTATCTAATTTAGTAATATTTTGTTTTATACCATTTTTAATGGTCCATTGTCTTCCATCCTCTTCCCACACATCACCTTCTTCGTGGAATTGATGTTTTTTACTATAACCTACACCAGCAGCAATTCTTTCACCTTGTTTACCTGTCATTAGGTTACGAAGACGTTGAACATCGGCTGATTTAAAATCCTTTTTTAAAACGTTTTCTGCCATAACTTACTTTTTATAAAATTTAAGAATTTCTTCTTTTACTAATTTTTTTAAATTTTCTTCTAAATCGTCTTTTTCTATTTTTAAAGTATATTTTTCTTTAGGTAAACCAGATTTTGTTAATATTTTTTTAAGAAAAGCTTCATCTCCTACATGAAACTTAAGCGTATGATCGTCTACTGTGGTAGGTTTAAGACTAGATTTTTTAAATTTCTCGTCTTCATTGTTTGTTATCTTATAATATTCCTCAACTATTTCTTCGTTGTGTATATTCTTTTGTGGAAAAACAAATAGTGTTTTTTCTATTTCTTCTCCTTTTACTTTTTCTTTTTTAATAATAGCTCCTTTTTTATCAAATTTTTTACCTGTTGTAGTTTCTATTTCAGTGTAAAAAGATTTACCATTATTGTTATATATTTCAATATTTGTTTTTAAAGTAGCTCTAATATTTGGTCTATCACCAAATACGTTTAATTTAAGTTCTTTTAATCCACCACTGTATTTGGCAAAAGTACCTTCTAAATTTTTAGGATCGTTTATAATTTTTTTAAGTTCATCAGCAGTTAATCCTTTTTCACCAGTTAAAAACAATGCGTTTTTACCTCTAAAACTTTTTAATCCGCTTTCTTCACCGTCATTTTCTATTAATCTATATTTAAATTTCATAGTTATTTATTTTTAATTGAGTCTTCCCAATTTCTAAAAATTATGTTTCCGTTAAGGTACGCTTCTTTTTCCAACTCTTGTAAGTTAGAATCCTCGTTAGTATTAGTAGTGTTAACATTATTTAATCGACCTTCGTTGTCTTGAATGCGGTGAATCATTTCATGTGAGTAAGAACGTAACACATCTTTTGGATGACGATTTAATGTATATAAAGTGATTGAACAATCGCTTGGATTATAATATGCTGTTTTACCTAATATGTTTTCAGCGTTTTTAGAATCGTTGTTTATTATTTTTAATTTAGGTAAAGGTTTGATATTTAAACCCTGATCAAGCATATGTTTAGTTAATAGTACTATAGCTTGTTTAAGATCTGTTGGTGGTTGTGGATGTTGACAACCACATCCTTCTTGTAATAAAGGTTGTATAAGTTCTTTAACTAATGAAAGCATTTAATTTACAATTTAACTATAAGTACATATAAAACTTGATTAAGTCAAGTCCTGTATAAATATGTTAAATGCTTGAAACAATTTGAATTTCTGTTGGAAGTTGTTCATCTGATGCCTTAGGTTCAGGATGTTCCAACTTATACAATTCATGTATATATCCGAATAATTTTAAATTTTCTTCAATAGATTTTTCAGGTTTATATAATTCCCAACCTTTACCTTGAATTTTATCGCCTTTTTTATCTTCACCACGTTTTGATGACTTTAACCACAATATACCTACATTGTCAATTTTTTCCTCATATAACTCATTCCATGCTTGAGCATATGCTGAAAGTTGTAAGTCGTGACTAGTATGTAAAGAATTTGAGGTTTTAATATCTAGTAGCCATTTTTTACCACCTAATTCTATTACTAAATCACAAGTACCTGCATATGTGTATATATCTGAAAATAAATGGATTTCGCTCTCAATTAAAGTTGGTTTATATGTAGACCAAAAATCATGAAATTTGAGTATCATTTTCCATACTTCTAAAGAGTATTTAGATATTCCATTTTCATCTATCCATTGTATTTTTTCGCCTTTAAGATATCTTTCAGCAGCTTCATGAACCTGTGTACCTTCTTCGGCGGCTTTTTTAGCTATAAAATCAGCATTATGTCCTACATCTTTAAGCCAATTTTCAAAAAATTTATTTTTAGGCATAAATTGTAATATACTTGTAACAGATGGATATAGTTTATTATTTCTACTATAATACCTGTTATCTAATATATTAACTCGTTTAGATTCAGAATCTATTTCTACTAATCTTTTAACACTTTTTTTATTAATATTTACGTTTTTTTCAATCATATTGTTTGTAGTTTTTTCTCAAGTAAATTCGAGAAGGTTAATGGTAAAGTATTTTGAATTAAATTTGTAAATTTTATAAAACCCATCTCGCTTGGATCTTTGTCCTCAAGATTCACTAAATAAACTTCTTTACCTTCGTTCATTAGTGTTTCACAAAAGTTTAAAGCCTGCTTTACAGCATCTTTATCTAAAGCAATATATATTTTTTCAACTGTTGAATTAATAATACGTTTCATTAAATTTTTCTGGATTGTTTTGCCTAATAAAGGTATTGCGTTACGTTTAATAGCAATGGCATCAAACATACCTTCACACAAAATAATAGGTACATTCCAATTAATAAAATGCTCTAAACCAATGATATCTCTAGTAACGTCAGGATTTTTATATTTAATAGATGAGTTTTTATCAAAGTTTCTTGCGGTAAAATAATTGAGATTTCCATTCGCGTCGTACGAAGGAATAATAATCATATTAGAAAATATACCAAACTCACAATAACCTATATTATATTTAAGTACATCATCTCGAGTAATACCTCTATTTTTTAAATAATAAACAGCATGTTTAGCTGTTAAACTATTTAATGGAGGATTTACAAGTGAAATAAACTCTTTAGGTAGTATTGCTTTTTTATCATCAACTACTTCAATCTGTTTTCCATCAGTTTTTACTAAAAGTCTTAACTGGCTGATTTTGCTAGGATCTACTTCTAATTTTTTAAATAATGTAGTTAATTTTTTACCTTTAAATCCACAAACCCAACACTGATAAAATTGAAAATGAGGTGATGTTTCACTTAAATTAATTTCTAATTTTAATTTATGGTGTTTACATTCGGGGCAGTGGTATGCTCTGTTGCCTTTAGATGTAGGTTTACCTTTACCTAAAACAGAATCTATCAAAAATACTAGAGCATTATTTATCATAACCGTTAAAATACAATAAAATGTTTAAAAAACCAAACTTAAGAGGTAAAATCTTTTCTATAGAATTTTCCTAATAAATTATCGTTATAGCAATCTACTTGTAATACATCGTATTTACATTGCATTGCTAATTCCCAATATGTTAAGAGTTTTTTATTAGGACATATAATAAGAACTTCGCGTTGAAACTTATCTTGTCCTAAATTTTTTATATCATCTAAAAGATATTTGTTACTACCCCAATATTCTTTCCAGTTTGATTCTTTTATAACTAATTTTTTAGTGGGTTTTCTACCTTGTTGTACTGGTAAAGCAGCAAGTTCTTTTTTACCTAATTTAACATTGGTATTAGACATTAACTGTTTTTTACCAATGTAAAACTTTTTAGTTTCATTGTTGGTAATTTTGTAAATAAATCCAAACGTATTTTCAGGAAAGTCTTCTATTTTTTCTATAACTTGATTTTGGTATGACCACATTTATCTATCTATATTAATTAATATTGTTGTATCTGTTGTAGGTGAGGAAGGAACAGGTTGAGATAATTTTCCAATTGCTAATAAATTTTGCATTTCATCATATAAACCTACTGTTGTGATATATGGAGAGAAATATGATTCAGTTACAAAACCATATGGAGTTCCTGCATTACTACTTGTATCATAGCTACCTGAGATTGAGCTTGGATTTAAGGTAAAATTGAATTCGTTTTCTCTAATAGTACATTTGTATTGGGTTTCATATATGTTATATGAGCTTAAAAACGAACATGTAAAATCAGTTGCAGATGTAAAATTTAATACTGTATTAATCCAATTAGATCCTAATCCTCCATAAACTATAGTAGGAACTGGGGATGTATGTCCATAAATTGTTGATCCAAGAGCATATATTGCTGCTTGTGTACTTCCACCTGCTGCTGCCGCAGCAATTGCTGCGTATATTGATGAATTACCTGTTAATGTAACTATACCGTGAGTATATATAATATTACCTACAATAGCTGATCCGGTTAAAAGATTCCCTTCTCCATCATCGTAAAAACTTTGACTGGAAAATCTCATTGAGAATGAATTTGGTTGAATATAGTCACCAAATACTCCATTAGGTATAGATAAAACTCCTATAAAACTACCTGTAATAGTAGGAAGAAATCTAGGATACGATAAATCGGTTTGTAAATAATTGTCGTAAGCAGGAAAAGGAAGCGATCCGGTTAATCGATTTCCTTCTTCGTCTCTTCCGGGAATTAAAACAGGTTGAGAAATTAAGTCACTGTAACTAGAAGTTGAATAATTTGAATAATAAAGTTGTTTTATAGAATTATAAACTAATCTTTGATATTCTACACTTCCAGAAACAACATCATTAGTACCTCCACTAAAATATGTAGTTGTACTAGCTGAGGTAAAATAATTAAAATTATTTATATATCCTGTATTTTTAGAGTGTAAAGTTATATTAGCGGCTAAGTTACTAGCAGTAATATTTTGTATTTCTAAATAATTGGAGGAACTATTATTAATATTTGAAACTACTAATGTGGCTGTAGCAGTTCCACTACCTTGTTTTAAAATATAAATAGTATTAGAATTATTTGGTAATGGGGAACTTCCAGTTATAACAATTGATAAATTATTTATAGAAAAAGAACTTGATCCTATTGAATTGGCTTGAGTATAAAATGGGGTAATACTAAAAGTTAAAGAGGAAGTAGTACCAGGAGTAACTACATCATATCTTCCAGTGATTGGATCTTTATTTGGATCAAAATCAAAAAGAGTTAAATTATTGCCTAATAATCTGGTTATTCCTACCGAGTTATTATCAATAGAATCTAAACTAGAACTATTTGAAGAATAAAAAGTAAAATTTTTATTTACTTCAAACGGAGTAACTATTATATCTGATGTTAGAAGTTGCTTGTAAGCGCCCATTCATTTTAGAAATCTAATTTAACTCTTACTAAAGCTTCTTTTGTAAAATCTTTTAATAAAGGTCTTGAAAGTTTAGCTACAGCTAAAAGTTCATTGTTATCGTTATATAATCCAATTGTTGTAGGGAAGGTTTGAGGATTATTTATAAATGAATTATAAATTACTTCACCTGTACTTCCTGCTATGAAACTTGGATTTTCTGAGTAATTAAATTCTGCGTTTCGTGCTCTTACAAATATGTAATCTGATGAAATATTTTCTTGACTATTCATTGTGAATGAAGCTCCATCATTAATAGCAACAAAATAAAATTGATTGGTTCCATTATCTGTATTTGCTGAGAGACCATAAGGTAATCCAAGTGTTGATTGATTAAGAGCTCTACAATTTAATAAAAGCGTTCCGATATCTGGAAGGAATAAACCCCAAGATCCATCAAGAGGACTATATCCATTATTAACTGGATCAACTACTCCAGCAGAACCACTTACTATTTGATATACTCTACCTGCATCATTGAATACAACGGATGAAGCAACTAAACTATCATCAGTAAGATATATATCATCACCACTATAAGTTAACTTTAAAGTCCAAGTGCCTGGAAGTAATGATTGTTTATAGCGATTTCTATCTATTGATAAAGCTACAAAAGCTGATTGAGTAACTCCTCCAAAAGCAAAGTCTGCGGTTTCTGATCCTAAAACTAAATTTCTATATTGGCCATAAATTGTTCTAGTAGGTGAAGCTCCAGGAACAGCGCTATTATAATATTCACTACCACTTCCATATTTGTTACCATAAGCTATAGCAAACTGTATTTCAGCTGCATCATCGGTTGAAGCAGTTTGATAAGCATTTAAATAAAAATTTCCAGAAGATCCTGCTTCTTGAACAGATGAAGAATAAATTGCTGTTAAAGTTGGAGCTCCGGCTGACCACAAGGGAGCAGTTACAGAATCAGAACTTACTACAAAATCTTCAGGTGCTAAACGATTGAATGACATATTTTATGATATTTTTGTTACTGTTATTGGGATGGTTAATCTTGCTCCACTATCTCTACCTTCTACAGTTAATGTAGCTTGTAATTGAGTATTAGTAGTACCAAATAATGTATTTACAGTAGTTGCTCTTATGTTAATTGTAGTACCAACAACCGTTTTAGATACATTAGTACCTAATGTAGTAGTGCTATTTAAAGCTTGAGCTTGAGGTGTATTAATACCTACTCCTTCAAATGTATTCATTAAACGAACATCTGAAATGGTTGCGGTATAACCAGCTGTTTCATAAGTATTTCCACCAAAATAATTTAATGTTTGAGGTGTGATAGCAAGTGAAGCACCTTGTTTAATTACAACAGCAGAATAACCTAAATCAAGAATAGGCATTTTAGCTGTACCACGAGGTAAAGTAGTTAACTTGTACTTCATGATTTGAGTTTCTTCAGGAAATGCTTCAAGTAAAGGCATATTTAAAATAGCTTCACCGTAGTATGCTGAGCCTGATGGATGATCAGGATTATACATAGTATAATCGATTTCATCGTCTGCTAAGGCAAATTGAGTAATTCTAAAAGAACCATCATTTTGGGCTAGTAATTGTCTACCTTTAGTTGTTAAAATTGCGTCTACTGTTACGACCGCGTTATTTAAATATCCCATTTGTTATATATGTATTTTATTATAAATATGGTTAAATTAAAGTTCTATTATATAAATCATTAACTATATTTGGTAAGTTTTTCTTTATTGTTTCTGAAGGGTATTCTGGGAGTAAGAATCCTGCTTGTATTGGTGTTATTAAGTTATTATCTAATGTTATCCCTGTAATGTAGTCTTTTACTTTTCTTCTAACTGTGAAGTGATCTAAATTTATACCGTATGAAGGAACAGAACGATCTAGTGTTAAATATGTTACAATACCAATTCCTCCAGCTGATGATGTAGATAAAACGTCTAATACTTTATATGAAAGAGTTTCATCATATTCAAATCTAATTTCATCTCCAGGAAATATTTCACATGGAACTTCAATGGGGTCAAATCCTGATCCTGCTATATCTTCTTGAATATAATTTCCTTGAAGAACTTCTCCTAAAGTTAAAGAACTAGTTATTACTGTATCATTAGCAGAACCTGTAGTCCAAAGACCAGGGCCTGATACTCCAGGAACATTTACATTAGTTGTAATTTTTAATCTAGGGTAGGCAAGATAAAAAACTATTGAAGATGGGCCTAAGTTTTCTAAAGTAACATAAATTATATCTCCAGGTTGTGCGAAAAAATCGTTTTTGACTATTTTTAAATTAGTTCCAGCATTATTAGGTCTACCATTTATTGTAGATCCATATACTGCTCCTGTTTGTTCTCCCAAAGATTGAGATGTTGCTCCTCTTTCTAACCATAAATTAAATTTATAAGATGAAGGAACATTTGAATTAGTAGTAGTACTTTTAATATTACCACCACATTCTATATTAACACTATTTTGAGGAACATATTGGAATTCAAAACTAGGATAATTTAAATCTCCCGGTGTTCCACTAGTATTGAATCCACTACTAGTATCATATTGTATTACTTCTACAAGTCCAGTACCTGGTTTATAGAATATATTGATTGTAGATCCAGCAGTAATAGCATAAGATGTTGGAAAAACACCATATCCTGAAAAATTGTAACTTTGGGGATTTGATCCAGGATTTGATAAATTAATAAAATTTAATGCAACTGGATTCGAAAAGTAAGCTGTAGTAGCTGTAGAAGCAGAAATAGTATATAATATAGGTTTATATGATTCTCCAGATAATAAAATAGATTGAGTTGAATTAAATACTAAAGTAGTATTACTTAATAAATTAGTATATGCTTTAGTTCCTCTAGAAAATGAATCTAACATATTATAGTATGTAGCCTCATCTGTAGCTGGATTAAATGTTGTGCCGTCTTCTCTAATTAAATATTTTACTACAGGGGAAGTAGTATTTTTAAATATAGGCCAATTAGCTTTTAAATTATCAAAATAAGCAAAATATGTAGTAGTTTGTTCTACATTTGGGGTTCCATTATTTATAATTAAAGCATTAGATGTTAGTATATTAGCTAAATATTCATTAGAAAATCCATTAGTTGAAGGCAAATTAAACCCAGCACTAGTTGTTCTTACTCCACTATATCTAGGAAGCGTATTAGCATGAGCATTAAATAAATAATCATTTACTTCTGCAAACTGAGCTGTACCGCTTATGATTTGTTGAAAATTTGAAGGAGTAGTTCCTCCATCATCGTATAAAACTTCTCTATAAAAATGACTATAATCGTTTTCACTATAATTATTTATTAAAACATCACTATCACTATTATTGAAATCGCTAGTTAAATAAGGTTCTAATATGAAAAAGTTAGTAGAAGTTTGTGGAGTTGCTGATTGAGTAATTATAAAGGAAGCGGTTACATTAGTAAGAATTTGATCAGAATAATATGCTAAACTACCAATATAGTTTTTTACATTAGTAAAAAATCCAGATCCTGATATTACTTTTGTATATGTTCCTGCTGAGTGAGAAATAAGACCGGTTCCAAAACCATCCACCCCATAAGGATAAGGTGTATAACTAAAAGCATCAGGAATGTATTCATTCATACCAAATGCTGCTGTAACAGGAGATGCTACTGTATATTTAAAAGAAGCAGTAAATTTAAGTTCTATATTTGGAGTATCTCCAAAAATGTATTTACCACTTGTATTAAAATAATTTAATGAATCATTTAAAACTTTCCAACTTCCATAACTAGAAGATAATATAGGTGTAACTAAAAATCCTAAACCAGTTGTGCTAGGAAGAGAAGAAGCTGAGTATGATGCAGAAAGAGAATGTAAATATCTGTTATCACTAAAAGGAAGAGCAGTTGTATCTTGGGTTTTTACTTCGTAGAAATAATAATCACTATATTCGTTTATATTTAATACATCAAAAGTTATTTTTCCAACAGATGGATTAGTATCAACATAATTAAATTGTTTTAATTCTTGTAATGATAAAGTATTATCGTTTCCATCAGCATCTACTTTAGCTATCTTAGCATATAATCCTCTAACTTGTGCTCCTGTAAAATTATAAAAATATATATAGACTTCTCCTGGATTTGGAGCGGTGTTTCTATTTATATAAACATTAAAAGCATCTATAGTATTATTTTTATAAAATGGAAATATTTTATAATTTACTATTGTAGTATTGATTTGTAAAAATTGTTGACGTTGAGCATCATTTAAATTTCCATCACTTACTACATAATTTGATCCACTAAATTCTCCGTTTAAAAATTCTTCCTCAGTATCATGGACAAAAGGAACTATACCTAAAGAAGTAACATTAGATCCAAACCAAGATTGACTTATATTTACAAATAAATTTGTCGTAGCATATTGACCATCAAAATTAGGCCATACTCCAGCTTGACCTCCATCTATTGTCTCGATAGGAAATGATTCTTGATCAGTAGAGGCAATATATGTTTTTTGTCCATACGATAACGTAGGATAACTATTTATAGAGGATGTTATTGTAATATCTTGTAACGACATTATAAAGGAATATTAAGAGTTCTAGTTGTAGGACTTCCAACAAATGTTATTGAGTTACTGTTTATAGTAACAGGAGGTTGAGGATATCTTTGTCTTTCAAGTAATGTAGATTTAATTACAATACCTGAAGCTAATCCTGCTCTTGCTGGTGTAAAATCCTTAATCATTTTAAATAACGAGTTATCAAAGAATTTAATAAGTCTTATATAATCATTCAAGTCATAACTATGAGTATATTTAGAGAAGTAATAATCTCTTAACTTATTAAAATCAGGATAATATGTTAAAGGTGAATTAATTATATCTCTAGGATCACCAATATAATTACCTACATTGAATGAGCCAAGCTGAGCTATAATATCATCGTTAATTTCATCTTGTGGCGAAAATGCTGCTTCAACATAATTTACATCTTTGGTAAAATTTTCACCTGTATAAGAATGTTGTTGGATTGAAATATATGGCGATAATGTATCACCTGGTGGTACTGTAGTATTTACTATTCTTATTTTTTCTGCTACTGAATTTTTAACTCCTGCATCAAATTGATCTTGATAAATTACTTCTGTATTAGGAAAGAATCCTTCTCCTGTAGTATATGATACTCCATATAAGCTATTTGGAGATCCTCCATTATAAAAAGATTGAGTAGGAGGATACTGTGATATTGCTGGGTGGATAGAAATAGGGGTAAGAATACCTGGAGTAGTATTTAAATCTGCTCCTAATGGAGCTCTAAAATATAAAGTATTAAAAGATGAAAATGATCCAGTTAATGTAAGTCCTTCTATTGAATATGGATTCATTACATAGTCTTTAAATCTTTCTGGATTAATAGATTGGTAAGAATTATATAATCTAAATTCTTGAAATGCACCTGAATAAGGTAAACAAGTTATACTATCAATAATTGCTACTCCCTGATCTGTTGAAAGATATAACAAATTTCCGTAATTTAAGTTTGCTTTCCAACTAACTGAGGATTCAGAAGATGATGCAAAAAATCCTATTTGGCTACCATCATATCCATTATATGGATTATTTGCCGTGTATAAATAATTAGTAAGATTAGAATCTGTAGTTAGTGCTACTGACCACCAATCTCCATTAAAAAATGGTAAAGATATAGAACATGAATTCCATACTCCATTATAATTATAAAATGATAAAGTTCCATATATATTATCTAAAGGAGCAATAGAACCAGAATATGATCCACTATTTGAACCTGAATATGTTAGTATTATTGATACTATATTGGATGGAGTCGTATTTGGAGTAGTAAATAAAACTTGAGAAAAATTTGAGGTTGGTGAAAGTGGTGGAGCAGGTTTAAATCTAAAAAATATTGTATCTGGGGTAAGATTATATGGTGATACACCGAATGCGTCGTAAGAAGTATAAAAATATCCTTGGCTATTAAGATTTAATGCATAATTAAATTGATCAACAAAATTGTCCCATGCTTGAAGTTGGTTTGATTTGCCTCCAAATTCATTTATACGTAAAATTGTATCAGGAATACCATAAGTATTAATTAATAGTCTTAATCCTTCTGCTGTACCTTTTTTCTTTAATAATAAAGGTAAATTATGGTATATTTTTTTATAAGTTTCTTTATTAATATCATCTACTGGTTCTAAAGATTCAGGAGCAGAAGCTGAAATGTAAGTATTGACATATTCTAAACCTGTAGGAGTAGGTAATGCACTTGTAATATTAGGAACATTAAATAAACTTCCTGAGGGAGTTATACCTAATAAAGCAGAATATAAATCGTTTGATGAGAAATTATTTTGGTATATTTTAACTCCTAAATCACGAATTGCTTGTGCAACTATATCTTTAGAAATACCATAATTTAATCTGTTGTCTGCATCAAATTTATTAGTAATATCCTTTAAGTAAATCCAAATATTGTCAAAATGTTGACCTAACATTTGAGTAAACAAAAAATATTGACTATTATTATCGTCTTCTTTTAAATATTCAGGAATAGTTCTAATTAAAGAATTATTATTTTCAGAATCAAAGTTTTCAGCTATAGATAACTGTGTATTTAACCAAGTTAAAGCTATGGGATTTGTTGTAGAAAGATTATTGTATGGAGGAAGTGAATTGGATTTAGGCCAAGCATAACTTCCAGATTCATAATATAAATAATATTCATAACCATCAAAATTAGTTATGATATCATTTATTTTATTTTGCCAAATAAATTGACTCCCTGATGTAAAAGTATTAAGAGGTAAAGGCCCGTTAGAATATCCTGCATTAATAGAATATTGTTCAATTAATGATAATTTATAATAAAAATTTTCTAAACGAGTTTGAGCTGAAGAAAAATTTATAAATTGAGAGTAATCAGAATAATCAATATTAATTTCAATTCCTTTTTCTACTAAAAGACTATTAATTTGATATAATAAACTTCCTGATCCTAAACCGGAATTATTTAAGTTTAAAGTGTTTTGATTATAATAAGGAGTAGAATTATTGATTTGATCTTGAATATCAAGATTAAAATTAGGGCCACTAATATAATCTAATTGTTCTTCAACATTAAAAACTGTTGTTAATTCAATTTGATAAGTTTTAGATTCTGCTACTTGTTCTACAATCCAACATTGAGAATTAAATGTAAAGTTTTGGGGTAAGGGTTCGTATAATTTAATTAAAACTGTTGGATCACCAATGTTGGTATTATCTAAAGCTATGTTGTTAGCTATTATTAATTGATTATTCCCAAAATTTAAATAAAAATCTAAATATGATCCAGTAGCTAAAGATATTTGATTAGCAAATTGGGTTGTTAAATCTGTAACATCAGTATTATTAATTGTAGTAGTATTTAATCTTAATTCAGTTCTATCAGAACTAATATCTTGAATATAAAAAGTACTACCTACTGATGAAGAAAGTTTTCTTTTTAAAAAATTATATATTGTATAATATTGACCTTCAGTATAACCGTGTAATTCTAAATCTTTTTGAGGATCAATTGTAATTAAATTATCTCTAAGTTTATAATTAGGATATCCAGCTTCATTTTTAAATAAAATATTATTGTTTAAATCTAAAATAAAATACTCAACATAATCCTCAAATGGATTAAAAATTATATCCTGTTGAATATAATTAGTTATAAGTGATTCATCTTCAATATTATAATTCTGTAATTGAAGATTATCTGGATTTATATTTTGTATATTAATTATTCTGTCCATTAATATTTGATCCTGAGGTTTGTAACTCTATTAGTTGTTGATTTAATTCTAGATTTTGTTGTTGTAGCAAATTAATTTCATCAATTAAAGCTTGAATATCATTATTTATAGGAGTATAATTAATATATTCTGTGCTTGTTTTTATAAGATATTCGTGTGAATTAGTTGCTCCGGTTTTTGGAATAATATAAAATAAATTTTCGTAATCTTGAAAAAATTTACCAACTAAATCTTCTGGGAAGGAAGTATTTATGATAGTTGGAGTAGAAGCTAATTGAGAAAATTTCGTATCGATTACTTTCTCATATTGGTTTTTAACGTATACTTTTTTATTTAAATTAACTGTTTCTCCCTTTGCTATTTCATTGTTAGGTTGAGAAAATACAGTTGAATTATTTATACTAATATTATTTTTTAATATAGAAGCACCATCTAATCTTGAACTAGTAGCTGATAGATTAATAATATTGGTTATTGTTTTTTTCATTATCCGTTAATAACTTTAAAATAATAACTATCATCTAATACTACTGTACTTCTATTTACTGTGGTTTTAATTAATATTTTATAGTATCTTTCAGGTTCTAAACCATTCATATAAAGTTTAAAATAACTGCTTGTACTATCCATACTTAATTTAGTATAAACATTATCAAAATCTATTACGTATTCATTAGTATCTAAATCTTGAATAGCATAGTATGAAGCTGTTGGTAAATAATAATTTTGGGTAAAATAAGAAGCGGTTGAGAATACTCTAGCTGGAAATTGGGGTCTAGAATAAACTCTAAAAATATTTACATCATTTGGATAAAAAGTTCCAGGACTGTTTCCTATACTAACTACAAAAGGTTGAACATTTAATATGGATAAAGTTGAAGAACCAGTATTAATTATACAATCATTCCATTTAAATTCTAAACATGGAGGATAAATTGTGTGAGTATCAATTGAAAAATATTTAATTTTAGGTTGATCATTTATATTATCAATAAATTCATCTTTTTGTTTTACGATAAATCCATTGTTCGGTATAACTTCATCGTACCAATCTCTAACAGTTCCTGATGTTTCAATATTAAGATCTTTACTAGAATAATATCCAAAAGTTTGTTCTTCACCATATGATGTATACCAAGTACCTCCACCTACTTCTCCAGAAGGAGGGAAAGATCCAGTTGTACCTAGATTAAAAACACCTGATGTCCAGGTACTTCCACCATAATAATCTTTCCAAATCCAACTAACTCCGTTTTGAACTTCAGGATCAAAAGCAAATTTTCCTAATCCCATATCCCACGATTGAGAAACAGGATAAACTTCTAAAGTAGTATCTTTAGTAAAAGCAGAAACGTTAGCAATAAAACATCTTAAATTTGATTGCCATTGTGATCCTGATATTTTATTATCAATAACATCAATTATTTCATCTTGTGAAAATTGAATTAAAAAACGACTTGCCTGAGGAGTAGGGTCAGGTGGAATTTCGGTTTCAAGAGATGCTTCTATTATTTCATCTAACCCTGTATTTTTATTAGGGTATAATGAATACATTGTAGCATCTTGTGTTGGGAATATCTTATATATAGCCATAGTTTAATTTTATAATGATACTACTCTACCTTGAATATCAGTAGATGGATATTTAACTTCAAAAATCATAGGGTCTAATGAAGGATAAACTACATTGTTTTTAGTAGCTCCTGAAATATCGTATGCGTATTGTGAATATCCTAAATTTGTTCCTACAAAGTTTGATATTTCAATAGTTTTAATGGTTTGAACTCCTTCAATTTTATCTAATAAAGTATAAAGATTTCTTAGTATAATTGGTTGATTAATTTGCCAATTTTCAATAGCAAAATATGTTTGTAAAGTTGTTATACATTTTGTTAAAACTTGATTACTATTGTAATTTGGTAATACGATTATATCAAAATTAACTCCTATATTAATTATAAAAGCATCTTTAATATTAATAGCATCATTTATCATTCTGTACTGGGAAAGATAAGTTACTAAATTTTGTTTTAAAGCATATGAAGCTGTTTTTAACTTTTTATTAGTATCATAAGTTAAAACATACAGATCTAAAATTCCTGCTGATTCACCCGCGGAAATACTCTGTGCTTTTACTGGTTCAATATATGCTTTAGCTATTTCACCATATTTAGCAGGCATAGATAATGCTCTAACTAAATAATCATCTTGGGTTACATTTCGTTGTTGTGAGGCAAAATTTGCAGATGAATTTTGTCTAATTTCTTCAATTGAATCTCCATCACCACCACCACTTGCTGCGTTTGGATTTGTAACTACTAAAGAAGCAAATATATCATTAGCGGTTACAGTAACAAGATTTGAATTTAAAAATTGAACTGTTCCATTTAATGTGGTTAAAGTATTAGCATCTACATTAGCTGTTACTCCACCTCCTGTTAAATATCTAAATGTTAAAGTAGTACTTGAAGGAGCAATACCATAAGTTTTAGTAAATAAAAAGTTTGAAGGAGAATATGCTGTTGTAAGTTTTGTTTGTTCAAATGGTAATCCAATACCTACATTGTCTGGGTTAGGAATAATTTCTTCATCTGAATCTGCTGTGGTTCCTGCTCCAAATTGAATTTGGAGTGTATTAGAATTTCTTAAACGAGTAGTAAATCTATGTTGTACTTTTTTAAGTTTAAGTAAATATGGGGTATCTCCTTTATATTGAGATAAATTAGGATCGTTAGTATTAGTATTTTTTATAGAATCATAAACCATTTCTTGACCTAAATAATCTACTTCATACCATTTATTATTTTCACTATCTACACAATCTAAAATTCCTATTAAATTAGAGGCATTAATATCTACAGTATTAAATTTAATAGGAGATCCAAATGAAAACGTAGTAGAATTTATAGTAGCAGATATAGCTTTACGAGTTTTTTTTAATAAAAAAGATTGTGGGTTGTTTCCAGCTACTTGAAAAACAGTTATTTCTGTAGGGTCACCTGAACTTGATATTGTAAAATCTATAGGATCATTTAATAGAAATGAAACATTTGAAGTATTTGTTACTGTTGAATTAGGCGCAATATATAAGGCATAATTAAAATCAGGAATATATGATCCTGCTGATACTATTGAAGGTACTTGTTGATATACATCTATATCTACTATAGCAACACCAGTTACATTTGGTTTATAACCAAACATATATGCTAGTTCAAATAAATTATTTGACTGACGAGCAAATTGTAAATAATTTTCTTGTACTTGATTATCT
>Ga0214919_10002422_pt1 | contig 29408 bp, 25 predicted proteins | sample LL1503_MetaG_FD_177994 | JGI IMG/M metagenome (GOLD analysis project Ga0214919, IMG submission 177994) | Freshwater microbial communities from Lake Lanier, Atlanta, Georgia, United States - LL-1503 | ecosystem: Environmental > Aquatic > Freshwater > Lake | place: USA: Georgia | collected... | reverse complement strand
CCTGACTTTTTGTTTACAATTTCAAAAATGTCGATATCTTCGTGGGTGAAGCAGGTCCGTTCAAGCAGACTAATAGCAGCATGCGCTTTGAAGTAATGGGGGTCAAAGCTGAAGAGGTCAGCGGCTGCTTTAAACATAGATCGACAATTCTTTTGATAATACGCATAGGTTTCTGCTTCAGCGGCGCCATGGGATTCATACAAAATTGTCCTTAAACAGTCAGGGAAATCAATTTTACTACTATCCTTGAATATACTCATCTTTACCTCCAATTAAAGTATTTGATTGAGAGGTAAAGTTTCCTATAAAGCCTCCAAAAGAAAAAAGGCCAAAAACACATTAAGAAAAAGAATAGGACCATTGGGAGGGATAAAAGGATTCGGAGTTGAGTGTACCGATGGTATCAATTGTTTTGACAGATGGGAAATTTGACCCAAACAAAACCTCATTCTGCTAACAAGATCTGTTTTGTATCAAAAGAAACACGTGGTAGAACTGTGGAAGAATGAGATTTTGTTGGTACTTGGTAAAACCTCTGAAAACCGCAGAATTGTTGGTGGGCCCTGAAGGATTCGAACCTTCGACCCCCTGATTAAAAGTCAGATGCTCTACCGACTGAGCTAAGGGCCCTTGCTTGATAAGTCACTATTTTGTTATAAACTAAACTTTTAAACCTCGTCAAGGGATTCGTAAGACTTTTACGAAGATCCTTTGATTTAAGATCATAACGATTTTAATAAAATCTCTTTTTACGTCCTTAATCTTTAGAACCTTTACTTATATATTAAATTTAGTTAAAATTTTATTATATATTTGTAAAGGTGATATAATGCTACGAGCAGGAAATAAATTAGAAACTTTTTTACACAGCAATATTGCTCAAGATATTTTGAGCATTTTACTTATTTTGAACGCTGCTGTTTTAGGTATGGAAACTTATCCAAACTTAATGACCGACTATGGCACTTATCTAACAACTTTAGATATTATAATTTTGTGCATATTCGTAGTCGAACTTCTCTTACGACTCATTTCTGGTGGTTTTCGTTTTTTTAAATGTGGCTGGAACATATTTGATTTTATAATTATTTCTGCTTCAATTCTAGCATCCGCTACTTCTCTTTCCGCCCTAAGAACGCTCCGAGTCCTTCGTTTTCTGCGCTTTTTATCTATGTCAGCTGGTATGAAGTTCCTTATTTCCTCTTTAGGAAAAGCATTACCGGGCATTCTCAATATTGCTGTTATTCTTCTGGTTATGTTTTACATATCAGCTGTTGTAGCCTGTCTAGCATTTGGTGCAGATAACACTATATTCTCATCTCTTACAAGAAGTATGTATACGCTGTTTCAACTTATGCTAGGAGATAATTTTGGTGAATTAACCAATACGGTAATGGAAACTCATCCACACGCTTACTTATTCTTCATACCCTACATGGTGGTTATGAGCTTTACTATTTTGAACTTATTCTTTGGCTTAATTGTAGGCTCCATGCAGAGCGCAGCTGAAGAGGAAAACACTAAAGCTTTAGCCAAATATGTGGGCGTTGAACATGATCCAGAAATGACACAAAACAAACTGATTCTCAATGAGCTAAGAGATTTAAAAAAGCAAATTAATGAATTGAAGAAAAACCTGTAAAAGGTTTGTTTGGTTTCGATCATCTGAGCTCGTTATCGAACCTGAACACGAAAACGTATAGACAATTTACGAATTGATGGATATTCCTTGTAGTATGTTTTCTTCTTTAAACGCTCACTTAGCAAAAATATTTAAAACTCGAAACGTTTTAGGTTTTTGCAAAAAGATCCCGCCATTCGCCGGTGGAATCACTTTTATCAGTTTGCTGACAGGCTCCATATGGGGTCTTTTGTATGCTCCGTCTGACTACCAACAGGGCGAGATTTTTCGCATCATGTATGTGCATGTCCCTGCTTCTTGGTGGGCGCTTGGGATATATTTATTAGCCGCAGGTTTTTCAATCTTAGGTCTTATATCGCGTATTCCTATTTTCTTTTTCATAGCCAAAGCCTTTGCACCTATTGGTGCAGGATTTACATTGATTAGCCTGATTACAGGTTCAATTTGGGGCAAACCCACATGGGGAACCTGGTGGGTTTGGGATGCAAGGCTGACATCCATGCTTATTTTATTGTTTTTATATATTGGGTATTTGAATATTTCTTACCGAACATATAATGAACGGACCCTAAGCACCGCATCAATTGTTCTGATTATTGGCTCTATCAATATACCCATTATCAAATGGTCCGTTGATTGGTGGTACACCCTTCATCAACCAGCAAGTCTGATGCGCTTTGCAAGGCCTGCCATTCATTCCAGCATGCTATGGCCTTTGTTAATTATGGCTTTGGGATTTGGAACGTATGCGTTAACCTTTGGATGTTTAAATTTAAAGTCCCTTATCCAAGAACGCCAACAACAAAGAGATAACGCAGAATGAACGCCTGTCATTATATCTGGGGCGCTTACGGAGTGACCTTTCTCATTCTGGTTGCAATGGCCATAGTTACTTACAGAAAATATCGAAATAGCAGCCAATAAATGAAACAACGTGGTTGGTATCTTTTAGCTCTTATTCTCCTAGTCGGAGGAATTTTGCTCATGGTGTTAGGTGCTTTAAGAGAAAACGTTGTCTTTTTTATAACTCCCAGTGAATGGCGCGAGAAAAAAGCATTTTTTGCAAAAGCTAAATCTTTACGCCTTGGAGGACGGGTCGCCAAGGATAGTATAGTCAAAGAAAATAACAGGGTGACTTTTGAAATAACGGATGAAAAAACGTTCTTGAGGGTTGTATATAAAGGAACTATTCCTGATTTATTTAAAGAGGATCAAGGTATTGTTGCCGAAGGAAACTTTGATGATCATGGCATCTTCATCGCCCGACAAGTTTTGGCCAAACATGATGAAAACTATATGCCAAAAGAAGTTGCCGATAAATTGAAAGAACAAGCTTTGTGGAGAGGAAAATGATTCTTTGCATAAAATACCTTTCTCCCTTTATTGGCCAAGGCTGCCTTTTTATTGCAAGCGTTTCGGCATTTCTAGGGACCGTTATGAACACCAAATGGTGGCCCTTTATAACCTTCAGTTTTGTGGGCTTGGCGTTTAGCTTATTGTTGTGGGCACACATCAGTTCTGACTTTTCTTACCTGAATGTGGTCCAAAATTCGCATACCCTCAAACCCCTCCTTTACAAAATCAGCGGCGTTTGGGCTAATCACGAAGGATCGATGCTTTTGTGGGTCTTGTTTTTGTGTCTTTATAACTTAGTTGCATCGCTAACTTTGCCAGCCCATTTAAAAAGTCCAACCAACAGAATTTTTGCTTGCCTAATTTTGGGATTTTTACTTTTTATCATCTTGGCCTGCGATCCATTTACAACGGTTTTACATCCCCCCCTACAGGGCGAAGATTTAAATCCGCTTCTTCAAGACCCAAGTTTGGTAATCCATCCGCCTATTCTTTATTTAGGACAAGTTGGTTTTTCTGTTCCCTTTGCTTTATGCCTTGTCGTTCTTTTAAAAAAAGATCTATCGGTTTCGACAATTCAGTGGGTTCGTTTTTTCACCCTAATTGCCTGGTCATTTTTAACGGCCGGTTTAGCTTTGGGTAGTTTTTGGGCATACTATGAACTTGGCTGGGGCGGATGGTGGTTTTGGGATCCGGTTGAAAACATTGCTCTTTTGCCATGGCTAACTGCAACGGCGTTTATTCATTGTTTATCTATGGCTCAGAAACAACAAACCCTAAAACGTACCGGTTTATTTCTAGGACTTTTAACCTTTGGTTTTTGCTTGTTTGGTTTATTTTTTGTGCGTTCCGGATTTTTAACCTCGATCCATAGTTTTGCAGTTGACCCTGAGCGTGGTTCATTTCTTTTCATTCTGCTTCTTCTTTTCTTTATACCTCCTCTTTTATTATGGACCATAAGGTTTCGCTCTTTTACGGCAAACCCCATTTTATCCCCCTGGTCTACAAGTGGAATGATAGTCTTAAATGCAGTGTTTTTATTATGCGGAACAGCAACACTTTTTTTGACGATTCTCTATCCTTTGATCCTTGGTTGGTTTGGGCAAAGCTTAACCATTGGTACGCCTTATTTCAAAGCCACCTTTATTCCGATGATGTTGCCTTTGGTGGTTTTAATGGGCCTTGGAGTTTGGATGTCTTATCTTAAAACTCCTTTAAAACCTTTATTCAAAAAGCTTTTACCCATAGGAAGTATTAGCATTTTATCGGTTATCTTAGCTTGGTGGCTTTTACCGAATGCTACATTTTTGGCGTTATTGATGTTAGGAGCGTCTGTCTGGCTAATGGGAAACAGCTTTTTATACATTTTGAAAAACCAAAAAACTCTTAAAGTTTTGGGGTTAGGTATCGGTCATTTTGGCGTAGGCCTTATGATCCTTGGAATGGTTTGGGCAAGCCAAGGGGATATTGAAAAAGAAGTCCTCCTTAAAGTCAACCAATCAACAGAAATTGCCGGATATACAGTTACCCTGAATTCCGTGGTTGAAAAAGATGGTCCGAACTATAAGGCCAACAGAGCGATTATTTCCGTTTCAAGAGGAACCAGTCCAGTCACAATCCTGGAGCCTGAAAAACGGTATTATTGGACACAAAAGGTTATTCACAGTGAATCATCGCTTCATTCCACATTTTTATCTCATTTACATGCCATGTTGCTTGACGATGAAAAGGAACCTTATCGATTGCGCTTTTATTATAAACCCCTGATTAATTTACTCTGGATAGGCGTTGTTTTAATGATCTTGGGGGGAGTTTTAGCAGCCCTCAATCGATTTAAAAAAATAATAATCCTACTGGCTTTAACAATGATTCCGGCTTTTGCAGATGGAATAAATGAAAATGCGGCAGCACTTTATAAACAAATTATTTGTCCGGTGTGTTCAGGGCAAACTCTTGCAGACTCTGAAGTTGAAGAAGCTGTTTTAATGAAAACGGACATCTTAAAGAAACTTCAAAATGGGCAAAATGAACTAGAAATTATTGATGAACTGATTAAGGTTTACGGGGCAAAAATTATTCGAACGCCTCCCATTATAAAAGAAACCCTTCCTTTGTGGGTATTGCCTTGGGCGTTGTTGTTAGTCCTGATCTCTGTTATTCTTTTCAAATGGCGCGGTAAATCAGGATAAAGTGTTGGAACAATTTATTAGTTTTGTACAGGAATGGGGTTATTGGGCAGTTTTTTTCGGGTCCCTTATTGAAGGGGAATCCGTTATTTTAACCGCAAGCTCAATGGCTGCAGCAGGCTATCTTTCGCTTCCCAAAATAATGATTATTGCCTTTTTAGGAACTCTCACTGCAGACCAAGTTCTCTACGCTGTAGGCCGGGCTTATGGCCCATCCATTTTTGAAAAATTCCCCAGGCTTAATAAATCATCAGAAAAAGCATTTAAGCTTCTGCACCGCTATGATGCTTTGTTTATTATCATTTCTCGCTTTGTCTATGGCATTCGCATAACAAGCGCAGTTGTGATTGGGGCAGGCGGCGTTCCGCCACATCGCTATATCCCACTTAATTTTATCTCAGCCTTTATTTGGACGTTGGTCAGCTGTTTGGGCGGATATATGTTGGGCGATGTTATGATTTCTATCATCGAAAATTTTGAACTCGTACAAAAATATTTACTGATTGGGCTTTTTATTTTCGTGATCTTGGTTGCTAGCTTTATAGGATGGCGAAAAAAGAAAAGCGCGTCAAAAATATAAAATTTAGAGTGGTCAAATTTAATTTATAAAAAGAAATGAACTCAGTATCTTCAAGTCCATTGAGTATAATTCGCTATCGTATTAATATGTAGAAAATGCAAATCGTAGGCTAAAAACAATTTCGTGATTATAAACTGTCCTCAATGTTCAAGTGAATTTGTGCTCAATTTAGACAATCTTCCTCCTGCAAAATTTTTGCAGGACCATGGATATGGCTGGATTATGGCCTGTAGCAATTGTAAGCATAGATGGTGGCACAAAAGTGAAAAACCATCTGCACCCCCTCCTTCACAAACCGAGATGTCGATTGCTCCGATCTCTGATGATTTTGAAGATTTGACAAACCTTGATGGCCTCAAAAAAATCATAACTCGTGCTCCAATCCCAACTGAAGAATTATTATCAAAGTCAGCTTTTTACAAATCTTCCGCTCGTGAAACTTCTTATTCACCGAATAATCAAGAATCAGTCTTAGATCTTGAAGGGAGACGTTTAAAATCTGAACCTCGTCCCGTAAAACCACGTCTTTCAAAAGCGTTACTTTGTTTTTGGTTGCTCTTTCTTTTTCTAATCGGTGTTTTGGTCGGCGCTTTTTTCATATATAAAGATCGAATTATTCAAAAAGTTTGGAATCAGCCTACGAAATCTGCCTTTAAATCCTCTGCCAATATCACCCCTTTAGCCTTACAAAATGTAAAGTATGTTTCTCAAAGTACCGGTGGAGGTCGTAACTACTTGAATGTTATGGGTGAAATTGTGAACAACAATTCAACAGCTATTGCTCTCCATCCCCTAAGAGTTGTTGTGTGGTCACATTGTCCGCCAGAAAACACAAACCCTCAAACACCAAACGCTGCTTCTTCTGCCGAAAAACTTGTAAATTGTATTAAGGCAGATTGGTCCCATACTTGGGAGCGTCCTCATATTTTACCAGGAGAGCGTTTGTGGTTTCAAACAGGCACTCCTTTAGCGGCTGATATTAAAGTCGAAAAAGTCGATGTAACACTGCCTTAGAACGTCCCTAAATCTAATACCTTAATAAATCCATCAATCTTAGCGGCTTCTTGTTTTTTAACCGCTAAGACCTCATTATCTTCTTCCCACTGATCTGGTTTGGCTTGTTTATAAGCTTCGTTTTGCAATTTCTTTTGCAAATGCTCAATCTCTTTAACCAAGGTATCCCTCTTTGAAGCAAGCAATTTATAGGTTGCCTGCATATCAATCAAATCACCTAATTTTAAGAAAAATCCGTTTTCGCCAATCATAAAGGGAACAGATCCGGTTGGATGCGGATCAGACGATACATCAGCCAATCGCGCTAAATGTGTTATCCACGGTAAATAATTTTGTAATTGCTTCCACAATTTATCATCGCCGTTAAAATACAAGGGAACTTTTAAAGCTGGAGAAACATTAAGCAATCCCCGCAGTGAACGAGCTTCGGTTACAATTTGCACACCCCAATCAACCTCTTGGACCGCGTCTTTGTTTTCAAAAGCAGGATCCATTGTTTCTTTGCCATAAGATGGCCATTTTGATTCGACCAAGGAATGTGGCGCACTGGGGTAAAATTCTTGCCATAAATATTCTGTAATCAGTGGCATAAAAGGGTGAGAAAGTTTTAAAAATTCAACCAAAACCCAAGCTGCAGTATCACGGGTTTCCTGTTTATCCTTATCAGACACACCATCAGAAAGACTTGGCTTTAAGCATTCCACATAAATATCACAGTAAGTCCCCCACAAGAACTGGTACAATGCCCCCGCTGCGTAATCAAAGCGATAGTCTTGTAAGGATGTGTAAACCGTTTGCGACAGTTTTGCGGTTTTAGAGATTATCCATTTGTTCAAAGGTAATTTACATAAGGTTGGATTAAACTTGGGATCATAAACGCAATCGTTCATTTCTAAAAAGCGGGCAGCATTCCAGATCTTAGTGATAAAATTCCTGTAACCCTCAACCCTTGATTCACCTAATTTTATATCCCGTCCAGGCGCAGCCAAAATAGCAAGTGTAAATCGCAAGGCATCCGATCCGTATTTATCAATTAAATGAAGTGGATCAATAATATTGCCCTTGGATTTGGACATCTTTTGCCCTTTTTCATCACGAACAAGAGCGTGCATATAAACAGTGTGGAACGGAACTTTTCCTGTAAAGTGAAGACCCATCATCATCATGCGTGCAACCCAAAAGAAGATGATGTCAAAACCAGTCACAATCACATCGGTTTGGTAATAACGTACAAGTGCTGGTGTTTGGTTCGGCCATCCCAAGGTTGAAAATGGCCAAAGTGCGGAAGAAAACCAGGTGTCTAAAACATCCGCATCTCGGATTAACTGCGTAGCTTTGCCATAATGTGCTTCTGCTTGCTTGAGCGCCTCTGCTTCACTTTCGGCAACAAATGCGTGATTATCAGGGCCATACCAGGCAGGGATTTGATGGCCCCACCAAATTTGCCTTGAAATGCACCACGGTTGAATGTTACGAAGCCATTCAAAATAGGTTGCAGACCATTGTTCTGGAATAAAACGAGTTTTACCGTCTTCAACAGCCTTTATAGCAGGCTCCGCTAGTACCTTTGCATCCACATACCACTGATCCATCAACCATGGTTGAATCACAGCACCAGAGCGATCTCCAAATTGACCTGTGTTCATTCTGGCTTCGGTTTTAACTAATAGGCCTTGTTCCTCTAACATCTCAAGAGTTTTAAGGCGGGCTTTTTCAATGCTAAGGCCACGAAAAGGCTCTGGTACAAAGTCATTTAAATGCGCATTCGCATCCAAGATATTAATCATTTCAAGGTTATGACGCACTCCCATAGCAAAGTCATTAAAGTCATGACCTGGCGTAATTTTGACTGCTCCGGTCCCCTTGGTTGGGTCGCAATAATCATCAGCGATAATAGTCAAGATTCTGTCAGTTAAAGGCAAGCGTACTTGCTTTCCGATTAAATGTTGGTACCGTTCATCTTCGGGATGTACAGCAACAGCTGTGTCGCCAAACATAGTCTCGGGACGAGTGGTTGCAATAGTAATACCGTCGTTAGGATTGTCCACTAATGGATAGAAAACATGCCACATGTGGCCTTTGACTTCTTGAGTTAAAACCTCAAGGTCAGAAATAGCCGTTTTAAGCTTTGGATCCCAATTCACAAGGCGTTTGGCGCGATAGATCAGCCCATCATTATAAAGATCAACGAAAACCTTAATGACTGCCTTTGACAATCCTTCGTCCATGGTAAAGCGCGAACGATCCCAGTCCGCTGAAATACCTAAGCGGCGTTGTTGCTGAACGATCGTATTACCCGACTCCTCTTTCCACTGCCAAACTTTTTCTAAAAACTTTTCACGGCCTAAGTCTTGACGGGTAATACCTTGCTCAGCTAATTGGCGTTCGACAACCATTTGGGTTGCAATGCCGGCATGATCGGTACCCGGTTGCCACAAGGCATCAAAACCCGTTTGACGTTTAAAACGAACCAAAATGTCCTGTAGTGTGCAGTTTAAAGCATGGCCCAAATGAAGACTGCCCGTAACGTTGGGCGGCGGCATCATTACCGTGAAGGGATTTTGAAGGCTAGAAGGATCAGCTTTGAAATGCTTTTCAGTTTCTTTGTAAAGCTTGGACTCAAAAGTCTGAGGCGAAAAAGTTTTATCTAACATGCGCAATCATTACTTAACGGATATATCCTTCTTGTATATCGTATATGCCGTTTGTCTTTCAATAAGCGTGTTGGTTAATAAAGATGCCCAGGTGCTGGAAAAGACAAATACCTGAGACGTTTTGCTTCCTTTCGGCTGTAACTGAGACTATCCAAAATAAACCCACATGTCAGACTTAAAAAGCCAAGAACCATAATCCCGACACTTAAAATAGCTGTTGGAAAACGTGGTACCAAGCCTGTGTGCAAAAATTCCGTGACAAGTGGATAGCCCAGTAACAACGATAAGCTCACAAAAAACATAAAAAAGGTTCCAAAAAACACCAAAGGTTTAATTTCCTTAAACAGAAAAATCATCCGCCATAAAATCTTGAAACCATCTTTAAAAGTACTGAGTTTGCTAACCGATCCTTCGGCCCTTTCAAAAAAAGGAGTTTCTATTTCCTTTACAGGCAGACCCATTTCTAATGAATGGATCGACAATTCTGTTTCAATGTCAAAACCCGAGGAAAGCGCAGGAAATGATTTTACAAAACGTCTTGAAAACACACGGTAACCTGAAAAAATATCCTTAAATTCGCTTTTGAAAAAGATCGACAGAACTTTATTAAACAGTAAGTTTCCAAATTTATGGCCGGACCTGTGAGCTGTGTCCGTTTGCTCAAGACGCACTCCAACCACCATATCTAATTTTTCAGAAACCAATGACTCAATCATTTCGGGAGCTGATTCGATGTCGTACGTGCCATCACCATCAATCATTAAATAAACATCTGCTTCAATGTCCGCAAACATACGGCTAACAACGTTGCCTTTTCCCTGTCTTGGCTCGTGACACACAATAGCACCGGCAAGAAGAGCGCGCTTAACCGTGTCATCTGTGGAGTTGTTGTCGTAAACATAAACCTTTGCTTCGGGAAGTTTTCGCCTTAGATCCTGGACAACATCATAAATAGCCGCTTCTTCATTAAAGCAGGGAATTAAAACAGCAACAGAAAGATTAGCATTAATCACTGATTTTTTCCTTTCTGAAAGAATCAAAGCCAATGCCCATAAAAGCCAAAAACATCATAAACAAATATGGCCACATAAACATAGAATATCTTGGATAACCGGCTTGAAAAAGAGCTGTTGAAAAGTATGTCAAATGGATGGACGCACTTAAAAACAAACCCATCCCCCATATTTCAGAAAGTTGTTTTCTTTTTACAAAACACCAAAGTCCTCTTCCTATAAAAATGAAACTTAAACAAAAACAAAAATAAAGGAAGGCTCTGATCAAAAAGATTTTAACCTCTCCTTTTTCTCTGAATTTATACCAAGAATAGTCTTGTTCTATTTGCTTAAAAGCATCAGTACCTTTCAGGTGATCAATCCAGCTTACGAGCAATTCTTTTTCACCTGGGGTAATGAGATCCCATATAAACCACATAGCTCCATAATGGATCATAACGTCTTTTAAATAAGAAACAGGATTTTGGGCAATAATTCTTAAGGCAACATTTTTATAAAAACCGTCTAAATCCCGATGTTCCGAAAGCTCAGGAATATCTGGTTTGAATTTTTTCTCGAGCAAGAAAAACCTTAACTTATCGTACAAGGGGGTGCTTAAAATATAATACAATTTTAATGATGTTATTTGATCAAGCTCACCTTGAAGGGGTGCCATTCCAGCTGCCATCTTTTGAATGATCTCTGCTTCGATAAGATCTGTTGATTGCATGGCATCCTTTACCACAAAAGCCATTTTTCCAAAAAGATTGTGCCCCATGAAAGATTGGGTTGAAAAAAAACCATGATGACCGTAATTTACTCCCGCACCAATTAACAAACAAATCACTAAGGGCGGGATAAACAATTTAAAAACGTCTATTATTTTGGGAGTATAAAATAAGAACAAAACGAAAACAGAACCTAAAAGAGCATATGAAGAAGGCCTTAACAAAATTAACAAACCGACCAATAAGCCGATCAAAAAAAGGGGCCATTTTGAAGAATTCTTCATGTAAAATAGGCAAGTTGCTGCCAATAAAAGCAACAGCGAAACCCCTAAAGATTCAGTATAAATTTCAAAACAAAACTTAACAATTTCACTTAATGAAAGAATTGTTAGAATAAGAATCACACCCAAAGCAAAGGACTTAAAAAACCGAGACAAAGCCACCGCTGCCGCAAAAACCGAAGCACACAAAGCCGTTAATTGCACAGAGGGAATAGCCCCATACCCGCCCGTCAACAGTTTTACGAGCGACAAGACAACTGGATAACCAATGGTACGGGTTGGCCCGTAATGGATATAACTATCCGCGTCATCGGTAAAAAGCCTGACATCTGGTGGACATATCCAATAAAAAAACCAAAAAAGGAAAGTAACCGCTCCAAAAACACTGAGAAGTGCAAATGTGTTTTTTGATGCCTTCTCGTCCCAGTTTAAAAGAGCCCTAATCATTGAGTTCCTCGATAATTTTTTGAAGATCGTTTAACATTTCCTCCTCAGGTCCATCGCTAAAAAGACAATAATCAGATCTATTTGCCTTTTCCGTCATAGACATTTGTCGACTCAGAATCATTTCAATTTGATGGTCTGTTAGTCCTCTTTTCTTAAGTCTTTCGAGTTGCAAAGATTCATCACAAACAAGTGTTATGATTTGAGAACAAAAGGAATTCCAACCCGTTTCAAAAAGCAAAGGAATATCCAAAACACAAAGTTCATCTTGATCATCTAAAAATTCATCCAGCCTTTCCTTTAAAAGGGGATGGATAATCTCCTCTAATTTTTTCAAAAGATCAGGACTATCAAAAGCCATTTCTTTTAAGATAATAAGGCTAATTTCTCCGCCCCTAATTGCAGATGGACATAATTCACAGATTGCGTCTTTTACAGTTTCATCGAATTCATAAAGCTTTCGAACCTCTTCATCAGCATCAAAAACAGGGATCATTAAAACTGATTTTAAATAATGAGCAGCTGTTGATTTTCCCGAAGCGATCGATCCCGTTAGTCCAATAATCTGCATAATTCCTGCCTTAGTTCTGTCGTAGTTTCCGGATAAATACCAAACCAAAAGTAAAAAGCATCCTGAGCTTGAGCCAATAATAAGTCAAGGCCATCAATAACTTGAAGGTTTCTTTTTTTTGCTTGGGTAAGAAGCAGAGTCATATAAGGATAATAAACCCAATCAACCACCAAACAATAGGGGGGGAGAGTTGGTAACACAAGGAGATCAAACCCTCCATTCATCCCGAGGGGTGTGGCATTAATAAAAATATCACAATCTGTGGCCACTTCATTCATCTCTGACCATAAATAAACTGTCAAAGCAGAACTATCGAAACAAAGTTTTTTATTCCTTGCAACAACTCTTATGTCTCTCACTCCACTTTCGGATAGTGCCCAGATACTAGAAAGAGCCGCCCCTCCGCTGCCCAAAACAACTGCTGATTTCAAGGGTAAATTAGGTTGAATAAGTCTCTTAAACCCAGTTGCATCTGTGTTGGTTCCTTTTAACGACCCATTTTCAATCAAAAGCGTGTTCACGGCTTTAATCCTCTGAACAAGATCATCTTTTTCATTTAAAAAAGCAACAACCTCTCTTTTAAATGGCATGGTGACATTAACCCCTTCAAAGCCAGAGCTTAATATGTTTTCTTTGTTTACGGTTTCAAGGGGATAAAACTCATAACTTCCGGGCAGCTGATATTTTTTAAGCCAATATTTATGAATAAATGGGGAAAGAGAATGGGAAATTTCTTTTCCAATTAATCCTAATTTCATTATCAATAACCCTGTTTATAACTCTCAGTTAGGCCATGTAGAAAATAATTTAACTTTTTCTTTTTTTTGTTATTTTCCAAAGCATGTGCAAAACCTCGACTTCTTCATCTTTTTATACACTGTTAAGAATTTTATTAACAACTGTTGATAATATTTTGGATTTTTTTCTTTATGAACGTTGCTGTCAATTTTGATGAAACGACATAAATTATTGTTTTTAAACAAAAAAATAATAAGATCCCTTCAAAAATAGAGAAATTTTATATATTTTCATTCTGTGGATAACATTGGGGATAAAAAGTTATCCCCACTAACTATAGTGCCTACCACTACTACTACCTATACATATAAAAATAATGATATTAGAGAAGAGGAAACTATTTGCTCTTCTTTTTTTCTGCTCTTTTAGGGTAAGATGTGTCCAACAATCTTTAACCCGTAGGATTTTAATGAGCGCTTCTAAAGCAGAAAAAGCATACGTCATCGTGCTTGGGAATGAAAAAGGTGGTACAGGTAAATCAACTGCGTCTATGCACATCATTACCTATTTGCTTCGTCAAAACTACAAAGTTGCAAGCATAGACGTTGATGCGCGGCAAGGAACTTTAACGCGTTACGTGGAAAACAGACGGCTTAGGGCTAATAATAGCAGCGAAAATCTTCCTCTTCCGGATCATGAGGCGATTTTTAAAAGCACCCTTTTAAACGTAAGCGAAGCAGAATCTGAGGAAAAAGAAAAAATCTCGAAAAGCATAGAGAAATTTCAAGATTACGATTATATCGTTATTGATACGCCCGGAAGCGACAGTTATCTTTCAAGATTAGCCCACTCTTTCGCAGATACTCTTATCACGCCTTTAAACGATAGTTTTGTGGATTTGGATGTGCTAGTAAGGGTGAGCGCTGAATCTTTGAATATTTTAAAACCCAGCACATATTCCGAAATGGTTTGGGAGCAAAAAAAACAACGAGCCATTCGTGATAGTGGATCCATAGATTGGATTGTTATGCGAAATCGCTTGAGTAGCATTTATTCACGTAACAAAGAGGAAATGGAAAAGGTCCTAAAAGCCCTTTCCAAGCGAATTGGATTCCGTCTTGTTGATGGTTTTGGAGAACGTGTTATTTTTAGGGAATTGTTTCTAAGTGGATTGACGCTTTTAGACATGAGAGAAAACAATGTCCCTTTAAGCTTGTCGCATATGGCCGCAAAGCAAGAGCTTTCTGCATTGATGGAAATGATTCAACTGCCTGTACAAAAAAATCGTTCGGGAATCGCATAAGTTCATGAAAAAAATTAAGACATGTGTTTTTCCGGTGGCGGGACTTGGTAGCAGGTTCCTGCCGGCCACTAAATCGATCCCTAAAGAAATGTTGGTGGTTGTTGATAAACCCCTTATCCAATATGCCGTAGAAGAAGCTAAGGCGGCTGGAATCGAGCGATTTATTTTTGTAACTTCGCAAGGAAAATCAGCCATTGAAGATCATTTTGATTCTGCCCCGGTTTTAGAGGAAACTTTAAGGCGGCGCGGAAAACACGCTGAGCTTTTACAATTAGAAGAGCTTCGTCTGCAACCGGGGCAAGCGGTTTATATCAGGCAACAATCGCCATTAGGCCTGGGGCACGCCGTTTTATGTGCTCGTCATTTGGTTAACGAAGATGCTTTTGCCTTGATTTTAGCGGATGATTTGGTTTTGGCTGAAAAACCATGTCTTCGTCAGATGATTGAGGCTTATGAAAATCGGGATGGAAATATGGTTGGCGTTATGGAGGTGCCTTTAGAACACACCAATCGTTATGGTGTTTTGGATATTGAAAAGCACGATGGTCAAAAAATAAGAGCAAAAAATGTTGTTGAAAAACCCATCCCACAAAAAAGTCCTTCTGATGTTGCTATTATTGGACGATATATTTTAAATCAGAAAATTTTCGGCTATCTTCAAGATCAAAAACCAGGAGCGGGTGGAGAAATTCAGCTAACCGATGGTATTCAAACGATGCTCAACAAAGTTCCTTTGTGTGGTTATCGTTACCAAGGACAGCGGTTTGATTGCGGCACCAAAGAAGGATGGCTTGAGGCCAATTTGGCTTTTGCTTATGCAGATCCTGAGCTTAGAGATGGTCTCCATAAGGCTTTTCAAAAATATCCATTTTTATTAGCAAAAAGTTCTAAAATATGCGCATAACAATAATTGGATCTGGATACGTTGGGCTTGTCACGGGGGCATGCTTTGCTGAGTTTGGGTTTAAAGTTACCTCTGTCGATAATGATGAAAATAAAATAGCCAATCTTGTAAAAGGCCAAATTCCCATCTATGAGCCCGGCCTAGAATCATTAGTTAGGCATAACCAAACAACAGGCCGTTTGGGCTTTACAACGGATTTAAAGACATCTGTCAGGGAAGCTGATGTTGTGATGATTGCGGTTGGAACGCCGGCGCGTCGTGGGGATGGATTTGCAGATTTAAGTTATGTTTTCAAAGCAACCGAAGAAATAGCCGAGTCTTTAAATGGCTATACGGTTGTTGTAACGAAATCAACAGTTCCTGTTGGCACATGCCGAAAAGTAGCTGAAATTATTGAACAAAAAAGACCTGACTTAAAGCGTGGCACCCATTTCGATGTGGCATCGAATCCTGAATTTTTACGTGAAGGATCGGCGATTAGTGATTTTATGAGGCCCGATCGCGTAGTAGTTGGAACTGACAGCAATACCGCCAAAGAAGTTCTTGCAAAGCTGTATAGGCCTCTTTATCTGATTGAAACGCCGATTGTTTTCACATCCATTGAAACCTCAGAATTGATCAAATATGCATCCAATGGTTTCTTGGCGATGAAGATTGCCTTTATCAACCAGATGGCTGATTTGTGCGAAAAAGCTGGCGCTGATGTGCAAGACTTAGCGAAGGGAATCGGCCTTGATGGTCGTATTGGTCGCAAGTTTTTAAATGCAGGCCCTGGTTATGGTGGATCTTGCTTTCCGAAAGATACGCTAGCGCTTAGCAAAACGGCCCATGATTTGGGTTCTCCTGTAACTTTAATTGATGCGGTTGTTAGCTCAAACGATGCTCGGAAAAAAGCCATGGCCAAGAAGGTTCTTGATGAACTTGAGAAAAGAGGCAGTGTTTCGGGCAAGACAGTTGCCGTTTTGGGCATAACCTTTAAACCCAATACGGATGACTTGCGCGATGCTCCCAGTTTGGTGATTGTACCTGAATTGCTAGCAGCGGGTGTCAAGGTTTGTGTTTACGATCCACTGTACTATAGGGGCTCTGAACGTCTTGGACATACTGATGACTTTAAGGGGGTTGAGTGGTCAAAAGATGCTTATGAGGCCATGACAGGTGCTGATGCAGCTGTGATTTTAACCGAATGGAATGAATTTCGGGCCCTTGATTTAGATCAGGTAAGGGGCGCTTTAAAGGTTGAACCTGGTTTTAAACCTTTGCTTGTGGACCTGAGGAATATCTATAAACCAGCCGAGATGGATGGAATTGACTATGTTTCGATTGGAAGAGGGCGGGTTTAGGGTCTCAATGTTATAAAGTAATGATGATGATGGCGAGTGGGGAACTCCATCTGGGGTGTGGAGAGCAACCTAATGATTAATGTTTTTTTCTCCCTTTTTGTCCTGTGGCTACAAGTATAATTTCTAAAAATAAATAATGTTGACAGAACATGAAAAAATTCCTATACCGCCATATATTAGGTGAAATATTAATAGGTAGAATATTAAATGGTGGCAAAAATTAATAAATTTCTGGCAATTATTGTGGTTCTTTCTGTTTTGGCGAGCGTAGCTTATACGATGGATCAAAATCAAATAGAGGAAGGAACCAACTTAGATCACCAGCGAGGCCCGATAATTCCAACAGCAGTAGCAGTTGATGTGAATGAAGAGATTGAAAGATTAAATGAAGAAATTCATCTTTTAAAAGCTGAAAATCAGATTTTAAGGAATTTTAAGGATAGATTTTATTCTCCATTTAGTTATCTTTGCGCAACCGCAAAGAATGACATAGATGTTATAGAAGCGCTTATGATGATGCCGGATATGGACAAGATATCAGAGCAAGATCCATCGTATAGAACCGTCGCTTGGAGTATTTTTCGAGTGTCAAAACCATTTCCGGGCCTTACAGATCATGGACATGAACGCTTCAACATGAATAGGTTATACGTTGGCAATCTTATTAAACCGGTAACTAGCATAACTTATGATAAAGAGCACCCTCAGGGATTATTCTATGCAGGCTCAAAATTGCAAGAATATATGGATGGTATTAGGGGGCAATATAATCAAATTAGAGGACGTGACCCGTTGGGTTGTTCCCTTGAAAAAGACCAAGATATAAGAAACCTTATAGAGAGGACTTATTACCAATTTGTTCAAAATCATTTTGGAGTAAATCTGGCAGGATCGTTAGGAAAATAAAGAAGCGCGTATAACTGCGGGATTGATTTTAAGGAAATTAATAGTAACTGCCACTGCAATTGGTAATTGAAAATCTTTTCAAACTCGTGTATGTAAGATACAAGCCTATGTTATTGTTTGAATTGGTTAGTTAGGAGTTGACAATGAGTACTGCCTTGGAATTTCAGGCACAAGAACGCACAGCCTCAGGCACGGGTGTTGCCAGAGCCCTTAGACGCCAAGGGATGGTCCCGGGTGTAATTTATGGCGACAACAAAGAACCACAAATGGTTGCTGTTGACTATAAATTGTTGAATCAAGAGTGCCATACACTTGCTTTTTATAGCCAAGTGATCACAGTTTCTGTTGGAAAAGAAAAGCAAGAAGTCATTGCTAAGGAAGTACAGTTACATCCAGTGCATGATACCCCTGTTCATGTTGATTTCCAAAGAGTTAACAAGGATTCAAAGATTCACGTTTCTGTTCCCGTTAGCTATATTAACGAAGATAAAGCTCCTGGCATTAAGCGTGGCGGTACACTAAACATCATTATCCATTCCTTGGAAATTGTTTGTCCGCCTCATTCTATTCCTGAGAATTTAGTTGTTGATTTGACAGGTGTTGAAATGGGAACCAGTATCCCTCTTGACACTTTGAAATTGCCAACAGGTGCAAAAGCCGCTCATCCTGATCGTGATCATGTATTGGCAACGATTGTGGCTCCAAGTGGTGCAGCTGAAGAAGCAGCTTCGACAACAGCTGCATAAAAGACTCTAGAGATTTCAATGTTTGTGCTGGTTGGTTTGGGCAATCCAGGAACGCAATATGCGATGAATCGGCACAACATTGGCTTCATGGTAATTGATACCATCGCCGAAAGTTTTAACTTTCCTGCTTTCAAGGCGAAATTTAGTTCCATGATCAGTGAAGGCCAAATTGGTCAGCACAGGGTCGTTTTGTGTAAACCCTCTACATATATGAACCTTTCAGGAGGAGCCGTTGGTCCTTTGATTCGTTTTTATAAAATCCCTCCAGAATCTGTATACGTAGTTCATGATGATTTAGATTTAGACCCAGGCAGAGTGAAATTAAAAATGGGTGGCGGTACAGGCGGGCATAATGGCCTTGCAAGTCTGGACCAGCATTTAGGAAAAAATTATTGGCATCTTAGACTTGGGATTGGTCATCCGGGTCATAAAGACGCCGTATCGTCTTATGTACTTTCTAATTTTAAAAGCGATGAGCAAAATTGGCTAATTCCCTTGCTAACAACAATTAATGAACAAATCGAAGATTTATTTGGCTCAGACCCATCAATGTGGTTGAATAAGTTAAATACAAAGTTAAAAGGATAGGAAATGCTTCTTCGAATCGTTTTGCCAATTGTAGCTGTTCTTTTTACAATTATTTTGATTTGGTTTGGGTGTTTTGGGTTTTCCGTAAAATCACAGATGGTTGAAAAAGAAATTCCATCTAATCAGTTGCCGCAGTAACGTTGGAAGCCTTAAGTCTGAAACGCTCTGTTTGTCTTTTGGCTAATGGATATGAACGCATAGCTAAAGCTGCGACAATTGAAATTATAGATATATACAAAGCAGGAGCCGTGTGATCTCCTGTTAAATCTACGAGCCAAGCGGCGATCATGGGGGCTGTCCCTCCAAATATCGCTAACCCAAGAGAAAATCCCAAAGATATTGCCTGACATCGTTTTTGGACCGGATATAAATCAATCATAACGTGATGGATAGCAGCCCCAAAGAAACCAACTAAAGAAGCAAAACCAATCTGAGTGATTGCTATATATCCATGAATTAGACAAAGAAATAATGGATAGGACAAAAAAGAAGCTGCTAAAGTGGATCTTAACATAATGGTTCGTGCCCCTATCCGGTCGCAAATGATTCCAGCAAAAGGAAGTACTGCAATGTAAGTTATGTTCGCAAGAAAAGTCATAAAGACGGCATCTCTAGCGTTCCATTCCACAATCTTTGTAAGATAAAAATTCGTATAAGTCACAGGAGTCCATAACAAAACACCCACAAGCGCACCAATAGCAAGGGTGATAAAAAAGGATTTTTTGTCTTCTAAGATTTGTTTCCAGGAAAAAGAAGAAGTAAGCTTTTGACCATTCTGAAGAGCAAAAAATTCAGGACTTTCGCTGAGTATTTTTCTCATCTTATAACCAATTAGACCTGCAACAGAGCCTAGAAAGAAAGGAATTCGCCATGCCCAGGGAGGTGAATCAGAGTATAGAATCACAAAAGAACAACCAAGAGCGATAATTCCCCCTACAGAAGCCGAAGCACAGAGAATACTGCTATAAAACCCGCGTTTTTCCAAAGGGGTAACTTCCATCAAAAGAACTCCTGAATTTGTGTATTCTCCGCCCAGAGAAAGTCCTTGGGCCATACGACAGAGAATAAGAATGATGGGGGCAAAAATCCCGATCGCATTATATGTCGGCAGAAAACAAATTATGAAAGTTGGCAAGGCTGCCCAAAGAACAGACACTGAAAGTGCAGGTTTTCGGCCTCTCAAATCGCCAATTTTTCCAAAAATAATCGCACCTAAAGGTCTCATAAAAAAACCAACAGCAAATAAACCAAGACCCTGGATAGCAGAAAGAATTGGGTCTGAATCAGGAAAAAAGAGCGGGGCTATAACCAAACTAAAATGTGCAAAGAGAAGAAAATCAAAATATTCCAGCACGGTCCCAATGACTACCGCCCAAAAGACTTTAAATGACATGCCTCAGCCTACTATAGTATTTTCTTATTTGTGAGAGTATTGTTTAAGTGAAAAAAGGTCAAATCTTTCCTTAAAAATTTGAGTAATAATGAACAAAATTCTCATCGAACGTTTTCTTGAAATGCTTGCCGCTGAAAGAGGAGCAAGCCTCAATACGCTTTCTTCTTACAGTCAGGATTTAAAGGATTATTTGCTTTTTTTAAAAGATATTTCTGCCCCAGATGTTTCTAGCGAAATTTTGCATGAATATCTTTCTTCATTATCGAATCGCCAAATGCACCCTTCAACCATTGCAAGACGAGTATCCGCTTTAAGGCAATTTTATCGATTCTTAGTTTCTGAAGATGTGTCTAAAACGAATCCGGCATCCGGGCTGACCGTTGTCAGGCAAAAACGAACTTTACCAAAAGTCTTGTCTGAAAAAACGGTTGAGAGCCTTCTTTTATCCTTAAAAGAAAGTGCCTCAAAAAGAACAGACACTCCTGAAGGAATTCGGATGTGTGCACTTTTAGAAGTTTTATATGCAAGCGGGCTTAGGGTGAGTGAATTGGTTGGATTACCGCTTAGAAGCTTAATTATTGATCCAAAAACAAAGCTCATGCAAAACATGTTGATGATTCAAGGCAAAGGAGGCAGAGACCGTCTTGTTCCTTTAAATGAACCGGCACTGGAAGCCTTAATGCAGTATTTAAAAGTTCGCGACTATTTTTTAAAGAAATGCGGTTTAAAAGGTAGACACTGGTTATTTCCTTCAACCAGCCAAAAAGGGCATTTGACTCGGCAGGGTTTTGGGCAGCTGCTAAAGCTACAAGCAATCGAGGCGGGAATAGATCCGGCTTCTATTTCTCCGCATGTTCTGCGTCACGCTTTTGCAACACATTTACTTCAAGGCGGGGCTGATCTTTTAGTTATCCAAAAGCTGTTAGGTCATGCAGATATTTCAACAACCCAGATTTACACCCATGTCATGCCTGATCACCTTCTAGATCTTGTAACGACCCATCACCCCTTACAGAGGAAAACTTAAAAAAGGCGAATAGGACGAGTATCTCGTGTAAGACCAGCTCTACCATATGTTGTTACATGAAGTAATGCCCGAACGGCCTGCGGCCTATCACCTGCTCGAATCAATTTTTCAAAATGCCCGCCACCTAAATTTGTTACGTCAATCCTTTTTGCATCTTCGGTTGTGGATATATAACTAACAAGGGCATATTCTTTACCATCTTCGGTTTCATAAAGTGGTACAATCTCATCTCCGTCAACCCTACCAGCCTGTAGTATTCTTAAGTAATTTTTTGACGTCCACCCGCCAATGCTATAATTATTCAATTTTGCCATCAAAAACGGATAGCTTGGGATGTTAATTCTCCATTCCGGATTTGGCGGGAATTCTAATAATTCACTGCTTTCTCCCTGATCCACGTCTGCGGTTTTTCCAGAATCGCTTTGCGCAAACACGTTATGCATGTCCTGAGCTATAATTTCTTGGAAATCAGTCAAGGAATAAAATAACTTTGTTAGACGGGAATCTAGTTCGATTGTTTTGAACATTCTTTGTTCTGCGATAAAAACACGCAATTCATCAGACAGTTTAGTTACTATTTGGTCGGCTATAGTAAATATTTCTCGAGTAACAAGAGCTTCGAAGCTCCCTTTCTTATCATGTGTGATAGGAAACATTATTTGACCATTCGATCTTGTTGAAAGCTCTACGTCTAGAACCGCATCATCTTCGATGACTCTTTTACTGATTCCTTTAAGATCATCAAAATTAATTCTATCGTCTTTATGAATCATTATCCATAAAGCAATTTTTTCCCTATCAGGGATTTTGTCAAGAAATCCTGACTCTCTTTTTTCTTGATCGATAGCAGAATTTATTTTATCTATTTCTTCTTTTATTTCAGTTGATGTCTGTTTGTAAAGGGCAAGAACTCTAGCTTTTAGAGCTTCTCCCCCCTCTGTTAATCCTTGATTAGCTTTGATTTTTGCTAAAAGTATATTTGTTTCGGCATTGACGGTTCCGCTTTTTATTTCTTCCATTAGCTTTCTAATTTTTTCTGAGGTTGCTGAAATTGTATTTGCTAACTCAAAGATTTTTGGATCTTGTAAGTTATCTAAGATTTGCCTTTTAGCTTCATCTCTGGTTTTGTATCCTAAGCTAAAAAAGCCACATTGATTGGAACTTCCGCTGGAACCGTAATACCTTACAAATGTGGGCTCATGAATGATTTGACCCGCTTCTTTGTTAAATGTAGGCATCCAAAAAAACTTTAACCTTTGTTTCAAATTTTCTTGATCTATCAGAATTTCCTGAAGGTAATTGATCCTGATGGGGTTGGAAAGGGCTTCGATAAAATCCTCGTTTATGAAAATATCGAGATTGACAGCGCTTAATGCACCCTGTAAATAAGCCAAATGGCGATCATTGCTTTGGTAAGAGAAAAGCTTTTTCAGGCTAGCGACTTTTGAGCTTGGATTATAAAGGTAATTTTGGATAGCGCTGACTAGGGCTATAAGAGCAGCTTGGCTTTCAGGGTTTTGTCCATTATTTACGTAATCAAAAACTGTCGGTCTGACAGCATCTGTCCCTATTACAAACATTCTAAACTTTTCAACAGCCATTAAGGCCCTAACAACTGCTTGGTGGAATTGATTTCCTCCAGGGTCTGCAAGGGTTCTAAGGTCAGTGTCCGCATCTCTAACTGAATCCATTATTTGTTTTGAAAGGGTAGCAGCTTTTTCAGGAATAAGCGTTCTTTCAAGTTCTTTTGCAAGATCATTTAAAAATTTAACATTTTTCCCCTCTGGCGTTAAGGCACGTACAGGAAACTTTGTCGGAATTCTGGTAGAAAAATTTCTATCGCCTTCTAGCTCTGCGTTTCTATCCCTTTCTATTGATTTCCATGCAATGGCGTTGTAACGATGGGTTTGAGTCGGACCAGTCATGTAGTCTTCTGCATAGTGCCAGACATCGGGATCTTCAAGAGTTTTATGGATAGCTTCTGCCCCATCCATTGTAATGGCTGCAGCTTTTGCGATGTAAATCTGAGGGGCATAGTCTGTTGCTGCTTTTTCACGAGCTGCCATTAAAAGGCTTAAAACAACAGATCCATGTTTTCTTGTTGAGTCGTCACTGTTCCATACCCCTGCCATTGATCCGATAGAACCTTCCAAAAACGGATCTAATAGGTCCAGATGTTGTAAATAATTTGCAGCTTTTGTAACAGCGTGGATGATCAGTTCTTTCTCAATTTCATTGAGAAAACGTCTTCTGCTTCTATGGGTTACTTCCCTAAGGCCTTTCACGCCTTCGCCCTTTGTAACCATGCTGATGATCGATTTTGCAGCAGCAGTCGCCATCCTTTCATCGGCATATAAAGATAATTCATGCGCCAACATGTTTACTGTTTGAACGGGCCGACTGATTGGATTTCCATCTTTTTTATAGTTAGAACCTGTCATTGCATAGACATTGTCTATAAGGCGTTGATCAACTTCGGCCAGAACCCCAGTCGTTATAGAAAATATAAATAAAAAGATGAAAGAAAAAATTCCCATAACCAAATCTATATTAAGAGACTATCCTTTCTTAATATAATACTTTAGTTCTAAACAAAAGGTTAATTTAATCTTTCCATTGTTTGTGCCAAGCTTGCAGCATCAAAATCGTCCAAAGGGCATTTTGATGATTGGCTTTTCCGTCTAAGTGGCTCATCCAGGTTTTGCGAATTGGTTTTGGGTCTATCATAGCGGGAAAATCTGAACTATTTAAAAGGTCGTGGGCCCATCCGCGGAGAGGGCCCCTTAGCCAATCATGAACAGGAACGCCAAAACCCATTTTGGGCCGATCGAACAGTTGAATGGGGACATAGTCCCCTAAAATTTCACGAAGCGGTAATTTACCATTAGACTCTTGAATTTTTTCTGATAAGGAATAGCGCCATCCCATTGCAACGACCCGGTGATCCAGCAAAGGGACTCTGGCTTCTAGGCTTGTGTACATTGTGGCTCTATCAACCTTTGTTAATACATCATCCGGCAGATAGGTAAGCGTGTCGATATATTGCATCTTTTCAATGACTTCATTTAAAAAAGAAGCCTCTTTAAAAGCATTTAACTTTGGTTCAAAACCTGTTTTTAGCAAAGATTCCGGCTCTAACCATTGACTAACTAAGGTAAGATATAAATCCTCGGCTGTTTTAGAATTTAAAATTTGTGTAATTTGAGCGATTCGATCTGATGGACGCAAGGTTTTGTATCGAGAAGGAAGCAATTTTTCAAGGGCTTTCCAAACAGGATGCGGGGTATTGGAAAGGATTTTTCCAATGATTCTTCGTGCCGGTAAGCGCTGACATTTTTGCCAGATTTTCTCGCCCATTAAGTAACGATTATAGCCCGCAAAAACTTCATCCCCTCCATCCCCTGATAGGGCAACGGTGACATGTTGACGTGCCAGCTGTGCAACTAAAAAAGTTGGGATTTGTGAAATGTCAGCAAATGGCTCGTCGTAGATCATGGGAAGCTTTGGAATAACATCCATGGCATCAATGGGACTGACGTACAGTTCAGTATGTTCTGTTCCTAAGTGCTTTGCAATCTCAAGTGCATGTGGAGCTTCGTTATAGCCCTTTTCATTAAATCCAATGGTAAATGTCTTAATCGGCCTAGAGCTTTGAGATTGCATTAATGAAACAACCAAACTTGAATCGATCCCCCCTGAAAGAAAGGCCCCCAAGGGGACATCTGAGATCATTGATCGTTTCACAGCATCTTTTAAAAGGACATGAAGTTCATCCTTTGAAGGCGTTTTGTTAAAACTGCGTTCGTTTTCTATCACGGTTTTTAAAGACCAATAGGGATGGATCTTTGGCTCTTCTCCTACTTTAAAAGAAAGGATTGTTCCCGGAAGCAGTTTTTTTGCATGTTTGTAAATACTATAGGGTGCAGGAATGTAACCGTAACGTAAATATAAGGCAATTGCTTTTGAGTCAGTTTGAGCTGGAAATCCCGGACTTTTTCTAAGAGCTTTGAGCTCCGATGCAAAAGCAAAGACTCCCTCATAATATGACCAATAAAGGGGTTTGATACCTATGCGGTCACGCACCAGATAAAGCCGCTTATCTTGTTTGTCCCACAGGGCAAAGGCAAACATGCCAATAAATTGTTTGACGGCCTCTTCTACACCAAAGGTAGCGCATGCCTCAATCATTGTTTCGGTATCAGAGTGCCCTCTAAAAGAAATACCTTTTTCTTTTAATAAGGGCCTGATTTCTTGATCACTATGGGTTTCACCGTTATAAACCATCACCCATCGTCTGCAGTAAGAGTGCATTGGTTGATGACCGGCTTTTGACAAATCGATAATCGAAAGGCGACGTTGGGCAAGGGCGATTTGATCTTTGGCATCAACCCACAAACCTGCATCATCAGGCCCCCTGTGGGTTAATGTCGTGTTCATGGAATCGAGACGATTTTTTAATTCTTCAGCTGATAGATTTCTGGCTGTTATAAAGCCCGTAATTCCACACATATTTTAAGCAAATTTAAATGATCCACCTTTTCCAGAAGCTATAGTATTTAGATGGGCTTAACAAGTTTTACCTTATGCTCTTTGACAGTCTATAAAAAGTTTTCTTGACTCCGGAGCCCTTTCTGACCTCAATATTAAAAACTTCTTTTAAAGTTAAGGAATTTCGATGACGTCTAAAACTTCTGATCTTGTTCGGCTTTCAAGGGGAGACGTGGGCGCTTTGGAGCTTGAAGCACTGGCCCGTGTTATCGAGGCTGGATATTTGGGAATGTCTGTCGAGGTTCAAGCTTTTGAAAAGGAACTGGCTGAGTATATAGGAGGTGATAGCCGACAAGTTGTGTGCGTTAATACAGGAACTTCAGCCCTTCATTTGGCAGTTCAAGCGTGTGGTATTGGAACTGGCGATGAGGTTTTGGTTCCATCTCTGACCTTTGTTGCGTCTTTTCAAGCTGTTTCGGCGACGGGCGCTAAGCCGATTGCCTGTGAAATTGACCCTGTTACGTGCTTTTTAGATGTAAATGACGCTGAAAAGCGAATTACCTCTCGTACAAAAGCCATCATGCCTGTTCATTATGCCAGCAATTTCGATGGTATTGAAAAGGTTTACGAACTTGCAGCAAAACATAACCTTAGAGTCATCGAGGATGCGGCCCACAGTTTTGGTGGAACCTATAGAGGAAAACGCATCGGAGCCATTGGTGATGTTCTTTGTTTTAGTTTCGATGGCATTAAGAACATCACTTGCGGTGAAGGCGGCGCTGTTGTAACTGGTGATCCAATTGTTGCAGAAAAAGTCCGTGATGCCAGGTTACTGGGCGTTGAAAAGGATACTGAAAAGCGGTTTTCAGGTCAGCGAAGCTGGAATTTTGACGTAACTGAACAAGGATGGCGTTACCACATGAATGATATTATGGCAGCCCTTGGTCGTACCCAATTAAATCGTTTTCCCGAATTTGCTAAAAAACGTCAGACGATTGCGAAACGGTATCAGCAATTTTTTGCGCAGTATTCTGAAATTAGAACGCTTAAGATTGATTATAACAACGTGATTCCCCATATTTTCCCGATCTTAATCGAAAAAGGCTGCCGGGATCAGCTTCGTGATATTTTAGAGGAAAATAACATTCAAAACGGGACTCATTACAAACCGAATCATCTTTTGACAAAATACAAAACAGAGTATGATTTACCGTGTGCAGAGGATTTTCATAATAAGGTGATAACGCTGCCTCTCCATACTTTGTTAACGGATGAGCAGTTTGAAAAAGTATGTAACGTTATTTCAAAATGGATAAGGAACGGCTGTAACAAAGCCGCTTAAGTTTCTTTTAGGAGGCTCTCATGCAAATCTCAAACCCTTTAACAATCGCTTTTGGCTGCGATCATGCCGGTTACCCTCTTCATACAATCCTTACGGATTTTGCAAAATTTTCAAGTTATAAAGTCATCGATTGCGGGGCTTTTGATCAATCTTCTGTCGATTATCCGGACTATGCAAAAAGTGTTTCAAAGAAAATACTGGATGGCGAAGCTGATTTTGGTGTTCTTATTTGCGGAACCGGGATCGGTATGAGTATCGCCGCCAATAGGCACAAAGGTATTAGGGCAGCGCTTTGCGTAACAGAATATGAAGCCATGATGGCCCGTCAACACAACGACGCCAATATCTTGTGTTTAGGTAGACGTGTAGTCGGCGAAGGGCTTGCCAAACAATGTCTTTTGGCCTTTTTGAACAGTGAATTCTTAAGCGGACGGCATTTAGAGAGGGTTCGGAAGATAGAAATCTGAGCATAAAAAACTCACTTGTACCTTCAACGAAAATAATCCATAGAAACATACAAGTGAGTTTCTGTTAGTAAGGTCTATATTTATTGCCCTTGCTCGCCATTATCTTCGTTCAAGTATTGATTCCAACTATCAGCAATTTTATATTCTTCTTTATGTGAGATACCTTTAACATTCTCAATCATAAAATCAAAAGCAGTTACAAATCCCGTCTGACTTGTTATCTGTTGATTGCTTTTTAGAGCTTCTTTATTCTTGAGATCTTCAACCTTATTTTTAGGTGTCATTTTCAAAATGGCCTGAGCTGTTTCATCATGAGAATTTGCTACTGCACATCCATAAGCAATAGCTAATGCCTCAAATTGAGGTTTCCAAGAAGATGAACCAAAAAGTTTTCCAGGCACCTGAAAATCCTTAAAAATTTCATGATGGCCTTTTAATGCAGCTATAATAAAACCGTGTTGTAAAAGCATATCAACTTTTTTTACTCTAAAATCAACGTGACCCGTTAGTTCTTTGAGAGCTTTTCCACAGCCATCTGCTGATGCACTAATCAAGAGCGGGTAGAGATTCTGCACGATAAACGCTGCTTTTTTATCTCCGGTTAATTTTGTCTCTTTTATTAGTTTTTCGATCTGTTTAATACTTGCTATCGTTGCTTCTTCTTTTTCGCAAGACTTAGCTTGAAAAGAAATTAAAGAAAAACAAAACGCTGCTAACAAAATCCTATTTTTTGATGTTTTAACCATATTGTCCTCTGCTGATAAATTATATTAACTATTTTTATATTAATTAAAAAAAATTAACATAATACTAACTTTATATTACAGTAGTTGCTTTATTTTATCTGGAATGTCTGTTGGGGACTACCAGCAAAAACGTTTCAAACTCGTCTCATTTCCAATCTATACCTATTACTAGAAGCGCTTTCTGCTTTTGGGTATGGTATAACCGATGTAAAATGATTATGCCCTTTGCAAGGGGTGTAATAATGAATGGATGTTGTAAAATTTTCTTTTTAGAGCCTAAAATTTGTTCTGAACTGACGGAGGACTTTGATGAGGGTAAATCGAACATTAGAACTAATCAGAAGTCGCCAGCTTGCTCTTGGAACTTGGATAGAGCTTCACGATATCTACGCGACACGGTTGTTGGCAGCTCAAGGTTGTTTTCAATGGATGTTAATTGACGCTGAGCATTCGCCGGTTGATGGCAGAACTGTTGCTATTCTTTGTGCCATGATGACAGACATCAGCCAGGGGAAAATCACTCCTTTGGTTAGAGTTACGGCTGGTACCATTGATAAAATCAAACAAGCCTTGGATAGCGGAGCGCAAGGAATCATTGCTCCTATGATTAATACTGCGGCCGAGGCAGCTGATGTGGTGAAATTCGCTAAGTTCCCCCCTGAAGGACAACGCGGGATTGGTGGACTGTTTCCGCACTTAAGCTATGGCGTTAGAAGACCGGATTATATGGTTGACGCCAACCGGGAAACTTTCGTGGGTATTCAAATTGAAACGAAAGAAGGTGCTTCTAATATTGAAGAGATTTTAGATGTTAAGGGCATTGATCTTGTTTTTATAGGTCCTAATGATCTTCATCAGTCCTTGGGATTAAAGGCACAATTCTGGAGTGATGAGCGATTGTTTCAAGAAAATATTAAAAAAATTGTTAAAGCCTGTAAAGCCAGAAACATCCCCTATGGCACTCTTTGACAT
>Ga0214919_10002421_pt1 | contig 29411 bp, 10 predicted proteins | sample LL1503_MetaG_FD_177994 | JGI IMG/M metagenome (GOLD analysis project Ga0214919, IMG submission 177994) | Freshwater microbial communities from Lake Lanier, Atlanta, Georgia, United States - LL-1503 | ecosystem: Environmental > Aquatic > Freshwater > Lake | place: USA: Georgia | collected... | reverse complement strand
AATTAATTTATCTATTATTTGTAAATTAGTAGTAGCAATATAAGTTGATGTGCCATTAATATAAACATTAGAATTAGCATTACCAATATTAATAATTTGTCCATCTATAGTTAAATTATTATTAAGTGCATTTATAGAATTAGTATATACAGCTTGTTGAAAAAAACCAGTGCCAGAAACACTTAATGATGAGCCAATAGTAGTAGCACCATTTAAATAAATAGATGGTCCAGATACACTTAAATTACCAGTAATATATGTATTACCGGAAACATTAAGATTAGATAAAATACTTGTAGTACCATTAATAATAGTAGATCCTGATACTTTTAATGAAGATAAAATAGTAGTTGCATTATTAATAATTGTTAGTCCAGAAACATATAATCCTCCTCTAACTGTGACTGAATTATTAAAAATAGCAGTACTAGATACATAAAGATTAGAATTAACTGATACACCACCTAAGAATGTCGAATTACCAGATACATTTTGAATATTACCTAATCCAACCATATTTTTATAAACTTGTAATAGATTAGCATCTAAAGTTGTCATTTATATATTATATTTTAGATTTTTTATAATTATTATTATAAAAAATATATTAATGTTATTTAATTTACGCAAAATATTAATTTATTAAAATACATTTTAATAAATTAATATTATTACTAATATTGATAGACCTAAATGTAGGTATAATTAATACACATTAATTAAGATTATTTATAATGTAATGTAGTTTACATTTTATTAATTTTTACATTGTTGGAAAATCACTATTGGTGAACCATGTTTGAATTTGATTTATTTCAGTACTATTTAATGTATGATCAAATATACCAATTGCTGCAATTCTAGTACCCTGTGGAAAATTATATGAGAGGGAAGCTGGAGAACCAGGAAAATTATATCCTCCAAACCATAATGTAGTTAAATTTAATGGTGCGTACCAATTAGTATTATTAATAAGAAATATATGAAATTTACCATCAAATTTTGCATTATTTTGAACTCCATCAGTATAGCCAGTCATTGATAACCCATCGCTATAATAGTTATTAGAAGCATTAATAGCTGTAAAATTACGTCCAGTTAATGTATTAGTACCACCTATACTAGCTTCAATTAATACTTTTGAATATGTATTTATAGGAAATGATAATACTAAAAATATAGATTTCATATTACTTAATAAATAAGATGATTGTACAGATAATTGATTATAATCATTATTATTTTGAACCACAAAATAATTATATGTTGAATTCCAAATAGTATTATAAGTAGGAATTATCGGTAAATTATTAATAATATCCATCCATCTATTATTATTTATATTATATGTAAGTGATGAAACAAATAACATTAATCCTGACATATTTAAATTAGGAATATTTATTTGTTTAAAAGTTAAGCTTCTAAATGCGGTCGTAGTTAAGTCATTTCCATCAGTTGTAAGATAAGTAACGGTGTATGTTCCAGCAGATAATGAACTTGTAAGTGGGATACTAGTATTTGTTCCAGTAATTAATATGCTAGATGATAATAAATTAACTGTACTATCTATATTAGATACTAAAGATATTATATAAATAGATAATGTATTACCTGAACCATCAAAAGTTACACTTGTTGCTCCGGGATCATTAAACGCAGTTCCTAAATTAAGTGTAATTGATGTAGGACCATTTAAAGTAATAGTTGGCGGGGTATCATCTAATCTAATTTTTAAAATACCGCCAGTTCTATACCATCCAGAAATTGGAATACCTCCGGCGGATGCGGTGGCATTGTCATTATAATGAGGTAAAGAAGCAATCATACTACCTAATATATTTAAAGTTGACATTAAACTAGTATTTCCATAAATAGATGCAGACCCCGATACAGATAAAGATGAATTTATACTAACACTTCCTCCAATAACAGTAGTACCGGATACATTTAAATTTGATCCTACGCTAGTAGAACTATTTATAATAGTATTACCAGATACAGATAATGTAGATAAAATAGTAGTACTTTTTAAATATGATGAACCAGATACATATAATGAATTACCTATAGTTTGCGAACCCATAATTGTAGTATTACCGGATACTAATAATAAACTGGTAATACTAACATTTCCATTAATTATACTATTACCAGATACATATAATGAATTAACAATAGTAGTATTACCATTAATACAAGTATTACCAGAAACATTTAATAAACTATTCATAGTTGTTGCTCCATAAATGATAGTATTACCTGAAACAGTTAAATTATTATTTATTATTGTACTACCATTAATAATAGTAAAACCTGATACATTTAATGAACTTAGTATACTAGTTGACCCTCGCAAAATAGTATTTCCAGATACATATAAATCAGACCCTACAGATGTTGAACCAATTAATGTAGATGTTCCCGTAATATAAATACTATTATTTAAATCTTGAATAACTATATAACCACTATTAGGATTAGCCGGTGCTTTTATTAAAAAACTAGTACCATCTAGATTAGTTTTAATGTAACCTGTACCACTAGTACCTAATATTTCAATACCGCTATTACCGCCATTATCGGCTCCTAATAAGTTTAATAAATTTAAATTTAATGAAATTAATTTATCTATTATTTGTAAATTAGTAGTAGCAATATAAGTTGATGTACCATTTATATAAACATTAGAATTAGCGTTACCAATAGTGATAGTTTGACCATCTATTATTAAATTATTATTAATAGCATTTATTGAATTAGTATAAACTGCTTGTTGAAAAATACCAGTTCCCGAAACATTTAATGATGAACCAATAGTTGTAGGACCATTTAAATAAATAGAAGGTCCGGATACGCTTAAATTACCAGTAATATATGTATTACCAGATACATTAAGATTAGATAAAATACTAGTAGCACCATTAATTATAGTTGGTCCAGATACTGTTAATGAAGATAAAATAGTTGTTACATTATTAATAATTGTTAGTCCTGAAACATATAATCCTCCTCTAACAGTAACTGAATTATTAAAAATACTTGTACTAGATACATAAAAATTAGAATTAACTGATACACCACCTAAAAATGTTGAATTACCAGATACGTTTTGTATATTACCTAATCCAACCATATTTTTATAAACTTGTAATAGATTAGCATCTAAAGTTGTCATTTATATATTATAGATTTTTTATAATTATTATTATAAAAAATATATTAATGTTAATAAAATACATTTTTATTAAATTATAATATTTTACTATAAATTGTAGATATTTCACTAGATAATAATATTCTATTATATACTCTAAAATCATCAATATATCCTCTAAAAGCTGAACCTGATGCATTCCAATAAGCAGAACCAATCCATGCCCATCCTACAGGTGATTGAGCCATTGGATAATTCATATTATTAAATGTATAAGCTAAAGAACCATTAATATAAATATTCCATGTACTTGTAGTTCCACCAGTACAAGGAGTCTCCGTTCCGGTATTTGAATATGTTAAAGTCCAACCAATATGAGTCCATACTGAATTATTATAATTATTTCCAGATTGAAGTATTTGAGGACCATTATATACTTTAATAGAATCTTCAATATCTACCTGAAATAGTAAACTATTTGATTGTTGCCAGTTATTAGTATTAGAAAAAAATATTCTGCGACCTCCATAAGATCCATTATTAAAAAAAGTAAATGGTGTTGCCAGAGTTCCTTCAATATTATTAATTGATTTAAACCAAAAACAAAAAGACATACCTATTGTACTAGATATATTTAGATTATTAATACTTACATATTGTGAATTACCATTTAATTGTAGTGATGCATTACCCACTTTATAATCAGATGTAGATATTGTTGCACCATTATTTAAGATACCGTCAGCTACAGGTGAACCAGTTGCATAATTATATAAAGTATTGCCATTTGAATCACCTATATTAAATCTATAATATAATATTAAAGAAGAATCTTTATCTAAATTAATATCTAATATCCATATTCTACTTGCTGACATAGTAAACCCATTTAAATCGGTTGCAAGATAAGTAGCTGTGTATGTTCCAGCAGCTAAAGAACTTGTTTGGGGTATAATTGTAGTAGTTCCTGAAATTAATATATTAGATGATAATAAATTAATTGTACTAGCGGCATTAGATACTAAAGAGACCATATAAATAGATACTATATTACCTGAACTATCATAAGCAATACTTGTAGCTCCTGGATCAGTAAAGCTATTACTAGCAGTAAGTTTAATTGATGCAGGACCTTTTAAAATAATAGTTGGTGGATTTTCATCTAATCTAATTTTTAAAATACTGCCAGTTCTATACCATCCCCAAACTGGAATACCGGCTGCTGCTGCTTGTGCATTGCTATGATAATTAGGTAAAGAAGCAATAATATTACCTAATATATTTAAAGATGACATTAAACTAGCATTTCCATAAATTGCAGACGAACCTGATATAGACAAAGATGAATTTATACTAACATTTCCACCAATAACAGTAGTTCCAGATACACATAAATTTGAACTAATACTAGCAGAACTATTTATAATGGTAGTACCTGATACAGATAATGTAGATAAAATAGTAGTACTTTGTAAATATGATGAACCAGATACATATAATGAATTACCTATAGTTTGAGAACCTATAATAGCACTATTGCCAGATACTACTAATGTACTAGTAATACTTACATTTCCATTAGTTACACTATTACCAGATACATATAATGAATTAACAATAGTAGTATTTCCAATAATACAAGTATTACCTGAAACATTTAATGAACTATTCATTGTTGTTGCTCCATAAATTATAGTATTGCCTGATACATTTAAATTATTATTTATTGTTGTATTACCATTAATTATAGTAAAACCTGAGACATTTAATGAACTCAGTATACTAGTAGATCCTTGTAAAATAGTATTACCGGATACTAATAAATCAGAACTGACAGATGTAGACCCAATTAATGTAGATGTTCCCGTAATATAAATACTATTATTTAAATCTTGAATAACTATATAACCACTATTAGGATTAGCCGGTGCTTTTATTATAAAACTAGTTCCATCTGGATTAGTTTTAATATAACCTGTGCCACTAGTACCTAATATTTCAATACCACTATTACCACCACTATCAATTCCTAACAAAGTTGATGAATTAATATTTAATGAAATTAATTTATCTATTATTTGTAAATTAGTAGTAGCAATATAAGTTGATGTGCCATTAATATAAACATTAGAATTAGCATTACCAATATTAATAATTTGTCCATCTATAGTTAAATTATTATTAAGCGCATTAATAGAATTAGTATATATAGCTTGTTGAAAAAAACCAGTTCCAGAAACACTTAATGATGATCCAATAGTAGTGGCACCATTAAAATAAATAGAAGGTCCAGATACACTTAAATTACCAGTAATATATGTATTACCAGATACATTAAGATTAGATAAAATACTAGTAGCACCATTGATTATAGTAGATCCTGATACTTTTAATGAAGATAAAATAGTAGTTGCATTATTAATAATTGTTAGTCCAGATACATATAATCCTCCTCTAACTGTAACTGAATTATTAAAAATAGCAGTACTAGAAACATAAAGATTAGAATTAACTGATACACCACCTAAGAAAGTGGAATTACCCGATACATTTTGAATATTACCTAATCCAACCATATTTTTATAAACTTGTAATAGATTAGCATCTAAAGTTGTCATTTATATATTATATTTTAGATTTTTTATTATAAAAAAAATCTAAAATTATTGAGATTTACGTATAACAATTAATAATTAAATGTCTTTTAATTTTTGAATATCAATTAATAAAGGTTTTAATACTTTTTCTTTAATATATGATAAATAGTTATCATTAGATAATATGGTATTAATATTATTGCATATATTTTGCATTTTTTCATTATTTATTGATGAATTTAATGAATTAATAATTTGATTAATTGTTGGTTTATTTTTATTTATTAATTGTATCAAAATATTAATTAACATATTTTTTTGAACTTGATTTTCAACCTTTGGTTCTTGATTATATATTTGTTGTTGGAATTGTTGAGAATTTGTTGGCAATTGTTGATTAGGTTGTGAATGTATAGAATATTCTTGTGATGAAAATGAGGGTGTAGATATTGCCGATTGGTCAGAATTAGTAAGTAATTGTTGATTAGGTTGTGATGGCATAAAATATTCTTGAGGTGAAAATGCAGGTGTAGCTATTGGTGCGTGTTGACTAGATTGTGATGGTATAAAATATTCTTGTGGTGAAATTGGTGGTGTTATTATTGTTGCTTTGTAAATAGGTTGTGAAGGTATAAAATATTCTTGTGGTGAAAATGGTGGTGTTGCTATTGGTGATTGTTGATAAGGGTGTTGATTTATTTGGGATTTGTTTTGTTGGCATTGCTGTAAAGATTGTAATAGTTGTGCTATTTGCTGTTTATATTGTATTGTTTCTTGCTGATATTGTTCTTGCGCAATTTCTGGATAATTACCTTGCAATGGATGTACATATTGGGCAATTTCAGGATATTTGGCTTGCGCAAGTTGTGGATACTGGGTTTGAGTGGTTTGTCCATATTGTGGTTGTACTTGTTGATGTACTTGGGGAAATTGTGGATATTGTGTTTGTGCTTGCAGTTGAGGATATGGTGTTTGTTGTGGATATTGAACTTGTACTTGTGTAGGTGATTGATGTTGCGGATATGGTGTTTGTTGCGGATATTGAACTTGTGCTTGTGTTTGTGGTTGCAGTTGCTGATATGGTGTTTGTTGTGGATATTGAACTTGTGCTTGTGCAGGTGATTGATGTTGCTGATATGGTGTTTGTTGTGGATATTGAACTTGTGCTAGTGCTGGCGCTTGCTGTTGTGGATATTGTGTTTGGTTATGTTGCTGATATTGTAAGGGTTGATTTGTTTGTAGCTCTTGTTGAGATTGCCTCATCTGTGATGGTGTAAATGGTATTTGTAATGCAGAATTTTGATACGATGTATTTAGTTGTGGTTGTTTTGATTGGTAAGATTGGTTTTGTAATGATGAATGTAATGATTTTTTAGGTAATTGTAATGATTGAGATATAGTGGATGTTTCATATATTTGTTGTTGTGAAGAATTAGTTGATAATTCTGATTGTAGTAATGGTTTAGATAATTCTGATTGTGATTGTAATAATGGGTTTGATATATTATTAGTTATTTCATTAGATCCAATTTCATTAGATATATCTTTTTGTAATATTGATTGAAATTTATCATTAGTATCAATATTAGAGATACTTTTACTTTCTGGATTAGAGATACTTTTACTTTCAGGATTAGGTATACTTTTACTTTCGGGATTAGAGATACTTTTACTTTCAGGATTAGGAATACCTTTACTTTCAGGATTAGCAATACCTTTACTTTCAGTTATCTTTATTGGAGTTTTTGATAAAGATTGAACACTACTTGGTATTCCATTTGTTTTTATTGTTTCATCTTTCTTTGAATTACTATCTTGCTGTTGTCTAGGTACACTATTATCTTGCTGTTGTCTAGGTACACTATTATCTTGCTGTTGTCTATGATCACTATTATCTTGCTGTTGTCTATGATCACTATCTTGCTTTTGTCTATGATCACTATTATCTTGCTGTTGTCTATGAACACTATTATCTTGCTCTTGTCTATGATCACTATTATCTTGCTGTTGTCTATGATCACTATTATCTTGCTGTTGTATTGTTGTATCATTTAATAATTCATTTGGCTTTTGTATACCTTTTTGTTTTAGGTGCCCATTATCTTTTAATGATTTATTGGGCTTTTGGAGTCCATTATTTTTTAATGATTCATTTGGTTTTTGGAGTCCATCTTGTTTTTGCATACTAGTTTCCATAAGTTCTCTTGACTTATCAACCTTATGTGGTTTTTTTTTTAATCTTCTTTCTTGTTTTTGTAATTCTGGATTAGATATGTCTGATGACTCTTGAGTATCTTTAAATGAATGGGTAGCTGATGTTTCGCGAGATGCATTTATTTGAGTCTTATCTATAGGTAAGTTTTGTTGTTGATTAGATTCACTATTTATATCTATTTCTTGATTTTTAGATTCAATATTTGGATTTGGTATAGGTGGTTTTGAATAATCCTTTATTTTATCTTTAGACCTAGATTTAGATAAACCAGTCTGAGAACTAGGTTTAGATAAATCTTTTTGTTTCATAGTTTTAGATAAATCAGTCTGAGAACTAGTTTTAGATGAATCAGTTTGTATACTAGTTTTAGATAAATCAGTCTGAGAACTATTTTTAGATAAATTAGGTTGGGATTTTCCTTTAGACATATTTCTAGGTTCTTTAGTTCTGGGTGACTTAACACCTTGTATTTCTTCAGAACCATTTCTAGATCTATCACTCGGCACTTTACCAGATTGATTTCTAGGTGTATTATTAGGTGGTAGGGATGATGTAGAATTTGAGCGCTTAGGTATATTACTTAATGTATTTGAATCAGAACGTTTAATTGAATTATTGTTAGATTTATCTAATGGTTTGGTAGCTTTTATTCCCAATCGTGATGATATAGATTTTGAACTACTATTTGAATTAATCGATGATGTTGAAGCAGACCTACTAAGAGATTTAGATTGAGATGGTTTTAATGCAGGCATACTATTGCCTAATTTTGAGTCACCTTGTTTTTTTCCAAACATTTTTAAACCTGATAAACTCGATCCTTTTTTTTTTAAAGTGTTGCCTATATCATTAAATTTACTTTTACTAGATGAACCTAAACTAGATACACTATTAAATATTTTACCACTTGGCTTAAATTTAGATAAACCATTAACACTAGGTATAACTTTAGAAAAACCTTTAACACTAGGTATAACTTTAGAAAAACCTTTAACACTAGGTATAACTTTAGATAAACCCTTTACTTTTGACAACATACCCATTAAACCTTTTCCACCAGACTGAGGATAATTTTTTGAAAAAATAATTTTTTGAATTAATTTAATTATAAATTGATCTTGTTTATCAGAATTATTATTTATATTATTATATAATAATAGTAATTCTTTGTCTATATTAATATTATTTAATATTTCTTCAATAATAAAAAATTGTGATGAAAACATTTTGATATAAACTAATAACTGGAGTAATAATAAACTCATATCATTTGCCAATTTATCTATCATATTTTTAGGACATGTTTCATCACATTTATTATTGGCAAAATCTATAAATAGTTGAACAATATTATCAAATATTTTACTGTATGCTACTGGTAAATTTGGTATAATTGTTTTTATAAATGGTACAACTATTTTCATTATAATAAATTGTTTACCAGCATTAACAATACCTAAATTATTATTACTATTATTATTATTAAATTCTAATTTATTTAAAATAGGTCCTGTTAATAATTCATAAATTGTATCTAAAAATAATTTAATTAGTTTAAAAATAATTTCTATAATTACATATTTTCCTGGATTAATCATATTTTTAAAAATATCATTATATATTGCATCATAATATCTTTTAAATACATGAATAAATATAACAACATATTTTAATACATTTGGATATTTAGATATTATATCAATATTAAGAAATATTATTAAAAGTATTTGTTTACTAATTTGCGGTAATTGAAAAAGATATTGAAAAATTAACATTAAACTTTTCAAATCATTAATTATTTTTATAAATTCATCAATATTAAAATTTGAATTTTGTAATATTTTAAATAAATTTAGTAATTTATCAATAAATTTTTTTTCATTAGGAATTATAGATAATCCACCTATAAGATTTTTATTTTTTATATATTTATTTTTATATTTTAAATATTTATAATAATATAAATTTAATTCCATATTATATATCTATATATATATATATATATATATAATATTTAATATAACAAAATTAAAAACTAATATTTAAAAACTAATTAAAAAAAAAAATTATTTAATAAAAAAATTAATTTCTAAGATATATTATATATAAAAATGAGTAGTGACATATATACACAATCTTTACTTAGTGATGAATCATTCTTAATAAATTTTTTATGGTGCAGGAAGGAAAAATCCACCGAGGGTTTCTTCAAAAATTCTATGGCTAATTTTTATAATATTGCTAAAAATTTTTATGAAAAAATAAATAAAGATAGAAAAATATATTTTAACACTGTTGAAAATTACATTAATAAAAAATTTCCTAATAAGATAAAAATCGGTATTTTAGGAGGTGAGTATATTAAAGATAGTGAAAAACAACCTAAACATAAGGAACAGATAGAAGAGTTATATAATCAACTGTTCGGTACTTTTAATAATGACACTATATTTATAACTGGTGGTCAATCAACAATTCAATTAGATTTTAATAATCATGCTAAGAAATATGGTGCTAGCTTAAGCTATTCTTCTAAGCAGATTGAAATTATTAATTTATTTTTTGAAGCGGTTTTAATAGACCCTATCGCAGTTAGAAACTGGAAGTTATTAAGCTCCGTGAAAACTGTAAAAATTAACAATAATATATTGCAAGAGTGTGATGATATTAATAGTGTTGTTAAAAAAGGACTTACCGAAATATCTATGCATGATAATAAAGAAAAAATAGATGTACTATTTAATCGCAATTTTATAACTGCTTCGTTATGTGATGTTTATTTACTTGTAAATATTGGTCCAGGAGTATTAGTTGAAGCGATTATCGCTTATCTACAAGGTGCATTAATTATTCCATTATTCCAGTATTTTAATTCAGCACATGACAACGATAAAATGTTAGATAATTTTACAGCAGTTGCATATATATTATGTAAATTATCTTGGAAAAAAGTTTTTGGTAAGTTATCTGACGATGATTGTATTGAATTTCAAAATAATATTTTACGCACTTCAAATAATACATATATTATTAGTATTATACAACAATTAAATTCCATAAAAGAATTTATAAAAATTAAAAAGTTATATGAAACAGCAAATGGTAAGCATTATTCATTGATTGATGAGATAAATTTATCTTATTTAAAAGTTTATAAAAACCAATCTCAAAATATAGAACCGTTGTTTAACACAATAAGTCAAAAAACTAATAATAAATTTAAAATAGGTATATTAGGAGGTTATTTACCAGAACAAGAAAATAAAGTGTCAGCTGTATTTATACATATGATAGAAACGCTTTCTGAGAATAGTCTATTTATTACCGGTGGGGCTGGAGCTACTCAATTGTACTTTAATAAAATAGCTCAAGAATTTATCAGGAAGGTAGATAAAAATATTGAAACGATTATAATAAATTTAAACATTTCTGATATAGATGGTACCGCCTATAATCCGACAAACATTTCTCATCAGTTGGATATGTCATTTAATCCAACTAAAAATGATAATACAAATCAGTATTTTATAAATAACCCCTTAGACACTTTATCACAAGATATCGTCAGGGTAAGAGAAAACCAAAAAATACTACATCCACAATATAAATTATTTTTTAAAGCAATATCATTAAAAAGTGATAAAATAAAAGCAATTGAACGAAATACGCTAACTGCTTCATTATGTAATATTTATTTTGTTATAACAGGTAGTGAAGCTACTGGATATGAAGCATTATTAGCTTATTTAAATGGTGCTGTTATTTTTCCATTTTTATTTAATATGACACCACCATGGCAAATTTTTTTTGAAAAATTATGTAGTTTATCTTGCTTCAGACTAAACATTCCTGTCGGAAAATCTATAGCCGTTAATGAAAAATCTATAATATATTTGGAAAATTTTGTAGAATTAATAGATACAATTTTAAATTCTAGCTATAAACAAGATACTATTATTACATCAATAGATTCTATTATGTCTTTATTAACACAGATATGTTCAACAGAAAGTGTTAATGGCATGAACATATTAACACCACCAATAATGACATTTTATAAATCACAACGAGTCGAAAAGTGGTTATCATACATTGAGCCAGATAAATGGAAAATATCTTAAATATAAAAAATATATTATGGATAATATAATATAATATAATATGATATAAAATAAAATATATTATTATCTTTGTTATTTACTAAAAAAAATTAATATATTAATTTTTAATTATTAATGCATAAATTTAATATAAATTATTAATATATAATATTAATAATTAATATTGGAAGACTACTTTTTTTATATTTAATTAAAATTTTAAAATTTCTTTAGTATCTATTTTTAACTTGTTACTATTTTTAACTTATGAAATTAAATAAAATTATATTTTTATTTAAATATTTGCAGTTATAATAAGATTTTTTTAATAATTGCCAAAATAATTATTAGATCATAATTATTAGACAAAATCTTTAAGGGTGAAAACTAAAAAACGTATATTAAATAGATAACGCAATTTTAAAATAGTTATTATTATTATTATGATAAATCATATATTAGAAAGATTAATAAATTTATTATATATATTAATAGATAAACACATTCCTATTAAAAAAATTTTTTAATAAAATTATATATACATTAAGGAAATAAAAAAATAATTAATTTGAAATTATAATTATAATAATAATTTTAAAAGTGTACTTGTAAAATTTAATGTAAAATATAATATAATTAAATTATATTAAAACAAAATATTATACTAACCTAATTATAAAAAATATAATGCCGATAACAATAGAAATAATTGTCATTTTATTTTTTAATTTTAAGATATTATGAAATGTATTATTAACATACATTATTTTTATTAATTTACATTTAGTAAAAGTAATTTAACTGTATTATTATGTTATATTTATTTACTTTTACTAAATATTAAACTGTATCATTATGTTATATTTATTTACTTATACTAAATATTAAACTGTGAATTTTTTACAATAATATAAAAAAAAAAAAATTTGAAGTCTTTCTTTATACTATGAAATTTTTTATAAATTAATTCTGCTTTCCAAAAATGCCAGGTGTTATAAAAAGTTAAAAGATATTTCAATAAATAAAACTTTAAAAACATGAAAGAACATAAAGGCATTGAATTTAAGAGATACCCCCATTTTGTAAATTAGATAGAAAATATTATAAATATAATAATTTAAATAATTATATCATTCTTATAATTTATTACTTTATTTCTAAAATTATATAAAATAAATTTATAATTATATTTTGGATTTTTTTATTTTTTTATCTTTTATTTTTTTATCTATTTCAATAGAATTTATTGACAACATATTTTCATACCAAGTAATATATTTTTCTTTTAGATGATATAGTTCTTTTAACCATATATCTTTAGGCTTTAATTTTAATAAATCATTATAAGATGTTTCTTTATCATTCATTTGTTTTCTTAATTCTTCTATTTTTTCAAATGTTAAATTATATAAAGGCATTGATAATAAATAATCATAATTACCTTCACTTTTATTATTTTCTGATTCTAAATTATCTTTTATAAATATATTATTATTGCTACTTTTACTAAATTTAGGAAAATTTAAATCTTCTAATTCATTTTCAATAATACTTTTTTTTTTATTATTAATAATTAATTCTTGATTAATAACCATTAATATAAATTTTACTTTATTAGAAATTAGTTTTAATTGATATTCAAGAATTTTTAGTTGATATTCTTTTCTTTTTTCATAAAATTCTAATCTAAGTAAATAATATTCCATAAAAATTTCTTCAATACTAAAATATTTTTTTATATGTCCTTTATTACAATATAAATGCATATTATTCAATGATATTTTTTTAGATAATTTAAAAGTTTTTTCAATATCTATATTTTCTAAATAATCTTCTTCAAATGTTAATTCAAAATAAACTTTTGTATCAGTATTATTATCAATATATCCTAAAAATGAATTTTCTTTTTTAGGTTTTGCTTTAGCTTTTGCTTTAGATTTTTCTGTTTCTTTTTTTGGAGTATCTAATAACATTTTTTCTAAAAATTCTTTATAATTTGTAGTTGATTCACCAACAGGTAATTCATAAATTATTAATTTATTACTTTCAATTTTCCATAATCCTTTAACTTCAAAAGCGGTATCATTTATTTTATGCACTGTTCCTTTAAAACTTTGCCACCATGGTGTCATTTCTTTAAATTCTAAATCATTAATAATATTAACTAAATTATCAATAACATCAATTGGATTATATGGTGGAATTTTGGTTGAAAATCCAGTACCAATTCCTTCAATTCCATTTATTAAAACCATTGGTATGATCGGTACATAAAATTCTGGTTCTACTTTAATACCATCATCTAATAAATAATTATATAATGGTGTATCTTCGGAATTAAATATTATACATGCCATTGATGATAATTTTGTCCAAATATACCTTGATGATGCATGATCTTTTCCAGAATTTAATCTACTACCAAATTGACCATTAGGTTCTAATAAATTAATGTTATTAGAACCAACATAATTTTGCGCCATATTAATAATAGCCCCTGTTAATGACATTTCACCATGATGATATGCTGCTTTATCTGATACAAACCCTGCTAATTGAGATACTTTTACTTCATCTTTATCTAATCCTTTTTCAACGCATCCATACATAATTTTTCGTTGACATGGTTTAAATCCATCTACTACTGAAGGTATACATCTAATTATATTAGCATTTGCATAATGAATTAAAACATAAAGAATAAATTCCCAAAATAAAACTACTTTTTGGTCATATGTTATTACTTTATTGGGTTCATAATTCATTAACCATTTTTTTCTATCTGAAATTCTTTTTTTATCAAATGCTAATCTAATAGCATCATCATCATCTTGTTCAGGTATATAAATGTCATTATTAGTTTCTTCATTATCATCTAATGATTGTTCTTCATTTTCTATTTCATTTAAATCATCATCTTTTGTAATTTGTTTATCTTGTTTTTCCCAAGAAAAATTAACAACTTTAGTTTCATAGTCAATAAAATATTCTCTAGCTTCTTGAGATGTAGATGTTCCTAATCCTTTATAATATTTAATTCTATAACTTTTATTTAAATTTTGTTCTTGCCATATTTCATATTCAGATTGATTATAAAATTCTTTTAGCATTTTATTATTATGAAATACTTTAACAATTGGTGTATTATAGGTTTGAATAAATCCATGACGTTTAATTAAACTAGGCCATTGCGAATGAATAAAATTTATAAATAATCCAGTAATATGACTACCATCATGATCACTATCAGTAAAAAGTAATATCATTCCATATCTTAATGATTTAAATTTTTCTTCTGAATCATAATTTTCACCATGTTTTAATCCAATTATAGTTTTTAAATTTTTGATTTCTTCATTATTTAATAATTGACTAACAGTTGCTTCTCTTACATTTAATAATTTGCCTCTTAATGGAAATACACCAAAGTTATTTCTATTTTTTACACTGCTTAATGCTGCCATTGCGGTTGATTTTGCAGAATCTCCTTCAGTTAATATTAAAGTACATTTATATGATTCTTTAGTTCCTGCATTATTTGCATCATCTAACTTTGGAATACCAATAATTTTTTGTTGTTTTTTTCCATCAGTTTTCTTTAAATTAGCATTATCTTTAATTTTACTGAATTCAATTACTTGTTCTACAATACCACATTTAAATATACTTTCTAAAAATTGACTAGAAGGTTCATATTTTGAACCAAACTTTTCAACAACAGTTGTTAATGTATCTTTAGTTTGAGATGAAAATGATGGATTAATAATTATACTATTTATAAAAAATACTAAATTATCTCTTATTAGTGATGGTGTAACCTTCAAGTCTTTATCTTTTTTCTTTATATAATTATTTATTAATTTAGTAATAATACTATTAATTACATGATCGCAATGTTTTCCACCATGATATGTATTAATACCATTAACAAAACTAATTACTTCATTATTACTATTTTGTTTATATAAAACAGCAACAGACCATCTATCAGTATTATGAAAAAATAAATTTTTATTATTATTAATATCAGAATAATATAATTTTACATAATTATTAAATTTATTAATATCTATCTTTTTTTCATTAAAAGTTAATTTTAATTTTGAATCAGTAATTCCAGCAATATCTATACTTCTTCTATAGAATAATTTTTTATAATCACATGTAAAACCATCAATTTTAAATCTTTCAAAATCAGGATAAAATGTTATTTTTACACTTGATTTATTTTTACTTTTAATTATAACTGGACCATTAGTTTCAGTCATATTATTAGTCCATTCCTGAATAAAATGTCTTCTATTATTATAATCATTTATTTCAACAATAAATTTTTTAGAAAATATATTTACTAATTTTGCACCATAGCCATTTTTACCTCCTGTTGTTCTTTCAATATTTTTATTATAATTAGAACTAGTTAATAATTCACCAAATATTAAAGATGGAATCATACAATCGTATTCTTTATGTTTTTCAACTGGTATTCCATTATCACCATTATTAAATACACTTATGAAACCATTTTCATTATCAAAAATAATATTAATTTGATTACATGATGAATCATTAATACTTGCATCTCTAGCATTAACTAATGTTTCATCAAATAATTTATATAATGCGGGTATATATTTAATTAATTTTTTATCTATTGAATTTGTTGATTCATCATAAATAAACATTTCTTCTTCTGTATTTTCAATACTGCCAACATAAGTATCAGGCACTTCTAATATATGTTCTTTATGTGTCATCTTTACATATTTATCTGAATTATTTGTTTTATTAGTCATTAATTTAAAATTAGTTTTTAAGTCTTTAAATATTTTTTTTTCAATTTTAATTTATTATTAATTAATATATAAACTAATAACATCATTAATAACAACATTAATGAACTATTTAATAACAATATTTATGAATAAGCTAATAATAATATTAATGAACAAGATAATAATAATATTAATGAACTAGATAATAACAATATTTATGAATAAACAAATTGCAATATTTATGAATAAGTTAATTACAATATTATTGAATAAGTTAATATAATATAATTGCAACATTATTTTATAAATATATTATTATTTAAATAATTTTATTTTCAAAAGATAATATCTTCATGTATAATTTTTTTTAAATTAAAATTTAATTAAAATATTTAATAATTTTATAATAGTATGAATATTTGTAGTATTAGGAATATTTTTTAGAGTCCATATTATATGTTAATATATTTAAATATATTAAAAAAAATTTATATTTTTAATTATTTTTCAAAAATATTTTGTATAGATTTAAATATATTTTAATTAATTTTTATTATATAATTGTATTTAATTTAATAGTTATACAATTATATAATATTAAATAAATATTAATTAATATATTTTTATATTCTGGATTTTAATATTTTTTTTTAAATTAAAATCCAGATTATTAAATGAAATATAAAAAACCTATATTATAAATATTAATATAAAAATTACATAATAAAAAAGTTATTAGATAGAAATAATACAATTATTACTTTATTATTATAATAAATAAAATAAGAAATTTGAATAAATAAAAAAGTATATAAATTAATAATAATATATTAATTTTTAAATAGATGTAAGATATATATATATATAATATTTATTATAAATAATTAAAATAAAAAAAATTAAAATAAAAAATTTCGGTAATGTTTATTTTTACACATTAAAATATATTCTACACTTTTTAATACCTAGTGATATGTGTTTAATTTTATTCCATTCATCAACAATTTTCTTATCGTCTGGCTGGGTTGACTTTATAATACTTTCAAAAAGCTCAATGTGGTTCCTAATAATTTCGCATTGCTTGACATCACCACCAATTGCTCTAAGGCTTTGGCTTAAAGCGGCTATAGCTACGTTGCTCCTTCCTGTGTCCTTTGTTTGTGTGTGGCTGTATTGATCATCTCCAGTATTATGCATACCACCATCTATCATTTTTAGTTTTTCATTAACATATTTACTTTTATATTTTTGATATTTTAATTCAAAATTTTCAATATTGTTCATACACCTTATATATACTTTGATATAGAAAAAAATATTTATTTAATATATAAATTTTTTTAAATCATATATTTTAAAAAAATTCATTACATACTTTATAATACGCATTTAAAAGAATTATTATTGATTACTATACATTTATAATATTTTTAAATTAATAACAATTATTATTATATTTAAGATAGACTTATGATTTAATTTTTTTTATTTATATATATATATTTAAACGTCCATCTTCAATAATAAATATAACATAAAAGAGGTTATATACAATAATAAAAAAATATAATGATAAACAGTATAATTATAAAAAAAAGTAAATGTATTTTATATATTCTTAAGACTAATTAAAAAAGTTATTTTATTAAGGTTAAAGTTTGCTTTCATCAGACATATTAAAATAACCTAAAAAAATTATTACTATATTCATCACTATATTTGTGATATATTGCTAATTCGTCTAAATTAGTGGATTCTTTATATGTATTCTATTTCTTTAGTAATTCTGTACTAATTTTTAAAATAATGCAAAATAATGCTGTTTCCTTAGGATTTAATTATATTGAACAGGGGTAGTTTAACTTTTTTATTTCCATAAGTTTATAATTTAGTTAAATCTTTTTCTTTTAAGCTTAATGATTCTGGCAAATTATATTGTACTAATAAATTATTTAACTTTTTTGTATTTCATAGAATATTTATGACTTTACAAGCCATAATTAAATATACTAATTAGATGAGCTCATAAAAATCGTATTCCGTCATAATTAATATAGTGACCCGAAGGAGGAGCGTTACCATTAACTAAGCTGCTGTTCTTAAATACATATTCTCTTAATTTAACATATCCCAGACTAATCATTTTTTGGTCTTTTGTTGAGTTTTCAGTGGAAGCAAATTGCTTCCATTTTTTAATTAACTCCGGATTTGAATAGTGCATAATGCAAAATATGTCTATTTCGCTAGGAGGAATAATATTCTTAGGAGAAGAACTTACCACTTTTCTACCTTGAGCATTACCAATTTCACTAAGTCTATTTGCTATAATTTGGTCGCTTTCTCTTATTTGCGACTCGTCGTAAAACGATTTGACATTTATTAGTTCACTTTCATAATTTTGTTTTATATTTTTCCATATTTCGGACCTGTCACTCGTCATTTTATCTAGAACTTTTCTAAAAATTAAATCTCCACCAATCATATTATTCATTTTTTTTTTATTATTAGCATATTTACTTTTATATTTCTTATATTTTAATTCAAAATTTGTAATATTATACAATCTCTCCATATATATATTAATATATATAAATTAATATATTATTTTTTTTTAAATATATTATTTTTTATTTAAGTATATAAATTGTTAATATCTTTAATATTTTTATATATATTAAAAAATTTTATTAATATCATTATATATCTATTAGATAACATCATATTAAAAAATTTGTATATAATTATAAAAAAGTGTAAATATAATTTATAATAATTTATCTAAAACAATATATTTTATATATTATTAATTATTAATATTTTTTTTTTTATTATTAATTATTATTGATATTTATGTGTAAAAAATTAATATTATACTTTTATATTTTTTTTTTATAAGTATAATAATAATTATTTTAAGTTATATTATTTTTTTTTATTTTTTTTATTATAAAATTTATAATTATTTATTTTAATACATAATGTATAATTATTTAATTAATTAAATTATTATTACATTATACAAAAATAAATATTGTATAAAATAAAACATATTTTATAAAATATATTATTTTTTTTATATTTTTATTATTATAATAAATATAAAAATTACATAATTATTAATATGATAAATATAAAAAACAAGAAAAGTTATAAATAACTTTTTTTGCGGACGCAAAGGCAGTTTGCCTTAGTCAGTTTGGCCATGCTGATAACCATCAGCAAACATGGTGTGTTTAAAGTACCGGAAACGGTTTAACCAATAACAAAGAAACAATGGCGTCTTGAATCCTATCTCAGCAAGGAATGACTAGTATCAAGGACTCTAGCCATCCTAACCATCCAATCTCTGGTAAGCCTCTTACAGGATCCCTCTTCTATGCCATGAATCGCTGCAATGTTCAAAGCAGAGGGTTATAGATCCCTGCATCAAGCAGTTGTTCTAGTCCTGGACAGTTGCATTCCACCAGTCACAGTATCTGGTGTGTCAACGTCATGAGAGGACATCTGGGTCGCCGATGTGGGACACTAGGCCGTCAATGTGGGACACTGGGCCGTCAATGTGGGATACTGGGCCGCCGATGGTGAGACACTGGCATGAGAGGACATCTGTGCCGCCGATGTGGTGCACTGGTCAGCGCTCTCAAGGTCGTACATGTTCTTTTCCCAATTCTCATCCTCTGAGAGATCAGAAAAAGTCTCAATGGAGTTTTCCTGAGTTGCAGCTTCTTCATCAGGCCAGTAGGACAGACACGTCACAAAGTTCAAGGTCTGGAGGTCAATCTGCTTTGTGAATTCCTTCCAGGCCTTGAAGTTGTCAGACTTGTAGTGAAGTTCACTGGCATAGATATTGGAAAAGGTCTCAAGGAATGAAACCAAGACCTTGCCTTTGGGAGAGGGCTTTGAGACCTTCAAGTGGCAGCTCTCATACATATCGACGGTCTTCTGGAACTTGTAGGCCTCTTGTAGAAAGGTGGCAATCATGGCTTCGGGCACAACATGTGTGTGCATGGTGCGAATCTTTCTTGCGGAAGAATCGTGTCTTGCCTCGGGCCAAACATCCATGTCTGTGATATAGACCTCGAAGAGTGGATCGGCAAACAGCTTCTGTTTGTATGCTCGCCACACCGCAAGACCTTCAGACTTGCCATGCTCCTTCAAATGGTTGGTGTTTCTGAAGGTCTCAAAGCATGTAACCAAGACGGTTTTTGAGGACTTGCATGAGATGGTCTGTGTAAAACCCTTATAGGAAGAGACAGCCACCAAGGCTTGAAGGTGAGCATCAAATTCCATCAATTGGCTTAAGGGAACCACATGAGAAGCCATGATGCAAACCGGAGTCTCGGTCTTGATGTCAGTTGCCTTGGGCAGTGCCAACTTTTCTTGCAGCTCTGCAAGAACCACTGGGGGCAGCTTGACCATGACGCACACTGCGTTGTGATCTGTCCAACATGATGACTGTTTCACAAGCTTTCCATCGACCATGGCTACGTTGTAGCACAAAATGCGGGCACTAGTCTCCAGCTGAACATTTGTCCAGTCAAAGGATGAACCCATGTCCAGGCCAATAAAGTCCACTGTCAACGGGTTCGGGGACAGATGCGTTGACCCCATTTCCAGGAGATCAGACAACTTCATCCTCTCTTGAAAGAATCGCATGGGCTCTTGCACAAAGCGCTCAACGACCTTGGCAAAGTCTTCCTTGGACAGACCACGCTTGTCCGAAGGCACATGCATGGAACCCGGAACAGGTGGGGTTTTCAGTCCATTCTGAAAGTTCATCCACATAAAGTCAATTGTTCCCTGTGCGAGTGTTGTTGAAGCGTTGAAATCTCCTCCAAACGCACACACGGCTCCAGGAAACAAAACCGTGGAGATGTACTGGAGATTGGCCAGAATGGTCAGCATGGCTACCGTACGAAGGTCAATCAGGTCAAACAACTGGATCTCATCAAAACGGCCTCCCGACCCATGAGTAGTTGCCACCAACCAATAAAACTTGTCATCAGGATTACTTTTGAGCCAGACTCGGAGCACAGCTACCACGCAAGATCTACCAGGCAGGGGCATGCCATTTGGCAAATGAACGCCGGTTCCTGCAGTAGTGCTGAACTGGGTGGTGTAGACAACCTCAAACCCAAAGAGAGCTGCTAAGCTCTTATCCACGTAGATGCCATTGATGAGTTCCCTGCCATCAAAAGGCCCAAGGTCTTCAGGATTTTGGGCCTGGAAATTCTCACTCATTGTCTGGAACTCAGGTTCTGTAGCAGCAACCATCTGCCTGAGGCTTGTCAGTGTTTGAGAGTCAAGATCGTCTCCGGTACCAGTGAATTGAGTGCCCATGGTAGAGTCCACAGCACGCTCGTAGTCATGTCTTTCCATCATGTCTTTTGTAGTGCTGCCAGAGGAAATATTTCCGGCTACGCCTTCCTGCACCATGATGACGCCTGGCCTGACACCGGACTCAGATTTGAGCTTTTCCATGAGCTCATCTTCTTTCTTCAGCGATGTCAAGGACTTGTGGAATTCGAGATTCACTGAGCAGGTTGCAACCTTACTGAAGAAGAGAGACTTGAGTGCATTCTCTCTTGCCAAGTCTGCCGTCTTGAGGTGTTCTGGGCCGGCAGGCAGCAAGGTGAGGTACTTCAGTAGATTCATGACCCACTGTACATCAAAAGCTTTCGGATCTACGTTTGTCTCTGCAGTAGGTGCCTTGCTATCCGGTGGTGTGCCATCCTGTGCCGCGCCATTCTGTGGTGCGCCATCCTGTGGTGCGCCATCCTGTGGTGCGCCATCCTGTGGTGCGCTATCCGGCGGTGAGACTGGGTCATCAGTGTGGCTTGTGGCCGCATCACTTGACTGGGCTCTAGCCTGGGCTAAAGCAACATTCATGGCAGATACCGTGAAAGGCACACCCAGCTTTTCCAGTACTTTCTGCGAGGTGTCTCGTGCCATGAGGCGCTGCATGAAGGACTTCAGCGTAGCTGGTGTGATGGGGTCCTTAGGCTTTGGATTCAAAGCCGCTACACTGGTTTTCACGTCTTCGCAGATTTTTGTGGCAATGCCACAAGAGCGCATTACCACGCTGTCTTTGATGGCACGTCGCAATGCAAGCTTCCGGGTTTCATGAGTTGGCGCATTCTGACTTGTGTGAGGCATGAACTGAAAGGCGCTGGTTTTTGTGTCCCCAGGCTCTATGCCTGGGGTCGCCATGATAGCGAACTGTAAAGGCTAAGTCTTGAACTGGTTCAACGTGTTCTACGGAAGGCTACACAGCAAAAACAACTTGTGGAACCTAATCTTGAGCCAAAATGGCTACGGTAAAAAGTTTTTTTTTTAATTGCAACCAAAAATTTTAAAATCATTTTTTTTTATAGCTTATTATATATATGGACTGCGAAAAAATTAATTTTCTTTATTTTATATCATTCATGTATACAAATTTATAATTATTTTTATAAAAATCATATATTTAGCAATTTTCGATGAATTAAAATATTTTATAAATTAGCTATTAAAATTAAATATTGATTATTGAATAAAGTATTTTTCTTTAGTACAATAAATTCTATTACAAAAAATACATAATATTGTTAATTAATTTTGTATTTTTTGTAATAAATATTGGTCTATTTATATGTGGGTATTGTTAGCAATAGCCATTGTAAATACTAAATAATATTATTATTTATTGATTTATTTTATATTAGTATATATTTTCGGTATGTATATATGTATGCAAATTTATAATAATAATAATTATATATTTTTAGGATATATATATGTATGCAAATTTATAATAATAATAATTATATATTTTTGGTATGTATATATATATTTAATATTAATAGTAAAAATATATAATTATTATTATAGATATTTTACTAATCAAGTATTATTAGGTTATTAATCATCATTAATTAATAAATATATAAGAGAATACTAATTTAATAATTAATGACAGAAAAAATAATTTGTTTTATTAATACAGAAATAGTAAATGAACATAAAATATCAATGGATGTAAATGTAAGTAAAAAAAATTTATTTTATTATGAAAGAATGACTAATATAAATTATGAAATAGGTATTATAAAAAATAATGAATTTATAGTTAAAAAAATAAAAAAAATAAAAGTTAAACCAAGATGTGCAAATTTTACAGATACCCATAACAGTATTGATCCAGAAAAAGTATTAGTCACATTAAATAAAGATTTATTAAAATATGGTGTTAATATTATTATAAGTAATAATATTAAATTAGTTTTAAATACAATATTAGCAGAAGCAGTAAGATATAATATTAATATTGATTTTAATAAATTTATTATTTATGATGTAAATAATGATTTATTAACAAATATTGAATTAATTAAAGAAAATTTTATAAAAAAATTGATTAAATAAACTACTTAAAATTTAGTTCTTTATAAATATAATGACATCACATTGTATAACTATTACAAATTCAAATGGTATAGAAGAAATTATTTTCTCACCATATAATGAAAATAATATTTTCATTACTGAACATGATATTTTAAAAATTTTAAATCAATTTAATGTAAAAATTGACAAAATAAATAACATGGAAAATTTTTATGAATGTTTTGTTCATAAATCATATTGTAAGAAAGAACATTATCCATCTGGCTTTTTAGAAAAAGCAAAATTAGAAATTAATAATCCAAATTTATTAGAATTGCAAGATAATAGTTATGAACGATTAGAATATCTTGGTGATAAAGTTTTAAAACATATTGTTTCAACATATTTATTTAAAAGATATCCAAAAGCAGATGAAGGATTTATGACAAGACTACAATCAAAAATTGAAGATAAAATTAATCTAGCAATAATGTCCAAAAAAATGGGTTTAGGTAAATATTTTATTATTAGTAAACAAATAGAATTAATTAATAATGGTAGAAATTCAGATAAAATTCATGAAGATGTATTTGAATCATTTTTAGCAGCATTAGATAGGTCAAATGGTTTTTATCCTTGTCAAGATTTAATTGTAAATTTATTAGAAACAACAATTGATTATTCAGAAAAATTATATCGTGATAATAATTATAAAGACCTTTTATTAAGAATATTTCATCAGAAAAAATGGCCTGGTCCAACATATGTTACAATTAAAACTGAAGGTATGCCTCATAAAAGAAAATATATAATGGGTGTTGAAAATAAAAATATAGCTTCAGATGACTTACAAACACATTTACAAAATCACATGGACGAACAATTTTTAGGTTATGGAATTGGTAATTCTAAAAAAGAAGGCGAACAAAAAGCAGCTAAAATGACTTTAATATTATTAGGACAATTAAATAAAGACCAATATAATTCAAATGATATTTATTATCCATCTACAGATGATAAAGATGATAAAGAATTTTCTGATAAAAGTATTTAAAATATTTTTAATTTATATTAAAAATATTTTTTAATTTATACTTTTGGTAAATTATTTATACTTTATACCTTTACCTTTAAAAGTATAAATTATAAATAATAAAAAAATGATTAATTTAAATTTAAGTAAATATATTTATATTTATTTATATGCCCTTTAATGAAATGAACTTTACCAATATGAATATAAAGAATTTTATTGATTATATTATAACTTTTGATAATGTTAATGATATTTTAGATAATTGTAAAAACCAATCTGAAAAAGGTTTTATTTTTGAAAGATTATTTGATATTGTTATTAAATTTGGTTTTTGTGATATTTTTACTAATTCTAATTATAATCATTTAATTGGAAATGTTAATAATGGAAAACTTAAAATTTTAAAAAATATTAATCAATATCTTAATGAAAAAGTAATATCTAGTAATTCTAGTGGATGTTCAGATATTACTTTACGAAATAAAAATGATGATACATATATTTTTATTAGTTCTAAATATCCTAAATCAAATGATAATATTAAAAAACAAAAATCAATTGATTATTATAATATTCAAAATATTATTGCTATGGCAACTAAAAATAAACATATTTATAAAAATTATAAAATTTATCTTGTTGTTCCTAATAAGAAAAAAGTTTTAGATAAAGTTAAAAATGCTAATGAATCAAGTGAATATATTACTGAACATATGACTGAAGATAATATATTAGATAAAGATGACTTGAATAAATATTTTTTAGCATTCAAACAAGATATAATTAAAAATAAAGATAATGATTGGAATGAAATATATTTATCATCTAAAGAAAATTTAAAATTAAGATTTCATCAAGAATTAATTACACAAAAAACAAGTAAGTTAATTGACTCAGGTAATAAAACAATTGGATTATTTTGTAAATGTAGAAGTGGAAAAACTTATATAATTGCAGGAATAATACTTAAACAATATGAGAAAAAAAATAAATTAAATGTTTTGATTATTACACCAGCACCAACTGAAACATTACCACAATTTACTGATGAATTATTTAATAAATTTAAAGATTTTAATAAATTTAAAATTCATGACTCTTGGAGTCATGGATCTAAATCATTGGATAATATTGAAACAAGTGATAATAATATATTTGTTATGTCTAAACAATTATTACAAAAATATATTAATGATAAAACAATTATGAAAATTAAAAATTTAAAATTAGATATTATAGCTTTTGATGAATCACATTTTACAGGATGTACAGATTTATCAAAAACTATTTTAACATCATATGCCTCAAAAAATACTATTAAAATATTTTTAACTGCTACTTATAATAAACCATTACATGAATGGAATATTCCAAAAGATTGTCAAATTTTTTGGGATATTGAAGATGAACAAATTTGTAAGGCTATTTTAATTGATATGAATCAGAATGATTTAGCCTTGTGTGAAAATAATTTAGATAAGTTAAAAGAAAAACATGGTGATGAATATATAGACAAAACTATTAAATATTATCATTCTTTAGGATTATCAATAAATGATATATTTAGATGTTATGAAAGAATGCCAGAATTACATCTCATTACTAATATGTTTGATAGTGAAAGATATAAAATTATTAAAGAGCGATTAAATAAAGAAAATAAAATGGGTTTTTGTTTTGATACTCTTTTTGGATTAAATAAAACAAAAACAAAATTTAGTTTTGAAAATGAAGTAAAAACAATTTTAAGATATATTTCAGGATCTTATAAAGAAGAAGATGGTGAAAAAACTATATTTACAAGAATAAATAATATTTGTTCTAAAATCAATACAAGAAATCCATTTACCCAAATTTGGTTTTTGCCATCTAATAATATTAATGAAATATCATTATGTTTAGAAAAATTAATGCTAGAAGACAAAATCCTTAAAAAATATAATGTTATTTGTATTAATCGTAAAAATAAAGAATTAGCAAAAGATATTAAAGATGAAATTAATAAGAAAGAATTAGAAGCAAGAGAAAAAGGACAATTAGGTTTAATTCTTCTTGCTGGGAATATGCTTACATTAGGAATTACATTACCTTTATGTGATTTAGTCATTCTTATGAATAATACATTATCATCTGATAAAGTTTTACAACAAATGTATAGATGCATGACAGAATTTGTTCCAAATTCATTCTTAGGAGAACAAAGTTCTCTTATGACAGAAAGAGAAAATAAAAAAGTTGGGTTTGTAGTTGATCTAAATATAAGTAGAGTATTAAATACTTGTGTAAATTATACAGTTTTCCTTGGGAAAAATGAAAAAAGTATAGATGATAAAATTAAATATTTAATACATAATCATTTAATTAATATTGATGTTGATATGATATTAAATAAGAAAGCTAATTCTGATATTATAATAAAAAAATTAATGGATATATGGAAAGAAGATCCTATAAATAGTTTTAGAACTCTTCTAAGAAAATTAGATAATGATTATGAAGAGTTTGATAATTCAACACAGAAATTAATAAATAATACATTTACAAAATCAATAAAAGATGATAAAATAAGTTTAGAATTAAAATTAAAAGATGAAGATGATGAATTACAAGATTTACCAACTGGCAAGGAACGTGTAGAAAAAGTTATAAATGATCATGAATCTGAAAATGTTTCACAATCTGATAATGAAAGTTCTGATGAAGAAAAAACGCCGATATCTTTTACCAAAGATGTTTTGCCATACGTAATCCCTTTAACATGTATATTAACAATGAAAAATACTAATATGGATTTTGTAAAGATGTTAAATAATATAAAAGAAAATCCAGAATTGTTGGATACATTTGATGACCAATGTTTAATATGGTGGAATAAGAAGGATTTAATAGATTTAATAAAAGATATAGTAAGTAAATATTTTAATGTGAAAAGTTCAAATACATATAATATCTCAGTTCAATTTAAGATGTCATTACAAAGTTTAATAGATAATCCAAAAGAGTTATTAGAGTTAATAAATGATTGTTTAAAACCTAAAGATATAGAAAAAAAACAATTTGGGGAAGTATTTACACCCATGCCACTTGTGGCAGAAATGTTAGATAAATTACCTTTAGAAGTATGGAAAAATAAAAATCTTAAATGGTTAGATCCCGCAACAGGAATGGGTAATTTTCCAATAGCAGTATATTTAAGATTAATAGAAGGATTGAAAGATGAAATTAATGATGTAAAAGAAAGAAAGAAGCATATATTAGAAAATATGTTATATATGTGTGAATTAAATAAAAAGAATGTGTTGGTATGTAATCAGATATTTGATATAAATAATGAATATAAATTAAATTTATATGAAGGAGATAGTTTATTAATTGATTATAATAAAGAATTTAAAATTAAACAATTTGATATTATAATGGGGAATCCACCCTATCAAAAAGAAAATAAAAAAAACGATGCTGCTAGAGGAGGAACAAATAATAATTTATATTTAGAATTTATAAATAATGCAATATCATTATTAAATAGCAATGGTTATTTATTATTTATTCATCCATTAAATTGGAGAAAAATAGGGTCTAAAATTTTTAAAGAATTTATTAATCGTAATATACATTATTTAAAATTAAATTATGGTGGTGAATTTTTTGATAATGTCTCAGTAAAGACTGACTACTATGTATTAAAAAACGCACATAGTAAAAATTATAAAAGTATTATTGAATATATTAATAATAAAGAACTTTTTAGTTCTAATGTAATTTTATCAAATACATTAAAATTTATACCAAATATGTTTAATGAACATATAAATTCTATATTAGATAAAATAAATATTTATGGAAAACAATATGAATGTATTATATCTAGTGATTGTCATAAAACTAGATCACATGTTAAAAAAGGAAAAGATGAAAAATATCAATATCAATTATTTAATACTTCTGGAAATCCTTATGAATATTATAGTTCAAAACCACATAAAAATCAATATTCTAAAAAAATTATATTAAGTAATAGTGGTAAGCTATCACCCTTATACGATGATGGTAAATTAGGAACTACACAAGATTCTATGTATATTTTAGTTAATACTAAAGAGGAAGGAACAATGCTAATTAATACTATTAATAGTGAATTATTTACATTTTTAATACATATT
>Ga0214919_10002420_pt1 | contig 29413 bp, 31 predicted proteins | sample LL1503_MetaG_FD_177994 | JGI IMG/M metagenome (GOLD analysis project Ga0214919, IMG submission 177994) | Freshwater microbial communities from Lake Lanier, Atlanta, Georgia, United States - LL-1503 | ecosystem: Environmental > Aquatic > Freshwater > Lake | place: USA: Georgia | collected... | reverse complement strand
TCGGCCAGTGGTAGAGGTAGAGCCCATAGGAAACCAGACCGATGCGGCGCAATGGCGCACTCGATAGCAACGAACGCAACGGGCTCCCGACGGTGATACCGCCCAATATCAACAGCACCGACAAAAGTGAGAACAGTAGAAATCCACCGCGATAGAGCCAAGAATCATTCTCTGAGACCTTCACCCACAAAATCATCGCAACACAAACGGCGACAAGGCTCGCGACAGAGATTCCATCGGTGGCTGAAGTCCTGTTGGCGACTAACGTCCGCACCCGTCGCGGCGTGAGCACAGTCGCCAGAAGGGCGCCCATAAGGATCTCTCCCGCTCGGGTCGATGTTCCCAGATAAATGGCATTCTGCGAAAGGCCCAGGAGTAACGCACATGCGAGGGAACTACCAATGAGGAGTAGCAACACCCCACCGAACTCCCTCCGACCCAACTTCGCACGGACGAGTAGTCCGACGCAGAGCAGCGGAAAGAACAGATAGAACTGCTCCTCGATCGCAAGGCTCCAGAAGTGAAGAAGTGCTGAAGGCTGCACGAAGAGGTCGCTGTACGACTGACCCGAGAAGATGAAACGCCAGTTGGCGATATAGGCCAGTGCCGATCCCGAATCGCCGGCGAAGTTATGCTTCTGCGTCGGATCCCCGGCAAGAGCGGTGTAAAGGGCCGCGAGAAGAATCGCTGCCATAGCCGCGGGCACCAACCGGCGAAATCTATGCAGCCAGAACTCTCGCAGCCGCACCTGATGGGCTCCCTCAACCTGCCGGAGAAGATTAGATGTGATCAGGAATCCTGAAAGCGTGAAGAACGTGGATACTCCGAGGAATCCTCCCTTCGCCCAATCAAATCCCCCGTGGAAGAAGAGAACCGCTACCACAGCTAGACCACGAAGCCCTTCAAGACCGGGAAAGAACTGAGTCTGCTGATCAGAGGAAACGGCATCCAAGACTGGGGCACTTCCCATCAACTGGCCATCCTCTCCGATTGGAGTTGTGAACATAAAGATAGTGACCGTACCACTATTGGGTGATCACCGCAATGACCACCTCGGCCTTATGGGATTCAGCCAGTTTCACAAGGATTGAATCGGTCACGAAGTTCTGAACGCGAAATGACTCAGCTGTCACGCCGAATGGAGCAACGACTCTTGGCCCGCGGGTTTTCTCGACCGCAGCTTGAGTGAGATCGTCTTGAGAACTGAACAAGCGGACTCCCCAATGGTCGGCTCTACTTCAGGCGTTTCGCCTCGTTGGTGGCGGGGAGAGGAACCGTCGCTTCGCTCCTCCCAAATCCTGCGAGGCCACTAAATTGTTTGAGGCCTGCCAGCAAGCTGACAGGCCTCAAACAATTTGGTGGCGGGGAGAGGATTTGAACCTCTGACCTTCGGGTTATGAGCCCGACGAGCTACCTGACTGCTCCACCCCGCGGCGGAAGTGTGAAGTGTACGGGTAGATGGCTCTATCGGCAACGCCTGTGTTCATTGCGCCCTATCCCAGGTCGGAGACAGCGCGAGGGGCGCAAAAATCAATGACTTGCAACAGCTTCTCAGCCAATCGACGCGAGGCCATGGCCAAGTTCGCATTGAACTGATCGGCCGTTGCAGTGTGATGGTCAACCAGATCGGTTATCGCCTTCAAGCCCATGACCGGAATCGCCATCATTTCACAGACGTAGGCCACTGCAGCAGCCTCCATTTCTTTCACTGCTCCCCCAGAAGCGGCGATCAAACGCCGATCATCGTCGTTCTCATCAAGTGAGTTACTGGTCGTCACCACACCCAATTTGAGATTCAACGCCTGTGCAAGACGCGCCGCGGCCACCGCTGGATATGACCCGATTCCATACTCTTCAAATCCCGAAATTCCAATTCGTCGATCGTGGTGAACAAACTTCTGATCGCTCACGTACACATCACCGATCTCAGCTCCTTGGTGCACCCAGCCACCAGCAGTGCCAGCAGTAATCAAAAGATCAGGGTTGTATCGATCGGCAACAAAATATGTGTTGAGTGCGGCTGCCTCAGTACCAATCGAATCGACTCCATGTCGCTTATCGCGTCCATTGACCGAGATGATGACTTGACAGCCACTGCGGTTCGCTTCAAAAAACTTGAAAGGCATCAACGGAATCGCTGGAATCGCTTGGGCACCAAGTTGCGTCAAAATCGGCGATGCTTCAGAAGCCATAGCCATGACAACTGCTATGCATTTCATCCTTTGATAGTAGGTCCTAGTCGTAGGAGCAACGGAGCATTGGGCGCGTCCACATTCGCATTCCTCATCAATCAGAAAATCACCTGATGCAACGCGTCAAAGCAGTACGGTAGAAACAGCATGGGATTGTTCAAACGCACACCGAAGACTCCTCGGGTAGATCCGGCCGAAGTTGCCGAACTTCGCGAACAACTCACTCAATTGCGCTCCGAGTTAGCCGTAATTAATGCCGTTGACTCTGAGCAGTCACGTCTTCTTCAAGAAGTCGATGGGAAGATCATCAGTCTCAATGCCCGAGTCACTCAAGTTGGATCGGAAGTAACGCATCAACTCAGTGAACTCTCAAGCGATATTGATTCTTTGGGCCAGCGCACCGATGCGGCCACTGTTGATCAGGTTCGACTCGCCAATGAACAAGCACGTTACCAAATCGCCTTTCGACAAGATTTAGCTGAAGTTGTTGAGTTGATCAACAAAAAGCGTTGATCAACTCAACAATCAGTTCTTCAACTTAGGCGTTCAATTGAGCAAGTGCTTTGTTGATCAATGCCTGTGCTTCATCAACTTTGCTCTGGTAGGTCCCCAAATCACCGTCTCGTAAAGCAGCATCTGCTTCGTCGAATAGTTTCTGAGCATCTTCAAGCAACACAACTGGATCAGTCGTTGTACCTGGATCGATACTGGTATCCGTACCAGTATCGGTTCCAGTACCAGTATCGGTCCCGGTGTTCGAACCAGAGTCGCCAACAACTTCACCTAAGTTGACCTTTGCCTTCGGGAAGAGGCGGTTAATGGCTTCAGTCAAGGTGTCACCAATGACTGCCTCGCCGTCGTACCAAGCCAATACTCGTCGAACGAATACTTGCTTAGAACCAGATTCGTCTGGTCGTACGTAAAGCGGCTGAACCCAAATCAAACCTTTACCAACCGGGACAATTTGCAGTTGACCAAGAATGACTCGAGAGCCTTGTTGGTTCAGCAACGTGATCACTGGCGAAATACTCGGATTACTACTCAATTCGGCAGAAACGGTTGCCGGTCCGGCCGGCAGTGTGCCGTCGTATTTATAGACCTTCAATTGCCCGTAAGTTTCGGGATCACTTGAAACCACCATGAATGCCCGCAACTCTTTTCGCGTGTCATCTGATGAGAACGGGACAAACGGGCGAATCAACGAAAAGGTTGGTGCAACAGTTGAACCAACAGTGTCGGGCGAATGGAACAAGGTGTAGTACGGCTCGAAACGCGCCACGTTTGCATCAGCCACGTTGCCAGTATCAGCTTGTGACGTCGCACCTGTCGTTGCAGTGACATCACCAGCGGTCGTCACCGCGACTTCTGGCTGACGTTGAGCTGCTTGAGCAACACTCCATGCTGAGTCACGATTGAAGAATGCATCGGTGTCGGTGAACTGGTAGCGACCATAGAGATTTGTCTGCACTCGGAAAAGGTCTTCGGGATACCGGAAGTGAGCCCGCAAAGTCGCTGGAACTTGATCGGCCGATGTGAAGAGCCCGGGGAAGGCTTTTGACCATGCTCGCACGATGGGATCCGTCGGATCAACGACGTACAACACAACTGAACCGTCATACGCGTCAACCACGGCCTTCACGCTGTTGCGCACGTAATTGAAATTGTGCTTGAGACCCGAGCCTGCAGTGAGGTTGTCGGTGTTTGCTTCTTGTGCATAGGGGTAACGAGAAGTGGTTGTAAATGCATCTATGACCCATAGGACTTTTCCACCGTCAACGACAGGGTAAGGGTCGGCATCAAGATGCAAGAACGGTGCGACTTTTGAAACTCGATCGCTGACATCTCGAACATCAATGAGGCGAGATTCTTTGGTAATCAAACTTGAACCGAATAAGTTGAATTCGCCAAAGTGAACCGCATAAGCAAGTTTCTTAGCTGCAGAATCGAGTACGACTCCACCAGTTCCTTCGTAAGGAGTCGCTGTCGTATTCGGACACGCCTGTTCAACCTGTTTCGTGTTGACAATTGCATAGCCGGGCTGTTGCGTACCCACATACAACTGCGGTTTTTCAGCAGCGATCTCTTGGTAAATCGGACGACCGTCGGAAGTGATTTGCGATGCACTTGCCGCAACAACACCACAGCCGTGCGTATAAATCAAATGCTTCGATACCCACGTTTTGTTTGGAATACCGTCCGGATTGAGCTCACGTGCTGCAACCATCATTTGCTCAGATCGACCAGCGACGTCATATCGATCAACATCAAGGTCGTTAATTGAATAGAAAGCAAATAGTCCTTGGTCGAGCGAGTAACGATCTTTCATTTCTGTGACGTCAAGCAAGCGTGCGTCAGCCAGAGGAGCAGAGTCCTTAGCTACTTCAGCATCAGTCACTGTTCCAGATGTCAAAGAAATCGTTTCAACTTTGTCGATTCCCATGGCAGCACGTGTTGCGGTGACATTACGACCAATAAATGCATACTCGCGCGTGGTCACATTTGGCTGAACAACGAAACGTTGAATCACTGCGGGATAAACAGTTCCGGCAACTATTGCCACGACTGCCCAAAGAGCCATCGACAAAAGCGGCAAACGCCAGCCGCCAAATCGAATACCTGCCAAAAAGAGAACGGCTACCAGCAAGCTCACCAAGATCAATAAGTTGATGGCGGGAAGTTGAGCGTTCACGTCGGTGTATGTCGCCCCTTGAACAACGCCTCGACCAGAAACGGTTAGTTCAAATCGCTGCAACCAATAATCGGCAGCCTTGATGACGGCCATGATTGAGAAGAGGACACTCAGATGAATCCGCGCTCCTTTGGAGATTCGGTCACCAGCTGTTTGCACACGAATAGAGCCATTCAAGAAATGCATTACGACAGTGAGAATCGTGATCATCACGGCTGCAGCAAAAGCCCAATCAACCATAAATGTTAAAAACGGAAGTCTGAATACATAGAACCCGACATCTACGCCGTACAACGGATCATTGATTCCAAAGGATTGCGAATTCTTAAAGAGCAACCAGTCTTGCCATTGCGCCATTGCTGGCAAACCAACCATCAAACCAAATAGAACCGAAATTGCGATTCGTAACAAACGTGTGCGACGACCAACGATGAGCTTGAAACGTTCTACGACTTCACGCTCTGGTCCGCTCGGAAGTTCTTTTGGAGACAGGCGCTCGGCCAGGGTCAAACTGATAAATGAAACAATGGCAAAGGCAACGCTAAAGATCGCACCAAGAAATACCTTCGACTTGATGCCAGTCCAGAAGACACCGCCACGATCAACAGATCGGAACCATAAAAGATCAACGTAGAAGTTGGCTAGAGTACGTGCCGACAAAAAGAGTACGAGCACAATCGCGGCAACAATGAATAATGCAATTCGCCCCTTTGACATCCAAGCGGGTTGATTGGGATTTCTGGGGCGACGCGGGCTACCTGGTAGGTCCGAAGAAGGTTTCACACGTTGAGACTAGTTCTATTGCTGAACAAGCGCACAGCGGCAGCCAGCATGGGCCGGTGCGTGGGTGTGGCCTGTGGGAAACGCTTCTCCAGCACCGACGAAGCCTGCAAGCGAATTATCTTCAGCGTCAGCACAGGCTGGTCCGTTGGGATCGACCTTCCAACAAATTTTTGCACCCGGAGTTAACGCAGCAAATGCACCTCGACCAAATGACGTTTGAGCAATATTGTCAACTTGGGTATCAACGTGCTGGTTTTTCCACTCGCGATATACCAGTCGAACAAGTGAGGTGAGTTCGGCATTATCTCCTGAGGCCTGAGAAATACTTCGACTCAAACGTTCACGCAAAGGTACAACCACCGTTGCAATGACGTATTCATTGATCGCTGCCATTTGCGTCGCAACCATTTTTTGTACTTCTTTGTCAGAGGCATCGCTTAATGACTTGGCACCAGCCGAAGCAGCAGCCTTCAGCGATGCCTCAAGTGCTTCAACCATGCGGGCCGAGTGATCAGTTTTCGGACCAACAATGGCATCAAGAGTTTTTACAGGAAGTTTTCCACGCAAAATATCAAGCACTTCATTTTGCTCATCAGCGAGTTCTCGCTTCAATCGGCGCGACATTGCAGCAATCACTGGAGCAAGTACCTCGTCACGAAGTTCAAAAGTTGTTGGAGCAGCGGCTTCTTCAATCACTGGCTCAGCGACGATTTCCGTGACCTTTTCTGTGACCTTTTCTGTGACTTTTTCAGCGGTCTTTTTTTTCGGCTCAGCTTTTTTGACTTGAGTTGTTGCAACTTCCTTGGCAACCGAATCTGCTCCAGAGCGTCGCAGTTTGGCGAAAATATCATCGGCGGGCGGAATAACTACCTTGGCCTTTGGTTCAACAATCACAAGTGGCGGATCATTGACATCATCCTCGTCATCATCGAGATCATCATCCATGTCAACAACTGGTGCTTCGTGACGGGCAAAAAGGGGAACCACGTTTGACACTGGTGTTTCAACAACGAGCTCGACAACTGGAGCTACCGGTGTTTCTATTTCAATAACCAAAACCTCAGCGACTGCAGGCACTTCTTCAATAACTATCTTTTCAATGGCGACGACGTCTTCGATCAATGCGGAGCGATTGATAACAACTTCTTCGGCCATAACGGCGACATCTTCATCTTGGTCGTATGGAGCAAAAACTGGTGCTGATGACACTGCAGGTCGCATTGCCTCGCGTGCTTCAATTTCATCAGCCTGAACAATGATCGGAATTGGCCCAGTAGTTGGTGCCAAATTAACGAACTCGCTTGGTTCTTCGGCGACATCATCGAGTTCACGCAAAACATCTTCAGTCGCAATACGCGCCCGATCAAATACCTGAACGATGCGGTCGCGACCATGCATCAAATCTTCAATTTGTTCACGAGCCAATTCACGTCGACGTGCAACATCGGCTAGGACACGTTCGCGATAAGCACGAGCTTCATTCACCATGTCGCGACCTTGTTGCTTGGCCATCAAGATTTCGGCTTCAGCATCAGATGCCGCATCTTGGCGAACTCGGGCTGCCTCTAGCTCGGCATCTTCACGAACACGTGCCGCTTCATCGGTGGCCTCGCGCACGAGTCGCGTGGCTGTTTCTTCAGAACGAACCTTGATCTTGCCGGCAGCCTCGCGAGCTGCTTGCACAATTCGTGCGGTCTCTTCGCCAAGTAGTTCGGTAATCGTTTCTTCGTTGAGCTCAATCTGTGGAGCGGGTCCGGCCTGCTGGGAATTCAACAGTTCACGTTCGAGGAAAGTGACGCGTTCTTGCTGGCGCGAGATTTCAGCCGAAACCATCCGCAAAAAGTCACGGACCTCGTTTTGGTCAAAACCGCGACGAGAAGAAGGGAATGTTGCGCCGGCGACGGCGGTCGGCGACGAGGGGTCGGGTCGCGAAAAAGAGATAGCCATTCAGGAGAGAGTACGAAATATCTGTGGATAAAGGGTGGCAATCAGGGCTTTTAGCCAAATTGCATGTCACTTCACCCTTACTTGACAGGCGCAACGACCTTGTCTCCACCAAACCTGATGAGAGCTGCCAAGGCTTCAGTCAAGGTTGCTACTGGGACGATTTTGACGGCGTCACCAACTGCTGCTTGGGCTGCCGCGATCTCGTCTGGACCTTGAGCCGTTGGGACTAAAAATACCTTGGCCCCCGATTTTTTGACGGCGATCGACTTCTGCACCAAGGCACCAATGGCCCCAACTGTCCCATCATCTTGAATAGTGCCAGTCACCGCGACTCCTTGAGGCGGGACAAGTTCACCTTTCGTCAAATTGTCAATCAGCGCCAAGGTAAACGACAATCCTGCTGAAGGTCCACCGATTTGATCGGTATCGAAGTTGACAGTGAATGGCAGTTGGACAGTGCGAGTGTCCCTCGCGCTAAACCCAATCAAGGTTCGCGAAGCATCATCTGGACTTTCAATTAACTCGACTTCAACACTTTTCAGTGTCCCGGCGCCGTCGTTGGTCAGCGGAACGACTCCAAGAGTTGCAATGTCCCCGGCTTTCGCCTTTTTCAGTACTTCAGACAATTTTGAAATGACATTGATCTCAACTGGTCCATCGCCAATGTCAATCGACGTAATGACATCACCCACCGCTAGTGCCTTGCATGCTCGTTGTTTCGGGGCATCGGCAGGACATACAGATGCGTCAAAACCTGCCACTTGAGCAGGACCTTCTTGGAAAGTCGCATCGAATCCGAGATACGACAAGGCCACATAAGCGGCGATTTCTTTGGCATTCGCCATCGCGCCCAACTGAACCTCATGGCTCTGCGTCGGATTGCAGTCACCAAAACGTTGTTCGCAGGTCAACACATTCACAAAAGGGTCGGCCCACCCCATGAAGGCCTGCAAAGGATTCAATTTCGTACCAAGTGCCGTCACAAATCGAACACCGCGTTCAGGCCGATACACCACCACTTTGCCGCCATCGATGCTGAGCCGCGAACCCACTAGGTCGGCCCGGCCAGGTGCGGTTTCGTACCTCTGTAATGGCCAAACCATGGCCACAAGAACAGTTACCACGATTAAAAAAGCGATTGTCACAAACGGGATAGCCACAACTTGTGCGCGTAGCGACGGCGCGACCACCTGTGGGGCGAGTACCTTTTCTGTCTGCGTGTCACTCACTGAAATCTCCACCCGCCTTGGCTTCATCGCTGGCTTAGCCATGTTGGCACTACTCGTTATCGGGTGGCGCAAGCCTGCCAGAAATTTGCCGACTTCGCCACGCACCGACGCCGAATTAGTCCAGAACGCACAACGTCTCCTCGATGAGTCAAACCCGCTCAACTCGCCTGCACCCGAAATCACCGAAACCGTGGCGCGAAAAGTCTTAGATGCGACTGGTCTCGGAACAATCGCATTGATTGGTGGAATTGTGGCCGCCATCGTGATTGCCACCACACTGTCGTTCATCGTTACGAATGTCATTTCACGACTGTGAGTGCTTCCGACAGTCCAGAAATTGCCGAACTTCGTCGAGCGATCGTGATTGCTGGACATACTGGCGACTCACAGCTCATTCAACAATCGCTGACGCATGAACATGGTTCAATTCGTGAAGCGGCTTTAGGGGCACTTGCTCGAATCGACAAATTGACAAACGAAGTCCTTCAGACTTTTGTGAGTGACACTGATTCACAGGTTCGTGTTCGCGTCGCCGAACTCGCTGCCACGATCGACACTTTTGATTTGGTTCCATTACTGCACGATGCAAACTCACAAGTTGTTGAAATGGCGGCGTGGGCATGTGGTGAACATGAAAGTGCGCGTGGAGAAATCATGAACGAGTTAATTCAACTCGTTCTACATCACGACGATGCATTGGTGCGCGAAGCAGCAGTCGCAGCACTCGGAGCAATTGGTGATGAGTCTGGACTTCCTGCGATCTTGTCCGCCTGTCAGGACAAGCCAGCCATTCGCCGACGTGCCGTACTTGCGCTGGCACCTTTTGATTCGCCAGAAGTTGAAAAGGCTCTTAAGACTGCACTCGAAGATCGCGACTGGCAAGTACGCCAAGCAGCCGAAGACTTATTGGGTTAATTCAATTTTGATGGGCGCTTAAATGCCCTGCAGAATCAACAGGATTCCGAAGATCACAAAAAGTATTGAGGCGCCATAACGAATTGCCTTTTCTGGCAATCGTGAACCCAGGTGATAGCCAACCAAAATTGCCAGCGCATCTGCCGACACCATTCCAAGCGTTGAACCAAGCCACGTACCGACGACGCCTTCTTTAGTTGCCAAGGTAATTGTTGCCAGCATTGTCTTATCGCCGAGTTCGGCTAAGAAGAAAGCGATACTCGCAGCGACCACTGCATTACGGGTGTTCTTTTGTGCGGCTTCAGCTTCTTCGTCGGTCAGCTGATCACCACGCAACGTCCACGCTGCGAAAAACAAAAATGCAACGCCAGCGATAATTGCAATTGCGTGAGTTGGTAAGCGCGAACCAACAACAGCTCCCAATGCGACGCTCATTGCATGAGTCACGGCAGTGGCAATTGATATTCCGATAAGAACTGGCAAGGCCTTGTAACGCGCCGCGAAAGCCATAGCCATTAATTGGCTCTTATCACCAAGTTCGGCAACGAAAATAACTCCGAAACTTAAGAAGAAGGCCGACAACATACGAGGGACACTAACTCAGTGTCTGTAGAGCATCCCAAAATTCAATGGGAATCTCCTTAGATGCATAAGAAAGATCTTCTTCCATCTCACTTGTAGTTCGAGCCCCAATCACGATGGATGAAACACCCGCATGACGTAGTCCAAACTGCACTGCCGCATGAGCCAGTGACACTCCGTGAGATTGCGCAAGTTCGGCCAGCGCTTGGGCATTCTTGAGAATCTCGGGCGATGCATCAACATAATCAAACGTTTTGTTCATTTCTGGATTAGCAAGAAGGCCACTATTGAAAATTCCACCAAGCACAACTCCAATGTTTTTTTCACAACACAGTTGTAACAATTCACTTCCAGAAGCGTTATCAAGAATCGTGTATCGCCCGGCCAACAACAAACAATCAAGATCAACTTCGTGAACAAATCGTGTCAGTGATTTCGTCTGGTTCATCCCACAGCCAACTGCTTTCACCACACCTTCATCTCGCAACTGAATGAGAGTGGGAAATGCTTCGTTAATGACCCAGTCTTCGTGATCATCCGGGTCATGCACATGAACAACGTCTAAGTAATCAACATTGAGGCGTCTCAAACTTTCATCAATTGAGGCGAGCACTGCATCATGGCTGTAGTCAAAGATGGGTTCAAGTTGCGGGACGTTTTTGAAAATCGTTGGAGATATTTGTTCTGTTGGCTCACGTAAGAGTCGGCCAACTTTGCTCGCCAGTACGTATTGATCACGCGGATATTTTGCTAACGCCTTTCCCAAGCGAATCTCTGACAATCCGTGACCGTACAACGGAGCAGTATCAAAGAACCGAATTCCACCTTTCCATGCGGCATCAACTGTGGCTTGAACATCTTCATCAGAAACTTCTGTAAACAAATTTCCGAACGGAGCACAACCAAGCCCAATTCGTGTCACTGATGGCCCGCGTTGACCAAGTTGTCGCGTCTCGATGATCACGAACTAGTCACGCCACTCAACACCGTTGGGATAGTTCAACATTTCAATTGACTCTTGCTTCATTTCAATTGAATAACCCGGCGCTTGTGGCAATAAGTAATGACCATTTCGCATTTGGATTGGATTGACAAAATGCTCATGAAGATGCGATGCATATTCAGTTGTTCGATCTTCGAGTGAAGCACTCACACTCAAATAATCGATCACCGAAATGTGCTGCACGTATTCACACAAGCCAAGTCCGCCGGCATGTGGGCAGACCGGAACATTGCGTGCAGCAGCCAATAGAAGCACTGCAAGTACTTCATTGAGTCCACCTAGACGGCAGGCATCAATTTGGGCGTAATCAATTGCCTCCGCTTGCAGAAGTTGTTTGAAAATCAATCGGTTGGCTGCATGTTCGCCCGTCGCAACACCAATGGGCTTGACACCTCGCCTAATTGTTGCATGTCCCAAAATGTCGTCGGGGTGAGTTGGCTCTTCAATCCATCGCAGGCCATAGGGCTGCAATTGATTGCTCCACTCAATGGCCTGGTTGACATCCCACACCTGGTTTGCGTCAGCCATCAGTTGGCGACTGTCGCCGATTTCTTCACGCATCACTTCACATCGGCGCGTATCCGATGCCACATCAATTCCGACCTTGGTCTTGAAACTGTTCCAACCATCGGCAATTGCACCGCGACACAAATCGCGCACCTTGTCTTCGGGGTAGCCAAGCCAACCAGCCGACGTGATGTACGCCGGGTATCCATTTTCTTCGAGATGGGCTAATCGCTGTTTCTGGCCAACTCGCGCCTTCGTCAACATGTCTAAGGCGCGCACTTCATCTACTTCGTCGCGCAAATATCGAAAATCAATACAGTCAACAAATTGGGCTGGTTCCATATCGGAGACCAATTTCCAAACTGGAACGCCACGTTCTTTAGCCCACAGGTCCCATACCGCGTTCACGAGCGCAGCAGTAGCTAAATGGATCACACCTTTATCTGGTCCAAGCCAACGGAGTTGCGAATGATTCGTCACCTGACGCCAAAACGCACCCATGTTGTCGACGATGTCTGACAGATTGCGACCAACGACCAAAGTTGATAACGCCTCGATCGCAGCGCAACAAAGTTCGTTGCCTTGGCCGATCGTAAATGTCATACCGTGTCCCTCTAGAGGTGAATCGGTATGCAAAATCACATAGGCCGCCGAGTAGTCAGGGTCTGGGTGATTGGCATCAGAACCCGCCAACGTCCGCGATGTGCGGGCTCGAAGGTCATGGGTTGAGGCTGACAGGATGCGGGTCATTACCGCCAACCATAACAATTGCCGTCTACATGGACAATACTTAGATCACTCGCACGCTTCGGTGGCGAACAAGGGGGCATCATGACTCAACGCATCGTTGTTATTACTGGTTCAGCGGGAGGTATCGGCACCGCTATCGGTCAGCGCTTTACGCAAGACCAAGACATTGTTATCGGTCTTGATCTCGCCGATGGATTTGATCTCACTCAACCACAGCAATGTGACAGGGCAATTGAAAGAGTCATTGCCGAGCATGGGCGCATTGATGTGTTGTGCAATAACGCTGGCATCAGCAGTGTGGGTGACGTTGTTGATTCAACTCTCGACGACTGGCAACGCGTTTTCGCCGTCAACGTTTTTGGTATTGCCAATATGTCGCGAGCGGTTCTCCCCCACATGCGCACACAAGGTTCGGGGTTCATTGTAAATACCTGTTCGATTGCGGCAACTGTTGGTCTCGTCGAGCGGGCCGTGTACTCAGCGTCGAAAGGTGCTGTACTTTCGCTCACCAAGGCCATGGCTGCCGACGAAATCGCGCACAACATTCGCGTCAATTGTGTTTCTCCAGGCACAGTCGCTAGTCCGTGGGTTGAACGACTCGTGGCGACGACGCCAGATCCGAGTCATACAATGGAGTCGTTACGCAAGCGTCAACCAATGGGCCGCCTTGTTGAATGTGAAGAAGTTGCAGACGCAGTTTTCTATTTGGCTTCACCTAGTACTTTCACAACAGGTATGGAACTCCTGATTGACGGCGGAATTTCCGGCGTGCGAATTGTTCAATAGGTAACAAAATGACACTGCGCGTTGCACTTGTTGGTGGCCCGATGTACAACCACCTCTATTCAATTTTTGAGGAGTACGACGTTGAGGTGATCGTTCATGATGATCATCCAACTTTGAATCGCAAAGTTGCCGAAATGCTGACTGCCGGTGAACGAATTGACCTTCTATCGACGCATTCAAAATATGCACCTTCACAGGCGAGATGGCTACGACCACTTGATTCACTTGTTGATAAGTCAGCTATAGACGATCTTGCCCCACATGCAGTTGATCTTTGTCGTTATCAAGGGCAACTACTCACAATTCCACGACTCATTGATGTACGCATTATGTGGCTTCGTTCAGACCGAGTCGCATTGGCACCAACTACTTGGGATGATCTCATTCATAGTCCAGTTAAGTTCGGTTTTCCTGGAAAAGAATCAGGACTCTTCGGAACCTTCTATGAAATGGTCGTTGGCGCAGGCGGCCGGATTTTTGATGATGATGAACAACCTTGTTTCAATTCAAACGAATCAATTCAAGCCATAGAGAATTTGATTGCCCTCGCCCAAAAAACGGATTCTGATTTGCCGACTTGGCACTACGACCAAGTTGACGCAGCCCTCCTCAGTGGAACAACTGATGCTTCGGGTGCTTGGCCAGGGGCGTGGGGTTCAATCCATGCATCTGAGTTCGCCGAAGTTCTGCGTCCTCATCGCTATCCATCGGGTGCCAAGCGTTGGGTCAGTTACGCCGGTTGCCACGCATGGGGAATACCCACAACATGCGGAGACATTGACGGCACAACTGCCCTGCTGCATCGTTTGATGTCAGCCGAAGTTCATGGCCTTGACGCGAGTGGTGGAAACATGTGCGCACATGTTGAAGCGCTATCACAAGTAGTTCCAGTCAACGACATCGACCAACAACGTTTAACCATCACTCGTGAAACAATCAATCAAGCGATGATTACGTATCCATCGCACATTCGCTTCCCCGAAGTTGAAGATGCTGGGTGGATGTTGATGAACGAAACTCTCCGAGGCCTGCGATCACCGCAGGATGCGGTTCAGACTTTGCAGATAGTTGCTGAGAACGTTTTTGCCACCGATAGAAGTTGAATCACGATGGGCAACATGCGTTGCCACCAGATTCGCTCTTGCGACCAAGTGGAAGATTGACGAACTGCTCAACATCAGAGTGCTTGACATAAAACTCCCATTTATGTCCATCAACTCCGTCAACCCAAGTTTCGGTTTTCTCCGCAAAGCAACACTGGGTGTCGTCGATACCGGTTGTCTCTAAACCGGCCGCTCGCAAACGCTGATCTGCTTCAACCACTTCCTCAGCAGTGTCAGTTTCAACTCCAAGATGGTTGATCGTGCCGTGTTCGCCACCTTTTTCAAAGATGACGAGCTTCAACGGCGGATCAACGATCGCCCAGTTGGCGTAGCCCGGTTTCACCTTCAAAGGTTCGGTGTTAAACAGTTTTGTGTAGAACTCAATAGCTTCATCAAGATTGTCAACATTGTGAGCAAGTTGTTAACGCCTCCCTATTTCGTAACACTCACAAATGAGATGGCATACTGCCATATGACCTTTCTTAAGTCCGACGATGAAGTTGTACAGGCCTATCTTGAGTTTCGTACACGAGTTGTGGGCCTCATTCGTGAAATCCCCGAGTCCCAAGCGTCTTTGTCTGTCCCGCTTTGCCCCGATTGGGAAGTCAGCAGTTTGATTTCACATATTGTTGGCGTTCCCGAAGACATCTTGGCGGGTCGCATGGAAGGCGTGACAACTGATGCCTGGACTCAAGCTCAAGTTGACCGCCATGAAGGCGAATCGCTTTCCCAGCTGGCCGATGCGCTTCTCGCTACGGCGGTTGAATTCGATGTCCTATTGCCCCACATCCCAAGTCCTATTAATTCACAAATGATGATGGACGCAGTCACCCACGAACATGACTTGCGACATGCGGTTGGACGTGCCGGTGCACAAGATTCTTTGGCAGTCAATGTTGCCCTCGGCTGGCTTCTTGACATGGTTGAAGGAAAAGCGCCTGGTGGGGCGCAAGAACTCGTCAATTCGGGGGTCCCGCATTATGAACTCATGCGGAGTCTGACTGGCCGTAGGTCCGTCGAGCAAATGAAACAATTTGGTTTAGATGGTGAACAAATCAAGTTGCTTCTGCAAGGAACTCCCTTGCGTGTACCAATGACTGCAATTGAATTCTAAACTAAGAAGGACTCAAATTCTGATGGGGGATTTATGACAGACAGAGCTACGTTTACTCGTTTTGAAGATTCGACCAAAGTCGAGTGGGACAACATCATGCAGAGCATGAAGCACACACAGTCGCTTGTCCCCGACCGCATACTTGAACAACTACGTTATCTTGAAAGTGATCACGGCGGATTTCCGGTGTCACGTCTTGAACATTCATTGCAGACTGCAACACGTGCGTCGCGCGGCGGAGAAAATGACGAGTACGTCGCATGCGCCCTCATCCACGACATCGGCGATACTTTGTCTCCGTACAACCACCCAGCGATCGCCTCAGCAATCGTGAAGCCATTCGTCAGCGAAGCAAATCACTGGATGGTTGAACACCACGGCATTTTTCAGGGTTATTACTTCTGGCATCACATTGGCCTTGATCGAAACACGCGCGACGCTTTCCGCGACAATCCGTATTACGAATACACCGAAGCGTTTTGCGCCAAGTACGACCAAGTGGCCTTTGATCCCGAGTACAAGAGCGAGTCATTGGAATATTTCGAGCCTCTGATCAGGTCGGTTTTCTCAGGCCAGTAGTCCAAATGGAGAATTAGTCAATTATTGACTAATTGGACAATCCAAAGATAACTTGGCGTTGTGTTTGCTCGTCACGTCCTTGTCTCTGCACTTGTGCCCATCATGTTGTTTTCAGCATGCGCTTCGTCACCAGAATCGCAAGAACAGACCACCCTCGAGGTCTACGCCGCGTCCTCACTAGCGATGCCGTTTGCCGAGGCCGGTGTTGCTTTTGAAAAAGAGCACCCAGGAGTCAAGGTTCAATTCAACTTGGGAGCTTCGTCAGACTTGGCACGGTTCGTACAAGAAGGTGCGCCCGCGGATGTTTTTGCATCTGCCGACATAGCAAACATGGACAAAGTCGAGACACAAGATTTGCTCGACTCCCAATCCGTCATTTTCGCCACTAATTATCTTGAGATCATCGTCGAAAAAGGTAATCCGCTCAACATCTTGTCATTAGAAGATCTCACCGATCCTGATCTGATTTTTGTCACGACAAGCCCTGATGTCCCCATCGGCAAATACACCGCTGAGGTACTCAAAAAAGCCGGCGTCTCCGTTACTCCCGATTCTTTTGAAAGCAATGTCAAAGGAATCATGCTCAAGGTGGCAAGTGGCGAAGCAGATGCCGGAATCGTTTACCACTCTGAAGTTGTTGCATCAGATGGTCAAGTTAAGGGTGTGCAAATTCCTACTGAGTTCAACATTGTGGCCAAGTATCCAATCGGCATCATCAAAAACTCAGCAAACAAAAATCAAGCTCAGGAGTTCATCGACTTCTTGTTGTCGCCAAAAGGTCAAGCTCTCCTCACCCAATACGGTTTCAAAACTCCATGAGACAATCACCGCGTCATCGTCAAAGACTTCCTTGGCCGATCTTGGCGATCGCGTTATTGGCTGTTGCTTTCATTCTTTCCCCATTTATCGGCTTGTTATGGCGCACACCCTGGAGCAAATTCACTGACATCGTTTCAGAGCAAGAAATTCGAGATGCACTATGGCTGTCATTGAAAACATCGTTGATGACGGCGATCGTCTGCTTCATCTTCGGTGTTCCACTCGCATGGCTTCTGGCACGCGTGAACTTTCCTGGGCGCCGATTCATTCGAGCCTTAATGACTCTGTCAATGGTTCTTCCTCCTGTTGTTGGTGGCATCGCATTGCTCTATACATTCGGTCGGCGCGGACTCATCGGCCAATACCTCGATAGTTGGTTCGGTATTCGCTTACCCTTCACAACTACTGCTGTCGTCATGGCACAGTGTTTTGTCGCAATGCCCTTTTTGGTTCTCTCAGTTGAAGCAGGCTTGCGTCAACTTGACACTCGATTTGAAGATGTCGCGCGAACACTTGGTGGTTCACGTTGGTATGTGTTTCGTCGTGTCACTCTGCCCAGCATCAAACCAAGTCTCATTGCTGGGCTAGTGCTCGCATGGGCGCGTGCGCTCGGGGAATTTGGCGCCACCATCACTTTTGCTGGCAACTTGCCGGGCACGACGCAGACCATGCCACTTGCCACGTACGCCGCACTTGATTCAAATCCTGAATCAGCTCTGATTCTTTCTCTCGTCATGGTTGCGGTTGCTTTCTCAATTCTGATCGTGCTCAGAGATCGATGGTTGGGTCGCGCAGATCAAGGACTTCCGCTATGACTCTTGATGCATGCTTTGCTCTCACGCGTGGCTCTTTTGAACTCGATGTCGATCTCTCATTCAATGAGGGTGAAGTTGTGGCAATCATGGGGCCTAACGGCTCGGGCAAATCAACTTTTCTTCATGCCATCGCCGGGCTACTCCCTGTGACCTCTGGATGTTTGGTCCTTGACAACCAAACACTGGACGAAGCAACGAGCGAAGTTTTCATCGATCCCACTCAACGCCCTGTCGGCATCGTCTTTCAGGGCGGACTTCTTTTTGAGACGATGACAATTCTTGAGAACATTATTTTTGGACTGCGCGCCCGCAAGATCAAGCGAACAGAAGCAACAACTCAGGCCCAGCCGTTGATCAAACAATTTGGATTGACTGAACTTCTTCAGCGCCAACCACGAGAACTCAGTGGTGGGCAAGCGCAACGAGTAGCAATCGCCCGAGCGTTAATCACCAAACCAAAAGTTCTCTTACTTGATGAACCGATGTCTGGTCTTGACACCGCAACACGACAACTCGTGCGCGCCGAGTTTCGCGAAGTTCTCGCTGGCTTTGCCGGATATCGAATTCTTGTGACCCATGATTTAGATGATGCGCTTTCGATGAGTGATCGAATCATCGAGCTTGACCACGGCAAAGTTATCTGGGACGGACCGACATCTGAATATCGAGGAAAGTTGTGAGTCGCCAGGCTCGCGAGTCACACGATCTGCTTCTTGGCGAGTGGGCATGTCTTGGCTTGTTATACAAAAAGCCATCGCATGGTTTTGCCATCGCGGCACGACTCAAACCCGGTTCTGACATCGGCCGTATTTGGTCGTTAACTCGACCACTCACCTACCGTGCGCTTGAACAACTGCAGATTCATGGCTACGTTGAAGAAGCAGGTGAAGAAGCAGGCCTGGCCGGCGGCAATCGAACACTTCTCACGATTACGAAACCGGGGCGAGCAATCTTCCGCGCGTGGATCAATACCCCTGTCGTCCATTTACGAGATATGCGCAGTGAATTGTTACTCAAACTTGTATTGGCCGATGAATGCGGCATCAATATCTCCGACATGTTGAAAGCTCAGCGGAAAAACATCAAAACCCTGCAACGAAATATAGAAAGCAGTCTTGTTGGTACCGATCAACCTGACACAGTGCATCAATGGCGTCGCGAAATTGCTGAAGCAACTCTGCGCTTCATTGACTCAATCAAATAATTAGCCCCGATAGGGACGAATACCGCCAACCGGAACAGTTCCGAATCGGCCTTGTTGATAGTCATCAAATGCCTGACGAATTTCATTTTCGGTATTCATCACAAACGGACCATATGCAACAATCGGCTCACGAATAGGTTGACCGCCCAGCAAAAGAACTTCAAAAGTGGAATCGTCATTTGCCTGGAAAGAAATTGAGTCGCCACTTCCGAACACTGCCAATTGTCCGAGGCGCAAAGGTCGACGCTCATCGCTGACCGAACCTGAACCAGCCAAAACATAAACCAATGCATTGAATGCGGGATTCCATGGCAACTCAACACGCGCCCCCGGCGCCACAGTGACGTGAGAGACAACTATCGGAGTTTGAGTTGAACCTGGTCCATGAAACTCACCGATAGAGCCCGCAATGATTCGAATGAGTGCACCACCGTCGGGAGATGATGCCAAAGTCACCATGTCACCTTCAAGATTTTGATAGGCCGGTGAAATCATTTTCTTGTGACTCGGCAAGTTAACCCACAACTGAACGCCATGAAAGAGTCCACCCGCAATCACCAGTTTTTCTGGTGGAGTTTCGATATGCAAGATTCCTGCACCAGCAGTCATCCACTGTGTCGCACCATCGGCAATCACTCCGCCGCCGCCATGTGAATCTTGATGTACGAAAATACCGTCCATGATGTACGTCACCGTTTCGAACCCACGATGTGGATGCCAATCAGTTCCGCGAGGTTCATATGGCGCGTAATTCACTTCGCCCATCTGGTCCATGTGAATAAACGGATCAAGAATCTCGCGACTCACACCTGCGAAAGCTCGACGCACTGGGAAACCTTCGCCCTCATGCCCACTCGGCGCTGTCGTCACTGAAATGACGGGGCGAGAATGTCCTCCGATCGGTGCGGAAATACGAGGAAGAGTCAAAGTATCGGCAGTAATTGCGGGCATGCCACATTCAACACTCGCAATCGTCCCAAAATTTCAAGTTCCCAGAAATTTTTTGGTCTCTCGTCACTCAAACTTCATCGGTGCTTGAGCAAAGCCCGCCTAATCACACAATGACGTGAAATCCATTCGCTTGCGCGGCTGCGCATAAGGACTCATCAGAACTAGCGAAAACATCAGCCTTCATCGATAAGGCTGATGCCAGATGAATCGAGTCATATCCGCGGAGGGAAAACTCTTCAGCTAACTCGGCTGCCATCTTGACAAGTTTTGAAGTTACCTCAACGACAAATAGTTGAGAATGAAGGCCTTCAAGTATTGATTTTGCTTTCACCAAGTTTGAATCATTAATCCGCCCGCGCCTTTTAGCAGCAGCTAATGCAGCCCTTGATTCAACGTACAACACCATCGACGAACCTAAGGTTGACGAGACGTTCCAGATTTCTTCAGCTTGTTCAGAACCAATTTCATCAATGAACAACTTGACAAATAGTGAAGTATCAAAATACGTGATCATCGACGTTCTGCAATGACCAATTCGCTGACACTGCCTTTGGATTGAATTCTTCGCTTTGGCAGTTCGCGAACTCGACTTTTTGGAGCCTGAATGATCCCAGCTGCGACGAGGTCACTGATTTTGTCGTCGCCCTTGTCAACCGAAATCAAGTGAGCGACAGGCCGACCGTGATCGGTGACCACTATCAAGTCTCCGAGTTTGACTCGCTCCAAGTACCGACTCAGATTATTTTTGAGGTCACGAACCCCTACTTCAATTGTGGCTACATTCATGAGGTCATTGTAGCCACAATTTTTCAACGCGTCAAACGTTCGGGGTGAGTACTAAGCCGGCAAGGTCGCCCTGCTGACGCCAATTTTCAACGTATTCGGCAAACCCCAAAACGCTAGTCATCCAGGCAATTGCTCGGGCCGAACGCATGTCTCCGCCACCTTCGCTATTGAGGTAACCAGGTGTGCAAGTCGCGTTGTAACGAGCGATTCCCCACAGTTGGGCAAACAAAGTTTCAAACCAATTCTCTTGTGCCGCAGTTTCGGGTTCGATCGTTGCGTAATTCCCCTTCACGCATTGCTCAATCAAGAACGCGACATGTTGCGCTGCTTCGGTAATTGAGTGGACAAAATTTGTTGCTTGTGCGCCTTGCACCGTAGAGATCATGAACATGTTCGGGAAACCATTTGACAGCACGCCATGCAAAGTGGCCGGGCCTTCTGCCCAAGCCTCACTTAACGAAATGCCGTCGCGCCCTTTTGGATCAAAACCCAAACGATGTGTATAGCCCGTTGTCACCTCAAAACCTGAGGCAAAGATCAACAAGTCAACGGGATACTCAACACCATTAACAATGACTCCGCGTTCATTGATTTCGTTGACACCCTTTCCATCAGTATCAACGAGACGAACATTCGGACGATTGAAGGCTGGCAAGTATTCATCGTGGAAACAGGGACGCTTGCAGCTTTGCGAATACCACGGCATCATCAGTTCGGCTGTTGCCGGATCTTCAATCACATCAGCAATTCGCTGACGGACGCGTTCCATGTTTTCGAAGTCAATTCGCTCTAACTCAAGCGCCTCGTCATCATTCTCGGGCAACTTACGAGTATCAACCCAGTTCATCTTGGTCCACTCATCGTCAATCATGTCGACAGCAGGCTGTGCCCCCGTCACTGCTTGAGTGAAGTTTCGAGTTCGTTCAGCCTGCCAACCTGGTTTCAGCGACTTGAACCATTCTGGATCGGTCGGTTTGTTGTTGCGAACACCCACACATGCAGCGGTGCGCTGGAAAACAAAAAGTTCTTTCGCAGCTTCAGCCAATTTGGGAACAACTTGAACAGCCGTGGCACCTGTACCAATAATGCCGACGCGCTTGTCAGCAAGTTTTTCCATCAACGTCTGCGAACTTCCACCGGTGTAGCTGTAATCCCAGCGACTGGTGTGGAAGGCACGACCGGCATAGGTTTCAATGCCGGGGATGCCAGGCAACTTCGCTTTATGAAGCACTCCGCCGGCAATCACGATGAACTTCGCCGAGAGTACGTCGCTACGCGAGGTCATGACATTCCAACGCTTCGTTGATTCATCCCAGCGCATGTCTTCAACTTCGGTCTGGAAGAGTGCGCCGCGATACAAGTCGAAGGTACGACCGAGCAATTGGCAGTAAGCAAAAATCTCAGGGGCTTTCGCATACTTTTCGGTGGGCATATAACCCGTGTCTTCAAGTAGCGGCAGATACACATACGACTCAACGTCACAAGCGGCATTGGGATAACGATTCCAGTACCAGGTACCACCAAAGTCGCCAGCTTTTTCGATGATTCGGAAATTGGTAATTCCGGCCTTTGTCAAATTGGCTGCTTCAATCATTCCACCAAAGCCACCACCAACAATGACGACATCAACCTCTTCGACAATGGCATCACGTGTAAAGCCAGGCTCAACATACGGGTCACGGTCGAACTCTTCGTAGTCGCCTTTAAGTTCTTTGTACTGACGGATGCCGTCAGCGCGGAGACGCTTTTCGCGTTCAATGCGATATTTCTCGCGAGCTTCTTCCAACGAAAGTTTCTTGTCGTTGTTATTCCCCATAGCTGGCATTCCCCATCTCGACTTACTGCGTATCTATCCTCGCAAGAGTAGGGAGAAATTACCAACTCACATCAGAGAATTTGGTCCCAACTCGACCCTATTCACAGGGCCGATTCTCGGTTTTGACACCCAAAAGTCGGCCAAGTTTGCGATAACTCGAGCGAAAAGCCTCATGAACTTCAGGGTTCGTGGCAAGTTCGGCTGGAAGACCCTCTTGGTCAATCGAGATCAACGTGCCGCCTGAATCGGGCAAGAACCGCTGAGTGGATTTGAAACCGATACTTGGTTCTTCACCAACCAACAAATGGGGTTCTTCTACGGCCGTCAAAATTCCTTTGTTTTCATTCACCGCTCCGGTTTCATCAAAAACCATGTCGCACTCAAAACGTCCACCGACTCGCACTTCGAGAACGACTGACTCCAACGGAATGGACAGACCTTCAGGGGCGAAGAACTGACAAAACTTTTCGGGGGTTGTGTAGGCATCCCACACTTCTTGCGGGCTACAGGCAATCCAGTGACGAATTTTCAAAACAGCCATGTTGATGTCTACTTTCCGCTCGCCCGCACTGCACGTTGGGCGACCTCGCCAAGCAACGCAATTCGTTCTGTCTTGTGACCATTCGCTGGCAAGTTGATTGAAAGTCCGTCAATACCCGTGTTCAAAGCCGCCAAGAGCTTTTCGCCGACCGTGTCAGGGTCGCCATAGATCAAAACTGCCTTCATCATTTCAACTAACTCAGTGCTCCAGCCTTTCGCCTGCGCAATTTCAACGAGGTCTTGATGAGCCTCTTCCATCGTTGGAGCGACACAAACCATTTGCAACTTTGAAACCTTGATGTCTGAACGATTTCGGCCAAGTCGAGCACAATGTTCGTCGAGTACTTCAAGTTTGCGGGCAATATCTTCGATGGGTCCACCAGCCAAATCTGATTCGTCGGCATATTGCGCAACCATCCGCAATGTTTTCTTCTCACCATTTCCACCAATCATGATCGGAATTCGCGAAACCGGGGTCGGGAAGTTCACTGCGTCAACAACTTGATAGTGCTTCCCTTGAAGATTTGCTTTTTCGCCACGAAGCATCGGAATAATGATTTGCAACGCCTCTTCTAACTTTTCAAAACGATCGGTGAAAGTTCCAAACTCAAATCCGAGCGAGTTGTGCTCTAGCTCAAACCAACCCGCACCGATTCCAAGCTTGGCCCGGCCGTTAGAGACGATGTCGAGAGCAGTGATGATCTTGGCCAACAACGTTGGATTGCGATACGTGTTGCCCGTTACAAGTGATGACAACTGGATACGACTGGTGTGTTGAGCAATCGCTGAGAGCAAGGTGTAGCACTCGAACATCGGTTCTTCGGGTGCTCCGAGACCAGGCAGTTGATAAAAGTGGTCCATGACATACACCGTGTCAAAGCCTGCATCTTCGGCCGCCTTGGCTTGGGCGATCACATTTTGAAAAATCTGATGACTATTCGCACCAGGAATCGTAAAGTTCGGAATTTGATAACCCAATATCGCCATGTTGGCCTCCTGAATTTCTTTCAGGCTTCAACTTACACGGCAACTCGTTAGCCCAAAGTTTTGTACAACTAGAAAATAGCAACGCAAAAGTCTCAATTTTCGATGTTGACCGTGAAGGAAAATAATTCAGTACGGGTCGACCGTTGGAGCTTCGGTTGAATCTCCAGTCAAACGAGCCTTTGCAGTTTGACCGCGTTTTCCTGCTGGCACGGCCCCGGTCACGGCCGCTAACCCGAATGTAGGCATATTGCCATAAACCGTTTCTACAGTTGAGTCCGAAAGCAAAATCGTTTCGTGGTAAATCCCCACTGAACCGTTGTCACGAATGTTCTTGTTGAATGCACGCCACGCTGGCAGGTGAGCATTGTTAGTCGCCTTTGAATATGCAGCGAGTTTTTCAAAAGATTCCCAGTACTGCCAGACCAAGATTGTGCGACCCGAAAGGTATGTACGCGGTTTGCCGACCAAACCAAGCGACGGATTCTTTTGGAGTTCAATCAACATGCGCGGCATCGCCCTTAAAACCGGCAACCATTTCCAAACTTTCCAGAGTTGGTTGAACCGCATTCCGATGAGGAACAACACTTTCCCATCAGCGCCGATATCTGCAGCAAAACGTCCCGTATTGATTCTCGCCATTTCGTCAACCTTTCAATTCGTACCGATACAAGTTTGACTCACGAAGTTTGAAACCCATGCGTTGGTACAAACGGTTAGCGGCCTCGCGTGATGGGCGCGACGTCAGATCAACCGTGATGGAGCCGTTAGCTTTCGCAAAATTAAGCGCAGCTTGATTAAGCGCTTCACCAGCACCGTGACCCCGAGCCGAATCATCAACAACAACATCTTCAATCCATGCACGTACACCAGTGGGGATGCGGAACATCGCAAGAGTCAACGAACCGACGATGCGTCCGTCAAGTTTGGCTAGGAACAGCGTCGACGCTTCGGACTTCACTAACGCTTCTAATTCGGAGCGACTCGGAGGTGGGTTTGACTTTGACAATTGTGGGATCAACATCTCAAATGCCTGCACGACATCATCATTGATTACTTCACATATTTCGATCTGAACGCTCACAACTGTCCTCCATCAAATTTCACCATAAAGAACCGTATCCACTCTGAAACCTCTATTTCAGAATAGGTGCCAGCCGCAATTCCGTAGGTCACGTCGTATTTCTCATCTTGGCTCGCTGACAAGTCCCACCCGTTCATCATCAAGAACGACCGAAAGACCACATATGCAGTCCGCTTGTTCCCATCAACAAAGGGATAATTTCGCACAATCCCCCAGATGTAGGCCGCTGCCAATTCGGCTAAGTCTGGTTCGGGTTTTTGATAGTTCCACTTAATAATGGGGCGGCGTAATGCCGACTCAAGCAGATTGACATCGCGGAGTCCTGGTAAGCCCCCGAATTCTCTGATCAACCGTTCATGTAATGGCAATATGTAGCGATCTATAAACCAAAGTGGCTCGGCTATCACTCAGCTAATCTCCTCAACAAGTCGCCATCATCTGTGACGATTTTATTGAGGATCGCAAGCTGAATTTCTTCTGCACTTTCTGATCGAAAAGTTAAACCTTCGGCAGTTTCATCAATGACCAAACGGTCGCCGTTCTTCAACCCAAGCTTGGCAAGGATTCCTTTGGGCAAGGCAATGACCTCCCCGTTCTCTGTAGTCGTGACCTTCAGGGTGGTCATTATGGACCTCCAATGTTTTTCGGTACCTACTCTATTCAAGGGATGTTCTACGGTAAGCCCATGGATTCACGCGAACTCTCAGCAAAAGCCCGCGCACTTGGCGGGGCACTCGAACCCGTCATCGGACAGGTCTACTTTTCGCCCGAATGTCATGCCAACTATGTGGCTCTCGGATTCCAACCAAGTCCTGGCGACATGAATGGTGTTGCGCTCCCCGAAAGTGTTGCCTACTTCACGAGTCGTGGTTCATTGATGGGCCAAGTTTCGGGTGAAGTTGTCGCAGCAGCATTCGCAGTTTTCAATCCGCTCGTTGTCGTCCCGGCAGTCACTGCGGGTTGGCAGATCACTGATGCCACAACCATTTGTGCGGCTCGTCGCAATGGAGCGATCGGGCAACTTGAACGAATTCTTGGCGCAAAGCCCGGTGGAGTCAACAAGGCTCGTCAAATTCTTGAACGTGCAGTCTCAGTGCTTCGTCCCGAAGGACGGCCACTATTTGCAGGCACATTGCACCAATCAATTCCTGAAACCGATCTCGGCGCAGTGTGGCATTTCGGTGACATGTTGCGTGAATATCGCGGTGACTCACATACTGCAGCCTGGATCTCCGCTGGTCTTGATGCAACCGAAATCGGATTGCTCACCGAACTGTTTTGGGGACTCCCCCTCAAGTCATACAGTCGCACGCGAGCATGGAGCGAAGACGATTACGCAGCAGCCATTGAACGGCTTGAGTCACGTGACCTCATCACCAATGGTGCTTTCACCGACAAAGGACGACAGCTACGCGAGCAAGTCGAAGTCAATACCGATGAACAGATGCGCACCGTCATCTCAAAAATCGGTGCAGATTTTGACTTACTAATTGCCACGCTGTCACCTTGGTCAGAATTTGTTCGAAACTTCAAGGGCTACCCCAGTTCAGGACCTCATGAACTTGCTGAAGCCGCAAGCCGTCGTTAGGCATTCAAAACAGTAAGAATGTTGCAATGACCGATATCGCAATCATCAATGGGACCGTGCTACCGATGGCCGGCCGGCCAGTCATCAATAATGGCGTCGTTACGATCACAGGCAATTCGATCAGCGCAGTCGGCACCGCGACTGACATCGACGTCTCTTCTGCCAAGAAAGTGATTGATGCCCGCAACTGCGCAGTCATGCCAGGGTTCTGTAACAGCCACACCCACATCGCCTCAAACTTGTTGCTCCGCGGACTCCTTGAAGATGTGTTGCTCTTTGAATGGTTGCAAACCATGTGGAAGCTCAAGCAGAACTTTGACGAAGAAACGCTTTATTGGGCAAGCATGTGCGGTCTTGTCGAAATGGCTCGCTCAGGAATCACCTCGTTCAATGAACACTTTGACGCGTATGCAGTTGAACCACAAATTGAGGCGCTCAAAGAAATTCCTCTACGCGCAACCCTCGGATACGGTTTTGCTGATCGTGGTCTCTATGCATCAATCACCGACTACTCGTGGAAGACGATTAACAACTTCGGCAATCTTGCAGCGCAACACCACAAAACTCGCGACGACCTTTTGCGCATCGCGCTGTCACCACACGCCGTTTATTCATGTGGTGAAGAAATGTGGCGACTCGTTCGCGAAGTAGCCGACGCTCAACAAGTCCCGATTCATACACACCTATCTGAAGGTATGCAAGAAGTTGAATACTGCCTTGAGACCTACGGACTTCGTCCGGTGCAGTGGTTGCATTCACTTGGTTTCCTTGGACCAGATGTCACCGCAGGACATTGTTCGCAACTTGATGCAACCGACATCAAGTTATTGGCCGAAACCGGAACGAAGATTGGTCACTGCCCCGTTTGTAATGCCAAATTAGGTTCGGGAACTATGCCACTTCGGCAAGTACGCGAAGCAGGTATCACTGTTGGTCTCGCAACCGATGGGCCAGCAAGTCACAACGCCAGCGACATGTTCCAAGAAATGAAATTCGCGGGGCTCATTCATAAGACCAACACTGGCGACGTTGAATTCTTAAAAATCAACGAACTCCTTGAAATGTCGACATATCAGGGTGCGCTCGCGATGAATCGTCCTGACACTGGTCGACTTGAAGTTGGTGCCAAGGCCGACGTCATCGTGGTCAACTTAGATACCGCCCATGCCCAGCCGATTTATGACCCCATGTCTGCTCTGGTGTATTCGACACGGGCTGACGATGTCCGCCACACCATCGTGAACGGTCAATTCATTATGGAGAATGGCCGAGTGCTCGGTGTTGATGAAGACCTGATCAGGGCCAAATTCCACGAGAAAGCCCACGCCCTGAAAGTTCGAAGCCTCAGCTAGTTTGCGTTCGCTTGGTCGCACTTTCATGGTGCATTACTGACATACTGACGTCATGATCTTGACCGAACTGCGCACCACCGCCGACGAGTTTGCACGGGCCACCGACTGGCATCCAAAGCCCGAAGGGCTCTGCCGAGGCGAAGTCTGTGTGCCCGCCCCAGGTGCATTGTCATCTGACGGAATGATTGATGTCGCAGTAGCGGCTCAGAAGTTAGGCATGCCGATTGTGCATGATGTCGAGCATGGTGTGTGGGCGCTTGGTTCAGCAACATTGTCGGGCAAGTCACTCAGCACTGCAGTTGCTGCCGATCCCGAACTCAAAACTTTTGATGGAACTCCATTCAAACTCTCATCACTGCGCGGTAAGAAAGTAGTCCTTGTCGCGTGGTCTAGTTATTGAGGCTGTCGCTCAAGCTTGCCCGGGTGGCAAGCACTCAACAATGAAATCGCCAGCCTCGGCGCAACAGTTGTCACCGTTGCACTCGATATTGATCCTGCGTTAGCAAAACCTTGGAACGATCTGGCGAATCCAAGTCATCCGAGTTTGGTTGACACGCTCCACATCACCAATTCACTTTTCGGATTTACGAATATTCCGATGGCTGCGTGGATTGATGAAGAGGGCAACTTGGTGCGTCCAGCCGAAGGTGCATCGATTGAACGCAGTCCTTTACGTGACATGGAAATTCCTGAAGGTCTACCCGAACAACTCAGCAAGATGATGCATGCTGTGAAAGCCATCCCCGATGACGGCGAGGCCTACCGCGAAGCCATTTTGGATTGGGTGCACAAAGGATCCGACTCAGAATTTGCCCTCACTCCCGATGAGGTCATCGCTCGTAGCCAACCGCGTTCAGACAATGAAGCTCGGGCAACTGCGTGTTTCGAACTCGGCGAATATTTCCATCGCATTGGCGAAAATGACACTGCTGTGACTTGGTGGAAAGAAGCACATCGTCTGCACCCACAAAACCTGACGTACAAACGCCAAGCCTGGACATTAGTAACGACACCTGCTGGCGCCACCGAGTACGACCTCATGCAAGGTCCGAACGATGTTTACGACAGCAACCTGGTTGATGAAGTCACTGGTGAGGGCGGATTTGGGCAATTCATTATCCGTCCACGCTTGTAAAAACAACCGTCGATTCACCCCAAACTGGTGTGGGTCAACTGATTTCTGTCCCCAATTTGGGCGGTAGCGTTACAGGCAATGGCTGATCTTGAGCACGTCCGTTGGATCCGCCGACCTGAACTGCGTCGGCCCCATGTCATCGCCGCCTTCACCGGCTGGA
>Ga0214919_10002418_pt1 | contig 29416 bp, 20 predicted proteins | sample LL1503_MetaG_FD_177994 | JGI IMG/M metagenome (GOLD analysis project Ga0214919, IMG submission 177994) | Freshwater microbial communities from Lake Lanier, Atlanta, Georgia, United States - LL-1503 | ecosystem: Environmental > Aquatic > Freshwater > Lake | place: USA: Georgia | collected... | reverse complement strand
CTCCACTTCACATTTGGCCCTGCCGGCCTCCAGCTGCCGTCGGACGAGGTGGACAAAATCAACCATACCCACAATTGAAACAGGACGATCACCAAGGGCGTCCACCGTTTCCAGAAAACGGGACATGTGAGCCCCCCGCTGATCCGCAGGAAGGCTGACCCCAAGCCTCCACTTTCCGCCGGCCCTGAAAATATCCCCGCCCAAATCAATGGTGATGGGATAATCCAATCCCGACACCCCAACATTTTGGATGGCGTGAGAACGCGTTATCGTTGATCCTTGAACGTCGATCATTTTTTAATAACCCGGGCTATAAGACGACCACCTTCATGGCACGACTACCCTCAAAAAGCAATGCGGACAGGCTGTTCCGGACTCAGAACCTGCTCCAAAATTTACCATGCCGCGGCATTGCCATGTCCTGGCTGCGGCGGACCAGACAAGGCCTCGGGGAAGCCATAATTGCCTTAGTGGCCATAGGGGTTTTCGGCAGCCTCTTCATTCACGTTTTCCGCGACATTTTTTCACCGGACATCGCGGCCCTTGCTCCGAATACGGTTCGTGGATCCGTTTCAGTGGCATGCCTGGTGGTTCTTGCGACCACATGCCTTTTGATGCGCCGGGTTTGCCAAAACGACGTGACTTTAGGGTGGCGGAATTTTTCCCTGCTGTCCGGACTGGCACCCAATCAGGCAGGAATCACTGATATTTTTTTTCGCGCAGCTCTGGCCATCTGCGCCGGAATCCTCACGGGAGGTCTGGTGATCCTCGTTGGTCAGGGCGCCCTAAAGGTTCCTCAAATCTGGATCATGGCGGCAACAACTGGATGCAGCCTGGTCGCAGCAATCACGGCTCCCCGCTATTTCACAGGCACTCGCGGCATTCGAGCCTTTCTAGGCTTTATTACCTTTGATCTGGTCTCTCGAACTTGGACCGGCACCCGGACTTCACCCATCGCTATCATGATTCGTTGGCGCGGCGGTTTGCTGATGCGCCAACCGGCAACTTGGGCATTCTGGGGAGCTGCCCTTCTGGCAACCGGGGCGATGGCTGCTGCCTCAGCATTAAAAATCCCTGTCCCATTTGTCTCTGCCTTCGCCTGGCTCGCGGGATGGTTCATGGCGGTTTCAATTGCCTTCCAAGCAGCATCCGAAACAACCTCGATTCATTTTGAATACGCCCTGGGCATCACGCCGCGCCAGATTGCACGGAGCCATGCCGGCACCAGCTTCATGATTGCAGCGCTTTCGGCTTTCATTGCGGCTCTCGTTTGCATTTTGACCAACAGGACAGAGATGATTCCCACAACCATGGCTTCAGCGGCGATGGCACCATCGATGATTCCATTCCTGTTGTGGCAGATCGATGTTCGTCGCCCCCTCATTCAAATGCTGACCTGCCTGATGGCCAGTCTGTTTGTTGCAACCGCAATCATCGCGACAAAGGCAGCTTTTTTGCTCTGGCCAGCGGTGTTAGTCTTCTTGGCACAGGAACAAGGCAAGCGCCTTCATGCGATTGCCAGTGGCGAACGATCGGGGCCCTACACGTGATGCTGGTAACAAATCAATTGATTGCAGCGGCCGTTGAAAAGTCATTTCCTGACGGTGCCTCCGCCTTCAAATTGGGCCCTATCGACCTTGAACTGCAAGGTGGAACAAGCCTCGCCGTCGTCGGACCAAACGGCAGCGGCAAGAGCACGTTGTTTCAAATTCTGACCGGCAATCTTAATGCGACAGCCGGCAAGGTCATGCTCTCTGGTCACTTGATTTCAGAATCCAGAAAATCGATCGGTTATTTGCCACAACACAACCTGCTCCCCCTCTGGGCAACACCGGATGAACTTTGCCGTTACAGCGCGGGAATGCTGGCCAGCAGCCCCGGTGCGGCCAACAATGCACTCGCCTACTGGGATTGCCTTGAATTTTCACACCGCCCCATTGGCATGCTGTCCTCAGGGATGCGAAAACGCGTCGGTTTGGCCATCGCAACCCTGCACAATCCCCGACTTCTCGTTCTCGATGAACCATTCGAGGCCTTGGACCTTGGGCATATTGCGGCCCTGCGCCAGGAAATCCAGCGCCGCAAGGCCACCGGGGTTATCACAATTTTCGCAACCCATATCGCATCGTTCGCTGCCGAACTGGGAACGGCAGGTTATTTTATTCACAACGGAACCGGCACCTTGATTCCTTGGCCCGAATCAAAAGCCGCGCGCGAGGAATTTCTCGAGCAAAAATTCGCCGGGGTTGCCCCACCGCCATCGGCATTTTTACACGCAGGTGCTGCGCCATGAGCAATGGCAATAGCATGGCCCTGGCCAGGTTCGCACGACGCTATGCCAAGCCTCTATGGCCTTGGTATGCGTGGGGTTTTGTGGCCCTTGCTGCCACCAACTTGATCACCCTTGAAATTCCACAGCTGGCGAAGGCCGTCATCAATTCCATCAGCAACGCCGCGGGCCAACAGCGGATTGACCCAGAACTTGCGCAGATCGCAATTTTGATCATGGGTCTTGGTCTGCTTCAGATCTTGATCCGCTCGCTTTCACGAATTCTTATTTTCTGGCCGGGCCGGTCCATTGAAGCCAATTCCCGGACAGACTCCTTCAACCATCTGTTGAGATTGCCGCAACAAGCACTCTTGCACTTTGGCATGGGGGATCTGATCTCGCGCCTTGCGAATGACATCGGGCAGCTCCGTGTTTTTTTCGCTTTCGGCCTGTTGCAGGTGCTCAACCTTTGCTTTCTGTCGGCCTTCATCATCAGCCGCATGCTCACGATCCACGTCGGATTGACGATTGCATGCATCGCACCACTTTCATTGATGCTCGTCATCACCCGTTATGCCATGCCAAAAATGCAGGAATTTTCGCGACAGAATCAAGAAGCCACCGGGCGCCTGACCAACAAGGTCACCGAAGCCTTTGTGAATGTCCACGTCGTGCAGCAGAGCGGCGCCGAAGAATCCTTTCTGGACCGGACTCGCCCGGAAAACGAGGCTGTTTATGAATCAAACATGCGCCTCGTCTTCATCCGAAATGCCGTATTCCCACTGATGAGCTGCCTCGCTTCCATTGGTCAAATGACGGTGATCTTTTATGGCGGTTACGAGGCCATCCATCACCGCCTTTCGGTCGGAGACATCCTTGCCTTCAACGTCTACATCGGGTTTCTAAGTTTCCCGCTGACTGCCGTCGGCATGATCATTTCCATGTATGAACGCGCCAAGACCGCCGTCACCAGACTTGGCGAAATTGAAAATCATGCTGGCGAATCTCCCCTACCTTCAGACGCTCCCGACACGCACCCGGCGGGATCTGGTCCGCAGGCCATCTTGTCTGTTCGAAACCTCAACTTCACCTACCAAAACCTTGGAGCCCCGGATGGTCCGAGCCGGTTCTCCCTGAATGGAATTACATTTGACCTGCCTCCCCGCGCCCGACTCGGCATTGCAGGCCCCGTGGGCAGCGGTAAGACGACTTTGCTGCAGCTCCTCGTCCGCCTCTATGACCCTGCTGCGGGAACGATCTTCCTGCGCGGCCGCGACATCCTGAGCCTCGATCCATTTGAACTCCGCCGCACCTGCGGCATGGCCTCCCAGACCGTTCACCTGTTTTCGGACACTGTCGAGAACAACCTGCGTTTTGGAATCGACCGCCCAGTTTCGCAAGACGATATCCGCCGCGCTGCCGCCGAGGCGATGATCCTTGATGAAATCGAAAGGCTACCGCAAGGATTTCAGACTGAAATTGGCGAAAAGGGAATCCGCCTGTCCGGCGGTCAAAAGCAGCGTCTGGCCCTGGCCCGGCTGTTTCTTCGCAATTTCGACGTGATGATCCTTGATGATGTGCTGTCCGCAGTGGATCAGTTGACTGAGGTCCACCTCATCAAGACTTTGGAAAAAAAGGGGTGCGCCATCATCGTCGCCAGCCATCGTCCTTCGGTCCTGAAGGCCTGCGACCAAATCATCGTCCTCGAATCTGGCAGAATCAAAGCGGCTGGAACGTGGAGCGAAATTGGCCACCTCACTGGAGCCTCCGAATCTAATGTTCCAAAGGAATCCCCGGAGAGTGGGTCGTGATTCAACAACTCATCGCACGAGTCACACTCCTTGCAAAATTTGGACGCTCCGAAAGAACCGTTGCGGGTGATCTTGGTTTCGGCCTTTCGGTGCTGGTGACGGTTGCATTTCTGGTCCTGGGCACCGTGAATTTCTTCTATTCCTACAACCGTGACCTTCAAAACCTGGACGGCAAGGCCGGTGAACTGATCCAAAGTGCTACCGAAGTTTTGGCAAGTCCGGTTTGGAACATCGACGACCGCGAGATCCAACGCATCGTCGGAGTCTTTCTACAGTCCGATATCATTACCGCCGCAAAACTTGTCGATGAACGCGGTCAGGTCATGCTGGAACGTTGGAAAAGCCATGAGACCCCACGAATCACATTGACCAGGCCGGTTGAACGCAACGGGGCCGTCATCGGACAATTGACCCTTCTGTTCACCGATGCCGCCATCCGGGACAAGCAAGCAGGCACCATTGCCTTTCTTGGCATCGCACTTGCCTTGGCCATCACCGCGGTCAACCTGGGTACCCGCAGGCTGATGCAGCGGTACTTGCGTGATCCTCTGGACCGCCTCATCCGCGGACTCGACGTGATTGCCGGTGGTGATTATCGCTTCCAACTCCCCGATGCGACGCAGGAAGAGGTCCACCGCATCAACAAAAGCGTCAATTCTATGGCACGTGAATTGTCGGCACGGGAAACAGCCCTTCAGGACAACCGGCAACGACTTGAGATCCTGAATACGGCCATCATGGAAATCTTCTCGGGCCACGATACCCAAAGCCTCATTGATCAGGCGCTGCGCAGCACCATGAGGCTCACCAACGCTCAATCCGCAGCCTTCATTCCTGCGGATGCTCCGACCGAAACGCCCCATCCACGCCTTCTCGCCAACGGTCACATGATCGATCTGCAACCTGCACTGGCCCTCACGGCGATTGAGCAAAACTTCTCTGAACTACCCAAGTCGTGCGTCCACCGATTCCCACTTAAATCCCGACACCGGCATGTCGGCGATTTCCTGCTCGGTTTCGATGCGCCCTTGGAGCCGCAAGTCCACGCCCTTATGAAATCCCTGACATCCCTTGCAACAGTTGCGTTGATCCGACAGTCGTTTATCCGCGAGTCCGCTTTCATGACGGCAGAACTCAAAGTCGCCGAAAGCGTCCAGCGGGCTACCTTGCCTGGTCAGAAACTTTCGCGCCTGCGGGCTGACGTCGGCTTCCATTATGAACCCGTTCTTCGGGTTGGAGGAGACTGGACCAATATCATCGAACACACGGACGAAAAGGCGCTCTACGTTCTCATGGGAGACGTTACAGGGCATGGAATTGCCCAGAGCATGATCACGGCGGCGGTGAGTGGTGCCCTTGAAAGTTTGCAAGGGCTGATGGCAATGGGTGGCGCTAATACGGCGCAAAAACCATCTGACATCCTTCAATTGATCTCTCGTATTGTTGATAAGGTCGGCGGTGACAGCAACATGCAAATGACCTGCGTCGCGGTCAAACTTGATTTCCGAAATCACACCGTCACCGTCGCCAATGCCGGGCACCAGTTTCCGATCCTCCTAGAACCAGCAAAATCTGGTCGATTGAAAGTCCGCGCCCTGACCGGTGGCCTGCTGCCGATCCTTGGCATGAATTTAACTTTTTCCGGGCGCAGGCCATTGCCCGTCAAAGATGCCGTATTTCCATTTCCTGCCGGCTCTCGTCTTGTCCTGTTCACCGACGGCCTGGTTGATGCGCGCTCAAGTGCAGGCAAAACATTTCACCGCAAATTCATCCGGCAAATTTCGAAAATCGAACCTGGAATGAACAGCGCTACGATTACGAGTGAAATCGTTTCTGGCTTTCGCAAGCACACGGCGAGTGGCATCGTCAAAGACGACGTCTGCCTGCTAGTCATCGGCTCGACAGCCTCAACTGACACAACTGAACCAACTGCCCAGGCGGACCCAGCATGATCCGTGATCTTGGAAAATTGTGGCCGTGGCTTCGTGAATACCGACGCTTGGTGATCCTTGCCGTCGTTTTAGTCCCATTTATCTCGGCCATGCAAGCGTCCCTGCCTCTGATCCTGCGGGCAACGATCGATCACGGGATCATTCCGGGAGATACGCACTACCTTGCCTGGATGGGAATTGCATACGTCACGGCCGTGTTCTTTGAATACGCAGCGCGCACAGGACAAACCTTGACTGCAGCATGGGCCGTGCACCGGATGATTCGCGCAATGCGGGAGTCTGTGATCCGCCATGTGCTCGGACTTTCTGCCAGCTTTCACGACCGGTCCATGTCAGGAGCGCTCGTCACGCGGGCAACAAGCGAATTCGAGAACCTCAGTGAATCGCTCAATCAGGGAGTGCTGACTTCCATTGTTGACCTGGCAGTCTTGACGGGTTGCATGGCAGGGATGTTGATCCTGGATTGGCGCCTTGCCTTGACTGCCTTTCTCATGCTTCCAATTTTAATTTTGGTCGTGCGTGGATTCTCGAGTGGCCTGCGCGAGGCCATGCTGTCGGCTCGAAAGCATCTGGCTGCCCTGAACGCCTACACACAAGAATGTCTGTATGGCGCGGCAACCGTCAAACTTCTCAACGCCGCTCCGGATGCGACCAAGCGTTATGAAAACCTCAGTGAAACCTATCGCAATGCCCAGATGCGCAGTGTTGTCCTGGACGCCGTGATGTTCGCCGTTCTGGATGGGTTTTCCGCCATGACCACAGGTCTGGTTTTATGGCTAGCCATCCGCCATCTGGCCCCGGACTCCACGGTTGCAACCGGAGTCCCGGCTGCGCTCTCAGCAGGTGTCCTGGTTGCCTTCGTCCAATACGTCCAGCAGATGTTTGAACCGCTGAAACAATTGGGCAACAAAATGGCAATGCTGCAAGGCGCCTTCACTTCCATTGACCGCATTTTTGGCTTGCTTGAAACCAAAGAAATCATTGGTGGTGATTCCACCTTCGAATTGCGCAAAGGCAACGTGTCGTTCAAAAACGTGGCCTTTTCCTATGGAAAAAGGGACGTCCTTCACAATGTTAGTTTTGAACTGCCGGCCGGAAAAAGTATGGCACTCGTTGGACCGACGGGATCCGGCAAGTCGACCATCGTCAAGCTTCTAGCGCGACTCTACGAAGGCTACCGCGGCAGCATCACGATCGATGGGGTTGAAATTTCAGGAATCAGTCCAACCGCCCTGCGCCGAAACGTAGCCATCGTTCCGCAGGACATTGCGCTCTTTGACGGGACATTGCGCTTCAATATTTCCCTGGGCCGCAGTGGCATCACCGAGGCCGCCATCATGCAAGCCCTGGATGCCGTATCCGCCGCTGATTTCATCATGAACCTTCCGGGTGGACTCGATTTCAACATTCGTGAGCAGGGCGCCAATCTGTCTCACGGCCAACGGCAATTGATTGTTTTTGCGAGAGCCCTTGCCACAAATCCATCACTGATCATTCTGGACGAGGCCACATCGAGCATCGATCCGGAATCAGAACGTCGGGTGCAAGGGGCCATCGACGCCATGATGCACAACCGCACGGTCATCGTGATCGCCCACCGCCTTTCAACGGTGGAACGATGCAGCCAGATACTGGTTATCAAGAATGGTCAGGTGGCAGAACGCGGAAGTCATGACGAGTTGATGGCAGCGGGCGGTTTGTATCGCACACTGCACGATCAACCCGGGGCTTTCACAGCCACATGATCACCAATGGATCAAAGGTCGCGGTAAGTGATTGTGCCCAGGTAATCCATCTTCCCAATTTCCACGCCACTGTGACGCAGGATCGAATAGGCCGTGGCCACGTGGAAATAGAAATTGGGAATCGCGTGCTGCATGAGAAACTCGTCCCCCGGCAGATACTTGCCTTCGCGCCTTGGATTGAGGGTCTTTTTTGATTCCCAGCCCTTGAAATCCTCTGGCTTGACGGTGGAAAGAAATTCCAGAGTGTTGCGGATGCGCTGCTGCAATTCGGCCAAAGTTGTTTCGTTGTCTTCAAACTTCGGGGCATCAATACCCGTCAGGCGAGCTGCGCCAAATTTTGCTGTGTCACAGGCAACCTGAACCTGACGAGTGAAATTGAATTGATCTGGCGCAAGCCTGGCGTTCATCAAATTCACAGAATCAAACTTCTTTTGATCCGCAAACTTTTGAGCCTTGTCCAAAATATTGGAAAGGTTTGTCAGCATTTTCGAAAACTGGGCAAAGATTTCCACGATCATGAGATATCCCTATCTGCGAAACAGTGTTCGCCATTCTGCAATCGATTTTGCATTTAAATATGGGTTTGTTTTTAGAAGTTCGCCGACCGGTGCAGAGTTTTTTGGATCGTAATGATGCCCGGGATAAACAATGGTTTCCGGCGGAAGTTTGGCGAGCTTGGTCGACAGGCTGTCAAACAATTGCTCGGAATTCCCTCCAGGCAAATCGACACGGCCACATCCCGAAAGAAACAGGGTGTCGCCCGACACGAGGGCACCATCACACAAAAAACACTGGCTCCCCGGAGTGTGACCAGGAGTGTGGATCATGGTGATCTTGCGATCTCCGATTTGGACCACATCCCCACTGCGGCATGGTTTGAAGTCAGAGCGGCTGAGCCCTGTGATCTTCTGTACGCCTTCCAATTCATCAGCCTGTACGTACACAGGAACAGGCTTGCGACCGACGAGTTCCGCGACACCTTCGATGTCGTGACCCCAAAGGTGCCCGCCGCAATGATCTGGATGGTAGTGAGTGATGAGGCAGCCCGAGATGTTCATCCCGTCTGCCAAGGCTGCGTCTTCGATCGCCTGGATGTCCCATGCGGGATCGATGACAAAACATTCGCGGGAAGCCTTGCTACCAATGAGGTAGACAAAGTTCTCCATCGGCCCAAGCAAGAGCTGCTTAAGGTACAAATCGGAGTGTTGCGAAGCCAACGTCAATTACTTGATTTTGGCTTCTTTGAAGACCACATGCTTGCGCACGACTGGATCAAACTTTTTCAGTTCAAGCTTGTCCTTACCCTTCTTTTTGGTGGTCGTGTAGAAGTAGCCGGTTTCAGCGGTGGAAACGAGCTTGATGATGTCACGTGCTCTTGAGCGGGCCATGGTAATCCCCTGGACAGATAACAAACTGAATACAAAAACAGGGGTCAGGTATTACCACCGCATCCGCCTTGAAGGCAAGAACAGGATTACCTGAGGAGCCCCCCCTCTAACCCAGCGCTTGAATGACCCCCTTGATGTAGCCTTGGGCGTAGGCAAAGGCCTGAAGCCCTTTCAAATCCTCTTTGTGATGGGGCACATGATCGGGCATCAGCATCCCACGATACCCCCGGGCCTTTAAGACGCGGGCCACAGCCACCATGTCCACGTCCCCCTCGTCCGGAAAAACCTCCATGAAATCGCCCCGATGCCCCCGGATATTCCGGTAATGAATGTTGAAAATCCGTCCCCGGCTGGCAAACCAATCGACCACGTCCAGGATTTCGCGGCCCGGATCCTTCAGCATTTCGGAAACCGTACCCACACAGAAGTTCAGCCCATGGTAGGGGCTTGGACTAATCCCGACGAACCGCTTCAGGCCATCAACGGTGCCGAGGACATTGTCGATCCCGAAAAGGCCTCCAGGCGGCGTCCCCGGGTCCTGGGGATGGCAGGCGGCCCGGACTTTGGCAGACTCACAGGTCGGCATGATGGCATTCACAAAGTATTCGATCCGTGTCCAGAATTCGGCCTCTGTCACCCGCCCGGCCACGGTCATTTGCGCCCTCTTGGCCGCCGAAACATCGGCCTCGCGCCAAGTGCTATATGTGCTGCCGCCGCGCCCCGGGCTTTCACCAGTGCGCAGGACCCCGAGCAGGCTCATATTGTATTTAACTGCCGGAATACCGACCTTCCCGCAGGCCTCAATGGTTTTGCAGGCGTCTGCGATGTCTCGCTCACGATCCGGACTTTTCGCCAGCATGATCCCCGGCCTGCTCTCCCGGTCAATATGGCTGGAGGTTAAAAACTGCAGTGGGATCATCGCCAGGTTGATCCCGTGACGCACGCAAAGGTCCCGGCATTTGGCCAGATCACTTTCCGAATAGTAGCCCTTGTTGCCTTCGTCATCTGGCGAGCCACAAATATCAGTCACACCATGGCGCTTGAAAAAATCAAGCATGGCCGGTGTCGTTGGACTCTGTTGTGTGCCGCAACGAAGGTCTGCTTTCAATGCCACGTTGGATTTTTTGGTTTGTAGACGAGGTGCGGCATTTGCTGCTTCTGCCACAACGCCTGGCCCAAACAAGGTCAGTCCTGCAACGGCTTTGATCGTACCCAAAAGCATCTCGCGCCGGCTTGTGCCAGTGACGTTTTCATCATCCTGTTGCATTAAATTCTCCGCTAATTGCCGGCCGTTGAATCGGGCCAGGTACACCTGCTTGTATCGCCAGTGTAACTTGAGTCGGCGGAATAAATACAGTAGCTAAAAAGTTTCTTTCCGATGGTTTTTTTGCATTCATTTTCGATGAGCGGCTGCGTGTCCATCTGGATATAAAACACGCCCAATTCTTTCCATTCCCCGCACCCGATGATGATGCCTCCTTCGTTTATTTTCTGCTGCACCGTTTCATCTGGCTCTGCATAGCCCTTGGACTGCGCCAAAGCCGTCGCCGCCGCCAGAGAATCACAACCAGTTTTGATCATCTGAACGTTCGAGCATTTGATGCGCTTGGTATCAATCAAACGCCCGCTGCTCCAACAATTCGCCAGATCCGCAGGCAAACTGACCGAGACCTCTTCCACGCCTCCCGGACATTTTGGTGGGGGCAGGCTGGCTTGTTTACCTTCGCCTTTGAAATTAGCACCCGTACAGCCAATCGCAATCAAGAGGCTCACGGGACTCATCAAGCCCGCAAATCCCCACAGCCTCGGAGGCAACATAATGTTTTTTACACAACGCATCGGCCCCACGAACCCTCCCCTTCGAATCTCCAAAACCGACTAACTATCGGTAATATTTGCTAAATCCTTTAGTCGATGCTCGGACTCCCGGCCAAGCTACTGTTTCTATGGCTTAATTTAGTTGGCGTCGTCGCACCTAAAGCCGTGTGCGCCGAGTAGCCAAGGCTGGCTTCATTTTTTTTAAACTTCTTCCGATCAAAGCTCTTAGTTGGAATGTTGCGGGGTGACGCGTGAATCGGTGGTCAGATCGATTGAAGTTTACGATCGGGATCCTCTTTGCCACGCAAGGGTGCGGCGGAGGTTCGATCGGTGTTAACGTCGCTGCCACCGAAGATAAATCTCCTGCGATTGAGACGACCATCCTCACTTCCACGATCCTGAATGTCGGATCGATGGATGCGACGAAATCGCTCGTCACGATCAAAGAGCCTGAGCGCTATAGTTCGGTAGGATTCATCGCAGTTCAGTCGAGTAAGACTTGTGACAACTCACTTACATACCAATCCCAATCCCCCACTGCTTCCCGAGAATATTTGACTTCAGATGGAGACTGGAAAGTCTGCGTTCAGTTGACCTCCGTGGATGGCAGTGTCGCCATCGTGGAAAGCGCGACTTTCCGCATTGACTTCACTCCACCGGCGATCGCCTACAACGCTAGCAGTTCCCAGACCAGTCAGACCCCTGTCATCCGAGGAACCGCTTCGGAATCTTCGACCGTCACCCTCTACACAGATTCTGGCTGTTCTTCCGCCGTTTCGGACGCGACATCGAGCGATGCGTTTGCCAGTTCTGGAATCACGACCACGCAACTTCCTGCGGGACAAACGAGCTCGATTTATGCAAAAGCATCCGACGCCGCCGGAAATCCTGGAAACTGCACCCTTTTGACGACGGTAACACCGGTGGACACGACCGAGCCGACACTGGCTTTCAACTCTGTCAGCGGCGGCAATCCCGGGTCAACCCTTCGCCCCATTATCATCGGCACCGCTTCTGAGTCATCCAATGTGACGCTTTACTTTGATTCGCTTTGCGCCGCGGCAAAATCCGACGCCACGGCGACCACAGTTTTTGCCAGCCCCGGCATCACGGTCAACGCCGACGTCGCGTCAAACACGACGACGACTATTTACGCCAAAGCCATCGACGATGCGGGCAACGCCTCGTCATGCACGAGTCTTCTCACCTACACCCACGATGACACGGCGCCCACCGCGCCGACGGTCACCGGAACAACACCAAGCAACGATACCACCCCGGAATGGAACTGGACGACTGGCGGGACCGGCAGCAACCTCGGCAACGGGACATTCCGTTATAAACTGGACAACGCGACGTTGACATCGGGCGCCACCGTAACCACATCGCTCAGCTACACCCCGGGCACAGCCCTCTCCGCTGGCAATCACACGCTCTACGTCCAGGAACGCGACGAGGCTGGCAATTGGTCCGCAAGTGGCAGCAAGTTGATCACGATCGACACCACCGAGCCGACACTGGCTTTCACCTCTGTCAGCAGCGGCAATCCCGGGTCAAACCTCCGACCTGTCGTCATCGGTACTGCATCGGAGTCATCCGATGTGACGCTTTATTTTGATTCCCTTTGCGCCGCGGCAAAATCCGCCGCCACGGCGAACACAGTTTTTGCCAGCCCCGGCATCACGGTCAACGCTGACGTCGCGTCAAATACGACGACGACTATCTATGCCAAAGCCATAGACGATGCGGGCAACGCCTCGTCCTGCACGAGTCTTCTCACTTACACCCACGATGACACGCCGCCAACTGCGCCGACGGTCACCGGAACAACACCAACTAGCACCACCACACCGATTTGGTCATGGACTGCCGGTGCCGGCAGCAACGTCGGCAACGGGACATTCCGTTACAAACTGGACGACAGCGATCTCACATCTGGCGCCACGGAGACGTCCGCTTTGACGTACGCTCCTGTGCTCTCGGCGGGTAATCACACTCTCTACGTTCAGGAACGCGACGCCGCTGGCAATTGGTCCGCAAGTGGCAGCAAGTTGATCACGATCGACACCACCGAGCCGACACTGACTTTCAACTCTGTCAGCGGCGGCAATCCTGGGTCAACCCTTCGCCCCATCATCATCGGCACCGCGTCGGAGTCATCCGATGTGACGCTCTATTTTGATTCGCTTTGCGCCACGGCAAAATCTGCCACTGCTGTAAATACGGTTTTTGCCAGCCCCGGCATCACGGTAAACGCTGACGTCGCGTCAAATACGACGACGACCATCTATGCCAAAGCGATCGACGCTGCGGGCAACGCCTCGTCATGCACGAGTCTTCTCACCTACACCCACGATAACACGCCGCCCCCTGCGCCGACCGTCGCGGGCACGACACCAAGCAACGATACCACCCCGGAATGGAACTGGACGACTGGCGGGTCCGGCAGCAACCTCGGCAACGGGACATTCCGTTACAAACTGGACGACAGCGATCTCACATCGGATGCCACGGAGACTTCCTCTTTGACGTACGCTCCTGCCACTGTGCTCTCGGCACGAAATTACACACTCTACGTTCAGGAACGCGACGCCGCGGGAAACTGGTCCGCAAGTGGCAGCAAGTTGATCACGATCGACACCACCGCGCCGACACTGTCTTTCAACTCCGTCAGCGACGGCAATCCCGGGTCAAACCTCCGACCTGTCGTCATCGGTACGGCATCGGAGTCATCCGATGTGACGCTTTATTTTGATTCGCTTTGCGCCACGGCAAAATCTGCCGCTCCGAAGAACACAGTTTTTGCCAGCCCCGGCATCACGGTCAACGCTGACGTCGCGTCAAATACGACGACGACTATCTATGCTAAAGCCATCGACGATGCGGGCAACGCCTCATGCACATCCCTTGTCACCTACACCCACGATGACACGCCGCCCCCTGCGCCGACGGTCACCGGAACAACACCGAGCAACGATACCACTCCGACGTGGTCATGGACTGCCGGCACCGGCAGCAACGTCGGCAACGGGACATTCCGTTACAAATTAGACGACAGCGATCTCACATCTGGCGCCACGGAGACGTCCTCTCTAACTTACACGCCCGGCAGTGACCTCGCCGCCGGAAATCGCACGCTCTATGTCCAAGAACGCGATGCTGCGGGCAATTGGTCCGCAAGTGGCAGCCGTCAGATCCTGATTGATGTGGCGACGCCATCGGCACCGACAAGTCTCGTCACCGCGGCGGACAGTGCAAGTGGTTCTGACGTCAGATACGACGATGACAACATAATTTTCCTGAAATGGACGGCACCGGCGGCGCCGTCATCTGGCATCGCAAGTTACACGGTCACTTGGTACAATTCTGCCGACTGCACTGCTGCCACCTGGTGGGACAGGGACACCGTGACTGGCGTTACCGGGACGAGTTACAGCTTCAACCTTTCGTCAGGAGCAAGCTCTTCATTCAATGTCACGGCTATCAGTGGGTCCGGGGTGACGGGAACGCAAAGCGCATGCTCTGGCAGCATTACGTTTGACCCCTCGACACCAGCTGCGCCGACGGGTCTAGTCACCGCCGCGGATAGTGCCGATGGATCCGATGTTCGCACGGACGATGATACGAGCGGAGTTTGGTTTGCCTGGACTGCCCCGGCGTCCCCTCTATCAGGCATCGCGAGTTATACGTTGACTAGATACACAAACGGAACGTGCTCCTCCGCCGGAACGGATGTCACCGGGATTACTGCCACGAGCTATAACCTGACATCCACGGTCGACGGGACTTCATACTCGTTCAAAGTGCGCGCGATCAGCGGTGCCGGAACCGCCGGAACTTTGAGTTCATGCTCGGGTGCAATCGCGATCTCGGTTCCCGCGGTCACGATCGCGACCGCTACCAATGGGTTGCGAGACGGCACGACGCGCCACTCATTCTATGACACCGTAAACAACAGGCATTGGATCTTGTTCAAGAACGGAACAAACATCTCAATGCAAAGATCGTCTGATGGATTAACGTGGGATGACGCTGGCAATCTTGCAGCCAATGTGACCCGGTTCTCAATCCATTACAAAGTCATCAGCGGTGTGGGATATGTTTTTGTTGTCAGCGAAGAGAACAGTTTCGATGTTGCGATTCGACGGGGACAAGTTGGTGCAACGTCCATTTCCTTTGGCACATCCGTCAATGTTTTTGATGGAACTTCTGCGACAGACCTCTATCAGAGTGCAACTGTAACCACAGACGACACGAATGCATGGGTTGCTGCCAGCCGATACAACGGCACCAATTGGCAAGTTGTCGCGAGAGAATCCACCAACGCCGCTGATGGAAACCTGACAACCTGGGGATCCGCGACGAACGTGGGGACAACATCCGGTGTTCCGGTCGCATTGTCCTTGATGCCACGGGGTGGCGGCAATGTGTTCCTCATTCGCCAGGAAGGATCCAGTGTCAGGGGGTTTGAATACACGGGAAGCTGGGCAGAGGCCACGACCGGTGGAACCAGCACTTGGGTCAACCTTGGTGGACAAACAAATGTCTTGAATAGCTATGTTATGGCTATTGCGGTCGACGGATCCAATGTTTATGTCGGCGGCAACTTCACGGATGCGGGTGGAGTTCCTTCTGCGGACTACATCGCCCGGTGGGACGGAACCCGGTGGAACTCCATTGGTGCGGGCTTAAACAACATCGTCAACGCCATCGCCGTCGCCAACGGGATCGTATACGTCGGCGGGGATTTCACCGACGCCGGCGGTGATCCGAACGGCGACAGGGTCGCTATGTGGGACGGATCCAGCTGGCGGTCGTTGGGAACTGGAGTGAACTCCACCGTCAATGCCCTGGCCCATGATGGAACCGACCTTTACGCAGGAGGCGGCTTTTCTTCCACGAACGGTGACACGTCCATCAAATATGTCGCGCGCTGGAACGGCACGACATGGAGCAAACTCGGATCGACTACATTTACCGGCAGTGTCTCTGCCCTCGCGACAACTTCAACCAGGATTTACATCGGCGGATCGTTCCTTGATGCCGGAAGCAACACGAATGCTGACCGGATCGTCGCCTGGAACAAATCAGGGTCGAGTTGGGAGGCCATGGGTAGCGGAGCATCAGGTCAGGTCTCAGCGATCAACGCCGTCTCGGATTCCGAAGTTTATGCCGGCGGCTTGTTTGCAAACCTTGGCGGCGTTTCGAACACCACAAACATTGGCCGCTGGGACGGTACTGCCTGGCAGGCAATGGGGACTGGCACGAGCAACACCGTGCGCGTGATCGTTGGCTCCGGCAGCGCTGTTTACGTCGGAGGAGATTTCACGACCGTCAATGGTTCAACAAGTGTTTCCAAGGTTGCGCTGTGGAACGGGACATTATCTTCATGGTCTGCGGTGGGTAGCAACGGCCCTGGATCCACTGTCTTCGCCCTCGGGGTCTCAGGTTCGAGCCTTTACATCGGGGGCGTGTTCACCGATGTCGCGGGGCGCTATCCCGCCGACTACCTGATTCGATGGGACGGCAGCACCTTTCAGGCCTGGGGCGTTTGGCTGGGGACTTGGGATGACCAAACATACGGCCCGTCGGTCAGTGCGATGGCTGCCGGATCGGGATCGACCATCTATGTCGGCGGGACCTTCACAGATTTCGCTGGAATTCCAGAGTGCGATTACATCTGCCTGTGGAACGGCAGCGCATGGTCAGGTCTCGGATCAGGGTTAAACGGAACCGTCAGTGCGATCACGGTCTCAGGATCGAATGTTTATGTTGGGGGCTCCTTTGCGGACGCTGGCGGTCTGGTCGCGGCGGATCGCCTGGCAAAATGGAGCGGTTCCGCGTGGAGCGCGGTTGGCGCACTAGCCGGACCGAATCCGGCAATCGATAATGGGAGCGTCACTGCAATCGCAGTCTCCGGCACAGACGTTTATGTCGGTGGCTCGTTCGTCAATGCCGCAGGGAACGGCGCTGCAGACCGGATCGCCAACTACAACGGCACATCATGGAGTGCCATGGGCAGTGGAGTCAGCAGTGGCACAATTTATTCGATTGTGATTTCTGGCACTGATATTTACATCGGAGGCTCGTTTTTAAATGCCGGCGGTGACGGAGACGCCGACTACATCGCACGATGCACCAGCTCGGGCTGCGGATCACTGACATCTGGCTACGCACTGTTGAAAAATGGTTACGTCTATTCGATGACCATGTCGGGGACTCGATTATATATCGGCGGTAGTTTTGGGAATGTGTGGAGCGATTCAACCAGGAATAATATCGCTTATTGGGACACTTCGAACAGTAGCTTTAATTCACTGGCGGGTCCGGACGGTTCTTATCAGTTCGACAATTCGGTAGTTAAAGTTTTCGTCAATACAATCGGCGGAATTGACAACGTCTATATCGCTGGATACTTTACTTACGGCGGTGGCGTATCCGTGCCGTATGCCTCTTACTTCAATGGCACCAATTGGAGTTCCATTACGTCGGCAGTACTGCCTTCCAGGGCAACAGAAGTTCTGGTCTCGGGCAGCAATGTATACCTTGGCGGAGCTGCGTTCGGTGTATTGCAGAAGGCAACCACCATCGCGACTAACGTCGTCGCCCACAGCGCCACCACCAACGACCTGCTTGAACCAGTCTTGCTGACCAACGAAGTCAACTCATCCCGGGTATCTTCCATTGCCGCGCGGACCAGATCATCCGGGACATGGAGCGCCGCCACGACCCTCGCGTCCTCTTTGTCAGCAAGCCCAGTACTTAGTTTCGCGGGCGGAGCATTCAATGACTTGTTTGCTTTCTGGCATCGCAATGGAGTTTTCGAGTACAAGCGCTTCGATGGAGCTTCGTGGGATGCCAGCGCGACCACGTTGATCAACGCATCGTCTGGTACCAGAATTTCTTCCTGCGACGAGGCCGCAGGTGGCGGCTTGATCAAGTGCGTGTCCACGAGTGGGAGCGCACCTTCATTCTTGATCAACGTCAACTCGATCGCGCCCTGACTAGCTTAAACTGCTCTACATCGCTACGCCAGGGCGCAGAATCAGGGGAGTTCAATCTTCGGCTGTTTGCTGCGTCTATAGAGCACCACCGTGTGACCAATGGCGTCGATCGTTGCTGCGCCGCAGGTCGATTTAATTTCCGCCAGGGTCGCCTTGAACATCTCTTGGTCATCGCAATCAATGCGTATCTTGATCAATTCGTGATCTGCCAGGCACCGGTTGATTTCTTTTACCGATGCCTGATTGACTCCATGCTGGCCGACTTTGACCACTGGATTCAACTCGTGGGCCAACCCGCGGAGAAATTTATTTTGCTTGTTCGTCAATTCAGCCACAACCGGGCTCCTAAAATTGCGTGATCTTGATCTGGACGCCAACGCCGTTGGCAGCTGGCTCAACATGCGCATGCTTGTAGCGTGGAGTGGACCACCATGGCCCCTCCAATTGAATTCCGTACCGTATTCCAAGTTTATGCAACTGGGTCATCATGCGCCACATGCGTTCTGCGGCGTACTGCAACATCTCTGCGCTTTCGCTCCAGCCGGCATCGTCCCCTGCGGCAACAACACCCTCGCCAGTCGCAGCAGACACCACGGCGGCAGCCATTTGCTGACGGAGCTGTTCGTCGGCTTCGAGAAGGCCTGACTTGCCATTGCGGTAAAGGTTGAGCGGGAGAATCGGCTGGTGCTGAATTCCACCAGAACGAATCACTTCATCACGCGCGGCCCAATTCATCATGCTGCCGTAAACAGTATCCATGCCGATCAAGAATCGCACGGAAGCGTCGACGAGTCCGCCCTTGTGCAAAATCGTTTCACCAAAGGCACGCAGGAAGTCATCTCCTGCATTTTCCGCCAGTCCCGGAGCCGCAACATCCATATTGGCACCAACAAGGCACGCAAACAGAACCGCGCGGGCCCCCGGTGCCATGCTGCTCCCGGCCACGTCACGAATTTTGTCACCGTTTTTGCGCAGCCAACCCGCATCAATCCAACCATCACGCTGGGCGGTGTCTTCTCCCTCGCCAGCCGACACTTGAACGTCTGCCGTATACAATTTGCCAGGCAAACCGTGGGTCATGATTCGCATGTATTTTACCGGACCGTGCTTGCGCCCGTGCTCAGAGAGTTTGGCCAGAAATTCGTCGCGCGAATGGTAATCGTAGATAAAATAGCGGTCTCCGTATTTTTCCATTTCCAGGCGATGGACATCGATCGCATGGGCACCGGCATAGAGCATGTCGGGCTCGTCGAAACCAACGAAGGAGACCGCCGTCTCTCCGGCTGCCAATTCAGGATATTCTTGTTGTTTGCGGTTATGGGCAAAATAGCCAAAATCAGATCCCGCATAGAAATACATCATGGCTTCACTGGCGATGACATAATCATAGGCCACATAACCAGCCGCCGGCAGAACAGAAACCGCACCGGCCAATGGTGCGCCGATCACTGGAGTAAGGCTATTGTACGCATCGATCGCCGCCTTGTGCGGAAACACCATGTTGCGCAATCGCTTGGCAAAAATCGTGACGGGATTGGTCGATGCCACCATCTGGGTGTGGCTGTCACCACCAAGAATTTGCCCGCGGCGGTATTCGCCCCACTCCACCACGCCCAGAAGAAACGCCTGCGCAAAATGCCCGAAGGCCTGCCGGCGAACTTCAGCGGCTGACGCCTGAAGGCCTTGAAGCCGTAAAGTCGATGCAATGTGATCCGCAAAAGCCAACTGATAGGCTCCGAATGCCGTGTGCCCGACGACGGCAAACCGACCCGCTTCATGCATCCAACCCGCTGCCTGATTGCGACCGGATTGCAACATCCGGCCAAACCAAGACTGTGCATCCACCGGTCCCGGAATGGGGCGCGGTAGCAGCATAACAATCGTCAATGCATCCAAGGCCGAGGCTGGATTGATCAGGCCCTTGACTCCGGTCTGAATGTATCGATCCGCAATATTCAACGAAGACGACACCACCAGCGTCGCCTTTCCGGCAACCTGCAATCCGACCACAATGGCGTGGAGCGTCGCCGGCATCGCTGCACTTGATCCCCCCAAAGTAAACGGCACGGCAATCGCTTCGCCGAGGAGCAAGGCCGACTGCGCATAGACCACAGCCATCTGGCGGTTGACGTATGCACGCACCCAATTTTCCGAGTTTTGATCTTCAATGATTCCGTGGATCTGATGCAGGTCTTCCATTCGGAGAAACATCAAGCCCGGTTGCCACAATCGCGAAACGGCACTGGCAAATACCGTTGCGAGGCGCCCTGCGGTTTTCGACTTGCCGGCGCTGGCTTCAAGGGTCCACGTCGCCAGAAGTTTAATCTGGTCTTTCGCCTGCCATGCCTTCAGCAATTCATCAGGATCGGTCGACCGCCGGATGCGCAGGGCCGCGCCCTCTAAAATCTGATCGGCGTTGGTCAGGGCTGCGAGAGCCTCTTGCGTAAAACCAAACATCGACCGGTCGTAAAGGCCACTGGACTGTTCGACGCTCTTGCGAATTTCTGGAATGGCGCGGCGAATGGCTTCGGCAGTCTCGTAAATTTCTGAACGCATTTGATCTGGCGCGAGTTCGATCAGCACCGCGGGCGCACGGGAGTTTGAATTTCCTGCGAGGGCTTCCGGCCGGGCTTTGAGCAAGGCTGCATGCCATATTTCGACCGCATCTGCTGGTGTGTTCGCCTGGGGAGAGACTGTTTTTAAAATTGCCATCAGCCGCGTGTCAAAAGAAACGGTCCAGTTGGCTGCAGCTTCGCGGTCACCCTGCGAATTGATCCCTGCGGACTCACGCCAGTTGGCTTCCTGATTGGCTTCTTCGAAAAGTTTTTGAAGGTCCGTTGCGGCGGCATCGTAGGCACCGACACTGCGACGCGCATAGGTACGCAGGCGCAGGGTCAAACTGGCCGCCATGTCACGGCGCGAGGTGATGGCAGATATTTTACCAACGGCATCCACCTGAGCGGCAATTTCAGCGGTCCTGGTGCGGATTTCCTGGGCGTTGTCGATCACACCTTCCACCGAATCGCCACTCGTGCCATTTGCGCTGCGCGCGAACTCGGCGACAGCAAGCCGCGCATCTGCGGTCAGGACACGTCCCATGCGGCCATCCAGCAGGCGGGATGCTTCCGCAATTTGAATCATGGAGTTTGCCGCGAAAATCGCCGCGGCGGAGCGTGCCGGCTGGTTGTGGGTGTTTCCGATCAGGTCCACGACCGGCTTGAGTTCATCGCGGGAGGCAAGTCCACGTTGCGCCAATGATTGCAAGGCAACCCGGAGCTCGCCCTTGGTCGACTCGTCGTTGATCGCGCCGCGCACGAGGCACTCGGAAATCGCTGCCATTAGGCCGGGGGTAAATTCGCCCTGGGCTTTGCGGGATTCGAGGTCATCGAAAACAGCGTCCAACGCGGTGCAGGCGTTCCCGGAACCCGAGTCGATCGGGTCAGCAGCGGAGCCAGGGACGGCGCCCGCCAAGGCAAGTACGACGGTCAAAAGGCCAGTTGTAATGGTCTTGAGGTTACGGTGAACCATGGCTGCACTCCAGTTGTAGGGGAGAAGACCGTGTTCGTTTAGCCCACAGGGGACGCCTTGGCAATTCGATTCAAGGCAAAAAGCAGGGCCACGACCGACACCCAAAGGGCGTTGGAACCCGCCAGGTGCAAGAGTTGCAGCCAATGTGGTGCCATCAGGAGCCAGTTGAGGACGCCGAACATCACTTGGGCGACCAGAAAGAACCGGGCGTAGAGTCCGACTCTTGCCACTAAATCACTGTTTTTATTGTGATTTTCGATGACACCTAAAACCAGCCAGAGGGCCCACGCCGTGCCCACGGCCAAAAATGGGTGAACGACCCGCAGGCGCACCAGAAAATGGGCCGAAGCAGATAGATCTTGGGCCAAACCGGAAATCAAGTCTTTAGCCGGAAATAGGGTGTCACCCAGGGCCACAATCGCGCCCGAGGCTCCCACCAATAAAAAAAGACCAGCGACCTGGCGGAGGCGCTTAAAAAGGACCGTAGCCCATGTGCGCCCATCAGGACCTGTCTGGGAGAGCCCAGATCCGGACTCACCAGGCTGCCGAGCCTGCACAGCCTCAGGCACGCTCAGAGCCATGGCCGTCCAGACCAGTGCGGCGACTAAAAATAAAGTATTCGCCAGGTGCAAGGCGATGACGATGGCGCGTGCCACCGACGAATCACCAGCCACGAGACGCTGCAAAACCAGAACCGCACCGACCCCGGCTTCCCCGACGATAAATCCAAAGGCCCAACCAGCGGCGCGCCTCTGCTCCGATCTTAACCGTCCAGAGGCGATCAAACGCGATCCCCTGCGAACTAAAAAAAACAGCGAAGCCACCATCAGCAGGGACAGTCCACTCGTGATGCGATGGGAAAATTCGATCCAGGTCGCCGTAGATGGGGCGGAGGCGCCGCTCACAGAGCCCGCTGAGGGCAGAATCTGACCATTGCAGAGGGGCCAATGGCTGCCGCATCCGGCACCCGACCCGGAGGCCCGCACAAACGCCCCCCACACAATCACAAAAATCACGTAAACTAGACAAGCCCAAGAAAAATAGATCAAGGTCCGGGAACCCGGGCGGCCAGATATCCCGGCTGAAATGGGACCTGAAGTGGGATTTAAAAGGTGATCTGGAGTGTGATCGCTTTGCATCGCAGGTCCTGTCGCTTGTCGGGTGGCGAAATGCCGCCAGACATCAGATAATCGACACACGCTCCATAGATCAACGGATAAACCATGAATCACATCGTCTCCCCTGGATTCTTTTTGTTGGGCATCCGCGCCCTCATGCGGGCCCTCACGCTCACCCTCACGCTCAATGCTCTTCAAGCCTGCGCCATTGAGCCCTCAAGCCCAGTGGAGGTCGTCCGCCCCCCCGTAAAGAGTCCGGCTCCCATGCAAGTAACGGGCAACCAGGCCGTGATCGTCACAAAAAACCGGCATTCGACCGCCGCAAATTCGTCCCAACCCGCAGTTCCGTGGCTAAACTTTGACGCAACCCGAATGAAAACAGCCCTTGAGTCCAGCCCCGATCACTTCAAGGTCTCGGTCATCGAACCTGAAAATCCAGAGATGCTTTCCAAGGCCATTCGCGAATCCGCCATGGCGAGCGGCCCCGATGGCACACTCGTGCTGTTGTTTGCCGGTTATGCCAACGAACGCGGCGAATTAACCCTCGCCGATGGCAGCCGGTTTACCTACGCCAGCATCATGTCAGCCACGGGATCTCCTGTGCCAAAATTCACCCGCCTAGTCACCATCGTGGCAGCCAGCCTCGATGCCTCCTGGGTTGACGAAACTGCGGCCTTGAGCAGTGCAACAAACTTTGCTGATTCCGTGATCGTCACCAGTTTGCCTCGGTTGTCTGTCGAGGGCAGCGATCATGATGAAACAACCCTGTCGTTGCTGCACCCGGCGGGTTCGCGGCTGCTTGCGACGTTGCGCGATGCCGTCGCTAAAAAAGGCCCGAAACAAGACCACACCCAAGGCCCGGCAAACGGGATCTTGTCCGCGATAAAACTCATGCAGGAAAATCATGAACTCCTGTACGGACCGGGCCCTGTGGTCAGAACAGGTGCCAATTCGAAGCGAAAGAGCTAAAATAACTGGGACCATGACTCCGTTAGAAGATTTCAAACAGAGGATTTAAAAACATGACCAAGAAGCAGCCACACCGCGCCTCACATCTGCTGGTCGCCGGCATTTCTAATTCCATTTCCATGTCCATTGGCATGTCTCTTTCCATCGCCATCGCCGTGGCAGGTCTGCAAGGCTGTAAATCGACGGGACGCCGCGGTCAGGCCGATGTCATGCAAGCCAAGACTTACCCGTCATCCCAAATGGAATTCCCGACGCTTGCCACACTTTCGGCGGCCCGCATTCGTGGCCTTGCCGCCGTCTCAAACGCAGGCGGCAAAGAGCCCACACTTGTCTACATAAACCTTTATCCCTCCGATGATGCCACCTGCGCCAGGCACACGACCGTGGAATTCGGCATCTCCTATGACACGGGCAACAAGGACGACCAATCACGGGCCGCCGGTTTTTACCTGAAGGCAGATCCCGCCAATAAATGCTCCGCAAAAGATGAGCTTGTGATGGATGCCTCACGCGCCCTCGACGCTTTCCTCGGAATGCGCCCCCTCGACGAATCAGGCTCCCTTGAAACATCCGTAAAGATTAGCCCGGGAGATTTCTTGAAAAAATCAGCAGCCACAATCAAATTCGAAGAATCAAAAGCATGGAACGTGTTCCTGAAAACCATGCTTGGCCCCGTGACCCTCGACAGTGTGCAGTATCAAGTTGAAATGTTGTGCTCGGACGACAGCGTTGCAAGCGCGCTGTTCATGGCAACGGACGGGTCCCGCATCCAAACGGGTGACGGCAGCGAAAAAGAATCTCTCTGCGCGATCAAGAATCGCGATGGAAAATAATCTAAACCGGCCAGTCGTCCGCCAAAGTTTGGGCATTGCTGCGGCGGTGTACATGCTTGGTGCATTGTGTTGGAGCATGCCCGAGGGATTCCCCTTCAAACCGTCCGTCGAAAGTTTATACCGTCCTTTTTTTCAATGGGCGGGATTGTGGCAAGGCTGGGACATGTTTGCGCCAAATCCACGGGACGAAGATGTTTTCGTCAGCACGGAAATATATTTCGCGGACGGAACCCAAACAACTTCAATCGTCACCAAAATGAGCAACTTTTCTTATCTTGAGCGCTACCAAAAGGAACGCTGGCGAAAATTTTTCAATGACAACCTGCGCCTCGATTCCAACAAGGCAATGTGGAACGCAACATCGGCATGGTTTGCCCGCAAGGCCTCGGCCGAGACTGGCCTGACCGTGACTCGGGTCGAGCTGGTGCGGCACTGGCGGAAAAGCCTGCTACCCCCAGACAGGGGCAACGTTCTCGACGACCGGCGCCCCTACGCCAGGTTTGTTTTTCATGACTGGAAGGCGAACCCATGACGTTCGAAAGGGTAATATCGGCATTCTGGCGCTGGGTTACTGAGCCCGTGTCGCCGCTGCCATTGGCTACATTCCGGATCCTCTTTGGATTGGTCTTGCTCTTGAACGGGGCCTTCTTGTTTCAGGATTTGGACATGTGGTTCGAAACGAACGGGATATTCCCGCTGTCCTTGGCCAGATCCATGATCGGAAACAACCGGCTCAACGTTTTTCTGCAACTGGGCGACAGCCACGCCATAGTTTCAACGGTATTTTGGATTTACATGGCCGCCAGCGCCTTGTTGATGGTCGGACTCTTTCCGCGCCGCATGGCCCTCATTGCATACATCGCCCTTGCGAGTTTCGGCCACCGTAACCTCTATATCCTGCACAGCGGCGACACCTTCATTCGTGTTGCATCTTTTCTGATGATCTTTGCGCCTTCAGGGGCTGCCTGGTCTGTCGAAAGCTTGATCCGTGGCTATCCACTGAAGTCGATCAATCCAGCGGCGTTCAGGGCTCTGCAATTTCAAGTGTGCCTGCTTTATGCCGCCGCCTTCTGCTTCAAGGCGAAGGGGGCTGCGTGGATGAATGGCAGCAGCGTTTACATTGTCCAGCAGCTTACGGAATTTCAACGCTTCCCGGTTCCGGACTTCATGCGAACGCCATTCATGAGCAAGGTCTTGACGTGGAGCACTCTGGCTATTGAAGGCGGTTTCCCCCTGCTGGTCTGGTTCCGTGATACGCGCCTTATCGTCATATTACTTATGGTTCTGATGCATCTCGGCATTGAATTCAGCATGAACATCCAGCTGTTTGAATGGACGCTCATTTCTGCCATGGCGTTGTTCCTGAATGAAAATGAAATCAGGAGGCTATTTTGTCGAAACCCACATGCGCCTTGATCACTGGCGCGTCATCAGGAATCGGAGAAGCATTCGCCAGAGTTCTAGCGGCGGACGGGGTCCACTTGTACCTACTGGCGCGACGGGAGGAACGCCTCGAAGCTCTAAAAAAGGAACTTGAAACCCGCCATCAAGTGCAGGTTCGTGTGATCCCGTGTGACCTGCGAACCGAAGAAGCGCGCCTCAATGCCTGGCAAAAAATCCAGAACAATTCGGTGGACCCCGCGATGAAAATTTCAATGAAAATTGACTGCCTCATCAACAACGCTGGTCTCGGGGCGAGCGGCTGGTTCGCTAAAATGGGATGGCACCGAATGGCTGAAACCATCGACGTTAACATCAGCGCCCTGACGCATTTTGCAAGCCTCGTACTGCCTGACATGATGGCTGCAAACCGCGGATGGATCTGCAACGTTTCTTCAACCGCCGGTTTTCAGCCAGGTCCAAAAATGGCTGTTTATTATGCCAGCAAGGCCTACGTCACTTCCCTGTCTGAGGCCCTGACCCACGAAGTCCGTCACACGGAAATCAAAATCAGTGCGCTCTGTCCGGGGCCAGTTGAAACTGAATTCGCATCTGCAGCCAGCATGCATTCCTCGCGACTGTTTCGTTTGATCAAACCCATGACCAGCGAGAAAGTCGCTCGCATTGGTTACCGCGGGATGCTCAAAGGACAACCCGTGGTGATTGATTCCAAATTGCTTTCCATCGCGGCTTTTCTAAATCGATTCATGCCTCGTCCGGCGATTTTGGCGATGACTGCATTTTTGAACGGGGCTGCAAGGATGAAAAAGAAAAAAGGAATCGAACACGAAACGGGAAACGAAAAGGGACATCGCCAATGAAGCGCACCGCCACCCTCATCCCACTGTTCGCACTCAGCCTGCTGACGTTTTCCTGCAAGTCCAGAACGACCACTGAAACCAAATCCGTCGCGACAGCCGCGCAACTGGATTCCGTTGCGCCTTACGAAACGGTCAACGGTACCCCACAGCTGTCTGTCGATGGGAACCAATTTTCATTTTATTGGGGCCTTTGGCGGGGCTTGTCGGCGGCAGAATTGCAGCAAATCACAACCTTGCCCGGGCAACAGGCATCGCTGGTCTCGCGACGCGCGGTCGTTTGGAACCTACACGACTGTGAGTCAGGAGCCATGCTTCACCGCAACCATGAGGAATTTTATTTCCTGGACGAACTCCAGCTGGACGCCGGCAAATTGCGCCCTCTTCGCGAAGCGGTTCGCCCGGGCTGGCGTTATTTCAGCATGGGATCGTTCAACTCCCTACTGGCCAGAGAAGACTGGGGTGTCCCCGAAGTGGTTCAACGCCAGGGGGAAAGTAACCGTGAGTTTCACGAACGGCATGAGGTGGCGCGTCAGGCCTGGCTGGCGGGACAAACACGTCGAGGCCAGCGCGGCCAAATTATGCTGCAATCAGAGCACAAGTTTTTTGCCGTGACGCCGTCATCTATTAGATCGTCCTTCGTTTCTTTTTTTGATTACCGGACTAACGACCTCAACCAGTTCGATGGAGCGTTCGCTACCTTTAATCCATCACGTTGGCCTGTGTTTTATGATGAACGCGCGCACAAGCCTCACAGCATCGAGGCACCTGAAATTTGGCGCGCCAATGAAAAGATGATCACTGGCCGGCAGTTCAACGTCCGGTTGAATTGGAACTGGTGTGATGGTGCAGAAAAACCTATCGCAGAATTTGAAGCTGGCGCAGACGATCTTCCGCCACCGGGACCGAACCGCCCCGGCCGTACTGATTCCGGAAACACTCCGTTACCCGTCAAAACTCGTAGCTAAAGGAATTGCTGGTACCAGTATTTGTTTCCGTAGGCATCGACGGCGTTGCCAACGCCGATATAACGCATGTCCCGAGCCAGCATTTTTTCTTTGGCATTGGGGCTGTATTGCCAAATGGCAATCGTTTCCTGAACTGAAAACGGCCCCGGTGGAGAACAGCAGGCATTTTCCGAAACGCCAAATCGGCTGTGCTCATTGGCTGCCATCCGGGACGCGGCACTTTGCGCCCAGGATCGAGCCGACAGCATCAGCTGACTCGACACGATGAAAGGCGGCAAGCCTGCAGTCGCGCGAATCTCATTTGTTTTCCTGATGAGTTTTACTTCTTCGTCGTCCAAGGTAAATGCCTCAGGATTAGGTATCCAATTATTGTCCGTCGCCACCTTGCCGTTTGCTGCAAAATCAATTGGAGCGCCGGATTCAGCACTTTTTGAGAGCAGCAATTCCCGCAGGGAACTATTGCCAAGGGCCGTTGGATCCGAGCCAGCGCAAAGCGTTGGAACGCCGTCCCCTCCGGCAACAATGACCGCCCCCAAGCTGGATGACTCCGAGGCAAAATCACCGCAAACAAGACCTCCGCCAGCCATGCGAACGAAGACGCTGAATTTCGGCGTCTCTTTCAAATCAAATTCAACGACACTGGCAAAAATAACGCTGCCGGGACTTCCGGCCGTCTCACGCCCAGGGAACGACGCGATTTCCCGTTGGCTGCATTGGATGATCGTGTCCGGGCAAAAGGCAACAACCGAAGCCTTATCGCGCATCGCAGCGTAAAGCAGGGCCTTTGAACTACCAGGACGGTACTCGCCTGAAACTAGTGAAATGCCGTTGACGCTGTTTCTCCGGTTGGACTCGAGCGAGCTGCCCTGCACGCCAGGTTTAGCTTTGCAGGCTGTGAAATAAAAAGCCGGCACCAGCAGGCCTGCTAGAAGAAATATGTTTTTTATTGGTTTACCCATACAGATTGCTTATCGGCGACCAGACGCACTGACTTGAGGCAGCATCTCTGGAACTTGAATTGCATATTTAAAGTAGGCAATGCACCAACCCCCAAGATTGCCTGCAAAAAGGCGCTGATTTTGTAATTTTTTAAATGGGCATGCATGCATTTGAAGGGAAACTTGAATGCCAGTTTACCTCGATTTCATGGGTGGCGCAGGGGAAGTCACGGGTAGCAGGACCGTCCTCCGAACCATTGGAGCAGGAAAGAATCCCTCGAGGCCTTTCAGCACGCTGATCGACTGTGGGATGTTTCAGGGCCCAAGCGATTCGCGCGCCAGAAACTGGGAAGCCACCAAGCCGGGCCCAGGTGAGATCGATGCCATCGTCCTGACCCATGCCCACCTTGATCATTCGGGCCGATTGCCGCGATTCTGTCAGGAAGGCTACGACGGGCCTATCTATTGCACCAAAGGGACTGCTGAACTAGGGAAGATCCTGCTTTTGGATGCCGCGTTTCTCGAGGAAGAACAGGCCGCCTACGCTCGCAAAACCGGCTACTCCCACCACAAACCGGCTCTTCCACTTTTCACCGAAGCCGATGCCAACCTCGCGGTCGACCAATTCAAGCAGGTACCACGCAACCAATGGCAGGTTTTGACCGGCGAAGTCCAATTTCAATTTCTACGTGCAGGTCACATCACTGGGGCGAGCCTCGCGCAATTTTCGATCGATGTGAATGGCGTAAAAAAAATCATCACGTTTTCGGGTGACCTTGGCAATCACCGGTCCATCACCATGCGCCCGCCCGTGGAT
>Ga0214919_10002417_pt1 | contig 29426 bp, 32 predicted proteins | sample LL1503_MetaG_FD_177994 | JGI IMG/M metagenome (GOLD analysis project Ga0214919, IMG submission 177994) | Freshwater microbial communities from Lake Lanier, Atlanta, Georgia, United States - LL-1503 | ecosystem: Environmental > Aquatic > Freshwater > Lake | place: USA: Georgia | collected... | reverse complement strand
GATAGAGGCCATGCAAAAGGACGCTAGATTGTGCTCCATTCCGGTCCTTGCGGTCACCGCCTACGCCGGAAAAGGCGACGAAGAACGAATCGTTGCTGCTGGCGCAAAGGGATATTTGTCGAAGCCCGTGTCCATCATGACGTTTTTGGAGTCGGTGCAGGGGATAATTGGAGGGTAGTACCAACGTGCAGGACTGCACGGCAAGAATCAAAAAGGGCGCCCGAAGCGCCCTCATCGATTAACCCTCAAGTAGCTTTTAGCTTACTTGATTTTGGCTTCCTTGAACTCAACATGCTTGCGCACGACGGGGTCATATTTGCGGAACGTCATCTTTTCGGTGATGTTGCGCGGATTTTTCTTGGTCACGTAAAAGAAGCCCGTGTCGGCGGTGCTGAGCAACTTGATCTTGATCGTGGCTGGCTTCGCCATGGCCCATTCCTTTGTTCAAAAAATACCGAAGAAAACTGCGCAGGTGAAAATCTGCGCGGTTCACAATGGCGGGCCAATGCGGATTCGCGTGCAGAAAGTCAAGCCCATAAGCAGGAATGCAACGCTAAACCATGCCAATATTCCACCATCTATCGCGTCAAACCGAGTGTAGCCTTGTCATTGGCGCTGATTCGCTGCCACGTTGCCATGGCATTTGGTCATGAATATCATATTTTGATTCGCTCGGTGATCGCCAGCTAAATCCTGGGGCATCCTGTGCAGCTGTGCGCCGGATTGGCTTGTATCTTTTGAGGCGCAGGCAAATTGGTATGTCACTTCTTAAAATCCATCGATTTGAAAATCGGCATTTCATTCCCATATATGAGCCTCCCCCACACAAAAGGAATGATTTATGGCTGCTGGCGACAATAGCAAAAAGGCATTGGCCGACGCGTTAAATGGTCTTCTGGCCGATTATTACGCGCTATATTTGAAGACGAAGAATTTTCATTGGCACGTAACTGGCCCCCATTTTCGCGAATATCACTTGCTGTTTGACGAACAGGCGACCGAGTTGATTGCCACTACTGACCTTGTCGCCGAGCGCGTCCGCAAGCTAGGTCAGGACACGCTAACCTCGATCGGCTCTATTGCCGCAAAGCAGCGGATCAAGGACCATGATTCGACCACAACTGATGCGGCCCAGATGCTGAAGGCATTGCATGCCGACAATGAGACGCTGATTGGGACGCTGAAGGACGCAAAGGCCATTGCTGACCAAGCTGGTGACAATGCGACCGATGGCTTGCTGGATGACTGGACTGACCAAGCCGAGCAGCGCGCTTGGTTCTTGGCTGCGACAATCGGCGAGGCATAAAGGCCAGAAATAAAAAAGGCGGGCGAAGCGCTTTGCTTCACCCGCCTTTTTGAAATTCTAACGCGCGCTTATTCGGAGAGCGTGCTCAGGTTCGTTGCCGAATATTTGCCACGACGATCGATTTCGATATCAAAGGCCAAACGGTCGCCTTGAGTCACTTGCCCCATGCCCGAACGCTCAAGCGCAGAGATATGCACGAACACGTCTTCGCCGCCATCGTCACGCTGCACAAACCCAAAACCCTTCATGTCGTTGAAGAACTTCACGGTTCCATTGGCGCGTTCGCCAGTCGATTCGCGCTGCGGGCCTCGTGGTGCCGAATCACGATCACCGCCACGGAAACCTCCCCGATCATCACCGCGCGGGGCGCGGTCACGGTCAAAGGCTGGACGGTCAGGACGCGGTTCCCGCTCGGCCACAGCCATTGGCTCACCGTCGATGACAAGATCAGTAGCCGACACCTTGCCGCCACGTTCCACAAGTTGGAACTCAAGTGGCTGGCCTTCTGCAAGGCCGGACAGACCGGCCTGCTCAACAGCACTGATATGAACGAAAACGTCGTCTGGACGACCGTCCACCTGAATGAAGCCAAAACCTTTTTGGCCATTGAAAAATTTGACAATTCCCTTGCCGGAACCGATTACTTGTGCAGGCATCGGGGGGCCGCCGGGGCCACGGCGCGGGGCGCCAAAGCCGCCTCCGCCGCCAGCTCCACCGCCGCTGTTACCGCCGCCGCCATATCCGCCGCCGCCTGAACGGCCGCCGCCAAAATCACTTTGATAGGGGGATGGTGCACGATAGCCGTCGTAGCTTTCATCACCGAAACCGTCTCTTTTGTCCCGGCCCTTGCCAGCACGCTTGCGATCAAAACCCATAACTTCTTACTTGCCTTCTCAGCGCCCTGTACCACTATGTTATGCAGTCGAGGGCGACTGTACTGCACGTCACAAGCGCAACCGTTTTTGATTCCGCAAGGCTTACGTATATCGCATTAAAAGGTTGCGCGATAGCAAATATTGCGGCGCAAAATCGCCGTGCCAACGCTGCACTTTCATTTGCCTTAGACAACACTGTCGGGCAAGGGACATGCATGAGCGTATATTTGCATGAAGAAGACTTGCCTGCTGGCGTTTTGGCCGAAGGCCCAGTCGCCGTTGACACCGAAACGATGGGCTTGATTACCGCGCGTGATAGACTGTGCTTGTTGCAGATTTCTGATGGCCGCGGCGATGAGCACCTTATCCGTTTTGGACGGGACAGTGATTACAGCGCACCAAACTTACGCGCCGTTCTTACCGACCCCGCACGGGTGAAGCTGTTTCATTATGCCCGATTCGATCTGGCCGCGATTTCGCATTATTTGAATGTCGTCGCGACACCATTGTTCTGCACTAAGATCGCCTCGCGCCTGACACGCACGTACACCGACCGCCACGGTTTAAAAGAGTTGGTGAAGGAAATGCTCGGCACAGACATTTCCAAACAACAACAGTCGAGTGATTGGGGTGGCCCAGTTCTTTCCGAAGCGCAGAAGGATTATGCCGCAAGCGATGTGCGCTATCTGCACCGCTTGCATGCCGAGTTTGTCATTCGCCTTGAACGTGAAGGCCGCACAAAATTGGCGCAAGCATGTTTTGATTTCCTACCCCACCGCGCGGACCTTGATCTTGCAGGCTGGCCTGAAGTCGACATATTCGGGCACAGTTAAGGTTCAATCTGGTTAGGCATCTATAATGTCCGCACAAGCCGATCTCGAACGCACACAAAGGCAAAACTGGGCGCTGCCCGGCGGGCGACAAGATCGGCTTATTCGGACGCTGCGTGTTGTCCTGCCCAGCATCATAGGTTTGCTGGTCGCTTTGTTGGCGTTCAGCCCCTTTACCGGCAAGCAGGAACTCAGCTTCGTGCTGAACAAGGATGAAGTTGACCTGTCCCGCGAACGGCTGCGTGTGGTCGAGGCATTATATCGCGGTGATGACAGCAAGGGCCGCCCGTTTTCATTGCGCGCCGGCAGCGCCGTGCAGAAAACCTCAGCCGAACCGCTACTGGACATAACTTCATTGTCGGGCAGGATCACGCTGAGCGATGGCCCAGCCTCAATCATTGCTCAGCGCGGTATATACGACCTCAATAAGGAAACCATGCGCGTGAACGGTCCATTGGCTGTCGACTCGGCTGGATATGACATGGTCGCAAGCAATGTCGTGCTGTCGTTAAAAGACCGTTCGATGCAAAGCTTTGGTCCCGTGAGCGGACGCACAAAGGTCGGAACCTTCCACGCGGGGCGTCTGCGTGCGGATCTCGACACCCGCATTGTTCGCTTGGATGGCGGGGTTCGTTTGCGTATCGACCAGAATGCGATTAAGTGAGCTGCTCATGACTGCCCGTTCTATCTCCGTTGGCCTGTGTGCCGCTATCGCTGGTATCAGTATGCTGTCCTCAGCATCGACTGCGCAAAGCATCCGTAACCATAATAGCAACGCGCCCGTTGATTTTTCAGCCGCATCCATGGAGTTGCAGGACCGCGCGGACCGCGTTGTGTTATCAGGCAGCGTAACTGCTGTTCAAGCTGGGCTTACGCTGAAAGCAAGCCGCGTTACGGCTGCTTATTCCAGCAATGGCGGCGTTGATGTGAACCGCCTCGATGCAACCGGCGGTGTCACGGTCACCAAAGATGATCTTCGCGCTACGAGCAGCTCAGCCATTTATGACCTCGACTCGAGCCTGATCACGCTGATCGGAAACGTGAACCTCGTGCAAGGTAGCAACCGTCTCACCGGTGGACGACTGGTCATTGATCTCAACTCCGGCCGATCGACCATAAACGGCGGCGGTTTACCTGGCACCACAAATTCCGGTGGCAGGGTCACGGGTAGCTTTAGCGTCCCGCAGCGCAAAAATTAAGTTTGAACCGACGCAGTAACTAAAACGGCTCAGCATGAAGCATGCCAATTGCAAATTGCTTCGCTATTCACTAGCTATCGGACCGAAACCAAAAGCATGATTGCGGGCGAATATTGAATATGGATAGCATGACTGCCACCCTCCCTGCTGCGGATGCGACCACCGATCCGGGTTTGCAGTCGGGCCTTGGCGTTGTCTCCATTGCCAAAAGCTATGATAAGCGTGCGGTTTTGACTGATGTTTCGCTGTCGGTGGCGAAGGGTGAGGTTGTTGGCCTGCTTGGACCCAATGGCGCAGGCAAAACCACATGCTTTTATTCGATCATGGGTCTGGTAAAACCGGATAGTGGACGGATTACCCTTGATGGCGCCGATATCACCAACTTGCCGATGTATCGCCGTGCCATATTAGGGCTTGGATATTTGCCTCAGGAAACATCCATTTTCCGAGGGATGACGGTAGAACAGAATATCAGCGCGGTTCTGGAAGTGTCGGAGCCCGATGCCGACTCGCGCAGCGAGCGGTTGGAAAAGCTGCTTGATGAATTCGGCCTTACCCGTTTGCGGAGTGCGCCTGCCATGGCCTTGTCGGGCGGTGAACGGCGACGCTGCGAGATTGCACGTGCGTTGGCTGCAAACCCGTCGATCATGCTGCTTGACGAACCTTTTGCCGGCATTGACCCAATTTCCATTTCCGACATCCGCGATTTGGTGAAGGAACTTAAAACGCGCGGCATTGGCGTTCTCATCACCGATCACAATGTCCGCGAAACGCTCGACATTGTTGATCGCGCCTGCATCATTTACGGCGGCCAGGTTCTGTTTGCAGGATCCCCAGAGGCATTGGTTGCCGACCCGAATGTCCGCCGTCTGTATCTGGGCGAGAGTTTTGCAATGTGACTTGGGGGCGGTGATACACCCATAACGTCATGGCCCTAGCTCCGCGCCTCGACCTTCGCCAAAGCCAGTCGCTGGTCATGACGCCGCAGCTGCAGCAGGCAATTAAACTGCTGGCCTTGTCTTCGCTCGAGATCGAAGCTTTCATTGCCGAAGAGGTCGAGCGCAATCCTGTACTTGAGGCCGGCGGCAGTGAATCCGCGCCTGAAATGCCTCTCGGCGAACGTCCGGAATTAAGCGGCCCGGAAACCGCCGAACGTTCAAGCGACGACGGTCTGGGTAATGACCGCCATGACGCGTCCGATGCGCTTGATGTCGATTTCAGCACCGAAACCTTCCACCATGACACGCCGTCTGACAGCTTGGGCGGTTCTGACGGAATACTTGGCCTGTCGGGTAACACAATGTCTGGGGGCTTTGACGGGGACGGACAGGATTTCGACAGCTTTGCCGCACGCGACCTCAGTCTGCGTGCGCATTTGATAACGCAGGCTGGATCAAGTCTCTCCGGGCGGCAGCTTTTCCTTGTGCAGCAGATTATCGAGCAGATCGAACCAACTGGCTATTTTGGTGAGGATCTGCTGGTAATGGCGCAACGGCTTGGTGCGCCCATGGAGGAGATGGAGGACGCACTGGCTGCGCTCCAACGCTTTGATCCCACGGGCGTGGGGGCACGCAACCTGTCCGAATGCCTCGCGCTACAGGCAAAGGAGGCGGATCGTTACGACCCTTGCATGACAAGGTTGATCGACAATCTGGATCTGGTGGCCAAAGGCGCCTTTGACCAATTGAAACGCATGTGCCGCGTCGATGACGAGGATTTGCGCGATATGCTCATTGAGCTTCGCGGCTATGATCCAAAACCTGGCTGCCGCTTTGAACGCGAGGACAGCATAGCGGTGACGCCGGACATTTATGTCACGCAGCGCGGCGCTGGGTGGGTGATTGAACTGAACAGCGCAAACTTGCCCCGCTTGCTCATCAACCAAAGCTATGTGGCAGAGCTTGGGCAGGACAAGGCGACCAAGGCCTGGCTCAGCGATTGCATGGCGGACGCCAACTGGCTCATCAAGGCGATGGATCAACGGCAGCGCACCATCGTCAAAGTTGCCACTGAAGTCGTGAAGCAGCAGGAGGGTTTCTTCCGGCGCGGCGTAGCGCATTTGCGGCCACTAACACTGCGCCAAGTGGCCGATGCGATTGAGATGCATGAATCCACAGTAAGCCGAGTGACAAGCAACAAATATCTGCACTGCGGGCGCGGGCTGTTTGACCTCAAATATTTCTTTTCATCGGGCGTTCAATCTGCCGATGGCGAAGGCGCATCGGCAGAGGCAGTGAAAAGCCATATCAAGGCACTGATTGACGCCGAAGGAGACAAAATCCTCTCCGATGATACTTTGGTCGAAATGCTGACGGCAAAGGGCTTTGACATCGCCCGCCGCACAGTCGCCAAATATCGCGAGGCTATGGGCATCGGTTCGTCGGTGCAGCGCCGCCGTCAGCGGAAAATGGGACGCTGATCAGGCGGCGAGATTATGCCCGCTAAGACCTTCACGTTCCGTGAGTATTTTTTCCGCAAGCACATGATCGTTGAGCTTATCCACATCGATCGCTGCCACTGGGTCGGACATTGCGACAAGCTTTGCCTCCAAGCCAATCCGTTTACCCGCACGTTCCAAAGCTTGGCGCAGACCAATGGTGCGGGTGAGCGCACGTAACGCGAGGTGCAAACCAAAGTGCAGGAAAAGACGCCACGCTTTCTTGCGGTCCTGCTCGGCAGCCGCCCATAATTCGAGCGCAAGGACCGACTTACGGCTCATTAAGGCAAAGAGATTGGCCCCTGACCAAGCACCGTCCGAAAAACGAAGCCATGTCCGTTTTGCATCCGGAAACTGGGCCAACATGGTTTTGCGTTCGACCATAGCTACCGCAAGATCGCCACCGGCTTTGTCCAAAAATTCGTCAAGCATCTCCGCTGTCAACAAAGGATGATCCGCCGTAGTCACCAACACAGGTGCGGAGAACCCCAAGGCATCGACTTGCGCCTTTATGCTTAACGAAATGCTGCTTTGGCTTTCCACCAAAATGGCTCCGCCCGCCGCATCAATGGCAGGACGCAGCGCCTCTATATCCTGAGATAATATGATGATTTTGGCGATATGCGCAGATTTGTGTAGCGTACGGACCACATGGCTGATCATCGGCTCCCCGCGCAATGGTATGAGCGCCTTTTTATCCAGACCAAAATGTTGGGCTAAAACATCAGGCCCGGGCCGTCGCCCAGCCAAAACAATGCAGGTCCATTGCGCTTGCAACTCGCTTCTCCTAAACGCGACAAAATCAGGAGGGTACGTCAGCGCGTCTGGCGGTACCTTGAGGCGGGGCTTGGCGGTCAAATATGAATATTGCAATATATGATCTCGACAAAACCATCACCAGTCGACCGACATTTACGCATTTTCTGATATTTTATGCGCAGCACGCGTCACCAATCCGGTTGGTTGGGCTGCCATTATGGATATTGGCATTAATCGGCTATCGCATTGGCCTATATAGCCGCAAACCATTGAAACAATTTGGTATACAGTTATTTATTGGGCGCAAAATTGGTTCCGACACATTAACCAGGGTCGTCGGGAAGTTTGCAGATAACGTTGCCTCAAGAGGGTTGCAGCCGGGCGCTGTCGCACAGCTGCGTGTTGATTGCGGTCGCGGCGCTTTTTTGGTTTTAGCGACCGCTGCCCCTGAATTTTACGCCCAAACAATCGGCGACCTTCTGGGCTTTCAGGCCGTCATTGCGACGCGTCACATCATGACAGCCCACGGCCAGCTCACAAATCGAATATTGGGGGATAACTGTTACGCAGACGAAAAACTGCGCCGCATCGAAGGCTGGCTTGCACAAAACAGCATTGACCGCAAGGCAGCACACATCGTCTTCTACTCCGACGATATCAGCGACAGCCCAACGCTGAACTTTGCCGATCAAGCTTATGCCGTTAACCCGTCCGAAAAATTTGCAGCAGCAGCGGCAAAGGCGAATTGGGGCGTGATGGATTTTCGCAACGCGGGGGATGTTGCACAGGTGTAACGCCTATGCCGTCGCCCCGTCAAAGACCGCGGGTTTCAAGCTTTCGACATAAATACGTAATGCCTCGGCTCCGCGCTCGGATGCTGGACGCGGGTCGCTCTGATCGGCAGTATAAGCCATTCTGCATTCTTGGGCGTCGCGATATTGAACCGCAATCGCCTCATAGTCCGCGAGCAGAGGTAACAGCTCCTGCGCATTTCTGACCACAGGACCATTGTTCCAGAAATCATATTCCGGCGGTGCATTTGGAGCGACTTTGCTATGCGTATCAATGAAAAAGCAGGCGCGTGGGCGATAGAGAAACTCATACACCTGACTTGAAACATCGCCGATATAGGCGTCTGCGGACAAGGTGTAGCTCATGTCGAACAAACGCGCGCTATCCACATCAATCCGTATATTCGGTGCATTATAATATTTCGGATCGATATCCGGCCTTTTGCGCGTCACGTGATATTCGGGCGATATATGCACTTTTTTTAAAAACAACATGACATGCGGCGCAAAGATCAGGTTAAACTGGTCCGAGTTCTGGTAAAAATATTCCAATATGTCTGCGCCATAATCAAACCAACTCGACATATGCGGGTCGAAATGCGGATTATAGAGGAAAGTCGGATTATCGTTGGCAAAAAATGTTTCCGGCGTACGCCCGCGCAAAATATCAAATTTGGCGTAACCGATGATTCGACATTGGCTTGGCAATGCCACCTTTGCATCAACAAGTTGGTCTTGCACTTTTTGACCGCTCACTAACAACAAGTCAAAATCCTGTAGCGCGGGGTGAACCGCCACATTTCGATCACCCGAACCATGGGGAACATATGCAAAAGCAGGGATGCGGTCCTTTGACCGGTATCGAGACCAATGTCGTTTGAGCGTTAGGCATGTACGTTCGGTCGAAATAATCGCCGCAGATTTCCGTAATTCTGCACGGTGATAATATAAGCGCATAAGGCGCTGAATTGGCACCAGCTTATTCAATCCTTGCGTTAGCAGCGCTAGCATTTTCGGGAGCGCCAACAACCGCCAATGCACTGCTGTAATTTGTTCCGCCGACAATAATTTCGCGATTTCTTTACGCGTGGTTTCACTACCAAAAGCAACGACCACCTTGCGCGCCGTTTCCTGAAGCGCAAGTGCCCCTGCAATGCCTGCCAGATGCGCCACCTGATGCCCCGCATCGTGATTGAACAGAAATACTAGAGGGGCGCTGCCGGTTGGGTCAGGCCGTTTTTGGTGCGACTTCGTGATCATGCATTTTCATTATCTCTTGTGGGCGAGCTTGGCGACCTTTTTGCCAAAAATCAGTTGGGTTTTAAATGAGCATACCAGACGAACTGCCGACGTTTCAGATATTCACTGGCCAATTGTTCAAATCTGATCGGCGGGCATATTTCGAAAAATTCTTCGGGCCTTTTTTATCTAAGACATAATGACATCTCTTTGAATGCGGAGCGAAGTGGATTAGTCCTTAGTCAGATTGGGGTGTGCACTTGATAGATGAGCAGAAACAGGGAAGTGGGCGCCGCATATTGCGATCTGGCGCCTGGCTTTTTTTACCAAAAACAGTTTCCGCGGTCCTAAGCCTTGTCTATCTTGCCGTCTCAACGCAAACTTTGGGGCCAGCAAACTTCGGCAAGTTCATGCTGATCTTCAGTTTTGCTCAGACCGTATCAGGGTTCACATCATTCCAGACATGGCAGATTTTGCTCCGTTATGGGACCACGCTTGTCCACGAAAAATCGCTCGCAAAGCTGGCAGAATTGACGTGGTTCTGCCTGATTCTAGATTTGGTTGGTGCCGTTATTGCATTACTGGTGGCAGCTATCGGTGCATGGGCGCTTGCCAGCAATCAAGGCTGGGATGATTCAGAAGCCATAGCAGTCATTGCCTTTACCGCCCTTCTCGTGTTGTCCGCGCGTTCAACGCCCACCGGACTATTGCGGATCAGCGACCGGTTCGGCGACGCAGCCATTCCCGACATGCTGGTCCCTATCATTCGTCTGGTCGGCACCGGGCTGCTGATTTTAACGCAACCAACGGTGTGGGGCTTTCTGACGGTCTGGCTGATTTCAGAGATGGTGCCAACGATATGCATTTGGGTTAATGTGTTGCGGAAGCTCCAATTGCCCTTGCGCCTAAAGAAGCTGCCCACACGTAAGGGTTTTCAGCAGAGCTTCCCCGGCATCGGCAAATTCGCGTTATGGTCAAATGTGGGATCTAGTTTTAAGCTGACGAGCCAGCAAATGGTGGCCGTGGTAGTCGGCTTTTATGTGGGCGCGACCGCTGCTGGCTTCTTTCGGCTGGGCTATCAACTGGGCCAAGTTTTCGCGCGTGTTGGCGACGCTATATCAATGGCAATCTTCACCGAATATGCCCGCGTCGCCCATACAGGCGACCCAAAGGATGCCCGCAATTTGCTCAATCGGATGATGAAGGTCTCCGGCGTTGCCGCAGTGCTCGTATTGGCGATCGTGGGATTGGCGGGCAAACCGGTTATCATATGGATATTCGGCGCTGAATTTGTCGCTGCTTATCCGCTGGTCATGATCTTGGGCGCCGCCACCGCTGTGCAATTTGCTACGCTTGGGCTGGAGCCTGCATTATTGACCGCCGGCAAAGCTGGGCGCGTGATGCTGTGCAGCTTCGCTGGTGCAATCATAGTCGCACTTCTGCTGGTCTGGCTGATGCCCATCTATGGGGAAGTCGGCGCGGCCTTGGCAATGCTTGGCGGTGCTATAGTGAACGCAGGATTGCTCATCATTTCCTATCGCCAAAAGATAGTTGGCGAGAAATCCTAAGCTGCTCCTTAAGGCGGTCAGTGCGCGTTTATGAAGTCGACGACATCCGCAACGACCGGTGCTTTTTTGCGGAACGGGCGTGCGACAGCCATGATGATGTCGGCATGGCCAACATCGGGATAGATTTTCAACTGCTGCTGTCCGCCTAAGGCTTGGATCTTCTCAGACAGAATTTTGCTGTTTCGCGGCTTTACAACGGTATCTTTGTCTCCGGTAAGCAGCAACAAAGGCGGCGCATCGCCGCGTGCATAAGTGATCGGCTGCGTCTCGGTCAGGTCAGGCCATTGGCCCAGCGCGATTTTCGACGAATCACTCGTCAGCGGCAGAAAATCATAAGGTCCGGCAAGGCCAATGACGCCCTTGATCACATCAGGCTTCAGATCGTTCGCGGTAAGCCATTGCGGGTCTAATGCAGCCATCATGGCAATATGCGCGCCAGCGCTATGTCCCATAAGAAAAATACGTTTGGGGTCGCCGTTATGCTTGGCGATGTTGGTATGGACCCAAGCAATGGTGGCGGCCGTGTCTTGCACAAATGCAGGAAAGCGCACCTTTGGCGATTTGCGATAGTCCGCGATGACAGTGACAAACCCGCGCGATGCAAAGGTACGCCCCACAAAGCCATAGCCCTCCCGTTCGCCATCACGCCATGAGCCACCATGAAAAAAGATAAGCACTGGATGTGCTGTCTCGGTTCTGCCGAGGGGCGCATAGATATCAAGCTGTTGGCGCGCATCACTTCCATAGGCAATGCCGGTGATCGGCGTTTCCGCAAGCTCAACAGCACCCGGCGCCATGCGGTCTGCAAAATCCAGCTTCTGCGGGTCAGTTTTGTTCCAGAACCAAAAGCCAGAAACGACGAGGGCGAGAAGCAACGCACTAAGCATATATTTGATCATGCGCGCTATGTGCCAATCGAAGCGTTGGTCCACAACGAAAAAAGGCGGCCCCAGTTGGGGCCGCCTTTTTTGTAAGTGCAAGAGTGAACCCTTGCGGCACTGAACGTTTTTAACGCTTCGAGAACTGAAAGCTCTTGCGCGCCTTGGCCTTGCCGTATTTCTTACGCTCAACAACGCGGCTGTCGCGTGTAAGGAAGCCTTCGGCCTTCACTGCACTGCGCAGCAACGGTTCGAATTTCGACAATGCCTGTGCGATGCCATGCTTGACCGCGCCAGCTTGGCCGGAAAGACCACCGCCCTTAACGGTTGCGATGACGTCATACTGGCCCGTGCGCTCGGTTACACCGAACGGTTGGTTGATGACGAGGCGCAGCGAAGGACGTGCAAAATACACTTCCTGGTCGCGGCCATTGACGACGATTTTACCTGTGCCAGGCTTTAGCCATACGCGGGCAACGGCATCCTTACGGCGGCCGGTTGCATAAGCGCGGCCTTGCGCGTCAATTTCCTGTTCACGGATGACAGCAGCGATCTGCGCAGGCGCCTGAACGTCGGCGCCCAGTGTTTCGAGATCAGCGAGCGAAGTTGCAGTGTCGGACATTATGCACCCACCTTGTTCTTGCGGTTCATGGAAGCGACGTCGAGCGTCGTTGGCTGTTGACCGGCATGTGGATGCTCGGCGCCATTATACAGATGCAGCGCACGCATTTGCGCACGGCCCAAAGGACCGCGTGGAACCATGCGCTCTACGGCCTTTTCAAGCACGCGCTCAGGGAACTTGCCGTCCAGCACCTTGCCAGCGGTGATACCCTTGATACCGCCGATGTAGCCGGTGTGGCGATAATAGACCTTGTCGGTCAGTTTCTTGCCAGTGAACTTCACCTTGTCAGCATTGATGACAATAACATGGTCACCGCAATCAACGTGCGGCGTGTAACTTGGCTTCGTCTTACCGCGCAGGATATTGGCGATGAGGCTGGCAACACGGCCAACAACCAAATCTTCTGCGTCAATGAGGATCCACGATTTCTCGACGTCCTGTGGACGGATCGATTTCGTAACTCTGGATAGCGTTTTCATCGCTAATCGCACCTTTCGAAATTTTGTAGAAGCGCAGAATCATTAAGAAACCGCACGCGAAGCGGAGCCAATGGCGATGAAAGCTCTAACAGTCAAGCAAAAGCGCCTGTTTTACGGCGGGTATAATAATACCTTTAGCGCTAAACCGCCTTGCGTCCCAGAACATGCGCCCCCCATACGGCCGACGCTACCACCAAAGCACCGACAGCCTGATGCGATACCGCAAGAACAATGTTAACGCCGGTCATAACCGTCGCAATGCCCAAGATGATTTGGATCCCAAAGGTGCTATGGATAGCTGCCGATGCTCCGCGCACGCCCGTTTTTTTGACATGGCGCGCCAATAATAAGAGTGCAGCCACCGCGACCCACGCCCACCAGCGGTGGACGAAATGCGTCAGATATGGGTCATTGACGAGAGCAAAGAATGTGCCTTGCGTGGTGTCGACGCCCTCGGGATAGTATCTGTCGTTCATGAGCGGCCAAGTGTTGGCAACATAGCCAGCATTCAATCCTGCGACCCAGGCCCCGAACAATAATTGTATAAACAGAATGGTAAGGACAATAGCGGCATAGCCAGTCATCTTCGCTGGCCGTGCCAACGGGTCCTTCGCAAGCGCGTGCAAATCGAGCGCAGTCCACACCAAGCCGCCTAGGATCGTCAACGCCGTCAGCAAGTGGACTGCGAGCCTGTAATGGCTAACATCTGTCCGTGCAGAGAGGCCAGATGATACCATCCACCAACCAATGGTACCCTGAAGCGCACCGAGCGCCAAAAGCGCCAGCAGACGCGACTTATATCCCACCGGGATGGCTTTCTTTACCCAAAACCATGCGAGCGGCAATGCGAAGGCCAAACCAATGACGCGGCCAAGCAGGCGGTGGATCCATTCCCAGAAATAAATGAATTTAAATTCCGCGAGCGTCATGCCCGCTGGGCCGCTAATCTGCGTATATTCGGGTATCTGCTTATACTTTTCGAATTCTGATAGCCAGCTTGCCTCGTTCAGCGGCGGCAAAGCGCCGGTGATTGGCTTCCATTCGGTAATGGATAGCCCCGACTCGGTCAGCCGCGTAATGCCGCCCACCACTACCATAGCAAAGACAAGGGCAGCGACACACATAAGCCATGTGATCAGCGCGGCGGGCCGTGACATCGCAGTTTCGACGGCTGGAGAGGCAGAGTTGCGTGTGCTATTCATATGCGTCAATATGCGCCGGATTAACGCCAATCGCAAGCGTCGGAGGTTGCAAAAACTGCTATCCTGACTGCAAGTTTAGCGATGTAATGTTGTAACGTACAGCGAATCGCTGTAGGGGTTTCGGAATGGCACACGCGTGGAATAAATGGCGATGGGACGGGCTTGGCCTCAGCATTGCTGGACTGTGCCTGATCCATTGCATCGTAACCACGATATTGCTCGCGGTTCTCGCGTCCGCCAGTGGCTTTTTTCTGAACCCGATTATCCATGAAGTTGGGCTGTTGCTGGCCATCACTCTTGGGATGCTGGCACTGGGTAAGGGCTTTCAGAATCACGGACTATTCCTGCCCGCAACGGTCGGCGCGCTTGGCATCGGCATGATGGGCGGCGCGTTAACGCTGCCACATGGCGGCGTAGAGATTGCGTTCACGATTGTCGGCGTCACGTTACTTGGTCTGGGCCATTTGCTTAACCATCGGGCCAAAAGCTAAGTTTCAACCAATCGCAGCCGACCGCCAATTGACCAGCCCCGTGCCGCAGCTTACATGGGCGATATGGCAGTACATCATCACCACGAACATGAAGGCGCATCGCTCGCGCATGCCGCTGAGAACGCACTGGTTGCGGCAGGCGAACAATGGACTGGCATGCGGTCGGATATATTTGCCGTACTCGCGACATTTGAAAAACCGGCGTCGGCCTATGATATCGCTGATCTTGTATCACAACGGCGCGGGAAACGCGTTGCGCCCAACAGCGTCTACCGCATATTGGACCTGTTTGTAGCGACAAACCTTGCCCGCCGGGTCGAAAGCGCAAATGCCTATATCGCCAATTCGCACCCAGGATGCCTGCACGACTGCATTTTTCTGATCTGCGACAGTTGCGGCACCGCCACTCATATTGATGACGACACGCTGACGATGCATGTGCGCACTGCGGCAGAACAGGCCGGGTTCGCAGAGGTGCGCCCTGTCATCGAAGTGCGCGGGATTTGTGCAGATTGCGGATGAACGCGCGGTAATTACCCGTTCGACAGTCCGATAAAACGCCGCTAAGCTATTTTTATGACACATTCCCCTGACACGCCGTTACTTGATACGGTTAAAGTGCCCTCGGACCTTCGTAATCTTGCCGCGTCGCAGCTGCGCCAGTTGGCCGATGAACTGCGTGCCGAAACTATCTCTGCAGTCTCCGTGACCGGTGGGCATTTGGGTGCAGGCCTTGGCGTTGTCGAACTCACGACTGCAATCCATTATGTTTTTAATACGCCTGATGATCGGCTGATTTGGGATGTCGGCCATCAATGCTATCCACACAAAATCCTCACGGGTCGGCGCGACCGTATTCGCACATTGCGCACCAGCGGCGGCCTATCTGGCTTCACCAAGCGCAGCGAGAGCGAATATGATCCATTCGGCGCTGCCCACAGCTCTACGTCGATCTCTGCAGCATTGGGTTTTGCCGTAGCTAATAAAATTGCAGGAAAGCCCGGCAAGGCGATTGCAGTCATCGGTGACGGTGCGATGTCCGCCGGCATGGCCTATGAGGCGATGAACAACGCTCAAGCCGCAGGCAACCGACTTGTCGTAATTCTGAACGACAATGATATGTCGATTGCCCCGCCAGTGGGTGGCCTGTCAGCATATTTGTCGCGACTGGTATCCTCCAGCGAATATCTTGGCCTACGCAGCGTTGCCAGTAAGCTCGCAAAAAGGCTGTCGCGCCGGATTTACACCGTAGCTTCAAAGGCTGAGGAATTTGCCCGCGGCATGGCCATGGGCGGCACTTTGTTCGAAGAGCTTGGCTTTTATTATGTTGGCCCAATCGATGGCCATAATCTCGACCAGCTTATTCCAGTCCTCGAAAATGTCCGCGACAATGCCGAAGGCCCAGTGCTGATCCATGTCGTTACGCAAAAGGGTAAGGGCTACGCCCCTGCAGAAGCCGCGGACGACAAATATCATGGCGTTGTCAAATTCGACGTCATTACGGGCAAGCAAGAAAAGGGCCCCGGCGGCGGTCCACCTTCATATCAGAATGTCTTTGGCGCAACGCTCGCGAAGCTTGCGGAAACGGACCCGAAAATTTGCGCCATCACCGCGGCTATGCCCGGCGGCACGGGCGTCGACAAATTCTCCGCAGCACACCCCGAACGCTCGTTTGATGTGGGTATCGCCGAACAGCATGCAGTGACCTTTGCCGCTGGCCTTGCCGCGCAAGGGATGCGCCCATTCTGCGCGATCTATTCCACCTTCCTGCAACGTGCCTATGACCAAGTCGTACACGATGTCGCTATCCAGAATCTGCCCGTGCGCTTCGCCATTGACCGCGCCGGCTTGGTTGGCGCCGACGGCAGCACACATGCCGGATCGTTTGACATCACCTATTTAGCGACTTTGCCGAATATGGTCGTGATGTCGCCGGCGGATGAGGCGGAGTTGGTGCACATGACCTACACTGCCGTCCTGCATGACAGCGGACCAATCGCTTTCCGCTACCCACGCGGTAACGGGACCGGTGTTGCGCTGCCCGAAGTGCCCGAGCAGCTGGAAATCGGCAAAGGCCGGATCATGCGCGAAGGGAAAAAAGTCGCGATACTCACGCTCGGCACACGTTTAGCCGAAGCGATGAAGGCGGCGGCTACACTGGATGCCAAGGGCCTTAGCACCACCGTTGCCGACTTGCGTTTTGCCAAGCCACTTGATGAAAAAATGATCCGCCACCTGATTGCTACACATGAAGTAATCGTGACCGTCGAAGAGGCCTCTGTCGGCGGCCTTGGCGCGCATGTGCTGACGTTGGCCAGCGACGCAGGGCTGATGGATACGGGCCTCAAGATCCGCACAATGCGCCTGCCTGACATGTTTCAGGAGCATGATTCGCCGCAGAAGCAATATGACCAAGCCGGCCTGAACGCGCCACAGATTGTTGACACTGTACTGAAGGCACTGCGCCACAACAGCACTGGCGTGGCAGAAGCGAGCGTGCGCGCTTAAAGCCGCTTTGCTCTCAATGCGTTAGTTTGGAATGATAGCCTGAGCGGTCTGGCCGTCACCTTCAGGCGCAGCGATAATGTCGCGGGTGATGCTGCCCTTATTCACCGTAATGGTTTGCGGGTCACCGACAGATGATCGGATGCCCGCTTCGGCCGTTCCAGCGATGGTCGAAATCGAACGTTCAGCCGCTGAGCGCGTTGCTATGCCGCCAAATAGGGCATCTAATGTTTGTTCCTGACTTGCGTCAGTTGAACGCGTCATGGTTGCTGCGGTTGGCTCAAGCGCGAAGTCCGGCGGAACCACCAGCGGTGCAGCGCGGCCTGCAATAGGGGCAGCAGTTTTGTTGCCGCCAAGCATATTGCCAACAGATGCGCAGCCGGAAAGCATCGGAAGTGCGAGCGTTGCAGTGGCAAGAAGCAAAGATTTCTTATTCATATGCATATCCATTTACTGGCCGGATTGCGGACGTGACGTGGGCACATTGCCGCCAAACATGGCGTCCAAAACTTGCTGCTTTGTGTCGCCAGCCTGCGGACGCGGGGCGTTGGGTGTCGGCGTGGGCAAATTAAACTCGGCAGGAACCTGAAGTGGCTCTGACCGGGTGACGGCAAATTCATCAGGGCGATCGCGTTGATAAACGCTCGTCGTTCCGCAGCCAGAAAGCGTAAGAATAGCAACTGACGCTGCCGCTAAGATAAGTATCCGCTTCATGACTTCTCCACTATGTCGGCGCTGCTTGCGGGTTCCTGAACAACAGACCCGCGGTCCGACGCCTTGTCGCTTATCAGAAAGGCGCGGGCAAGCAATATCATCACGCCGATGCTGATGCAGGCGTCGGCCAGGTTAAATATGTAAAAGGGTCGGAAAGCGCCAAAGTGCAGGTCGGCATAGTCTACGACATAGCCATAACGCACGCGGTCGACGATATTCCCGAGCGCGCCGCCCAGCACCAGCGACAAGGAAAGCACATCACCGCGCATTTTTTCGCGCCACATCCAAACGCCAACACCGACTGCAATCACGCCAGTCAATGCCACCAGCGCCCATCGTTCGCCGTCACTGTCTGCGGTTAAAAAGCTCATCGAAACGCCGCGGTTTTCAGCATAGCGGAAGTCAAAGAACGATATAATGTGAATGACGCCGCGGCTTTGAAGTTGCAACGGCCCAAGCATGGCATATTTCACGATCTGATCCGCAATGAACACAAGGCTTGCGAGCATGAGGCCCTGCAGGCGGAATTTGGAGTTGGAATTCATGCTTAATCCTCCCCGTTTACGGGGAGGGGGACTATGCGAAGCGTGGTGGAGAGGAATGTCAATACGCACATTCCCCCTCGTGTAAGCCGCCAGCCCCCTCCGTCAACCCTGCGGGTTGCCACTTCCCCATAGATGGGGAGGATTTGATGAGCCTTACCCACCAACAACATCCGCACAACGTCCGCACAAGGCGCCGTCATCAACAACCTCAGGCAAATGCCGCCAGCAGCGGCCGCATTTATGGTCGGCGGTTTTAATTGCGCCTTCCTCTCTGCCAAGATGCACCGCAGAGACGATAAATATTTCGGCGAGGTCGATTTCGCCGGCATCACTCGGATAGCTATATTCAACTTCCAGACTTGAGCCAATTTCCTTGTTGCGTCGCATAGGTTCGATCAGCTCGTTTGCCAGCATACGGGCTCCCCTGATGCGACCCCAATTTTCGGCCAATTTTGTATCAATCCAACCCGCATCAACCTCCGGCCAATCCGAAAAATGTACACTGTCGACATCGGCGCCGAAACGCGTCTGCCAAACTTCTTCGCTGGTGAACACCAACACGGGCGCGGCGTAACGAACGAGGGCGTGGAACAATATGTCCAACACCGTGCGATAGGCCATGCGCTTGGGATCATTGGCCGCATCGCAATAGAGGCTGTCCTTGCGGATATCGAAGAAGAAGGCCGACAGATCTTCGTTCGCAAAATCGGTCAGCAACCGGACATAATTGTTAAAGTCAAAATCATCGACCGCCTGCCGCAGCTTCACGTCCATGTCGGCGAGCAGATGGAGCATATAACGCTCAAGCTCAGGCATATCGGCAACCGCTACCTTTTCGGCGTCGGAGAAGCCATCGAGCGCGCCAAGCAGATAGCGGAAGGTGTTGCGCAATTTGCGATACTGGTCGGACACGCCTTGCAAGATCTCTTTGCCGATCCGGTGGTCCTCAGTGAAGTCAACCGTTAGCGCCCAAAGCCGTAAGATATCCGCACCACTGTCACGCATCAGGTCCAACGGGTTGATAGTGTTGCCCAATGACTTGGACATTTTCATGCCCTTTTGGTCCATCGTAAACCCGTGGGTCAGCACCGCATTGTAGGGCGCACGCCCCCGCGTGCCGCAGCTTTGCAGTAAGGAAGACTGGAACCAGCCCCGATGCTGGTCGCTACCTTCTAAATACAAGTCCGCAGGCCATTGCAGATCAGGCCAACGCCCGCTTTCAAGGACAAAGGCATGCGTGCAGCCCGAATCAAACCAGACATCAAGAATGTCGGTTACGCGCTCATAATCTGCGAGTGCGTAGTCAGGCCCAAGATATTCCTGCGCCCGTTCCTCGGACCAGCCATCGACACCCTGTGCGCGCACACCCTCAATGATGCGCGCATTCACGGCCGGGTCGTCGAGATATTGGTTGGTCCCCTTTTTCACAAACAAGGTGATCGGTACGCCCCATGCTCGTTGACGGGAAAGCACCCAATCGGGGCGGCCTTCGACCATCGACGACAGGCGATTCCGGCCCTTTTCGGGGATGAAACGGGTGTCCGAAATGGCGGCGACCGCCTTTTCGCGCAACGTGGCGCCAACAGTCGCTTTATCCATCGGCACAAACCATTGCGGCGTGCAGCGATAAATGACCTTCGCCTTCGACCGCCAGCTGTGCGGATAGCTGTGCTTGTAATCTGCCGATGCCGCGACCAACCCGCCGCTTTCGCGTAAAGCGGTACAGATGGGGCCATTAGGCGCGTTGAACTTGGGATTGATGACGCTGCCTTCACCGCCCAGCCAGAGCCAGTCGGCGCGATACTTGCCGTCGCCTTCGACCGCGAAAACGGGATCAATGCCATTCGCCTTGCACAGGTCGAAATCATCTTCACCATGGTCCGGTGACATATGGACAAAGCCAGTGCCGCTATCAGTAGTGACGAAGTCGCCCGCGAGCATTGGGCGCGGTTTCGCAAAGAAACCGCCGAGATGGTGCATTGGGTGGCGGACGAAGGCATCAACAAGCCCCCCAGTCTTGAGAGGACCATAGCCTCGATCGACAGACCCTACCCCTAGTCGGGACAAGAATGCAGCTTCAAGATCAAGGGCATAGATATAGCGGCGGCCAGCCACCTCAGAGACGACGTACTCAACCTCTGGCCCGCAAGCCAAAGCCTGATTGACGGGGATGGTCCAAGGGGTCGTTGTCCAGATGACCGCGAAAGCACCAACTAACGAAGGTTCGTTCGGTGCTTCAAAAATCTCAAACGCCACGTCGATCTGCGTCGAGACGATGTCCTCATATTCGACTTCAGCTTCGGCCAAGGCGGTCTTTTCAACGGGCGACCACATCACTGGCTTTGCTCCGCGATAGAGCTGGCCGCTTTCGGCGAATGTCAGCAGCTCGGCAACAATCGTCGCCTCGGCCTGAAAATCCATGGTCAGATAGGGATTGTCCCAATCGGCATTGATGCCCAGCCGCTTGAGCTGCTCGCGCTGGGTATCAACCCAATTCTGGGCATAAGCGCGGCATTCGGCGCGAAATTCAACAACGGGCACTTCGTCTTTGTTCAGCTTCTTCTTGCGATATTGCTCTTCAACCTTCCACTCAATCGGCAGGCCGTGGCAATCCCAGCCGGGCACATAAGGCGCGTCTTTGCCCAACAATGTCTGCGTCCGCACAACCATGTCCTTCAGGATATGGTTCAGGGCATGGCCGATATGCATGTCGCCATTGGCGTAAGGCGGGCCATCATGCAGGATGAACTTCTCGCGCCCACGGCGTCGATTGCGCAGCTCCGTATAGAAATTTGCCGCCTGCCAGCGCGCTAAAATACCCGGCTCCTTCTGCGGAAGGCCAGCCTTCATCGGAAAGTCAGTTTTGGGCAAGAACACGCTATCGCGATAGTCTTGTTTCGGTGAGTCAGCAGGATCAGTCATATCGTGCGGGTGCTTAGGGGAGGTTGGCGCTTTAGACAACTATTTGAGCGCAAAATTGGCGAAGTAGAGTCGGTTCGCGCTGTTCAATTAAATGTCACGCCAAAATGTCGCGCGCCTCGTGACAATCTTTCGCCATCTGCGCCATCAGCGCGTCTAGGCTATCAAATTTAGCCTCACCGCGAATGAAGGCGTGGAATTCAATCTCAATATTCTGGCCATAGAGGTCTTCAGCAAAATCGAAGAAATGTGGCTCCAGCAATTCCTTGGGCGGATCAAAGGTCGGGCGGATGCCAAGGTTTGCGGCGCCGTTCAACACGCGGCCATCGGGCAACCGCCCCTTCACCGCATAAATGCCGTAACGCGGGCGTAGATAATGGCCCATGTCGATATTGGCCGTAGGAAAGCCCAAGAGCCGGCCGTTTTTGTCGCCATGCTGGACAACGCCTTCAACGGCAAAAGGCCGCGTGAGCAATGCGGTCGCGGTTGCGCAGTTGGCGTCTTGCAACGCAGTGCGAACGCGGCTTGACGAGATGACACCTGCGTCATCGACTACTGGCCCCATCGCAGTGGAGGAAAGCCCGTGCATGGCGCCAATCTCGCGCAGCACATCGATATTGCCGCCACGCGCTTTACCAAAAGTAAAGTCCTCGCCGGTGACCACCGCCGAAAACCCAAGCCGCTCGATCAGCAATTTGACGATGAAATCGTCTGCACTAGTCGCGGCAAGTTCCGCATCGAAATCGAACACCAACATCGCATCCGCGCCCGCCGCTTCGAAAAGGCGCTGCCGCTGATCAAGTGTTGTCAGCCGGAACCAAGGTGATTGCGGCGCAAAGAAGCGCACGGGATGCGGATCAAATGTGGCGATAATGGCTGGGCGGCCAGCGGCCTTGGCCTGCGCTATGGCTTCACCGGCCACTGCTTGGTGCCCCAAATGGAAGCCATCAAAATTGCCCAAGGCCACGACCCCGCCGCGCAAAGCGTCAGGCATGCGGTCTTTGGCAGAAAGGCGCGGAATGGTCATTATACTGCGGAAGCCTTTAGCATCGGAACCAACCCTGCACGAATGACGCGCAGGGCATTTTCACCCATGACGGCACGGATTTCTTGCGCCGTGAAGCCTTCGTCCATCAATGCTTGCGTCACTTGAACCAATTGCGACGTGTCGAAACGCACGGTGGTTGCGCCGTCATAGTCCGACCCCAAAGCCACGTGCTGAATGCCGACAAGATCGCGGACATGCTTCATCGCTATGGCGGCAGCGCGCGGGTCGGTCGAGCACAAAGCGCCATCCCAATAACCAATGCCGATGACTCCGCCGGTTTTGGCCACACCGCGCACTTCATCATCGGTCAGGTTGCGGTTGACCTTACATGTCGCCTGCACGCCGCCATGGCTAGAAACCACTGGCCGTGCGGCCATCGCCAAAACTTCGGCAACACCGGCATGGCTAAGATGGGCGATATCGACAATCATACCCTTCGCCTCCATTTTCCGGACAATGTCGCGACCAAAAGGGGTCAGTCCGCCTTTTTTCAGGCCATGCATTGACCCGCCCAGTTCATTGTCAAAGAAATGGGTAAGTCCGGCCATACGGAAGCCGGCATCATAAAGCCGGTCAATATTGGACGCTTTACCTTCCAAATTCTGGAGGCCTTCGATCGTGAGCATCGCGCCGACGGGACGCAGAGCTGTTTGCCGTGCGGCAAGCAATTTGTCCAAGTCGGCGGTCGAATCCAACGCTGCCAACGCGCCATTCGAACCCGCAACTGCATCGCTACGTTTCTTTGCATGATATAATGACCGTTCGACCAAAGAATGCCATGTCTTCACAGGCTGCAACTGCGCAAAGGTGAGCAAGGTGATGTTGTCGCTATCGGCGCCATTGCCGTCATAATTCTGGTTCTTTGGCGTCTTTGTAACGGACGAAAATAACTGCAACGCAACATTGCCATCTTGCAAGCGCGGCAAATCCACATGGCCGCGTGACGCACGGTCATTGAGATCGCGGTCCCACATCAACGTGTCGCTGTGCAGGTCCACGATGTTCAACGTCTTGTGCAGAGCCTTGGCTTCGTCACTGACCGCAATCAACGCTTTGCCGTCAACCTGGTTCATCGATCCTTCGACATAGCCCGGCAGGAACCCAAAGAATCCTACAGCGGCAGCGGCAATCAATGTCGCCGGAATCCAAAATCTTTTACGCATATATCCCCCTGCACGTTGATATTTAGGCAGCTTCCCGCCGCACCAGCGTTACAAAATCGAAGGCCGGAGCGCCGCCTTCGGCTTCGTGTCCCGCACGCTCTATTTCTTCCCATATGGACAGGTCAAAGGCGGGCACTGATGCATCACCTTCGGGATTGGCATCGATTTCGGTGAGTTCTATGCGGTCAGCAAGCGGCAAGAACAATTCGTAAATCTCCGCCCCGCCGATGATGCACACATGCGGCCCATTAGCGCGCTTCAACGCGTCCTCAACCGAATGGACAACCTCGGCGCCCTCTTCCTCCCAAGCCGTGTCGCGGGTGAGCACGATGTGGCGGCGTCCGTCGAGCAAGCCAGGCAGGCTGTCAAAGGTCTTGCGGCCCATGATCATTGGCCGTCCTTTGGTCACCTGTTTAAAATGCCGCAGGTCAGCGGGAATATGCCATGGCATGCCACCGTCCCTCCCGATTGTCCCATTAACGGCGCGGGCGAGGACAAGAACGATTTCGGGATGATTCATGCGTCCGTCTTGCAGACTTTTTCTTACCGATACAAGCGGGTGACGTGGCCTATTTTTCGCCCCGGCCGTGCTTCAGCCTTGCCATACAGATGCAGGCTTGCCGCAGGGTCAGATAAAATCTGCTCAAATCGGTCGCCATCGTCGCCAATCAGGTTTTCCATTTCCACCCGTTCAGCAACCGTGTCCGTCGCGCCAAGCGGCAAGCTGCAAATGGCGCGAATGTGGTTTTCAAACTGACTGGTTACCGCACCTTCGATGGTCCAATGCCCGCTATTGTGCACGCGGGGTGCGATTTCGTTGAACACTGGGCCTTGCGCGCCGGCAAAGAATTCGGCGGTGAACACGCCGACATAGTCTAGCGCCGATGCGACCGCTGCGGCCAGCGCGCGCGCGTCTTGCTGCTGCCTTTCCACCAATGCTCCGGCTGGGAGCGTTGATGTCGCAAGGATGCCACCGACATGCAGATTGCGCGGGCTGTCCCAAAAACGGATTTCGCCATCTTGGCCGCGCACCAATATCACCGAGTATTCCGCATCAAACGCCACCGTCGCCTCGGCAATGACGGGCTGGGCACCCGTCCGTTCCCACGCCCCAGCAACATCGCCCCGCGCCGTGATCCGCGCCTGTCCCTTGCCATCATAACCAAAGCGGATGGTTTTCAGAATGCAGGGCATGCCAACCGCATCAATCGCTGCGGGCAATGCACTCTCGTCCTCCGCCACAGCAAATTCCGCCGTCTTCCCGCCAAGTGCGCGCACGAAATTTTTTTCCGCCGCCCGATCCTGCGCTACTTCCAATGCTTTGAGCGGTGGGTAAACCGGAACAAGGCCAGTGATCGTTTCAAGCGGTGGCACTGGCACATTTTCAAATTCGAAGGTGACAACATCGCACGCGTTGGCAAATGCCTTGAGTGCGGCCAAATCATCATATTCGGCGACAGTATATGCGGCGCCCACATCGCACGCGACATTATCACCCGGTGGCGCGTAAATATGGCAACGATAGCCCAATTGCGCAGCGGCGACCGCAAGCATACGGCCAAGCTGACCGCCGCCTAATATTCCAATAGTTGAACCAGGGGGTAACGCAGCCATCTCGCAAACTTATTCGGGCGTTTCGGCGACCGACGCCGTTTGTGCTGCGCGCCATGCATCGAGCCGTTGGGCAAGCGCCGCATCCTCATTTGCCAGCATTGCCGCCGCCAGCAAGGCCGCGTTTGTTGCGCCCGCCTTGCCAATCGCCAAAGTTCCCACTGGAATTCCGGCGGGCATCTGGACGATGGACAAAAGGCTGTCGATCCCGTCCAGCGCCTTGGACTGCACGGGCACGCCAAGCACTGGCAGACGCGTCATGGATGCCGCCATGCCGGGCAAATGTGCCGCGCCGCCTGCGCCAGCAATGATGCATTTCAAGCCACGCCCAACCGCGCTTTTTGCATAATCATACAAGCGTTCGGGCGTGCGATGCGCAGACACCACTTTGCATTCATGTGGGATTTGGAGCGTAGCCAGTGTCGCAGAAGCCTCTCGCATCGTCTCCCAATCCGAACGGCTTCCCATGATGATGCCAATGAGCGGCGCTGCGTCGGTCATGTGTCACTCCCCTGACAAATTCGATAGCGATGGCCTTAGCCTTGTGGTGCAAAAGGCGCAATGCAGCAACGACGCTTAAGCCGCCAAAGTTCTAGGGCGCGGAGGCAAGGCGCAATTAGCGCTCGGAAAGATAATAATAGTCGCCGTTCAAATTGTCGTCCAATTCATACACGATGGGTTGCCCCGTGGGGATTTCGAGGCCGCTTATGTCGGCATCCGAAATACCCGACAAATGCTTGACCAGCGCGCGCAAGCTGTTGCCGTGCGCCGAAATCAAAACGGTTTTTCCGGCCTGTAATTCCGGCACTATCGCGCTGTCCCAATAAGGCAAAACTCGGTTGATGGTGTCTTTCAGGCTCTCTGAAGCGGGTATATCTATGCCCGCGTAGCGCGGATCAGAAGATAGATCATAAGGCGAACCAGCATCAAGCGGCGGCGGTGGAATATCGAAGCTGCGGCGCCATATCTTCACCTGATCGTCACCATGCTTCGCCGCCGTCTCTGCCTTGTCCAGCCCGGTGAGCCCGCCATAATGCCGCTCATTCAATTGCCAGTTTTTGGTGACCGGAACCCACAAGCGCCCCATCGCCTCAAGCGCCAGATTGAGCGTTTTGATCGCGCGGGTCTGCACGCTAGTAAACGCAGCGTCCGGGGCGATCCCCTTTTCCTGCATCAACGCGCCTGCCGCCCATGCCTCGGCCGCGCCTTTTTCGGTAACGTCCACGTCCCACCAACCCGTGAAGCGATTTTCGAGGTTCCACTGCGATTGTCCGTGACGGATGAGGATGAGTTTGGGCATGCGTATTTCCTAATTTGTTTGACCGCGCCCTAACGCAAGTTAGCTAAATCGCCAAGGTCATGAAATGTATGTTAGATCATCCTCAATAATCCGCGTGTCGCCGTTCACACCATCTCCGCCAAGGTCGCGAGGCATTCGCGGGCGAGCAAGCGGCACCGTTCAGGGGACCAGCCTTGTTCGGGGTCGTTGCCATGGACGGTGTCTTTATAGGGCATTTCAAGCGTCATAGAGACGCAATTGTGCGAAGGTCCGAACCGCTCGGCCAATTGGTTGGTGGACATGCTCAGGTTCGCCCTGCCGGGACCAGCCTTGGTATAACCCAGCTCGGTCTGGAAATCGGGGGTGCGCGCCGAAAGACGGTTGATGAAAGCATTATAGCGAGCACCCTGATCATCGGTCCACGAAGGGATGCCTTCAAAACCAGCCATGAAGGCCGCAGGAATGGCCTCGTCGCCATGAATATCCATGGCCCAATGCACGCCTTTTTCATCCATCGCGTTGCGGATGCCAAGCACTTCGGGGCTGCGTTCTGCCGATGGGTCGGCCCATTCGCGGTTCAAGTTGACGCCCAGATAATTGGTCCGCAAATGCCCGCGGCAGCTTCCATCGGGATTGCAATTAGGCACAATGTGGAAGCGGCATTTTTCCAGCAGCACGCGCGTATGCGGATCGCTGAGGTCCGTCAGCATGTTAATCGCGCCTTCAATCCAATATTCGGCCTGAGTCTCGCCCGGATGCTGGCGCGCATACAGCCAGACCTGCGTTTCGCCATTGCCCATTTCAAGGCAATCAATCGGTTGGCCTTCAAGGCTGTGGCCAAGGCAGCGATAGGTCACGCCTTCAAGCGATGCCGTCTCGGCAATCAGGTCATGGTGCCGTTCCATGCTGTAAGGGGCGAAATAAGCAAACCATGCAAGATCGCTTGCGGGCGTGTAGCGGATGGTCATCGTGCCACCGTCCACCGCCTTGTCGTAGCTGGTATCAGCGCGCCCCCAATAATCGCGGTCTTCGGAGACGCAAGCGCGGTAATTGGACCAGCCGCCGGGATAGGCGCTGCTCCCAAGGCCTGTAATCCGCAATTCCAGCTCCTCGCCTGAGGTGCACGCCACGCGAAAGTGGAACCATTGTGCAAATTCCGAATCCTTGTCCGTGCGGATGCCAAGAGTCGCCACATTGCCCTGCATTGCATGGACGATGATATTGCCACTGTCGAAGGCGGCGTTGATGTCAGTAATCGGCATTTTTTGTTCGCTCTCGCAATGAAGTTTATGGCACGCGGATAGTCGCACCAGACACGCCGGGGAAGTCTTTAAACAACGCTTCGGCCAATTTGGACGCGGCGATACCGGTTTGGGCGGCGGGTGAGCCAGCCTTTGCCAATTGCACCGCTGTGCCTTCCCAAATCACCACCCGGTCGCTGCGCCGGACGAGGCGAACGGCCAATGTTGTCTGCAACTGGGCTGCTGAACCGCCGCTCAGATTAATCCCAAGGCCAATGCCCAGACCGGAGCCATAGCTGCCGGTGGAGCCGCCAACGCCGACCGATATGGGCGCGCGTCGGTCAGAACGAATCATCGTGGCGCCGAAACGGATCTCTGCGACCACGTCCGCATCGCCTCCTATGTCGCGATAGCCAATCCGCTGCATTTCGCGCGCGACGGCCGCAAGATAAGGCGACCCGGAAAGCGTGCTGTCCGATGCCGATTCGCCAACAAGCGCGACAGCGAAGCTGCCGGCTCCATACGGCACGCCCTCTGCGGCGCGATTGAAGCGCGTAACCTCAACCGGCCCAGTTGGCACGACACAAGCGGTCAGGAGGGAAGGCGCGAAAAGCAGCAAAAGCCGAGCATTTTTCATCATAGGTACATCCTTAAGGCTGTGCCTTACCACATCCAACAATCTATGGGGGCTTAATCCGCAAATAGGGCCAATCGCGCTTGACTTTCCGCTGCCCGATCCATAGGAGCCGCCCTTCAATTCCAGCTTCTTGCATTTATTAGACGGGCAAATCCGATGAAAGTCGTTAATTCTCTGAAGTCGCTCAAGGGCCGCCATCGCGATAACCGCGTGATTCGCCGCCGTGGTCGCACGTATGTCATCAACAAGACCCAGCCACGCTTCAAGGCGCGCCAGGGTTAATTTGATCCTGCCTGCGCATTGCAGGCAGATGGCTCGCACAAAATGCCGCTCCGAATCTCATTCGCGGGCGGTTTTTTTGCTCCTGCCTATAAGGAAATTGTGATCATGAAGATAGCCACAGTCGTGTTTGATGTTGGCAAAGTGCTTTTCGAATGGGACCTGCGCTATCTTTTTGCCAAGCTGATCCCAGACAAAGGTGAGTTGGAATTTTTCGTCACCCATGTCGTGACGCCTGAATGGCATTTTCAACATGATGCGGGTCGCGCTTTGGACGATATGGTTGCCGAGCGGATTGCTGAATTTCCAGAATATGCCACGTTGATTGCGGCCTACGTCCCCCGGTTCAATGAGACCATTCCAGGGCCCGTCACTGGGTCCCTGGAGCTTGTCCAGGAACTCGCCGAAAGCGGCGTGCCGTTGTTTGCGATCACTAATTTTGGCGCAGAATTCTGGGAAGGGTTCCGTCCGACACAGCCGATATTCGACCTTTTTCAGGACATAATCGTGTCGGGAGTCGAAAAATTGGTGAAGCCTGATCCTGCCATTTACGCACTGGCGTTGCAGCGTTTCGGACTGAAGCCGGGTGAGGCCATTTTCATTGATGACAATCACGACAATGTGGTGAGTGCCCGAAACAATGGTTTTGCCGCACATCATTTTAGGGATGCAGCATCCCTCCGCGCCGAATTGGTTGCGCTCAATTTACTGCCTTGAATTTTTGCGCGAAGAGGCACGGAGGGGGCAGACACTGGAACATATTTCTCTGCGCAGTCCGCGCCCCTGCGTGAACCAAAAAACATGGGCGC
>Ga0214919_10002415_pt1 | contig 29427 bp, 40 predicted proteins | sample LL1503_MetaG_FD_177994 | JGI IMG/M metagenome (GOLD analysis project Ga0214919, IMG submission 177994) | Freshwater microbial communities from Lake Lanier, Atlanta, Georgia, United States - LL-1503 | ecosystem: Environmental > Aquatic > Freshwater > Lake | place: USA: Georgia | collected... | reverse complement strand
GGTACGTATATTCTTCTCCTAAGGCCAAACCTAATTCACATAGGTAAAGGTAATTAGATAACGATTCCCTAACCCAAATTGAACATGGGTGGTTTTTATGGGATAGTTTGTACTGAGCGGTACCACCTGTTACGTGGTGAGCCGAGCATAAAAGTTGTGCGGTTTCCAATATCATCTTGACAACATGTTTGTCACAATGGTATTCCGCACACTTTTTAACATCAAAATCTAAAAAGAAGATATTCATAATTTAATCCATTATGTCCCAAAACTTAGGAGTGTTTACTAAAATCATTAACTCAATTACGACTAAACAAATTCTACCAAAAATTGTTTTTACTAACAACCAATTCATTGGGTCAGTGTCCCAAGCAATAAATGCTCCACACAAATATACAATAAAATTTAATATTACGAATGGGATAAGAATCAATTTAATGACTTCTATAATTCCGTTTAACTTGTGCATCATGGTAATTTATCTACAGTATGTTCAATTTGTACTCTCACACAATTTTGTGGTAACCGATGAATGTGACGGTAGTTGTTGATGTAACCCATCATATTCGCACTACCAATAGCGTTCGCTGAGTGAATTACCACATCAACCACAGGTTTACCATCCAACCATTGTTCTACCATCCATTTAGTACAATCCATTCCTGTTTTTTCAGTAATGTTATCGTAATTCAATTCGTAGTTGTGGTAAACATTTTTATGCCATTCCGCCATCGCAGTATCACCTAAGTCATGGTCCAAAGAGATTACATCAATATTTTCGAATCCAACCTCAGTTACCAATTTAACGAAATTATCGTAATCACGAACAACCAACCAACTTTTATCTTTGGGACTTCTAACATCGTCCAAGTAAATTTTCTTTTTCATACCACAAATGTACGAATAATTTTTTACCCAACCAAATTAGTCACCTCTTTTGTATCGGACATTAACCTATAAGTTTTAACAATACCCAAATCAGTTAAAGTAACCTTCTCAATTGTTATACCCCAATCAGTAACTAACTCACTTACTTTGTCAGTAATTGTCTTATTCACGTTAACCAAATCGTCCCATTCAGTGACTTCCACGATGTCCCGAATAACTCCTTGAGTCGTATCCACTAACACATCTGATGCGTGTATGACATTAAGTAGGAACTTTTGAACGTCATTAATGTGGTATCTAATGATTGATTTTAACACCACCCCTTTCTCATCCGCAGTTGTTAGTGTTTGTGGATGAAGTTGAATTGTCTGTGTAATAACTTCATGGGTCCATATCTTGTCAAAAAATGGAATTTTAAGTTCGATACCAGGATTAACAATTTTTTTAAATTTTCCAACTCGTAAATAAACCCCTTTTTCCCATTGATTAACAATGGTGAACGGTAATATCTCATGACCTAAATTCGTAATAAATTCTAGTAATTTGTCAAACATATAATATAATTTTAGAACCCAAAGATACAGGAATTTTGGGGGACCACCAAAAAATAAAAAACCCCACTCGTTAAAATGGGGTTAATATTATGAAACCTTGTTGTTTATTTTTATTTGTTTTTTAGAAGTTCTATTAGTTCTTCTTTTGAAAGTTTACTCAATTGGTCTTCCAATGTGTCTTGTTTTAATTCGTTCCCACATTCAGGACAAAATTTCCAAGACGATTTTTTAAGTTTACTTGAACATCTTGGACATCTTGTAATTAAGTCCGATTTTTCAATAGGTCTTTCTGACTCAGGTAGGATTTTCCAAACAGATGTTGATACCGTCCAAGAATTGAAGTCTTTGCTAACAGTTTTAAAACTTTGATTACTTGATGAACCTTGTTCTACTCTACCTGTCTCAACCGACTTTGTTTTTTTTGCAAAACTTCTACTTCTTGGTTTTTGTTCAAATTTATTTGAGTGTAAATTATTACTGAAACTTAATGTATCGTTTGATGATGAGAAAGTCACACTTGAGGTGTAGAAATTATTACCAATTGATGGTGAGGTTAGATTGGTGTTAATGTAAGTCGGGTTCCAATTAGATGAGTATAAATTATTCACAACTTCTTGTTCCTCATAGAATAGGATTTCAACATCACCATTATTTGCAATTGCGTTCATGGTTTCATTTGTCGAATCTACGGTATAAGTTTCAAACTTAAATTTGCGAGGGACATCGATGTACCTCTCAAGGAACACTCTTTCACCTGGACGTAAGATAATACCACCTCCGTTAATGAATTCTCCGTTAATTTTGATTTTTGATAATACGGTTTTTCTTGATGGATTGTAAAGTTCTAATTCGAACTCTGAACCGTTTTTTAGATAAACATTCTGATTGAATTGTTTAACACGTTGTTTGTTTTTTGTGACGTAAGCACATGGCTTATCACTGATTTGATTGTAATACATTTTTCCTTATTTTAATTTTTTATGTTTATTGAACTCCGAATCGTTGGTATTTCTCCAACTCAAATGTTTTAAAAACACTCGGACCTCAGTAACAAGGTTTCATGAATAAATATATATTACTTTTGTTTTATGTAAATAAAAATTTGGTAGATTCATTTTAAATTATTAATTTAGTTAAACAAAACAATTTGGGCAATGTACGAATTCGTGATTGACCTATAATTTGAAAATTAACATTAGTACGACCTATACCTGTAAGAATAAATTCAGCTCCATCAATGGCACCCATATTATCATTGTTTGTGGTTATATCCCTAAACTTATATCTTTTATTTATTTCCATTATAATATTTTTTTGTAGTCAGACAAACCATCTTCATCCTTAAAGCCTTTTGACTTGACCAGTGCTTGAACGTTGGTCCAGTATTCCGTGTATAGGTTGTTGGTTTCTTTAGATAACCTATGTTTAATGAAAGCTTGGTTGTCTATAATTTCAAATTCTACTTCTGAACCATCTTCATACTCTTCTCCTGTTAGTGGTAGTATTCTTAATCCACCTTTAGCTGTTGGGTCAATATACCATATCACCCAATCACCCTTATCTCTTTTTACTATGTTTCCTTTCATTTTGTATGTATTCAATTTTATAAGTTGGGAACACCTTTTTGGGATGGGATTAAACATATTGGTTTGATTAAGAGCCTCCGACAGGAATCGAACCTGCAACATCTTGTTTACAAAACAAGTGCTCTACCGATTGAGCTACAGAGGCATTAAAAAAGTCAGACACTCACACCGATAGGGGTCACATCGGAACTGACTTTAGGTTTTATAGTATCCCTTAACTGCTAGTATCCCTCCCGACTATCCCTTTTGAGTTAAAGAGCGTAGTAACCATCCATCGGGGGTTTCTTGTACTTTGGTCCGTCTGTCATCATACCCATCCACCTTACGGCTTCTACACAGGTACTCTTTTCACCATTTCCTCAGAACGTCTTTACCATACCCCCAAAGTTACGTGGCGAGCCTCACTCGATTTCCACCCATAAAATGGAAACTTTTAAAGTAGAGTGTATATTGTAAGATTGTTCAGTATTCTTACAACTTGTGGATTACGACACGACTAATTAAAGCCCCTTACCCTCTAAATCCATAATGAGGAATCCTTGTTTACTCGTGTATCCTCCCCCATAGCCTTGAAGACTTCAAGTCAGGTTCACACTCCCTAACGGTAGGATATTTCCGTTAATCGTGGGGTCTTATTTCTTTTACAAATGTAGTAATAATTTTTTATATTACCAAATATTACCGTGAAATTGGTTAACCACATCGTGAAAGCCGCCCCTCACGCGTTGTTTAAAGGAATCCGATTGCGGCCTCATCCTATTAACTTATCACGGTTTTGTACCCAAGGTCGGACTCGAACCGACACGTCATCAGACATAAGTTTCTAAAACTTACGTGTCTACCATTCCACCACTCGGGCAAGTTGTTGTTGGTACGATGGGATTCGAACCCATAACCGTGACGATATAAGCGTCGTGCTCTCACCATTGAGCTACATACCAATAAAAAAATAAAACGTTTTTGCGGATTTTACCGATGGTTTGTTCCCCATCACCTGTTACGTGGCCACGTAGAGCAGGGTCCTAAACAGAGTACCTTGAGTCATTTATATCTCTTCGGTTGGGTAGCTACTCCCATGAAGTCAAGGTTCCTTTCATCCGTGCAAGTCGGACTTCTGTCGTTTTATTTTAGTACTCGGGGCGGGACTTGAACCCGCACGGACATAAAGCCCACAAGATTTTAAGTCTGGCGTGTCTACCATTCCACCACCCGAGCGTGATTATAACTTTATACCACAAAGTTGGCAAATTCCGTAGAACAATAAAATCACAATAATTGTTACCACACCAATAATCGAAACTGTTCTTGTATACATGACTTGGTCTTTTCTTTTTCCTTGCCATTCATTACGATTCCATTCTTCCATTTTACAATTTATTTAAAAGTTAAAAATACCCTTATTTATCCAGCTTACAGGTATTATGGTTGTCCCCACTACAGGTTAGGAATAGTCAGTTCGTCCTCACGAGGTCGGGTTGACTTACCCAAGCGTTCTCCCTATACGCTTAAGTACGTTTCCATACGGAGTTAAACCCGTTTCTCATCGTATTGGACATACTATTCGGTAAACTAACCGAAACGTGCAACCAAGATAGGACTCGAACCTACAACGATACAACCATAAAGGGTGACATAACCGTTTTGCCATTACGTATTACTTGGTTACTTTGTCAGTCTTTCCTGACCGTCACCTTGCTCCGCAGGTATGAACCCGCATTGCCCTTGGTTGGGACCCCACCTGAGATTGTGGTGAGTGGATATTCACAGTTTTTCTATTTGAAAACCCAACGTGTCCTATCACTTAAAAGTCAGTTCTTACTTGGGGGAGAGGAGAACCTTCCTTCCTTATTCCCAACGAGTACCCTGTAACGTAATGGTACCAACTCCGTCAAGTTTTGAGGGATACTTAAAAACCCTACGAATATCTCTTACTCGTTTGTATTGCCACGGAGAATCGAACTCCGATTTTATGGATGAAAACCATAGGTCCTAACCGTTAGACGATGGCAACATAATATTATGATAATGATGGAGTACCCGTCTCGCTCCAATCTTAAGTGCTTAATCGTAGTTTTACGAGGCCTCGGCACTGTCCTTTTCAGGGGGTGATGAATTCCGATTCCATTCTGGATTGTCGACATCCGTTGAATGGGGAAAACCATTATCAATAAGGCGAAAGAGGTGGGGGTTTCACCCACATTGTCTACCACCTTTTTACAGGTTGGAATTAGATAAAAACCTAACTCGAATGACCTCAGCCTCGGGTTACATCACGTATATTTGGGTGTTAAACCAAAATCCCCGATATTGTGCGACGGCTTAAGCGTCTTTATTTTCCGCCACTCTCTCAATATTTTCATGGTGTGTAGTTGATATGGACCCTCGTTTCACCATTTCATATCAACAAGTAAATGCACTTTACGAGTTTACCGTTTTTTACCCACCACAGATATTCTTTTCAATGAACTTCACTCTTTTGTTGGGGGACAGGTCACCAACTTCTTACCGACCGTGTCCCCCATTCTCACATTACAAATGTACTAAACTTTTCTGAATCCACCAAACCTTTTTGGAGAAATTATTTTGTTTCGACAATGTTATAAGTCCCTTCAACCATACCCCAAGAAGATTCTTCATGAAATTGATATGTCTCAGCAACATCCGTTGAATTCATTGGACGAGTTAAGTACCAAACTTGAGTTTCTTTCCAAGTCACATTAACCAATTTACGTCCTTTAGGAAGATTGATGGTTCCTTCGCCACCAAAACTTTTTACTCGTGAGTTCTCGGTACAAGAACCTAACATTACAATCATCCCGATTGCTAATAACATTTTTTTCATCTTTTGTTTTTTATTAATTTGGAGCGGGTGGAGGGAGTCGAACCCTCGTCCTTAGATTGGAAGTCTAATATAATATGCCGTTATACGACACCCGCAAATTTGTAGGTAGGGGTCTCCTACAGTAGACTTAAGGTTTCGGATTCTTTAACGACAATTCCTGAATGTCAACCGCCCGCGTGTCCTTCACCTTGAAGCGGGACCCCCTTATAATTTTTGGGTGGAATCAGACGCGTTCTGTCCACCGAGACCTTGTCGTTAAATGTTACCATTCAGAGCGGACCAAGACACCATTTACTTTTTGTGAGACCCGCTCCTCACTCTGAACCTGTACTTAGTTCTTTTCAGCGTTTTTTTCAAATCCTCAATCAGATTATCTTCTTGATTTACCTTAATAAAATCTCTTTTAGACGACTTGAAAGTTCCCGATAAAACTTCTTTCATCATTCTTCATTTTACTTGTTTATTTGGTGGAGCTACTGAGAATCGAACTCAGAACCGAGATTTGCAAAACCTCCATTTTAGCCAGTTAAACTATAACCCCATATTTTTCATCCCACAACTTAACTCTTTCTTTTAATTCATCAATCGTTATCGAACTTTTTCTATCTTTTTTATTATTTTTATCATGTCTCATTAATTGACAATTTGATGGATGACTAATTAAATATGGGTCAATATTATTTTTAAAACCCTCGTGTACTGAATACATATGGTCTCGACTAATCCCATTAGGGTTATCACCTTTATTTTTAGCCATATACCACCCATACTCAAGAATTAAACTGAAGTCAAACTCATCAGGGAAAAAATTTAGAGAAAACCTAAATTGACACGCTTTTCGATACTCAGTCTTATTTTTAAAATCTAAAGATTCTATCCACAGTTTATTTTTTAATTTAACCGTGTTTTTAACTTTCCGAATTGTTTCTAATTTATGTAAACCACTCCAATTTATTCTACCCTCCAAGTATTGTTTCTTAACCGATTCCGATAATAAACTACGTTTTTTTTCTTTTTTATTGGCAATTTTAACTTTTTCAGAACTCAATGCAGATTTTGATTTTTTAAGTTTATCTTCTTCAGACCATTTTCTACTATTAGCACACGTTCTTGAACAATAAACTCCTTGTTTTTCGTGTTGTTTAAAACATTTTGGACATTCTTTCATGTTATCAATTTATAATAAATATAATAAAATAATCGAACCGACCACAATTACTTAGGTAAATTCACCTATGGCTGGTGAGTATTCGGTCAATTTCTTAATCTCGCCCTTGGACCCGTCCACGAGATATTCATAGGACATATCAGAAATTACTGGTACCAAATTTCACTGTGATATGTGACACATCCTTTGTTAGGTTCAGGTCATGACTCCTGAACTTTGTAGCAGGTGAGGGATTCGAACCCCCGATTTCTGGCTTATGAGACCTGACGGATAGACCACTTCCATAACCTGCGATATACTTTATCTGTATTTCGAGGAGTAATTTGAATTATACTGTGCAGGTTTCCTAGTGAAATCCGAATTACGGAATTTAGGGTCTGACTGACATCCTGATATTAATGTGAACAACACAATCAGGAATAAACTAATTTTTTTCATCCTCATAAATACAACCATTTTGTTAATAAGCGGCTCCAACGGGATTCGAACCCGTACCACGCACCGTGACAGGGTGGTATTGTAGCCATTCAACCATGGAGCCGTATTTTTTTTTCAAACCAATATGTCAAAGAACATTACAAATCTACTACAAATAATCGTTATTACAAAATAATAGACATAAAAAAACCCATCTTTTTTGGAGATGGGTTCAATTAAGTTTTATTATACTAAATATCATACCATCTCCGTCCGAGTCGTATCCGCCTCAGTCCCGCCTAATAGTATTGTATTTAAATTTTTCATTTGCAGTATTGTCTGTTTTTAATTAAATATATGTCACTTTTGGAAAGTGTCAAGTTTTTTGATAAAAAATTTTTTTTATCGGAACTTTATTCTATCTTTGTGGTATAAATAAAAAGATATGAAAAAATTAATCGTCACATCGTTATTGTCTTTAACAACAATCTTTTGCTTGTCTCAAGACATCTATAAAGTAAATATCAAATCGTTAGAGGTTGGTCATTCAATAACTGACAGTACTTCTACTTGGTCTGATTCTATATTGGTAGTATCACCAACAATTTTAATCTACCAAGATTCTTTGGTTATTAAACATAAAAATGGTGATATGGTTTATACTTTATTGGGTAAGAAAAACGCTAACCCTGGTGTTAATTCTTTTTACTCAGTAGAAGAAAGTACTAAAAAATCATACGTAGTTACTTATTTTACATCACCATGTGTTGATAATACAACAATTACGGTTATTGTTGAGGATGATAAAACCTCATACAATTACTACGGTAAGGTTGAATAGAAGTGGGGGTAACCCCATTTTTTATTTAATTGTTGTCGTTGTCGTTGTCACAGTACTCCCCTTTGGTAATATTTTTACAATAGTATCTCCGACTTTATAAGTAATACCGTTGTACGCAAACGTTTTCAAAACTGAATAAGTATTATCGGTATTTTTCTTAACCTCACCACTACTTAGTTTGTTAAGGATTGCTTGGTCTGAAGTTAATGTTCCTGTTGCAGGTGCGGCAAAATTTATTTTCTGACCTGTAGTTGTTGTCGTTGGGGTATTAGGTGTCGTTGTCGTTCCCGATGCCGCGTCTTTACTTTTTGTTGGTACTCCCCCTCCACCTGAAATTTTATTACCACATTTATCAATAGTGATTAGGGCGGCATCGTTTATTCTAGGGTATGTGTCAACAGTTACTTTACCATCAGTATTGTGAACCGTAACATGTGGAACATCTTGATGACATCTACCAGCAGGGTCGTTAAATCCTGTTGACGTACATCTCATAGTTATTTTTATAGTGTTTTTATCGGGAGATGCTGCCATAATTTTATCAACCACGGACTTACTATTTAATTGGAAATAATTCATTCTTTGTCCACCAATATCACCTGATTTACAATCTAAACTACCACCACCATTATTCATATCGGCATATCGTAATCCTGACCCACATGTTGTTCCACCACCTGTCGTTAATTGTACACCGTTTGCCAAGATTTCAAACCTTGCCGTATTACATTTATGACCAATACTTAAATCATCATAGTGTACCCCAATTTTAACATTAAATGAACATTGATTATCCCCAAAATCAGGAATAATTTTAAAATTTATTTTAGTAAATTGGTCGGTATCGTAGCCAGTTTTTAACTTAATATATTCGGCGTTTTTAGGGTTTACCTTTTTTTCTTGGTCGGTAGATTTTTTCCATGTTCGATAATCGTCCCACCCACCTGATGGTATTGTTAATGTTTTCGCCTCATCAAAATATAAAATAACCTCGGGATACTTTGAGATAAGTTTTTTATCGACTAAATCTTTTAATTGTTGTTTAATATATACCTCAATTTTGTCTTTTCTTTTTTGAGACAACCATCCTGAACTTTTAACTCCCGTACCACCTTCAGTATCGTAATTAGGGATAATAGATTCACCCGCATTAATAACAATTCTTGGGATATAACCTTTATTAGCCGTTAAAAACTCTTTGGCGTTATCGATAATTTTTTGTAAATTGGTTGTGTTGTCATATGCGGTACCTGATTTATCCGTACCACTTAACGAATAATAACCCGCAGGATATTTGTTAACTACTTGACCCATACCACCATTAGGTGCTTTGAAATATTGTTCTGTCAATATCCCATACATTTCCCTAATACGTTTCTTCTCGGACTCAGCAATTAATAATTGTTTAAAATTCATACTATTATTCTATATTAAAATAAATAGTTGTAAATCTTAAAATGTGTGGGGGTTGGATAATTGATTTAAAAGTATTTTGACGTGCTAACCTGTTACACTAACGATGGGACTCGAACCCACATCCCATATACTATGGTGTTTTACCTGTTAAACTACCACACGGTCTCGAACCGTGACTTTCATTGTGATAGATGTGGGATTCGAACCCACGGCATCTAAACGGGTACAACATCTTTAAAGCCCTATTTCATACTCGTCACTTTACCGTTATAGAAGTGGCCTCCTGACCCAGACACTAAACGTTACAGGCCTTGTCAATCTACCAAGATTATTGTGGGAGTAGAGGGATTCGAACCCCCAATGCCAAAGCGACAGATTTACAGTCTGCTGAGCGACCAATTGCTCAATACTCCCAAGTTAGGAAAGAGGAAGATGGTTCAGTGGACATCCTCTTTTACGATTGGCGTTACTTTGGTGTGTACCTGCAAACTCCGATGATACCGACCGATACACACTCTCGTGTCATAGGTATCACCATTCCCCAATCAACCTTTGAAGTCAGAACAGGACTCGAACCTGTATAAACCAGTTGTTGCTGATTGCTTTCCTATTGATTACGTCTAACCAATTCCGCCACCTGACTAAAGTTGAGGATGAGAAGTCCTCTGTATTTGTAGAATCATCGTTTCCTCCTCTATAAATTCCCCTCTCACAGGAACAACACAATGTTTTTTAATTTTGGGCGAACGCTTTGTCCGCCCAAGTTTTAGCCCCAAATTTAGTCCAAATATCCATGTCACACATAACAGGAAAAGACTCTCTCATTGTCCCAACAGTCAACACATCCATGAACCCTTTGTCGATTGAGTACCATTTTCCACCTTTAGTAGTGTACACGTTCACCCAATGTCCGAACTCATTCTTAAGTTGGATATTAACCAATGAGTTCTTTTGGTACCCACGGATAACTCCTTCCGCAGTTCCTTTAGTGTCGTGGATATTAACAAATCCTGCTTGACATTTGTTTGCGATACGGAATTCAAATTCTTTATTCAAATCCTTGATATGGTTAGACACCATAACAGACTCTCTTTTACCTTTGATGGTAGTTTTGAAGTCTCCGTAGAAAGTGTCTCCTGCTAATGTTCCTGTGTTTACGTTGATGATTGTGTTTGTCATGGTATATGTTTTAGTTTGTTTGTTTTACAAATATACATCTTTTTTTCATTCCCACAACATTATCATTAAAAAATATTTGCGACTCAGACAGGACTTGAACCTGTGACCTAAATATTAACAGTATTTTGCTCTAAACCAACTGAGCTACTGAGTCATTTTGCACGTCTACAAGGATTCGAACCCTGACCAAGAGATTTGGAGTCACTTATGCTTGCCATTACACCATAGACGTGTGTATTTGTTTGAGGACAGAGAGGGATTTGAACCCCCGAATAATGAGTTTGCAGCCCACCCCCTTAAACCACTCGGGCATCTGTCCGTTTTATCATACCGATTAAATCATCTACCAAGATTACACCATCAATCCCTTCGATTAAAATCGGATTTTTCTTTTTCCCGTTTTCAATTAATTTCCCAACACCCATATAAAACTTACAATTTGGGTTAAGTTTAGTTTTATACATTACTGCATTGTATGCCTTTTGTTTTAGTCTGTCACTTCTGAATGTTGTCGTTAAGTCAATGAAGACATCAACACCATCAATTTCAGTTTTAAAATCAAAATCAATAATTTGTTTTTTACCTAATGAATTAATGAAGAATGGTTTTTCTTTTTTTAACATCTTCCTTAATCCTGTCAGGAGTTGAAAGTCGTCTTCTAAGGATTTCCCATTAAGACATTTTTCTTTGTTTGCAGTACTGTGCATTGTTTTGTTATTTTGTGTCCCCGAAGAGATTCGAACTCTTGACCCCTCGATTAAAAGTCGAGTGCTCTAAAACCAGCTGAGCTACGAAGACATTAAGTTGTGACGGTGGGACTCGAACCCACGTAGACTATCGTATCAGGATAGTTCCTAAACCGCTCGGACACATCACAATGTTTAGTTTTATTGAACAAAGATAACCATTTTTTGGTATATATCGTTCAGTTTTACTAAATTTTTTGTCGGGGTGGCGGGAGTCGAACCCGCCGCCTCTTGGTCCCAAACCAAGCGTCTCTCCTCAAGACTACACCCCGTTTATTTTAGAGATTCTGGAGGGATTCGAACCCCCAACCGAAGCCTTAGAAGGACTTTGTTCTTCCAATTGAACTACAGAACCATTGTTGCGGAGAACAGTGGACTCGAACCACGCCCAACTTAATGGGTTATTGTTTAGCAAACAATCGGGGACACCATTTCCCTCCTCTATTCTCCATTTTATCCCGACCTAGCTCGGGAACACACATCGGATGTTGTAGTCTCCTTGGGATTCGAACCCAAACTTTATCGTCCGTAGCGATAAGTGCTTATCCGTTACACCAAGAGACTATTTTTTACCTAAGAGTATACACCGTAGATTCATCAAGGATGAATTGGTTTTCACTTGGTCGGTCAATCCCTAACTTACCTAAAAGTTTATCAAAACTTTTTTCTTTTAGGATTCCCGCCTTTACCATCTTTCGGTAAGAACTAATTAAATCGATTATTTCAGGTTCTGAAATTTGTTGGTCCTTAAGGGACTGAGTCATTTTTTTTGTCATGTTTTTATTTTGTTAATCTGTTAGTCCAATCTTCTTCAGTTCCTAATTTAATCGGAACAAATAATGCAAATCCATCGTCATCTTCAAAATGATTACAGTCATCTTCCATCCAACCAAACTTATATCTCATGTGGTCAAATTTGTTTGTTTCCTGATTCCATCTTGCAATATCTGTGTTCCTGTGGTCCCCAATATAAACCTGACCGTGAATTAAGTCTTTCTTTGGGATTGCTCCCGCCTTAATCAGTCTTGGGATGTAGAACTCTTTATACTCTTTTTCATCCACCCTTGGGATTTCAGGAATGTCCTTTGGTTCATTGAAAGGTTTCAAATCATTCCAATACTCTTTTCGTTTAATCTCCCGTTCTTCTCTAAGACGTTTGACAGTCATTTCAAAATCAAGTTTTGCCTCTTCTTTTGTTTTCATAATTTTATTTTTTTGCGGAAGAGAAGGGAATCGAACCCCCAAAGCTATTACACCCACTTGTTTTCAAGACAAGCTCTTCGTCCATTCAGACCCCTTCCAATTTTATAGTCGTCAACGCGAGCTCATCTGCGTGCTTAGGCTTTTTGTCTTCTCATTCTGCAGAATTTACGACCGTAGCGTCCCGACTTTTGGGAGTATAGTGAGATTCGAACTCACCCTATTAGTACCACAAACTAACGTGCTCAACCACTGACACTATACACTCCATTTAAAAAACCCCACTTCATCAGGTTAACGGACTGACTGCCATATGGGAGTGGGGGTGTCCTGTTATTTCAGGCCTCCGTGGACCCCCTTGGTTACGCTCCAAGTCCTTTGGATTTTCAGTCCAACGCTTCTACTAAGTTAGCTTGAGGTCCTTATTGTAGTTCCTGAGGGAATCGAACCCGCAACTTCTTGTATGTAAGACAAGTGCTCTACCGTTGAGCTAAGGAACTGTTTGACAAAGTTAGTATTTTTTTTATATTACCAAACTTTTTTTTGTCGTTGCGTGTATGGGAGTCGAACCCACCTGGTCATCCTTATGAGAGATAACTCTTCTCCAATGAGCCACGCAATGTGTTGTCAGGGGTAGATTCGAACTACCATTAGATGCTCCAAAAACATCTGTCCTGCCTTTAGACGACCCGACAATAAACTTTTAAACCAATACGTCAATGAACTTAAAACAAAAAACCCCGAACCTTATGTGGCTCGGGGTTTAGATATATGTTATACTTAACTTTTATCTTACACTCAATTCCGAACCAATACTTGAAACACGCGGATACCAGCAATTCATAAATTGCGATTTACTGATAATGACCATATGTTTAATATTTGTTCTCATTGATTCTATTTTTTTCAATTGTTTTCTAATAACTATTACAAAAGTAGTAAAAGTTCTTCAATTGTCAAACATTTTTATAAAATTATTATATTTATAGGTATGAAAAAGATAATAAGATTAACCGAATCAGATTTAGAACGTATTGTTCGTAGAGTAATTCAGGAACAAGAATCCGAAGTAGAGGAAGGTTGGTTATCTGATAAAATTAAATCCGCAAGTAGAGGTGTTAAAAAAATTGCCACAGGTAAAGATACTCACCCAAGTGAATATTTTATCGATGAGTTATTGGGAATTGAAGATGAGGTGATTGAGAACCCAAGTGAATTTGTTCACGGTGAGGATTGGGAGAAACTAAAACGTCACTTAATTGCTAAAGCATATGACTCAGGTTTCTCGGGTCAATTGGTTAAGAAACCAAAAAAATCAGGAAAAGTTTTAATAGATTACGAATTAAACTAAATAAAAAAACCGTAGGAGACTACGGTTTTTGTTTTAATGTAAAACTCTCATGATGTTGGAGAATATTATATTCTTCAAACAAGTTTACCAATTTTTTTCGTTTTTCTTCATCAACAGGAATAAAAATTAAATCAACACCGTCTTCATCCTCATCTTCCATCATTGATTCTATATCGGATTCGTCAAGGATTGCAACCATCTTATCAAAGATAATATCTTCATCTTCTTCATTTATTGGTTTACCAACTTTAAAAACACTAATAGGGTTCATCTTAATATTTTTTGGAAATTAATCTAATCATTTGTTCATCTTCGGGACTCATTACTAAACGAGACGATAATATCTTACCAACAACCTCATCCCACTCTTCATCCAGAATACTCTTGTTTTTATCTACAAAAGGACTATTAGAATTTATATGACCTTCGTCTATAAGACATTCAATCAATTCTTTAATTTCTCGTTTACTACATTCTGACACGTACTCATATGGGTCAATGTCAATCTCGGTTGTGAAATCTGGCATGTTATTTTAAGTTAAAGGTTAATAATTTTTGAACTTCTATCATGTATCTTGTTACTTCTTTTTCTGAAAGGTAACCTAATACATCGCTAGTTACAGGTGTATTGTATGTAATAGACTCACTTGAGTCTAATACCGCCAATTCGTATTGACCCCTTTTTCCACCGTAAGAGTGTGGTGTTTTAATAACAGAAACACCGTATCCGTTATCGAACATCATAACTGATTGGATACCACCCATACGATGCTCTCGGAATTCTAAATCTTCAAAAGTTTTCATTTTAATCCAAGTTTTATTTTACAGTCGTTACAAAATTCACCATTAGGCTCACCAAGTTTAATATGGCCTAAGATACATTGATTATCACAATGACTAAGACCAAAAGTGTGAGCCATTTCGTGAATAGTTGTGTTCTCAAGGTCATTAAAATTATTACTAACAATAACAAAATTACCGTTACTGATAGATGACCCACAAACAGTTTTATCGTGAGACATTACATATTCATTTGTAATGTAGATAGTTTTATTTACTGAAGTTAATTGTTGACTACATACCATCGCATCTAATTTACCATCCGCAGTATATAGAATATCCGAGGTACTTGTTGGGCCAATTATTTCACATTTAACACCATAAACCTCACTAATCTCCTTTGATGCTGTTTCTAAATCTGCTTGGTTAAAATCTCCTAAACCTGAGATATAAACAACTTGGTCCTCAAATGAAGGAACGGATTCGGAAGAAACCCCACTATTCGTCATCTTTGAAAAGACCTCACTGTAATTTTTACAATGGTATTCTTCTTTCAACGCCACCATAACACCAAAAGAAATAAAAAGAAATCCTAATATATTTTTCATAGAACAAAGATACAAAAAAGATTTGACTATCCAAGAAAAATCACATATTTTTTGTGTCCTCTTTCATATCTTTATTAAAAGTTGTTGAATCGTGTATCCACTCCTTCCAATAGTCGAAATCTTTTAATCGTTCTAAAGTTTGTTCAGGTATTAAGATAAACCCCTCAGGGGCAATCCCATCGTATTTATGATAATGAGAATTTTCAATTTTCTCCTTAATCATTTGACAAAATAGTTCGCTATTAACGAACTCATTATGTTCTTGTTCTAACATATTATCTTGACTTCCCATATAAATTAAAATAGTAGTCCCGACAGGATTCGAACCTGTGACCTACTCATTAGAAGTGAGTTGCTCTATCCAGCTGAGCTACGGAACTATTTGATTAGATTTTCTTAACCTCGTATTTGTGACCCGAATCGGAGTTCTGTTCAAAAATTAGTCTCATGGATTCCGCCTCTTCAAGAGTATCAAATTCCCAAATTTCAGAATGACTATTGATTAAAATTACAGGGATTTTAATACCTGATTTATTTTTTACGTGTTTAACTATAACAAACATATCTTTTATTTTTTGTAAATGTAGGAATATTTTTTTTTAAAATCAAAGTAATGGACCACCTTTTCTTTTGTTATTACCACCAAAAATATTTGGTGAAGAACTTTTTTTGGTTTTCTTAATATCACCAAATTCTCGGGATTGATTTGTTAGGGAATCTTTTCTGATTTCAACAATCCTTGTTCTATCAACAGGTTTATTTTCTCTAATTGGTTTTATATAGTTAGTAGGAATATAAACACCTTGTTTCTGACTAACTTTACTTATTAAATCATAATTAACGGTTGTTCTATCAATATTTGTTTTACTTAAAATATTGTTAATTACATCATTAACAACCATTTTTTTATTTTTAATTTCGTCAAATACTTCAATAGGTCTATTTGGTTTAACATACCCAACAGAAACTTCGTGGAATTGTGACGTATGTAAAATAGGTAGTGGACCAAAAAAAGTTTTACTACTAACTAATTTATTATATTCTGCTCTAACTTTTGACCCATATCCTGTTTGTTTTGTTTGAGTCAAACTATTACCATGTATTCTTCGATAAAAAAGAATTGATGGTGTATTAATAAATTTACAACTATTTTTAAATAATCTATTCATAAAATCAGTGTCGGCGGAACATCTCCAATTTTCAAACCCATTCATCGATAAGAATAGACTTCGAGATATACTAAAAACGCCTTCACCATATTGGTTAGTGTAAGTCGTTTTTACTAAATATGGATTCTCCCCTTGATTAAAATTCAATAACATGGGTCTAACAAAATCACAATTTTTTTGGAGTGATAACATTTTTTCAACCATTTCAGGTTTCATTATATCATCGGAATCGAAAAACAACAAATACTTAGAATTTGATAGTTCGGCCAACGTATTTTTTATAACATATGGACCAACATTGTTAGTAAAATAGAAAAATCTAATGTTATGATTATATGTCCCTAACTTAATATAATCCAAAGTTTTTTGACATTTATCAATTCCTATAAGTATTTCATAATTAAAACCTTCACAAGATTTTATTATTGAGTCTAAACATTCATCAATAAAATCAACATTCTTAAAGGTGGGGATTATTATTGTTAAATCTTTATTACTATATGATTGGTTAACTAAAATTGTTTGTAAATCATCTTTTTTTACATCAGAGTCATAAATGGATTCTTCATACTGTTGTTGTATTACAAATTTAGATTTATGTTTCGCACATAATATTGTGATATTATTTTCTTTTGCATACTTACCAATCCATATATCCGCCATGTTCGGGTATTTAAAATAATCCATACCAACTTTAAATAAATCGGTATGAAAGGCCATTACTCCCGTACCTCCAAATTGTACAGGGGTGTCTTCATTTATTGTATTTTTAAAATGATACACATTAGTATCTTTCCCATTATAATACCCTTTAATAGGGTAATTTTTAAAACTTCTCCCATGTATTGTAATTATATTTTTTCTATTATATTGTTCTATTTTAGAAATCATATATTCACTGTAATTTTCAGGATATATTAAATCATCGTCAACAGTAAAAAAATAACCCTCAGAACTAGTTAATTTGTAGAATTTATAGGCGTCTCCTTTATCATTATCAGTTATAAATAAGTTTATTTTTTTATCATACAATTCAACAGGTATTTCGTCATAATCATTAAGAGCGACGTTAATAATATCACATTGATTGTAAATTGATTGTATTGTTTTAATTAACGTATCGCATCTTTTATAACTGGCGATATTATAAATTATCTTATTCATTATATTGCGATTAATTTTTCATTTTTCCTAAGTTCGGGTAATATCACAGATTCGTGGTCACCGTGAGTTGTTAAGGTATTAATAACGTGATACATATTTAACCCCTTTTCAAATAATCTAACACTAATTTGTTGTCCAACACCACTACTAATGTTTGGGTTTTTATTCCATCTTGACAATGGAATTGGGTTAAGTTTAAAGTCTAAAGATTCAAAAAATTTATACTTACACATAAAGACTAACTCACACCACTGAGTCTTATAATATTTGTCATATTCTATCGGGTATACACCTGTCCATTTAGGGGTGTTTCTTTGGGAGTCAATCATTAGAGTTCCTAAACTGATTTTATCATTATCAGGAATACTCTCAAAAATCCTAATACTTTCTTGGAAAAAATTTTCTTTTAATCGTAAATCATCTTGGAAATAGAAATAATGTTCAGCTTCTATATTTTTACAAAATTTAAAAGTGTCACTTATTATTCTCCAAAGGTATTTTAACCCATTATTTTTAACGTATTTAATATACTTAACATCATATTCACTTAAATCGTATGGTTTATTACTTCCATCGTCAAAAATAACAACAAACATTTTATATTCGGTATATTTGAAAATATCGTTTAGGAGTTCTTTTAACATTTTTTCCCTATTAAAAGTAGTAATAATAACACAAAAATCGTAGTCGTATGTCCTCATATTATTTAAGTATTGAGAATTTTTTATTTTCTGATTCGAGGTTAATTATTTGTTTTTTAAATTTAGTTGCAATTTTTAATGACATATCACCATCTATTTTACGATTAGTATCATCAATAATAATGGTTATGTCTTTTTTAAATAAATTTAAATTTTTAAAAATATTTTTACGTAACCCTCCAGGAGGTCCGTCAATAAGTAATAAATCGTAATCTTGGGGAATTTCCTTCTTAAGTATTTCGGTATCGTACCACCCATTAACTAAAGGTGAAAAAATGTAATTACTTTTGGGTTCAAACCCGACCCAAGTTTCATCATGCTCAACACTATAGACTTTGTATTTTTTAACAAGTTCTTTAGTACCACTTCCACTACCAAGTTCTAATATCACACTATTTTCAGGAAAATTTTTGACTATCCAATCAAACATCTCTTTTGAAATTGCCCAATCTCCAAGGGACTCATAATTTATTTCTTCATTCATATATACATAAATATACTTTCGTCTCAAATCTTGTCAATCCTCAAAATTTTTATTATAATTGTCGTATGGATAAAGTACTAGTATTAAATGCCGATTTTACCCCTATTAACGTGACAACAGTTTTTAGAGGGTTTAACCTTGTTACAAAAGGTAAAGCGGAGATTTTAAAATCTTCCGAGAATCCTATTATTGCTGGTGACCAAACATTTGTTAGACCTCTAATTATTCGTTTACTGAACTACGTAAGACATAGAATTCATAAGTTAAAAATTAACCGACATAGATTGTTTAAACGAGACAATTATGAGTGTGTGTATTGTGGGGGTAAAAAGAATTTGACGGTTGACCACATACAACCCAAATCAAGAGGTGGTGAGAATACTTGGCAAAACTTAATCACATGTTGTGGTACTTGTAATCGGGCAAAAGGTGATAAGACTCCTGTTGAAGCAAATATGAAATTAAGATATAACCCATATGAGCCATCGATATTTTCAGAAATAATTAACTCTAACGTTGAGCCTATTTGGAAGGAGTTTCAAAAGTCATATTCTTAAAACACAAAAGGGTGTCTTTCGACACCCAATTTGCTAGATTTGGAATACCCCCTTTCTTTAGTTTGGTTTATCCCGTGTGAGTAATTACCTCACAGGTATTTTAAGAAGTCGCTAACGCATTTTGTTTTAACTTATCCGTTGCGGCACTCATTTTAGTTGTTACACCTCCAAGTAATGGACATATAACACTTCCTAATCCTTCTTCAATTTTAGTTCCTAAAGATGTCTCATCTAACATATCAACAATTGAATTTCTAAGAATATCGTAGAATGGTCCATCTAACCCTTTTTCATGTGTTAATTTTCTAACCGCTCCTTCAGCAACTGATTTTGAAATTAATTTTGTTAAGAAATTACAATCAGTTAATTTTGGAATGTCCCCAATCGCTAAGTTACCTATTGCGGTAATTATAATACTTCCTAACCATCCTTCAGGGTCCATAGGAGTCAAATGCTCAACTAACCATTTACCAATGTATTCTTTAAAATACTCCATAATTCCGCTAGGAGCATGTCCAAATAAACCTTTCAATGCGTCCCAGAATCCTTCGGTGATAACTTGTTTGTCAAATCCTTGAGAATTTAAATAAACCATCTCAGATAATAACTCGTCAAAAAATTTATCTTTTTGTTTTTTAGTTTTAAGTGTAACATTTTCTGAGATTATTGTTAATCTCGCCTTAACTATTTTACCCTCACCCACGATACTTTTTTTTTTAGTCTCCTTGATTTCAAGTAAACTCTCTCTAATTAGGTTTTTTAATTGTTTTTCTTTACTTTCCCTTTGAACTGTTGACCCTGCATTAACATTTAAACTATAGTCAGTTACACCACCTGTTTGTGTTTGTACGGGATTCGCAAATTGTAATCTTTCCGCTGATTTTGCAAATTTAGGGTAATTAGTTGTACAATTTCTAATTACAGGTTTAATCATTCTAAGTCTTTCGGGACTTAACTCTAATTTATTATCATACGCTTTACCGTAAAGTTCGATTGCATTTTTACAAGAAACTTTTCTTGTTTTTTCATCACCCGATTTAGCACTGTTCACCGCTTCGTCTAATTTTTTAATAACGTCCGCATCGGCTAAAATATTAGGATTGAAGTACATGTAATACGGTGTTTGGAAATCCTTACTAGTTTCAGGATTATCCGCAGGATTTTGTAAGTCAACAACGGTATAACCAAAAGAACTTCCTTCAGGTAAATCTTTTTTCTCAATATAACCTAATTTTTTATATCTTTCGACAGTTTTAGTTGATAAGTCTAAATCGTATTGTTGTGCCCCTTGTTTAACCCAAACTTTTGCAACACCAATATTATCTCCTAAGGTATTAACAATTATTTTAGCATAATTAGGATTCTTAGCCTCAATCGTTTTAAGTGCGTCTGAAAAATTATATAAGGCCCAACCTTCCCCAACAGGAGCGGCAACACCCTCCTTCCAACCAACGACTTGATTTGAGGTGAATTCCGCCAACCTATCTAACGCTACTTGTTGTTCAGGTGTTAATATAGAATCTTGAGTTTCTTTTAATTTTTCACAATACCATTTTGTCGTTCTAGCAATTGTACCTGTTTTATCTCCTGTGGTTCTCCACTCTCTTCTTCCATCAGGGAAGTCGAATACGTGAGGATTCGCTTTATTATCGGGGTTTGTTGATTTTTGGTAAACAACCTCTCCACCCCCTTTTGGGTCAATAAATGGTCCTGTAACTTTAGGCCAACATCCTGCAGCAAACGCTTTTTGAAGTTTTTCTTCTTTGAATTGAGCCGCCCCTGGATTAAGTACGTCTTCTTTTATAAATCTTTTATTTTTCATATTTCTTATGTTGTTTTTAATTTTAATCTACGTTAGTATATTCCGTTTCTCTATCGGGACCTGGTGACGTTGTAGTAGTAGTAGTTCCACCACAATTTTCCAAAATTTTATCATAAATTTCTTGGGTAACAGGTACACTATATCCTTTATTGGTAATTGCCTTTTCGGTTCCCGAACCAAATTTACCGTCAGCACTTATTCCTAAACAGTCTTGTATTTTTCTAACTTTTTCACCTTTACAACCTTTCGTCAATGGGAAATCAGGACAATCTCTCCATTTTGGATTTGGGACAGGTACTGGGTCAGGTCCTGGCTTTACAGGAACACATGCTTTAGTTTTTTCATCCCATATTGTACCAGGACTGTCCTTACATGGGTCCTTATCCTCGATATCTTTTAAAGAATCCTCGATACAATCTCTTAAAGGTCTATAGATTTGGTTCCATTCACTTTCAGCATCAATATCACCATCTAAATCGTCATATAAATCACCGTATTGTTGGTTGTATTTGTTAATCAATGCACACGCATCAGATGCAGTACCGTCTCTTAAGGAATTAAACGCTCCAAATAAAGACTCTTCATCTGTTCCCGCCATAAACCCTAATGTTGAGTAGTTAACCGCGTCATTAATTTTATCCGCTAACCCTCTAATAGTTCCGTCATTTATTTTTCTTGGTAATTTAGATATTGCACTTGAGTTTGTTGAACACATTTGAAATAGGGCTTTTACTCTATCGGCACCATTATCTTTGGTAACAAGCCAATATACTAATGGTAATACCGCGACTGCCGCCGCTCCACCAATTATTGCTCCTGCCGCGGTAGCACCAACCCCAAGAGTTCCCGCCAAACTATAAACAAGTCCTGACGCCGCTCCTGTACCTACTGCTCCTGTACCCCCCGCACCAATTGCGAGTGATGTTGGTAACGCCGCACCAACCCCCGCTCCAACCGCCGCACCACCAACGGCACTTCCTGCGATTGCTGCTGGAACATCTTCTTTTAATGGGTTTTTAATATTTTTTTGATTTTCTGTAAGGGTTTTTTTAGTGTCGTACTTCATTAGGAGTAACGCTCTCACCAATTCTTCCTTAGCCTCGTTTAATTTACGTTGTTTCATTTTAAAATGTTTTTTTTTGATTAATCTAATTATAAATATCGTGGTTTATAATAAAGTGTTTGATTTTCCTCGATTAACTTTAACAATATCCGCCCACTTAGTAAGGGTTACTTGATTTGCAGGTCCTGTTCTTGTAAGACCTGTTTCCCATTTGGTTACGGTAGGGTATTTTGCCGCTCCTCCTCCTCCACCACTTGGTGCTGCCGCGGCATCCTGTTCCCCAAGTTCCTCCTCATTTTCTTTTGGAGTGTACTCTTTCATTAAGGAAATTATATAGTCAACATCATTTATCATACTAATAAATATTTTTGTTTCAAAAAAAATACGTATATTTGTAGAATAATAAATTATAACTATGAAAAGTCTAATATTTGTTTCTTTGTGTGTGACGTTTTTAACGTCTTGTATAAAATATTCTGAACCAACTTTATTAAGTTTGAGTGGGGAATATGTTGTGGATAGAATAACCTATTCTAAAGTCGAGAACTCAACTTCTCCTAATGACACGACATATATTCCAGGAACGATGTATATTAATCCTAATGATATTTTTCCTATGGATAGTATTAGTGTTGGGTTTACCAAATGGCATTTGGACTATACAGTTATTTCGTTTTGTCCAACTACATTACCGTCAGGTCAAGTACTTTGGGGTAAACAGTATTTCTATAAGACTATCGGGAACCATACGATATATGACTTAGGGTACATCCAATTTGAGGTTAACTCAAGTTCAAGAACGTTTAAAATTCTTAGTGACGGTCTTGAAAGTTTAACGTTACGTACTACAGGGTTATGGTCAAGTGGTAGTTCGGGTTCTGAAGAATCTGTTACAATATACTTAACAAGAATTGGTCCTTAAAATAATTCTGAGTTAGGAAGTTTGGTTGGGTAAATTAAATAGTATTCATTTAAAAATGAAGTTACTTCTTGGTCGTCAACAAATATCTCGTCTTCTTCGTAGTCATCGTCTTCGTAGTCTTCATCGAGTAATGCTCTGTAGTTATCTGTCGTATCTGAAACGAAGTCATATCCAAAGTCGGTTATTTCGTCAAAGTTAATCTTATCTTCTCTAATTTCGTCCTCACCATCTAAAGTGGTTCTAAATGTTACATCAAGAGTTTTTGATGAGTCATTCAAGTAATACGATACTAATTCTTTAATTTCCATGTTTTCTTAATTTAAATTATTTAATTATACATAAGAAATATCACAAAAGTAATGAAAAGTTATAGATTTTTAAATCTTCTGAACATATCTAATGATTTGTTAACTTGTTCCTGTAGAGAACTAATGATTTCGTCATCCTCCTCATTATCGTTAGATAAACCTAAAACATCTTCAATTTCCATATCCTCAAATTCAGGTTCTTCATCATCACCGTAGTATGGGTTATACATACTTAAATCTTTATAATCATCTTCCTCGTTGTCATATTCGTCATGTTCAGGACTAATTAACATAATATCAGTATCGTCATCATCTTCAAACGTTCCGTGTTCTAAATCATCATCACCGTCACCAATCATGTCTAATTGTTCACCAACACTTACCATGTAAGTATCGTCTTCATTCTCAACAACACTTTCGTTAATTCCCATATTTTTATATGTGGTAACCTGACCTTTATTATTGATTGTTACCCCTCCTTTGTCATTTGCGAAGTCTTGGGTATATAATGGTTGTTCGTTTGGTTTGGCGTAGTTTGTCACATATCCATCATAGACATGTTTATGTTGGTCAAGAATACTAGTTCTTTCCTCATTTGTCATTTTAAAAAAATATTGGTTCATAACGATTTGTTTTAAATATAAATATGTTGATTTGATGGAATATTTTTTATATCCTTAAACTATGAATATAGATATAGACGAATATGCTGAAGGGGCAATCCTATTGGATGGTTTAGAAGGAGCGATAATTGGTATCGTTGAGGAGTTTGGTAATGGTAAGAGAATACTGTACTCTAAACGTATAATTTTATCCTTACTTCAAATCAGAGATGGTATGACTGAACAGGAGGCTGAGGAATTTTATGATTTTAACATTTTAGGTCTTTATGCTGGAGAACAGAATGCAGTCTTTTTAGACTTAAATGTTACCCCAACAAAAAAGAATGATGGGTGGGATTTTATTTTAGAATAGGTGAAAATAAGTCTCAACTACCATAGTAGCGTATCTTGAGATGAACCTATTGATATTCTCAAGACTTTCTTCCTTACCTTGAGCATTTAACGCTTTTATTGTTCCATTAATCATCTCCGATTGAGATTTGTCGGCCCTTTCTAAAACCTTCTCAATCAAATCCTCGTCAATATCTTTGTATTTGAATTCGTGTTCAATTCTATCCTTACCCATGTATAGGTACGGTGCGGCTCCAAACATATTTGTAATTCCTGATTCTCTAATGTCCATTAAGTAACTTTTTAAGAACTTCATATTAAAGTGTTTAAAAATATCAATGTTTTTTAAGAATACTCTATTTTGGTCGTCAATCTCGGTTATACTTTTTTTAGTTATTACTCTCTCCTCAACAGGGTTAGGTTTTTTTCTATCTTTAGGAGTATCCCATAAATCAACACTTGATATTAATGCTAATTTACTACCACTATCCCATGATACGGTATATTGGTCATCACCGAACACTTTTGAATGAGCAATTACGGTTCCTTGTTCTCCAGGTGATACGGAAGTCTCTCCATCCATATGAAGTAACACTACTCTATCACCAACATTTAATTTAGGATTTATCATTTTTTCGCTATTGTTATGATAATAAATATAAACAAAGTATTTATTAACGTATGAGTGTTACCATTTTAATTACAGAAGAACAAAAAAGAAAATTATTATCTGAAGAATCAGGTGGTGGTCTTGGTGATATTATTAAACAAAATTACGAATTTGTTAAAAAAATCATTAAAGATTCCACACAACAAGTTGGAATTAACTTAGAGTTTTTAATTACTTGGGGAGCAACTATTGGTGGTTTTGTTGGTCCGTTGGAGGACTATCTTACTGGTAGACATCCTGAACTTTCTGACCTTGAGATTAGTTTAATCTTGATGGGTGTTATTGCAACTTACTATATCGACAATAAAACATTTGTAACTAAAATATACAACAAAATAAAAGAAGAGGGTTTAATCAAACCGTTTAAAACAGTTCTAACAAAGAGTAAAGAACTGAAAGAAGTGTTTTTAGATTTTATCGGTAGTTTAGGTGTTACTCTTCATAAGGTAACTAACATTATGAGTTATACTTTCATCATCCCATTAATCCCTATGATTTATAATTTAGCTAAAGGGTCTCCTGACTCTGTTACCCCTTTTCATATCGCACAACGATTGGCTGGATTTGGACTTTTAACTATTTCAGGTGTTATTCTAAAAGAATTAATCAATAAGTTAATTAGACGATTCCGAAATAAGGGTTAAGACTTTTTGTATTCCAACAACTTATTGATAACGATTTCTTGCTCTTCATTATTTAAATGATGGAATTCTCCATGAGTTTTAAACCAATTTCTAACAACTGTCTCAAACGGTACTTTACGTAATTTTGAAAGTCGTTTAAATCCCGCAACTTGAGCAGGAATTTCATGAGCCTGTAAATAATATTTCAGTGAGTCAGTTTCTTCTTCATCATCCATATCGAATTCTCCTCGATATCCTTGTAACGAATGTTCTAATTCATGAGCCAACACCTCATTCAACTCACCAACGATTTCGTATAATGATGTTTTTAAATCTGACGGATTATATACAATACTAATTTCAACAGTATCATCCTCTTGAGAATATTGGGCATTTAATTTATACCCATCAAAACTATCGTCATGACTAACATATAGGTCAACAGAAAATTCGACAGGGAATTTTTCAAATTCGTAACCACCACCATAGTCATTATCAGGTAAGGTATATTCACCTTCCTCGTTGGTCTTCAAAACTTTTACAATGTCTTTAACAACATTTCTAATCGCGTATCTTGTCATTTTTTGTTCTTGTATATTTTCCTTTTCAGGTAATTCAATATTGATTTTGTCAATAAAAATTCTAATGTCGGGCTCAAAGTTAATCAAAATATTTGTAATATTTTCAAGTATTTGTTGTTTAAAGAAAAATAAACTATCGTTAAAAAAACTCTTCCAAAACTCTTGGTGTTCCGTATTTTGGGAACAAAATATTAATTGACTTAACTTATCTCTGAAATTAAACATTGTTATGGAGATTTTCATATAATCATAATATTCGCCAACACTAATCATTTGTTTATAACCAAGGATTTCAAATTTATAATCTAAATCCACCATTGTTTTGGTGTTAAAAATCATAAGTCCCTGATAATTGAAGGTCTTATTTTTTAAAAACTTATTAAGTCGATTAATTTCTTGGTCAGTTAACATAATTATAAATACATTTAGTTGTCTTTAATATTCGTTTTCACTATACTTTAATTATGGAATTATTAAACACCCACCCAATTAAAAAATCCGACTTGGGGTTCCACGGTAATCTTTTTGGGGGTAAGTTATTGGCTTGGATTGATGCGGCCGCCGCAGGATACTCTATGCAACTATGTGATTCACCAAGAATGGTTACTGTCTCAATAGATAAATGTAATTTTGAAAAACCCGCAAAAGAAGGACAATTATTAAAAATTTACGGATACCCATCAAAAATAGGAAATAGTTCAATAACATTATATATGGAGGCGAGAGCCCATGACGTTTACACAGGTAATCAGTTAATAGTGTTAAAAACTAATATTAGATTTGTACATATCAGTGAATACGGTAACCCAATCCCAATCGGAGAAAGAGGTAAAAATAGAATTAATAGATTAATCGAATTAAATACAATTAAAAATGATGAATAAGAAATTTGACTTTAAAGATATCACATTAGTTCCCGAAACCATCTCCTCAATTAATAGTCGGTCACAAATTAACATTTTTACTGAGGATAATAAATTACCAATTTTTGTATCTCCAATGGATACCGTGGTTGATGGTGAGAATTATAATTTATTTTTGGACGAAAAATTAGAAGTTTGTTTACCAAGATTTTTACATGGGGGTAGAACATTTTCGTCAATTTCATTAGACGATTTTGAAAAAGTTCTTGAGTGGTATGGTGATGACGAATTAGATGAGGAGATTAATATTCTTGTTGATATTGCAAATGGTCACATGGTTAAATTATATGACTTATGTAAAAAGTTTTGTGAGGTTAGAACAAACCCAAAACATAGACTGATTGTTGGTAATATCGCCAACCCAAAAACTTATGAAAAGTTTGCAGAACTTGGTGTTGATTTTATTCGTGTTGGTATTGGTGGAGGTAGTGGTTGTTTAACCTCCGCAAACACTGGTGTTCATTACCCAATGGCATCGTTGATTAACGAATGTTACCAAATCAAAAAAAATGGTAACTACACGACTAAGATTATTGCCGATGGTGGGTTCAGAAATTATGACGACATTATTAAAGCCTTAGCTCTTGGTGCGGATTATGTTATGTTAGGGGGAGTATTGAACAAAACCTTAGAGTCTTGTTCTCCGACTAAATTATTCAAATTGATTACATTGTCTGAGGAACGTTCTTCATATCTTTGGAAAAGTTACCCAAAAACTAGAAAGTATTTTTACAAAGAGTTTAGAGGAATGAGTACTAAAGAAGTCCAAAGGAAGTGGGGTAAGAAGAACTTAACAACGTCTGAGGGGATTGTAAAATACAATAGGGTGGAATACACTTTAGGGTCATGGATTAACAACTTTAAGGACTATTTAAAGTCCGCAATGTCCTACACAAACTCATCAACCCTTGAGGAATTTAAAGACTCAGAATTTATTTTTATAACTGAGAACGCATTAAAAAGATTTAATAAATAACCAACATATTTAATGTTGTGAAACATTACCCCAAAATATTATCTGACATGTATGTTAGAGTCTATTTAACTACGATTAAAGTTACCGAAATACTTAAAATTTTCCTATAATTCGCTATCCATTACCATTATAATTCCTTATCTTTGTATTATGGAAAAAACATTATATATTGTCAGAGGAGTTCCTGGGTCAGGTAAGTCAACTTTTGCCGAAAAATTAGTAGGTCATGATTTATTAGTTTGTGAGGCGGATAAATATTTTATCGATAAAGAAACAGGTGAATATAAATTCGATGTTTCTAAAATCAAAGACGCTCATAAATTCTGTCAAGATAGGGTGGAAACCTATATGAAGGACTCATTATTGAATGACCAATTTTATCGAGAAATCGCGGTATCTAATACGTTTACACAAGAGTGGGAAATGGAAATCTACTTCAAATTGGCGGAACAATATGGTTATACCGTTTTTACAGTAATTGTTGAAAATCGTCATGGTGGTGTAAATCAACACGGGGTACCTGAAGATAAAATTGAAATAATGAAAAATCGTTTTGAAATAAAATTATAAGGTTATGGAAAAATTCTCAAAAGTGTTAGGGGTTGTACTATTAGTTTCAAGAGTCTATATTATATATAAGTTAGTTACCTTACTGTATTTGACTCAATCAAATCCTGTGGAATACCCGATGGATAAATTAACTTGGTGGGGATACTTACTAATATTTGATATTTGGTTACAATTTGTGTTACCACCAATAGATTCGGATAAAGAAGACTAATATTCTTACTTAGATAATTTTCGAAAATAAAAAGATAATCCAAAGAATAGTCCCGATACGCAATACAAAATTAGATTTGCGTACCACAAACTCCCTGTCAAAGTATAGAGATAGTACTGTATCGCATCGAACCCAAAAGGGTTGAAAAACATCG